>LFRM01243606.1_pt1 | contig 13614 bp, 13 predicted proteins | sample 618341 | NCBI WGS metagenome assembly LFRM01 (sample SAMN03654438, study PRJNA283298) | anaerobic digester metagenome | isolation source: pool of bioreactors CSTR01a, CSTR02a, and CSTR03a thermophilic anaerobic... | place: Denmark: Kgs. Lyngby | collected 2014-05-21 | reverse complement strand
CCGGTGATTTTGCCGGTGGTGTCGGCGGTATTGTCAATTATCAGGTTTCCGGTCACCCCTATGACATACCCGCCGCTGGTCGGCGAGGAAAGCCCTCTTGAGAGGGTATATCCGTTGAGGTCAAGCCGCACGGTCTTGTTTGCCGGAATTTCAATAGCGGTGCTTATTGTGACGTTTTTCTGCAGCAAAATGTAGGTTGTGGTGTTGTCGGGAAGGCCTGCCACATAGGCTATCGCCTCGGCAACAGTGCCCCCGCCTTCGCTATATGACGAGGTTGAGCCCCAGATTACCTCCTGAAGCGCAATTGCCACAACCTGCGCGCTCCCGCTGCCAGAATTTATTATAATGTGTCTTATGTTGTCGGACACAAAGTAGGCGCTGTAGTCGGCGCTGTTTACGTTGGTGATGGGATATGCGGTTGTCGCGGTCGGAGCTGTTGAGGACGAAACTCCGATCTTGGCGTCACCGCCCAGTCCCGGGCTGGTTATAGTAATGCTCCTGCTGGTAATATAAATATTACTGCTTGTTCCCCCGCTGAGCACGGCGCCGCTGATGGTGCCCCCCACAACGTTGTCTATAATTTTGGGAGAGCCCGACACCGTCAGGCTTGTACCGAAGTATACCCCTCCGGGGGCTGTCGCTGCGGTGTTCTCTTTTATTTCTCCGCCTTTTATCACGCAGGCACCCTCGGCATATATCCCGCCGCCCTTTGACATGCTGGCATTTAGCCTGACCTCGCCGCCTTCGATATTGACAACACCGGCCGAGGTCGCGTATATGCCGCCGCCGTTTGAGGAGCTCCTGTTGAGCAGGACAGAACCGGCTTTGAGCGTAAAGGTACCCGTGACGTATATGCCGCCGCCGTATCCCGAGTTGTAGCCGCCGGTAATCATGCCGCCGCCGGCAGAGTCGTTAACCGTAAGAGAGCCAAGTACGTTGAACACGTTGCCGTTCGCCGTCGCCGAGGTAAGCCCCCGGTCGATCCTGTGCCCGTCAAGGTCGAGCACGACTGTCTTGCCGCTGTTGATGGTGACCGCCGTTGTGGTGTTCACATCACGAAGCAGCTTAATGTACGCCGTCCCTGAGGTAAGCCCGTTCGCATAGCTTATGGCCTGCGCAAAGGTTCCGCTATTACCATAACTGGTGCTTGGTCCCCATACTGCCTCGTCGCCGGTATCGGCCCCGGCATGGACGAGCGCGGCTCCCGCAGCCGCGGTCACAAAAATCAGGGTCGCCACAATAATGCCAAGCGTCCTGCGGGTAAGTAGCTTTTTCATGTTCAAAACGTCCTTTCTGTTTTATTGTTGTAGGCGCATGTACCAATATATGTATGTGCCTGAAATTATTTTAGGCAGGTTTTCGGGCACCTAATCACCAAATTATGTATAAATTGTTAATAATATGGCCTGATATTGGTAAGTTTTCCCGGTTCAGTTCTTCAGGCTCTGTATCGGCGCCGGAATCCTGCCGCCCCGCGAGATGAAGCGGGCCGGCGACCATTTGTTGACCGGCATTACCGGGGCGCTGCCCAGAAGTCCGCCGAAGCTGACCGACTCGCCAACCATCTTGCCGTATGCGGGAATAATCCGCACGGCGGTGGTCTTGCTGTTCACCACCCCGATTGAGATTTCGTCGGCGATAATGCCGCAGATAATAGCCGGGTCTGTGTCCCCGGGGATGGCTATCATGTCAAGCCCCACCGAGCAGACCGCGGTCATCGCTTCAAGCTTTTCAATAGAGAGCGAGCCGCGCTCGACTGCGGCTATCATGCCGGCGTCCTCCGACACCGGTATAAAGGCCCCCGACAGCCCGCCGACATGCGAGGAGGCCATAACCCCGCCCTTTTTGACCGCGTCGTTGAGCATGGCAAGCGCGGCGGTAGTACCGTGAGCGCCGCAGGACTCAAGCCCGATTTCCTCAAGTATGTGCGCCACCGAATCGCCGATAGCCGGCGTCGGGGCGAGTGAAAGGTCGACAATTCCGAAAGATACTCCCAGTCGGGCCGCGGCCTCGGCAGCCACAAGCTGACCGACTCGGGTTATCTTGAAGGCTGTCCTCTTGATTACTTCGGCTACCCGCGAGAGGTCGCAGTCTCCGGCACGCCTTACCGCCGAAGCAATAACCCCCGGGCCGGACACCCCGACATTTATGGCGACCTCGGGCTCCCCGAGGCCGTGAAACGCGCCGGCCATGAAGGGGTTGTCCTCCGGCACGTTGGCGAAAACCACAAGCTTGGCGCAGGCTATCGAGCCAGAGTCGCGGCTGAGATATGCCGCACGCTTGATTATCTCCCCCATGCGGGAGATGGCGTCCATGTTGATACCGGACCTGGTGGTGGCGACGTTTACCGACGAGCAGACCAGCTTGGTCTCGGACAGTGCCTCGGGTATGACCGAGATCAGGTTTTCGGCGCTAACCGTAAATCCCTTATGTACCAGCGCCGAGAAACCGCCGATAAAATTGATGCCTATAGCCCCGGCCGCGCGGTCGAGCGTATGCGCGACCTTGAGGTAGCCTTCGGGAGATATGTTGCCGCCGATAAGCGATATCGGGGTTACCGACACCCGCTTATTTACAATCGGGATTCCGTACTGCTTTTCAATTTCCTCGCCGACCGGGACCAGCCGGCGGGCGGTGCGGGTAATTTTATCGTAAATATTCTGGCACAAACGGCCTGTGTCCTCAGATACGCAGTCAAACAGGGATATACCCATCGTGATGGTCCGGATATCCAGGTTTTCCTGACGTATCATATTTATTGTTTCGAGAATATCAGACGTGTTTAGCATACAAAAGTTCCCGGCTTTCTTATATACGGTGCATCGAATTGAAAATGTCCTCGTGCATAACGTGTATGTCGAGGTTTTTGGCGCGCCCCAGCTCTGCGAGCCTGTCGGCAAATTCCACAAAGGGGATTTTCAGTTTTTCAACATCGGCAAGCATGATCATGGCAAAATACTCGCCGAGCACGGTCTGCGATATGTCGAGTATGTTCACGTCGTTTGCGGCACACTCGGTGCTGACAAGTGCGATAATTCCCACGGTATCCTTGCCTGTTACTGTGATTACTGCTTTCATGGCGGTTCCTTCCGAAATAGACTGTGCCAGTATTATACAGCATATCTTCATTCTTTTCAAGTATCGGAGCGACAGCAAAATAAAAAATGAGCGCCTCGGGTTGTTTTGCAGGCAGGAATATTGTATAATAATGTAGAAATAACGACGCCCCGCCGGCAGTCCGGGAAAATCCTTCTATAAAGGTGAATAAAAGCATGAACGAGTTTACCTCATATGAGTTCACCGTCTCCCAAAAGTATGAAGGCAAATATTTCTGGAGACGTGTCGCCCTTATTGCAGCTTATGTTTTTTATGTCATAGCCGCTTTTCTAATCGGGGCCTTTGCCCGGATTATAGTCCCGCTGCTTGCCTTCGTACCGCTGAGCGTCTGGGTGCTGGTCTTCTTTACCTGGCGTTATGTGAGTGTGGAATACGAATACTCTATAATCTCAGGAATTCTGACTTTCACAAAAATATACGGAAACCGCTCGCGCAAAAAAATCACCGAAATAAGGCTCAAGGACGCCTCTGCCATCGCCCCGCTCGACGACCGGCTGCAGAAAAGCCGGCTTGAAGCCTGGGGCGCCGAACATGTCTTTTCTGCCCTGTCCTCCTCCTCGGCAAAAGACGCCTACTTCATTACTTATGTAAATGACAAAAACGAAAGATGCGCCTTTCTCTTCGAAGCAACCGAAAAAGCGCTTAAACTATGCAAATATTATAATCCGTCAACAATTATAACAACCGTGAGCCGCTGATGTCGGGGGCTCTGCGCCCGATTTACTTGCGGGGCTCCGCCCCGCACCCCGCTCAAGACACTTTTTGAAAACTTTCTAACCCTATACGCAAAAAAAGTTGTGCCGGTAAAACAGCGCATGCTTGCTGCCGTCAATTCACCTGTAATAAAAAACCGCAAGGCTGCCGCAAATCCGTAAATTTGCGGTAGCCTCAATCTCTTTATTCGCCAACTTAGCTAATCTTAGAATAATTAATCTTTATCCCCGGCCCCATCGTGCTGGCAATAACACAGCTCTTGATATACTGCCCCTTCGCGGCGGCAGGTTTTGCCTTGATAACCGCGCTGAGCAGGGTTTCAAAGTTTTCCCTGAGCTTCTCGGTCCCGAAAGAAACCTTTCCTATCGGGCAGTGGATAATATTGGTTTTGTCCAGCCTGTATTCAATTTTTCCGGCTTTTGCCTCTTTGACCGCACGGGCGACATCAGGCGTGACTGTACCGGCCTTGGGGTTGGGCATGAGCCCTTTCGGGCCGAGCAGACGCCCGAGCCGGCCAACGATACCCATCATATCCGGGCTTGCGATAACGACGTCGAAGTCAAACCAGTTTTCCTTTGTAATCTTCTCGACCAGATCGGCCTCGCCGACATAGTCGGCGCCGGCTTCTTTTGCCTGTTCGGCTTTTTCGCCCTTGGCAAACACCAGTACCCGGACATCCTTGCCGGTTCCGTTGGGGAGCACCACGGCGCCCCTTACCTGCTGGTCTGCATGGCGCGAGTCGACGCCCAGCCGGATGTGCACCTCTACGGTCTCGTCAAACTTTGCCTTGGCAGTCTTGCAGACCAGCTCAAAGGCCTCCTGGGGGTCGTAAAGCTTTGTTTTGTCAATAAGCTTTGCGCTCTCAAGATATTTCTTTCCGTACTTAGCCATGTCCCAGCCCTCCTCAGTCAACGACTTCAACGCCCATGCTGCGGGCGGTCCCTGCTACCATGCTCATGGCAGCCTCAATCGAGGCGGCATTGAGGTCGGGCATTTTGGTCTCTGCAATTTTTCTTATCTGTTCTTTGGTTATCTTGGCCACCTTGTCCTTGTTCGGCTTGGCCGAGCCGGACTCAATCCCGCAAGCCTTCTTAATCAGGACAGCGGCAGGCGGGGTTTTGGTGACAAAAGTGAACGAACGGTCGGCATACACCGTTATTACCACCGGGATAACCAGCCCGATGTCGTTCTTTGTCCGCTCGTTGAATTCCTTGGTAAAAGCGGGTATTGCAACGCCGTACTGGCCGAGCGCCGGCCCTACGGGGGGCTGGGGCGTGGCTTTGCCGGCGGGAAGCTGTAGCTTGATATACCCAATTACTTTCTTTGCCATAGTGTTTTAATCCTCCGTTTGTGGTTTCCGGCGGGAGAATCAAAGAATTTTCTCCCTCCCACTTAATGTGACGGTATCCCGTCAGTCGGTGTCGGCCTTCACCGCACTGGTGTCGAGCTCGACAGGCATGTCGCGGCGCCCCCTCTTGATGAGCACCGTGACGGTTTTGAGGTCATCTGATATTCTCTGCACGACCCCGGTGTACCCTTCGAACAATCCGCTGCAGATCTTTACGTTGTCGCCGACCTTGTAGGAAAGCTGAATCTTCTTTTCCTCGATATTAAGCGCTTCAACCTCCTCTTCGGTCAGCGGAGTGGGGCGTGAACCCAGGCCGACAAAACCGATGACGCCCGATATGTTGCGCACCGCATGCCAGCTCTCGTCGTTCATTATCATCTTGATAAGGACGTATCCGGGGAATATCTTTGTCTCGACTTTTTCGACGTCTCCGTTTTTTTCGATTACCTTCTTGACCGGAACGCGGATGTCGAAAATCAAGTGCTGCAGGTTGCGGTTCTGGATTATCCTCTCGAGATTGGCCTTGACCCTGTTTTCGTACCCCGAATAGGTGTGCGCCACATACCATCTCGGGCCGACATTCATTTCATTTATGTCGCTCATAGCCGTACTAAGTTGCCCAGCTCGATGATTCCCCTTGAGAACAGGTAGTCAAGCAGCCCTATCAGCACTCCGATAGACACAACCACAACGATGACCACCAATGTGCTCTTGCGGACATCTTTCCAGGGCATCCAAACAATTTTGTGCAGCTCGCTCTTGTAGCTGCGCAACCATCTTGCAAGGCTCTCTCTCTTTCTGATTCCGAGGACAACCGCAATAATAATCAGAACCCCGAGCACGCCCATACTGATCCAGAAACCGAGCCCGAGACCTTTCTTCTCTTCTTCGTCCTCGCCTTCGTCCTCGCCGTCTTCGGTTGTGGTCTCCTCTTCCCCGCCGGCCTCGGTTTCGGCGTCTGTTCCCGTGGTCTCGGCTCCGTCGGTTTCCCCGACAGTTTCTTCTGCCTGATTGTCTGCCGGATGCGTGTCGCCTGCCTGTGCCGAAATCATCAGCATGGTAACCGACAGCACAAGCCCCAGCATCAGCACGACGAGCAAAACGGGAAGGCTTTTTCTTTTCATCATTTCAATCACCGTCCTACTTCGTCTCTCTGTGAAGCGTGTGCTTGCGGCAGAACTTGCAGTACTTCCTCCCCTCAAGCCGGTCAGGGTTCTTCTTCTTGTTCTTTGTTGTGTCATAATTGCGCTGCTTGCATTCGGTGCAGGCAAGCGTAATTTTGACACGCGCGTCATTAGCCATTTTTTCGGCACCTCCGATACTTTGAATTTGACCGCCGGCGGCGGTCGGTGTACCTCCCTCAGCGCGGCGCTGCGCCCCTCACCCTGGCGCCCGGTAAGTTTTGCGCAACAAAAGAACTCTGCGCGCAGAGGTAGAGTCATTATATCACCGCACAGCCGGCTTGTCAATATATTTTTTTAAACGAGACGCTTTTTTCGTATTTTATCAGCCTTCATCAAGCGATTCGGCAGATTTTTTGGTTTTCCTTATTTTTATCCGGGTTTACATAATATCCTTTACGCATGGTAATAATAAGTCCTGTGTGCCACACGATTCTTCATACCGCACGGTATTATTCCCAGCAGGAATTCTGCCGCGCCTCACCCCGAGAAATACTTCAAAAATCCACTGGAGGAATTGCACCGTGAAAAAAACAGCCATTATAGCGCTGCTGGCAGTGCTGGTTCTGTTGTCGCTCGGTAATGCTCTCTTGCCCTGTGCGGCGGCAAACGGCGACGACACCACGACAGACGACAATACGACGACTGCCGAAGTGACCACAACCGATGACAACACGACAACCGGCAGGACGACCACCGCCGCAGGCGGGACAACCACTGCCGCAGGCGGAACCACAACCCGGGACAACAAAACAATGTGGGGGATTATAATCGCGATAATCATTATCGTAATTATAATCATTGTGGTTGTCGCGCTGCTTCCGAAGAAAAGGCCCTGAGCAATCTCCGGCAGACCGCAACACACAAGAAAATCATAAAGGGAAGATCTCGGGTGAGAGCTTCCCTTATTATTTTATACGCCTCTATCGCTCATTGTCTGGGGGTGAAGGCCCTGATGCGCAGGTCTGTTTTTTGCCTGCCCGAATCTGATACAACCCGCAGCGGATAACCCGAGCGGTCAATCCAGATTGTCAGAAGGCTCGAATCACGCAGCCTCATCTCAAGTTTTGTCATTTTCACGCTGTCCTCGGTGATATGTCTGGCTGCGGTTACGCTGCCCTCGGGTATGAGGAGCTCGGCCGCCGCCAGCCAGCCGGCCGCATAACTGCCGTCGGCAGTAAGCTCGCCCGAGTATACGCTCACCCGGCCGTCACGGCGCGCAATCCTTATCCCCGCAAGCGTCGCGGGGCTTAAAAATGTCAGCTCTATATCGCGCGGCGGGGGATTTCTGTCCCCGGTATCAAGAGGAGGGCCAACCCTCACCTCGGCGGTGAAATCAAACTCCCCCGCCCTGCCCTCGATTATTGCCGCAAATGCGCCGCGTGAATATTCAAGATATCTGCCGTCGTCTGCCATGCAGCCCGAGAGCAGCAGCAGAAACAAAAGAGTTGTCAGCAGTCTTTTCATGTCGCCCTCAAAACCGATACTTAACACTCCGGAGCATTTACATCTTATGTTGGAAGCGATTAAAATGTTGCAATCCGGGGCGGCATATGATATAATGTTGTGGACAAATATTGTCATTCGTTGACCGACCCATGATTTTTATCCGACGAAAGGCGGCAAATGGAGGCATACAGACTTTATTCATCTCTCCCCCGCCAGACAAAACACGAAACAGTAGCCGAAATCAGCCTCGGGGCGCTGCACCGCAATTATGATCTGCTGCTGCAGGCTATCCGCCGCACCACCCCGGATGTCAGGCCTGTATGCGTGGTCAAGGCCGACGCCTACGGGCACGGTGCCGAAGTGGTGTCGCGCGCGCTGATGGAGGCCGGCTGTGATTTCTTTGCAGTGGCCTGCCTTGACGAGGCAACTGCCCTGCGGAGTCTGCTCGGCCCGGGTCCCGATATTCTGATTTTAGGCTATACCGATCCCGACTGTGCCGCCGAGCTTGCGGCGAACAATATCATACAGGCTGTTATCTCTGAGGAATACATGAGAAGGCTGGCTTGCGCAGCCGAAGCCGCCGGGGTCGTGCTGCGGGTGCATCTTAAGCTTGACACCGGAATGAACCGGCTCGGCCTGCCGGCCCAGACCGATAAAGCAATCGCGAGAGCGGCAGAGGTTGCGGCAGAGCTTGCCGCCTCCCCGCACCTGCGCCTTGAGGGGATGTTCACGCATTTCGCAAGGGCAGATGAGGGGACCTGCCGGGAGAACCCGCCGGCGGGCATGAGCGGCGAAGAATATACCGCAAACCAGTTTCGCCGCTTTATGGCGGTTGACTCACTGCTCCGGGAACGGGGTATCAATATTCCGCATAGGCATGTCTGCAACAGCGCCGCCGCCCTGCGCTACCCCGAGTACCGGCTGGAGATGGTGCGGCTCGGCATAATGCTCTACGGCCTTCTCCCCTCGGACGAGGTAAGCTTCCCCGGGCTTCTGCCGGTGATGAGGCTCCGCTCTGTTGTCTCGCATGTCTACGACCTGCCCCCCGGGGCAACCGTGGGCTACGGGGGCTGTTTTGTGTCGGATATGCCAAGGAAAATTGCGGTAATTCCGGTCGGCTATGCCGACGGGTTTTTGAGGGCTTATACCGGCGGCACCATAAAAATATATCATGACAATATTGCATATCCTGCAACTGTCGTCGGACGGGTCTGCATGGACCAGCTGACCGCCGATATCACCGGAACTCCCTGCACAACCGGAGATACCGCCGTGCTTTTCGGCGAGGAACCCGGCGATCTTGAGGAACTCGCGCACCGCGCCGGGACTATCGGCTATGAATCGCTTTGTCTTATCAGCTCCCGCGTGCCGCGGTATTATGTTTAGTGCCGGCCCCGACACCCGGATTTAAATTTCAGCCGCCTGCGGCGGCACGGAGGTAGATATGAAGAACAGGCTCCGAAATATAACGGCGGTAATGGCCCTTTTGCTGCTCTGCTTACTTTTGCTTGCCTCCTGCAGCTCTGCCGGCAAACCGTCAGAAACCGGAACCATCAGCCTCACCGAGGTGGCGCAGGCCGACGGTGTGCGCTCGGTCACACTGAACAGCCGGGGGACAAAGCTGACGGTCCGCTCGACCCTCAGTTCCGGGTTTGTCGAGAACAACTCCCGGACAACGGTATACCTGTTCGAGCTTCCCCCGGGAGTCGGCGCCGACTCGCTCCCCGGGCTTGAACCGGTTTATTCCTTCAGAGCCTCGACTAAAAGCACCTGGTCGGCACCGCTTGCCGAAGGCTCGCTCACCCGGCTTTACTGCTCGTATGTGCTGGCGACAAAAGGCGACGACGGCAGCTATACCCCGATAGGCGCGCCGGTCCCGGTGCTCAACCCCGAGGTGCTTGCTCCGGGCGGTCAGGCTTTCCCCGAGGCGATGTCGATTAAGGGGCTTGCGGCAGATTCTGTTGCCGACATCCTTTCGCTCGGCACCTCGCATGCTCTGCTTGATGTTGCAATCGAGGATTTTATCGCCATCCCGAGACCTGCCGAACCGGCCTCGCTCAATACCATCGATTATGTCTTCAACGGAATTACCTATCATTTCAATGACGCCTCGCTCAGGGAGCTCGACCGGAAGGTCAAGACTCTCTCGGCCGAGTCTGTGATAGTCTATCTCCGCTTTATACTGAATACTCATCCCGCCTCGCTTGCGGACAAGCTGAGCTGCCTCGGGTTTGCCGACGCCCCGGAAGGGGCCCGTCACTATGCCGTAAATATAAATAATGAAGACTGTGCCGGTTACATGGCGGTGCTTTTCGAGTTTCTGGCAAAGCGCTACACCCGCTCCGACAGGGCGTTTGGCTTTTGCGGTGCCTTTATTATCGGTCATGACGTAAATGACTGGTCGGTCTCAAACGCCGCCGGCGGGGATATTGACCCGCAGGCATATGTCGCCTCCTATGCGCGGCTGGTCAGGCTTGCCAGAATTGCGTTGGTGTCAAATTATGCCCACGGTCGGGTTTACATCTCGCTGGGCAGAAACTGGAACACCCCGGCCGACTCGCCTGGCGGCATGAGCTCAAGCGCCTTTCTGGCAAGCTTCAATGCAACAAACACCGCCTCGGGCGACTACAACTGGGGGGTTGCGGTCTCGGCAGAGGCCCTTGACCAGACCGACAGCAGCATCTGGGACGACGCACTGGCTACCGGCGCCTCCTCGCAGTACCTTTCCCCGGCAAACATAAATGTCCTGACCTATGCCCTCTCAAAGAACTATACCTTTGCGGGCGGTCGGCGCAGCGTCATATGCGCCTTCGGGGTGAGCGGTGATCCGGCCGACGACTCAACGCTCGGCAATCAGGCGGCCTCTTACGCCTATGCCTACTACAAGGCTGCCGCCGACAGCGACATCGACGCCCTCATTTACTCCCCGCTCTATGACAGCGGCGAAGATAAACGCGGGCTTGCCGCAGAGAACGGTGCAAAAAAGCCGGTATGGGAGGTGTTTGCCTTAATTGACACCAAGGACGACGGTCCGGTTGTCGCCGCGGCGGCGCCGGCAGGCAGCGAGTTTGACTATATGTACGGCAACCTCTCGGAGGCAGTCAAGGTAAAAAACAGATTTGACGCAAAGGCGACTGCTGCCGTCGATACAAAAAAGCTAAAGTTCTCGACAATTATCGACTTTTCGCAGGGTGAACTCTCGGGTTTTGAGCCGGTATCGACCGGCGCCGGCATCGACCTTCAACCTGTGAGCGGCAGGCCGGCACTGCGGATTTTGGGTCTCGGTGACACCGGCATTATCAGAGAGAGTGTCAGCAGCCTGCTTTTATTGGACGCAGGATATCTTTTGGTTGACATCCCGGAGAGCAGCGGCGAGGGGAAACTTACCCTGCGGCTCTCGCAAATCAGCAAGAACCGGCATATAACATATGAAGCGACCGGCTCTTACCTGCCGGGAAGCCAGACTGTCTGCTTTGATATCTCGGAGTTTGCCGGCGCGATTGACCGCGAGGACATAAACCTCTCGCTATGGATAAGCTCGACCGACAAAGAGGCGCCCTTTGAACTCACTATCTCCTCAATAAGCACCGCGAACAACCGGAGCACCGCCGCTTCAATTCTCTGGACAGTAGTTCTGTTCCTGCTTGTCTTCTTTGTCCTGCTGCTGCTTCTGGCGCTTTTCTCCCGGCTCTATCACAAAATCCGCAGGCGCCGCGCACGCAAAAAACGCAGCCAGCCAAATACTGCGCTTGCCAACCGCGATGATGCATAAGCATACCCGAACAATAAACGGAGGATGCGATGGGACCGCTGTACGAAAAGCGAAAAACCGATTTTTATTACCGGACAGATAAGAATTTCAGCGTCAAGCTCGGCTGCCACCCTCATCTGCATCACCATATCGAGTTTGTCTACATGATTGAGGGGCACTCGACCGGATATGCCGACTCGGCGGCATATCAGATCTGCCCGGGCGATATATTCATCGCCTTCCCCAATCAGATTCACAGGTTTGTCACCACCGAGCCCGAAAAGTACATGCTGTTCATTGTCGGCCCGGATATAATCCCCGAGATTGATTCGCTTATCGGCTCAAGCCTTCCCGAGACCAATTTATTAAAAAACGCCGACCGTTATCCCGAGCTTGTCGGGCTGCTCTACAAACTGGCCGGGGTTTGCAACGAGAGCGACAGCAGGCACCGGGACATAATCCTGCGCGGGTACCTGCTTGCTTTTTTCGGCAAGCTCTTGCGCTACGTACCCCTGACCAAGCTCCGCTCGGGCGAGACGCAGGCGCTCAAGGCGGTGGTCGATTATTGCTCAAAGAATTACACCAGCCCGCTCTCGCTTACCGTGCTTGAAGACAAGCTGCACATAAACAGGTATTATATCTCTCATCTTTTCGGCGACAGGCTGAACATCAGGTTCAACGACTATATCAATTCGCTGCGCGTCTCGCAGGCCTGCCGCTACCTGCGCCAGACCGATAAGAGCATTATCGAAATCAGCGAGCTGGTCGGCTTCGGAACCCTGCGCACCTTCAACCGCGCCTTTATCAAACACATGAAACAGACGCCCAGCGCCTACAGGAAGAACAGCGGCTCCGATACATACGCGGTATCTTTGCCGGTGTAACCCTTGCGCCATTCCATCACGAAAGGACAAAACCCATGAGCGATATAAAAGACATCACTCTCGCCCCGTCGGGCCGCGACAAAATAAACTGGGTGGCCTCGTACATGCCGGTTCTCTCGGGCATACGCGCGGGGTTCGAGGCATCAAAGCCTTTTCTGGGCAAGCGGATTACCGTCTCAATCCACCTTGAAGCCAAGACCGCATACCTTGCCGAGACCCTGCGCGCCGGGGGCGCCGAGGTATATGCGACCGGCTGCAATCCGCTTTCAACCCAGGACGATGTCGCCGCCGCGCTGGCTCAGGCGGGAATCGAGGTATACGCCAGGCGCGGCGTCACCGAAACCGAATATACCGAACACCTCAAAGCGGCGCTTGCCTGCCGGCCGCACCTGATAATCGACGACGGCGGCGACCTTGTCTCGCTTTTACACGGAGAGTGCCGGGAGTATGGCAAAAACCTCATCGGCGGCTGCGAGGAGACAACCACCGGAATCCGGAGGCTGCGCGAGCGTGAGCGCGCCGGGCGGCTTGACTACCCCATGATAAATGTCAACGACGCCGAGTGCAAACACCTCTTTGACAACCGCTACGGAACCGGCCAGTCGACAATTGACGCCATCATGAACACCACCAACCTGATAATCGCCGGCAAAACCGTAGTTATCGCCGGCTACGGCTGGTGCGGGAAAGGCTTTGCCCTGCGGGCACGGGGCATGGGTGCGAACGTCATTGTCACCGAGATAAATCCGGTGCGCGCGCTTGAGGCGATAATGGACGGCTTTCGGGTGATGCCTATGGAAGAAGCCGCTCGGCTCGGGGATTTGTTCGTCACTCTAACCGGCTGCCGAGATGTCATACGGCGCGAGCATTTTTCGGTCATGAAGGACGGCGTGCTGCTTGCCAACAGCGGTCATTTTGACGTCGAAATAGATAAACTTGCGCTGGCCGACATGGCGGTTGAAATTGTAGAACGAAAACCCAATATTGTCGGCTACAAGCTGCCCGACGGCAGGACACTCAACCTGCTCGCCGAAGGCCGGCTGGTAAATCTTGCCGCCGGAAACGGTCACCCGGCAGAGATTATGGATATGTCATTTTCGCTTCAGGCCAAGTGCCTTAAATATCTTGTCAAAAACAAGGGCAGTCTTGAGCCCCGGCTCCACCCGGTCC
>LFRM01005678.1_pt1 | contig 13615 bp, 6 predicted proteins | sample 618341 | NCBI WGS metagenome assembly LFRM01 (sample SAMN03654438, study PRJNA283298) | anaerobic digester metagenome | isolation source: pool of bioreactors CSTR01a, CSTR02a, and CSTR03a thermophilic anaerobic... | place: Denmark: Kgs. Lyngby | collected 2014-05-21 | reverse complement strand
GCGATGTAAAAAAACAGGTTAAAGAAAACCGCTGTCAAGATGAGATGGCCGAACGCTTACGATCGCAGAGGCCAAAGTCGCTGATGACCCATGCGCTGCCAACAACCAAGATGTTTTCGGGCTTGATATCACGGTGCAGGGCCTTCTCATTGATCTTCACCAACGCTTTGGAAAGCCCCAGAAACTGCGCCAGGTAGGTTGCGGGTGGGATTTTCTGCGGCGTCTTCGCGTGCTTCCCCAAATCCTCGGAAGCCCTCATTAGGATAACAAAAGGCAACTCCTCGTCTCTGCCTTGCCGCTGCACCACGCCCCGGACGTTCCTCTTACTCCGATCGGTCCGGGCACCTGTCGCGACACCAGTCGCGATAAAGCGAATGATGTGCTGGTCGTCAAAGTCGCGAAGCAGCTCGACTTCGCGATGAAACCGCTCGCGACGGCGCTGGTGCAGCTCCAGTTGGAATTTGACGGCGTAGCTGTCACCTGAGAGCTTCTCGTTGCATTCATGGACCACGGCATTGCCGCCAGCCGCGATCCGCTCGCCGACGATGTAGACCTTTCCATCGTCTCCCATTATATGGTCGTTGATGGAGTAACTGCGCTTTAGATTGCGAAAAATTTGGACTTGGCTCATGACTGGGCCTCATTCGACTTACTGATCTCCATCGGAATCCCCATCTTCGTGGCCGTAGTCGTCTTCGACCACTCCCGGAATCTCAGCCCCTTCGATGATAGCCGCCGCATCCACGTCGTCTTTGCACATAGAATGTGCCCACTTGGCGTTCGAAAGCTGGAACACCGAGCTCCCTGCCGGCCAATAAAGAATCAACCTGCCCAAGTTCATCTCACCTTCGTCATAGCCACCGTCAAAGCCTTCCGCAGATGAGCAGCCATCGCCATTGAAGCTCGAATTGAGGGCAAACCAAATGTCTCTCGCCGTCTCCGACACGATATCGCGTTGCTCCTTATCGTCGATAGAGCCAGCATAGGAACCACGCAGGATCGCCCGAATGAACGCCATGCGCCAACTCCGGCTGGACGCAGAGTTTGCCTGGGAGACGCAGTAGACCGCATATTTGCTAAGAATAGGCACTTCCGATGTGGGAGCAATGAGGTTGTCTAACAGCGTCAAGTCCTTTCGCAAGAAGCTCAAGTCCGCCGGCAACGCCAGTCCGCTGCGCTTGAGTTCCAAGACCGCGAAAAAGAACGAGTAGAAATCCGCCTTCTGCTTCCAACGTGTTTTCTTCATCGGGTAGGTCGAATCGAAGATTTCCGCGATGTCCGCAATAACCTTCTCAAATTCAGCGCGCGTCGCGGCGGACTCCGCCACAGGCCAGGCAGCATAGTCGCGGCAACACTCGTCGATGGCATCCTTCTTGTCGCTGATGCCTCGAAGCTGCGCGGCCAGCAACTCACTCACGTATTCAACATCAAGAGAACGCCTACGTGCCGTAGCATTGAAAAGGCCCATGTCGTCGAGCGCGTCGAGGCTGGCCAGCCCCTCGGAAATTTTCAAGAACTCGCCTGGGAAATCTGCTTTGCGAAGCTCTTGTCTGTTGAGCGGTACTAGGTATTTGTTGACGCGCGAGTAGACCTCCCGCAGCTCCTCGGGAGGTAGCCCCGAAGCCTCATTGAAGTCGATTGAGTAAAGCAGGAATTCGTCGCGAACCTCCTCTGGCAGCTCCGAGAACTTCTTGCCGTCATAGGGTCCACTATATGGGCCCTTCAACTCAAAGTCATCATTCAAGAACGTCAAAATCGTCGTAATCCGCTGCTGGCCGTCGATCACGCTGCGATACGTCCTCATATCCTTGATGGCCTTGGACACAAAGATCTTTGGCATCGGGATGTCATTAAGTATGCTGTCAATCAACATCACTCGCGCCGCATCGCCCCAAACCTCGCGTCGCTGATAGTCAGGCTGCAACAGCAGTGTTCCATTGTTATTCCACTCTCGAATATCCGCAATGGTATGAGGACTAGATTGCCATTTTTTTGCCATGGGTATCTCTCAGATTAAATTCTGGTTATTGGCTATCGGTGCGGATAGCGGCCACAGCAGCCTCAATATCCTGATCCGATAGGAATGGAGCTTGCGCAAAGACCAGGCCATGCTCACCATTGAGCTTGGCTGCTAGGTGTCCTCGGCCAAGCAACAGCTCAGCGCCTGCCCGATCGAGCGCGATCTTGGATGTCGCTTCGCTAGACACCTTCAAGATCAGTCGGTTGCCCAGATTCTCGCGCAACTGCATGGGCATCACATCCTTGTCAGGTCGCTGAGCCGCAAAGATCAAATGGATTCCGGCTGCACGTGCTTTCACACCAAGGCGCTGTACTGCCGCCCCAACCGCGCCTTTGTAAGCGTCGTCAAGCATCCAATCGGCGAACTCGTCGTGAACCAAGAATATCATCGGCAAACGATCCTCGGCTGCAACCTTGGAGTTGTAAGTCGGCAAGTCGCGAGCTCTTGCCTTCGCGAACGCACGGTAGCGAGCCTCCATTTCCTGGACTAACGCCTCCAACACCTCTCCAGCTTTTTCCTTGGTAGTGACAATCTCGTCGCGCATGTGCGGCAAATCGGCCAAAGGGGCATAATCAACACCCATTTTTGGATCAATCAAGATAAGCTGCGCCAGATCTTTGGGGTTTGTAGCAGCGATGTCCAACAGCAAGGCCTGTATCAGCACCGACTTGCCACTACCCGTCGCACCAGCCACCAGAGAATGGGGTTCGTGGGATGAGAGTCCGCCGAACTCAGCGCCAAGATTAAGATACAACAGCGCCCCATTGATCTCTTGAACACCCAAAAGAAAGGACGTATTGATGCCTGCAACGTTGCGGTTGAGCTCGCGACGGGCCCACAGTTCCCAAAGTGAAACAGCCTGGCGCTTAGAACCTGCGACTGTCACCACAATTTCGCCGGGTTTAGGTTGAACCGTGACGAGGTTGATCGCATGCGTGGTCAGGAGTTGGGTGCGCTTGTTCTCGATGTCTTCGACTCGCAGCCGATCAGATCCAGCCAGCCGCACTAGACAGCCGTTGGGGGTCAACCGCGTACCTATTACCGCCGCTTGTAGCCCATAGCTGTTGAGCGCAGCCTTGAGTTTCTTGGTAGTTTCCTGGGCCCACTCATCTCGCTCTGAATCGGACTGCCAAACGCCAGCCGACTTGGACGCAACCAGCGCAGCAAAAGCAGAGTCTACGTTTACGACCGGAGTGGGTGCTGTGCTTGGGGTAGCCAGATCAGCTTCAGCTGTGGATGCGTTCGACTCAGGAGCCAAAGAGTCTTGCGTCGAAACATCGACACCATCTGGGGCGTGAGAGCTAGTCTCTTCTGCAACAGATTCCTCACCGGCATCATTGGCAAGCTGCCCTATGGCGGCAAGCCATGGAACGCGAGCCGCTGGCTTCTTGAATATATGATCTGACCATGGCTCGTAGGCACCTAGGGTTGATCGTACGTCAAGGCTACCCGAACCTTTGGCATAAGCTTCAACGAGCTTCTTGAGCTCTGGTCTGTCAAAGACCTCCTGCCAAGCTTTAACGCCATTCTCGTCCAAGAGGAGTTCTTGGTCGGAGGACGACCCCGCACCTGCGTCCGATGTGTGAACATAAACCTGAGAGTAGCCGCGTAGCGAAATTTCCACATCGCCTTCACGCAACTTTGAACGCACACGCTCCATCAAACCAGTCATCCCCGGGGGAATATCAGCATCAATCAGCATGTCTGCCAAGCGAGCGAGCCACACATCACGATCGAGACGTCCCGGGTCGCCAAAAAGCGCCTCTCGAAACAAGCCCAGAGTCGTCAGCAGTTGGTCTCGCGAGCTACGTCGCGCCACAGCTAGGCCATCGACTCCAACATATTTCGATTCAACGATCGAGATGACAACCCGAACTCCTTCGTCCTTCTCCTCAACATTGAGAGCAAGGATGTCCGCAATTCGACTTTCTGGCTGGGAAAGCCAGCTCGCATAGTCGTCAAGTAAGAAATAGGCAGTTAAAGCAGGGCCTCCGCCAACGAGCTTCCTGAACTCCTCCGATAACAGATGACGGCTGAGCACCAAGCCAATCATCTCGCCAGCGGATACACCTCGTTTGGCCGCACGCAGCACGATATCACCAGAGACCGAAAGCGCGTCTCGCTTTGCCTTGTCCGCGACCTCGTTGACTTCATCTTGAGTCAGCTGGAGCTTGAGTTCGTCAAGCCGACGGCGAACCAGCACCCCAAGCAAGCGCAACTCTGACGTGGAACTCACAATCATATTGCGGCCATTGGTAGAGCCGCGGCGATACCTGACAACAGTAATGTTGTTGTGCTGGAGTTGACGCTTGTCTAAAAGTTCGTCATATGTCGCGACCCACTCTGCGAGGTCGTGCGCATCCTTGATCAGCGCAGCTAGATCTTGGCTTTGCAATGAAATGCGCCTGGCAGGCAGGAATCGCTTGTCGGGAACCGCATCGGTCTGGTTGCAAACAGCCGCCACGGCAGTCACATAAGTCCAACCCGACGCCGTTTGCCAGGGGCAAGTCAAAAATGTGGTCGACTTCAGTTCATCTTCACCCGACACGCTTCGATAGGACCACCGAGAAGGCGCATGTTCCAGGCTCGGACGATCGTTAGTCCAAGCAACTGGCAACCACTCCTCCTTGGCCGAGCGAGCAACTACGTCATGCAAGAAGGCAACATCGAAGACTTTAAAACCCTGAGCATTCTCGCTGGGAGTAGCAGCGATCGGCGTAACCGAGATGCGCAGCTTTGAGATGAAATTATCACTAGTTTCGCTGACGACAGGAAGATCAGGATCATCACCAGCTTTATTCACTAGCTCACCGTAGACACTACGGAGTTTCGCTTGATCTGTATGCCGAACCGACACGCTGCATTGGAGCTTGCCATCCTCCTGGATTGAGGAAAGCTCGCGTACCGTAGCGAGAGGCAACTCGGCAGCATCGGCGTTATAAAGGACGACGCTGAGGTTAGATGCCTCGTGAGGTTGTAGGCTGACGTATCGCTCCAAGAGTTCCCGCGCTTGCTTAGCCGCAGCAGCCGGATCCACGTCGGTCATTGCCTCTTCATCGCCACGAATCGGTGCTTCCAGGAGACTGTAACCATTGACCGTGCTGCTTTCGCTGACCAACTTTGGGGAACCGCCCTTATTGAGAACAGCAATTTCCGGATAGAACGGATGCGCAATTTCATCGGAGAGTTCACGCATGAAGATCTCGCGATCCCCATAGAGAATGCTATCGCTGGAGAGTAAATGGGTAGCAAAACCCGCCACACGTCGGGATTTCACGGCCAACGCCTTCATACGCTCAGGGTGCCAAGGCGGAACAATCAACGCCGGGTTATCACCAATCACTCGTGCCGTGCCAATTGACAAGACTTCGGACAATAGACGCGAACGGCATACATCTCCACGGGCATGAGCCATAAGCGTGTTCAACAAGGCACTGAAGGACTCTGCTTGACGCATGACTGCCTCGCCATGTAACCCAGTGGATACGAAGTCCTCCATCGCTTTGATGTAGTCTTCCTCGAACGTATCCCACGCCGCCCGGATCTCATCGCGTTGATCAGGTGTTAGCCGACCCTCTTCCGCAAGACCTTTGATGCGGTTCTTGACCTCTTGACGGAAACTACGGAGCTTATTGACCGCAGGAACCAAAGATCCAGCATCGGTGGAATATGTAGCTTCTAACGTTCCCGTGTCGAACAGCGACACATTTTGTACGCCTCCCTTTTTACTAACCAACCGACGCGGAACTTCGGTACAACCAACCGCCCCCCTCTCCAATAGGCGATGCATATCAGCAACCATCGATAGACCTATCGATGTAGGCTTAAAGCTCCACAAGAGTTGAGTCTTACTGATTTTGGTCTCATTGCCGCCGACCACTTTTAGCAGTTCAACATCGAACTTGATCTGCAAAGCCTGGCGCGAGAGTGAGGTATTATTTTTAAATTTCTTGTTGCGACTCTCAGCTATCTCTCGCTCTCTAGCAATATATTTTTCAAAGTCGAACAAGGGATCAGGAAGATCTGCTGTAGTCATCCGTGTGACCTTCCAGTCCACCTTGGTCCCCATTAAATCCCGCAGCCCTCTATACATCGCAGAAAAGAAGCAGCCGACATCATGATTGAAGCGCTCACGCCATTCAGTCCTTCCCTTGTTGACGGTAAATCGGAGGATTCGCTCTCCATCAACCTCCTCCAAGCCAGCATGCAAGTTATTCACAATTCGCGCAAATCCATCGAAGAAATCACTGCATTCGATAGGCTTACCGAACAGCGCCTTTTCCCAGCGGGAAAGCAGTTTAGTGTCGCGCTCCAAGAGTCGACGATGCGTGGCGAAGAACTCTTCGTCTTCTGGGGTGAAATCAGCGCGTCGCTCACGCGACTTCAAATCATCAAGAAGCTTTCTCCCCTCCGGCTGTAGCGCATCTTCTTCATCACAGTCGTGCTCGAAAAAACGTAGCGTCATCTCAGCCAAGCCCTGCTGCCTCTCCTTTGGCTTATCGAAGGCCAAGTAGACTCCATCAGACTCCCATTCGAATTGAGCCAATGATGCCTCAGCCCCTTGATCACCCACCGGCGCCAAGGCGAAAGCCTGTAATGCCTGAAGAGCGCCATCTGATATTTCATGAGCGTTAGCCTTGATGCGTTCGAGTAGCTCCTCGGCGTCAAGCGGCTGACCATTCTGGCGAAGCTTTTTGAGCAGTGGCGCACGTTGAGCAAACAACTTTTCGAAGGCTTTTTTCCATGGGACGCGTGTCGTTCCAAATGTCCTTGCATTGGAGAAGTACCCACTATCCCTGGGCAACCCAACCTTGCACAACGCATAGCCAACTGCATCGCGAATCGGAAGGCCTAGAGCAGAGATTGCCGAGGCAATCTCTGAGCAAAACTCACCCAATTGAACAAGTGAAAGTTCCGAAGAGCTGAGCAGACCACCGATTGCAGCACTAAAAGTCGTACGATCGTCCACCACAGGAGAAAGACCACCTACGTGCAAGGCCGCATCCACCCATGGTAGAGGGTCAGCTCGCATCTCCTTTGCTCCGATTGTCATGACATGCGCAAGCGTGTCAGAGAGATTGTGCTCGCTACCGCTAGCGGTAAGGATAGCGTCCTTCTCCGTCACTGCGTTGTTGCGCACGTAGCCAGCGTTATGCGAAATGAGACAATCCGCAGGCAGACCTTGGCCTTCGACCAATGCCGCCGGAATCATCATCTCAACACGCGCCACGATATCCGGATTCGCGAGGATTGCTCTCACCACTGCCGCGATTTGACTGGGCGAGAGCTTATCAAGTCGAAAAAGTGCTGCGGAATCCCCGGGCTGACCAAGGTTTGACATGCGTTTGGCAAGAATGTCTGCACCAACACGTCCGATAATGCGATCGGTTAGCATCAGACACCTCCCTTAAACACGAACGGATTTTCAACAAACGAACAAGAGTCAGACAACCTTCTAACCAAACCTAGACCTACGAGCCTTGCTTCCAGATTGTCCCGGTTTTCACTCAGCTCCTCTTGATCTACCTGCTTCGCATTGATGAGACGTCCACCCTCGGCATCCCCAATCACCAAGCCATAGCGCTGCTTAGCCTTTGCCAAAAACTCGTCAAACTGCATGCTATCGTCGACGATAGTCACGACGATTGACTTCAACAGGCGGTCATTGGGTGCGTAGCGCGTGCGCCGAGAAAGCCGACGCGAACTTAGGCCAATTGCCCGTGACCATGCGGCATGAATCTTGCTCACATGCTGATCATGACGAGCAAGTGCTCGCTCAACGAGTTTGTCCACGAGAGCATCCGGGCTCTTCCCTGAACTATCTTCGTCATCACCGTCGACTGCAGGCCATTGGAAACGCTCACGCATGAGCTTCACACGCTCGGCGTCAGGAAAGTCGCTCGACATGGCATCCGCCCAAGCATCCTCCTGTCGGATAGACTCGACGTGGGCACGCACCGCCTTGGCAGGTAGGCCTTGGTTGTACTGGTAGCTGTCACCGGAAAGGGCTCGGACCTTGGTGCGCTCCTTAGAAACAATCTCGCAAACAATTTCGACAGGCTCATCATCACCCGAAACACGCTTGGCCCTCTCAAGAAAGTAAAGGAGCATGTTTAAGCCCGAGATCGTAATCAAGTGCTCCATAGCGTCATAGATCGGCATATCTCGGTCGAGAACAGATAGCCAGTCTTCGCATATCAGATCAAAACGAGCGTTCGACACCTCAGGAAGGTAGCCTGATTGCCGAGCATCACCTGCATATTGCGGTGCCCCTTGGAGAGCCTTAACTAATCGGTTCAGCGGCGCATCATGATCAAAAAGGCGTTTGGAAAGGATATCCCCAAGTTCCGTACCACGCTTTGCACGTGTCAACATTAAGTAAAGGAGTTCTCCGGTACGTGCAAAAAAACGCCGGTCATTACTCATATTCCCCTTGGCGTCAATCTGTAAATCCTCATACAGAGCGTCTGGACCAAAGGGGAATACAAACTTCGAACTCCAACGCTTGTTACTCCGTGACTCAAACGAAGACGCTCTTAGAAACTCAATCGTTTTCGCAAAGTCATCAAAATTTGAAAACGATTGCCGTAAATAAACCATGTCGTCGTCGCCATTACCCGTTTTCCCTTGGTCAAATTTTTCGAACCACTGGCGCCATTTCTCCTCGTCAGGCAATGCGCTGTCCGAGATGGATTCGATATAGGGGTTATTAAAAAGCAACCCACGCAGACGAATTTGTCTTTGCGGCCAAAACTTGAATGCGCCATCAAGCCCTTCATGCGGGCGCAATGGCTTGTCCAAATTGGATCCCAACGCACCCAAGAACTCAAGAACCGTTAGATGTGGGAGCTGTTCGTCATGAAGACGATGCCCCCATATATTCTCGTCAACGCAAAAGTCGACATTACGAATTTCCGGTCGTTTATAAATTCCACTCATACCAAGGCCTTCACAATCACAGGGTGGGATGAACCTCTTCCTGACGCATCAATATCAATGAAACTCAACGCCAAGGTGGTATCTTGTCCTCCTACTTCGTCATCATCAAACCTCGTCTTGCGCACGCTTTCAGCCTTGCGTAACAACTTGGCCTTAAATGCCAGGAGATCTTCAAGGCATTCGTTGGAGAAACTGGCTGGAAGCGCACCTTCCGCAACTCGCGCAAGAAACTCATATCGGATAGGCGTGAGATCGAAGGGGACAACGTGACCAGGCCCGGGCAAAAGAGATACCTCGAGCTGTGGACGCCCCGTTTCTTCATCAAACTTGATAGCCATGCCAACACCTCCTTGACGGCGAGAAGGAGTCTCATGCTCGCATAGAACGCTCACACGGCTCTGAGTGAAGCCACCAGAACTAGCGATAAAAATCCGATCGACATTTTCCAAAAGCAATCCGGTAAGTATGCGGTTAAGCCCTTTAGTAATGCGCCCTCGTGTTGTTTCGCTGATAGCCGATTTAGTCTGGGTAGACTGAATCAGATTCAGATAGTCCCCAGCAAAGCGAAATGCCGTCATAGCCCACCTAGCGTAGCCAGGCTCCTCCTCCGGCAGCGTGAAATAGAGCCTACGCCGCTGTGCTTCCAGTAGTTCTACAAACTCGGTTGCTCCATCCTCAATTCGTATATTTTCGTAACCTTCTAGGTACGAATCTTGAGCTGCAAGAAACTCAACTGTCGCACCATAAGTAGGATCGATGGCCACAAGTCGCTTAAAATCAGCACGTAGCTTGATATCGTCATTACCATAGACCAACAATCCGTCGGCAACGTTCGTGGTCTCTTCACCAACTCCAAAACTTGCCATAGCCTTAAACACCGGACGACCAGAAACTCGACGTTTCGGCAAATTCGCCCCAAATGCATTGGCATAGATACTCGCCTTCCAAAGACTACCGTTTTCCTGGATCTTCGGTACATCGGCACAGACCATCAAATTTTCTTTGACCATCTTGGCGTCGGAGTACCCCAAAATTATATTCGAGCACAAGGCCAACAGATCACGAATCGGCAAATGCAAACCATTAAAACGAGCGATCTCCAGCAAGTCCCCAAGACGACGAGCAAGCTGCCCATCGTCTGCTTCGCCTAACAAACGACGGCGGTTTTCATCAATAGGACAGGTCTTCCCGTCATCCTTTAAGGCACAACGTGAACAATTAGCCCATTCTGAATGCCCTGCCACTGCTTTGGCAACTTCATCAAATGTCTTACGGTTAGTTGTGCGGCTAAGGTCAAACACTGAAAGCCTGTCGGGAGCTGGGCCCGCTTGTAAAAAACATTCTTGGAGAGGCTTACGAAGAGGATGCACGCGGCCTTGACGTTTTTCCAGGTCACGAAGACGGTCCAGAAGCTGACCATGATTAGCAGCCAGAATTACAACTTCAGAGTCATCACCCTCGAGAACAGATTTCTCGAGTCGAGAGAGAGGTAGGTCGCTTTCATCTCCGTTAAACTCTGAAAGGTCTTTGATAAAAACAGCCAGACGACCATCTGCCAATCGATGCTCCTTAACGTTGCCTTTGTCTGACCAAACCTTGGCATCCCCTCCGATACGAGTCCACAAGGCTCGGCAGTGGTAAGTTTTTCCATCGCCGGCAGTGCCTGCAATCAACAAAGAGCCTGGCACCTTAGACTCGATGTGCGCTGCCATGGCCTCAAGCTGTGGCGTCAACAACTGAATCGGCCGAACTTTTGCCCTACTAAGCGCATCTGACACATGTTCATCAAACATTGTCAGATTGTTCGGAGTTGGGCCATAACTCCGTAGAAAACGAACCCAAGAGCTTGATGGGAACACCCCTCTTTCCGTACGTTTTTTTAGGGCAGCATAAATCAAGCCTACTCTCCAATAATAGTGTCTAACGAGCCGACCTCCCAAACATAAACCCACAACATTTGGTAAGGTAGTGTATTACAGTGTAGCATTTTAACTCCAAATAGATCCAATGCCCTAGGGAACTGGCCTCGACCGATAACGCGAAAAGTGCTTCACAACGGTTGCGTTAGAAGGTAATTTCTCTGACCATAAAGCTAAACACCAAACTCACCGGCTATGATACGATCTTTGCACTACAAATTTTTACATTCAAACAAGCGTTATCATGATCGAAAACATAAAAAACAACTTGTGGACTACGACTGACAAGCAAGCAAATATTGACAAACGGATTGATGGTGACCTACCTCCTTATCTAATCTTCGGTCAGCTTCGTGGAGCATCCTGATGGTTGATCTGCAAACCCTTGATGACTTGAGTCTGCTCGCAGAAACACATGAACTGGAATGCAAACTGGCGCGAGGCCAGAATGGTCAAGGCGAAGTCCCAAAAGATTTCTGGCCCACCTACTCAGCCATGGCAAATGCTCATGGAGGCGTTGTACTGCTTGGCATAAGCGAGAAGAACGGCAAGTTCTCAATAGAAGGTATTGCCAACCCAAACAAGATACGTACCGACTTGTTCAATACACTGAACAACCCAGGAAAAGTCAGCTGCAACTTGCTTTCTGACACCGATGTACAGGCGCTGACACTGAATGGGCGGACAATTCTGGCCATAATCATTCCACAGGCAATACGCAAGCAGCGTCCTGTCTTTCTGAACAATCAACCTTTTGTCCACACATACAAACGGCTAAATGATGGTGATCGACTCTGTAGCGAAGAAACTGTCAGGCGAATGTTTGCCGAGCAGGTAGAAGATGAGCGCGACATTCGTATTCTGCCGCACTTCGGTATGGATGATATTGATATGGAGAGCTTGCACATCTACCGTCAAATGCTTAAGGATGAAAAACCCGGACACCCCTACCTTGAGCAGGATGATTTTTCCTTTCTACAAAATCTGCGCGGCTGGCGCCGTGATCGCACCACAGGCAAAGAAGGACTGACACTGGCTGGGCTGCTGATGTTTGGCCGCTGGTCGTCTATTCAGGAAGTGTTACCGTATTATTTCCTGGACTATCAGGAACAGCCAGAAGCCAAAACGGAATTGCGCTGGGTTGATCGCTTAGTGCCTGACGGCACATGGTCAGGCAACCTGTTTGATTTTTATCGGCGTGTATACCGAAAACTGATCGCAGAACTCAAAGTTCCATTCAGTGTAAAAGACGGTCAACGCAAAGAGGATACACCCGTTCATGTCGCCTTGCGTGAAGCGTTGGTTAATACATTAGTACACGCTGACTACACCGGGCGGTTATCGGTTCTTGTGGTAAAGCGGCCCAATATGTTTGGGTTTCGTAACCCCGGAGGTCTGCGTCTGCCCATAGAGCAGGTCATTCGTGGCGGCGAAAGCGACTGCCGCAACCGCACTTTGCACCAGATGTTTCTGCTAATAGGCCTTGGCGAGCGCGGAGGCTCAGGCATACCCAAAATTTTCAGTGGATGGCAGAGTCAACATTGGCGTCAACCATTGTTGCGCGAAAAAGACCTGCCCGAGCAGACCTTGCTGGAATTGCACATGCTTGATTTACTGCCTGAATCTGTACTGAATACATTAAGAGGCCTGTTTGGCACCGACTTTGACCACGTAGACGCCTTGGGTAGAACCATTCTCTCTACAGCAATGATCGAAGGAGTTGTTAGCCACAGTCGCATTACCGAGATATGTGCCGACCATCCTCATGATGTAAGCCTAATGCTGGCCAAACTGGAACGAGAAGGCATGTTGCAGTCTCAAGGCAGATCCCGTGGCAAGGTATATTACCTGCCAGGATCTGTCCCGGTTTCACCGGAGCAGGTGTTTACTTCTGCCACTAGCTCCGGTAGTAACGAGGCCAGCTCCGGTAGTAACGAGGCCAGCTCCGGTAGTAACGAGACCAGCTCCGGTAGTAACGAGGCCAGCTCCGGTAGTAACGAGACAACAAAGATCCTCCCGATAATAACAGGAACAGAGCTGCTTCATCGTAATGAGCAGGGTTGCCTGATTTCCCCCTTGTTGGATGCTCCCATCATCGACTCACTGGCAGCGTTATCGCCCAGCCTGCGCGATGATTTACTGCTACGTGCCGCTTTACCCCGAGCCAAGGCTCGCTTGGACAAGGAAAATATGGCTAACGCAATCCTTGCCATTTGTGAAGGACGCTACGTTCGTCTAAGTGTTCTGGCGGAATTGCTGCAACGTGATGCCGATGGCCTGCGCAAGATACACTTGGACGCGCTGGTAAAGAGCCAACGTATCAGGCGTGCTTTTCCCAGTACACCCACCCACGAAATGCAATCTTATTGCGCAGCGAAAAGTCCATGACTTAAGGCGTGGAGAGGTGACAAAAAAACTGGACACGATTATTAACGATTTTGCCCATCAAGCCCATGCAACGGCAAGAAGGCATGCATATTACTGTATCCCTATCTACCTAGCCGATTCACACAGGACAATCAAATGAAACTTGAAATTAACGTCATTGACGCCTTTACTGATACCCTTTTCAAAGGGAATCCAGCGGCAGTGATTATCACGGATAGCTGGTTATCTGAAGACTTAATGCAATCCATTGCCACAGAGAATAATTTATCCGAGACGGCTTTTTTGGTTTCAGATAAAGAATCCACCTACCATATCCGCTGGTTCTCTCCAATGACTGAAATTGCTTTTT
>LFRM01247795.1_pt1 | contig 13617 bp, 10 predicted proteins | sample 618341 | NCBI WGS metagenome assembly LFRM01 (sample SAMN03654438, study PRJNA283298) | anaerobic digester metagenome | isolation source: pool of bioreactors CSTR01a, CSTR02a, and CSTR03a thermophilic anaerobic... | place: Denmark: Kgs. Lyngby | collected 2014-05-21 | reverse complement strand
TTTTTACCAGGACGAGTTTACCCATATACATAATTCATTTGAGAAGAAAGTTGCTGCTCTGACAACTATGCCTGGCTTTTCTCTTCTCTTTGCAAATGACATCTCACGAAAATTGTTGACCTCAGCCAGCGATGACCAGTCGGGGCTAATGCTCCGAGGTGTTGTAGGTGCTGAATCCGAACTTTTAGCCCAACGCTTGAACTGGAACCAATTGTTAGATGATTCAGTAGAAGTAGTCAGCCAGCGAAATGGCATTCTAGAATTGAAACAGCAGCTAGAACAAAGCCGGGAAAATCTTACTAGACCGGCTCAAGGTAAACTTTACAGGACACGCTCTGAATTAATTTCCGTATTAAATGATCCGGTGCTGAAAAAAAATACCACCGACTCGGATATGGCTAATGATGAGGAAGTTCGTCAATTAAAAGATCAACTCCAAAGTCTCAGAGAAAAAGATGATAAATTACGCATAGAACAGCGCACTTTAATGCTGCTTTCAATTAAAAACGACTATGAAAGTTTGCTGAAGTTGAGACGTGAATTAAAAGAGCTGGAAAATAACGCCTCCCGTTATGCGCAAAGCATTACCGGACAGGGGCGGGATATAACCGTACATGAATTAACAGTACTCAGTAACTTGCACCATGACTATCAGATTAAAGAGAAAGCTATAAAACTCCAGCGTGAAGAGCTGGAAAAAGCGCGTGAAGAACGTTTTCAGTGGGAACAAAAACGAATTTTAGCCGAATATAAACTTAAGCAGTTGAAAGATAAAGCCGCTGAAGCTGATTACGAAAAACATAAATCAAATCAAAAAAAATCTGAACCATCCGAACACAAAGCGGATACTAATAATAAATCCTCAGATAAAAGTTTAAGACTCAAACATATTTTACTAGTAGCAGGCCTGTTTCTTGCCTTTCTGGGCATCCTTTTTTTTGAGCGCAGTCGTGCAGTATCTGCTGTAAGTCTTGTGTTGGCTGTGGTCGGTTTAATCAGCTCTTTTTATCTCTTTATCCGTTCGCACACCGCTAAACAAACTTCTCAAAAGAAAGCTTTAGCTGAAAGCTTGGGTCAACGGGAAAAAACCAACGACAACAACTTATTACACCAGCAGCTGTCAGAGCAGAAATTTATTTGGCAGTCAGCAGCCAGTGAAGCGGAAAAATGGGGAGTTGTTGTTAATCGCGAGCAGATAGCTTTACATACTTTAGAACAAAGTCACAAAAAAGAAGCAATCCAACTTTTGCGTGAATTGTCCTGTTATGCAGCTGTAGATAATTTGGATGATGCTGAATATGTTCTTGATGCCCTGCGCAATCAAAGGCAGTCTGCAACAACTTATGATGAATCAGTAGCGGAACTTTTGCGTCAGATAGCAGAGGTGCGAAAGGGACGTACGGATAAAGATATGCTGCGCGAATATGAACATGCTTGCGAAGAACTTTATGGTGATCTGTTGACCGGCAGTGATGCTGGTGGCGAAAATCTAAATGCGCGTTCACAGTCTTTACACTACGATGAAAATAGAGCTAAAAGAATTGAAATCGAACGTGTTGAATTATCGCAAGAAATTTCTCGGATCAGGCAGCAGTTACAAGAGGCTGTGGCTTTGCGCCGGAAAAAGGAAGAAATATTATCCCGCTTTCCTGAACTTAGCCGAAAACGTGACCTTTTAGAACAAATTTTATGGCAGGAGATTGAAGATGTCGAACGGTTGGACCTTGCAATTACTTGGCTTGATTATCTTTACAATCAGTGGCGTAAAGTTTGTGTAAATCATCTTAGAACACTTACTTTAAAATACAGCAGACGTTTACAAGGGCTAAAAGCTCTGGAGTTTACATACGATGATTTTATGATCGACAAGCAACGCGGAATCCGCAGGGGAGAGATAAACAAGTTTAAATCTGGACGAATAAGAGAAAATGAACTTGAATTGATTAGCAGTACACCATCAGATATTATTTATCTCGCTTTTCGAATGGCCTTACTGGACAGCAGAAAAGAAGATCTCACACCTCTATTTATTTTCGACCTGCCATTTCTGAATTCATCCAGCCGCGTAAGTGAATTATTGAATTTGCTGGAAGAACGTATGTTGGAACTTTCGGCACAGTCTGTATTTTTTACGAAAAATGAACTTTTGACGGAAATAGCTCGAGAACGCCAGATTCCTGTTCATCAAATTTAATCGATAAGCCATATTTTGATTCATTATTTTTGCCACTCAGTATAAAATTGACAGAAAAGTTCTATAATATATAGAGAGAAGCGACAGTTACAAGAAGATGAGGAGGGAGCAGATGAGTCAGTCAATGTATGCTTTGGTCAAACCTGAGCGCAAGAGGGGGCTCGAGCTTAGTCGGGTGCCGGTGCCCGAATTAAGTCCAATTGATGTAAAAATTGAAATTAGGAAAACAGCTATTTGCGGAACAGATCTCCATATCTACAACTGGGATGAATGGTCCCAGATGAATATCACGCCTCCTTTGGTGATAGGCCATGAATATGTGGGAAAAGTAGTTGAAGTTGGTTCTATGGTAACAACAGTTGAGGTTGACGATTTAGTCTCCGGAGAAGGTCATATCGTCTGTGGTGTTTGCCGCAACTGCCGTGCCGGACGCCGTGTCCTTTGCCCGAATACAAAAGGTGTGGGCGTCAACCGCAACGGCGCTTTTGCTGAATACATAGTCATTCCTGAACAAAACGTGATCAAGATCTTACCTGGAGTACCTGAGGATATTGTGGCGTTGTTCGATCCTTTCGGCAACGCAGTTCACTCGGCTTTGATGTTTCCACTGGTCGGGGAAGATGTTCTGGTAACCGGAGCAGGACCGATTGGAATAATGGCCGCAGCAGTGGCGCGTTTTTGCGGGGCAAGAAATGTTGTCCTGACGGATATAATGCCTGAGCGTCTTGAGTTGGCGCACGAAGTTGTTCCGGATATACGAACAGTTGATACTACCAGGGAGGATTTACGTGATTTAATGCCTGAGCTGAAAATGACAGAAGGCTTCGACGTTGGTTTGGAGATGTCCGGTTCAGCTTCTGCTTTAAATGAGATGATAGACACTATGATCTCGGGTGGCAAGGTTGCAATGCTGGGTTTCCAGAAATCCGGCACAACGCTCGACTGGAACAAGGTTGTCATGGGCAGTCTGACCTTGCGCGGCATCTACGGTCGAGATATGTTTGAAACCTGGTATAAGATGATGGCTTTGGTGCAAGCAGGCCTGGAACTTACGCCTATAATCACGCATCGCTTCGATTTCCGTGATTTCGAAAAAGGGTTTGCTGCTATGAACAGTGGTAAATCCGGTAAGGTTTTGCTGGATTGGACTACTGCCGGAAACTAAGTTGATGAGAATCAAAGAAATGAAAGGAATCAGTATGAAAAAAGGGCTTAAAATAATCCAAGATAATTTAAACGAATTAAAGAAATCTGGCTTGTATAGTGAAGAGCGCATTTTAACTGTGCCTCAGGGCAACATAATTGACACAACGGAAGCTCAGGGCGTCATAAATATGTGTGCGAATAACTATTTAGGTTTAGCGAATAATCCGGAATTAATAAAAGCAGCCAAGGATAGTTATGATCGTTGGGGTTACGGTCTGTCGTCAGTTCGCTTTATCTGCGGAACTCAGACTCAGCATAAAGATTTAGAGGCAGGTCTGGCAAAATTCTTTGGTTTCGAGGACAGCATTCTTTATTCTTCCTGTTATGACGCCAATGGCGGGCTTTTCGGAACTTTATTGACTGAAGAGGATGCAATCATATCAGATGAGCTCAATCACGCCAGTATTATAGATGGCATCAGACTGTCTAAGGCGAAACGTTACCGCTACAACAATAATGATATGGACCATCTGAAGCAATGTCTGGAGGATGCTGAAGCTGACGGTGCGCGTATTAAAATGATTGCTACAGACGGTGTATTTTCAATGGACGGTATTATCGCTGATTTGGAAACCATATGCGATCTGGCAGATGAATATGAAGCTCTGGTGATGGTTGACGACTCTCATGCCTCTGGTTTTGTCGGCAAAAAAGGTAAAGGTACTCCGGAATATTGTGATGTTATGGGCCGCATAGATATCATGACCAGTACGCTGGGTAAAGCTATGGGCGGAGCTTCTGGTGGTTTCACTCTGGCTAATAAATATGTCGTGGCCTGGCTCAGGCAAAAAAGCCGACCCTATCTCTTTTCCAACACCTTGTCTCCTGCAATTGTTGCCACCTCGCTTAAAGTTTTGGAAATGATTCAGCGGGACAGCTACTTGATTGACCGAGTTTCTGCTAATACTCAGTATTTCCGCAAAGAAATTGAGGCGCTGGGGCTGAAAATTATTCCGGGAACTCATCCGATTGTGCCTGTAATGGTTTATGATGCGAAAAAAGCTCTGGATGTAGCGGACTTCATTCTGGAGAAGGGTGTTTATGTAGTCGCTTTCAAATTTCCTGTAGTGCCTCAGGGCCTGGCACGCATCCGTTGCCAGATATCAGCTGCACACAGCAAGGAAGATCTGGATACTGCTTTGGCTGCCTTTGCGGAAGCTAAAAAAGAATTTGACTTATAACAAATTCAGTACAAAGTTAAAAAGCTCCTGATCGGTAGCGGTCAGGAGCTTTTATAAGTTTGGTCTTTATCATTAGTATTCGATAAATTTATTACCCGGAGTATTGCAGATAAAGCATTTTTCGGGTCTCGATTTTTCTATATTTCCGCAGACAGGGCAGAGAAAGTAGAAAATTTCAGCTTGATCTTTTTCTAAATTGTCCAAAGTTTCCTGGTACAAGCCGGCGTGGACTTCTTCAGCTTTCATAGCGTAAGTAAAGGATCTGGCTGCCGCAGTATTGCCTTCGGCTTTAGCTTGCTCCACGTAAGGCGGATACATACTGGTATATTCGTAGGTCTCTCCTTTAACACCATCTTCCAGATTTTCAGCAGTGCTGGCTACCTTGCCTGCAACTTCGAAATGTTTGAGAGCATGGATTGTTTCGGCATCAGCTGCTGCACGAAACAATTTGGCGGCGTTAGTGTAACCGTCTTTTTCCGCTTTTTTGGCATATGCAGTGTACTTTCTGTTTGCTTCTGACTCGCCTGTAAAGGCTGCCATCAAATTATCAAGTGTAGTTGCTTTTTCGCTCATATATTTCCTCCCGGTTGATTTTTTAGTTAACGCAAAACCCCTGCAAAGATTAAAAAACATCGTTTGCAGGGGTTCTCTCCTCTGGTACACCATCAGGGGATCGAACCCTGGACCTACTGATTAAGAGTCAGTTGCTCTACCGACTGAGCTAATGGTGCGTGTAAGTACTAGGAGATTATAAAAGTATATTGGTGAATTTGTCAAACACGATTTTAGAATTCTGATATTGGCTGTGAATTTTAGTGGCAGTATTAATTCTGACTGTATTTAAATTGATGCTAAGCTAATATTGGAAATATACATAGGAGGTAGAGCTATGAGGCGCAAAAAAGATAATATAGAAGAATTGCAAAAGCTGATTGATAAAGCAAATTCTATTGTATTTTTTGGCGGTGCCGGAGTTTCCACGGAATCCGGAGTGCCTGATTTTCGCGGCAAAGACGGTATTTATCGGCAAGAAGCGAATCTTGAAGAAAAGTTGTCAGTTAATTATATGCGTAGAAATCCTGAAGATTTCTGGAATTCTTATAGACGCTTGTTTATGCTGGATAACATTGAGCCTAATGCAGCGCATTATAAGTTGGCCGAAATGGAGAAAAAAGGTAAATTGGCTGGGATTATTACACAGAATGTTGATAATTTGCATCAGAAAGCAGAAAGCGTAAAAGTTTTTGAGTTGCACGGAAATGGTAACCGCTTTTACTGCGAAAGCTGTGGAGAAAATTATACAGCAGCAGAGATAAAAGAAACCTCGGGAGCCGTGTATTGCACAAAGGGTAAAGGAGATTGCACGGGATTAGTTCGTCCGGATGTAGTTTTGTTTGGAGAAAGCTTGCCGCCAGGTGTAATTGCCTCAGCTGTCAATCTGATACAAAATGCCGATCTAATAATAATCGGAGGAACCTCACTGAATGTGTATCCGGCTGCAGGGTTGGTCAGTTATTGCCCCCGCAAATGTAAAAAAGTTATTATCAACAAACAAGCAACTTCTCATGATCATTCAAGTCATCTGGTTATCAGAAAGCCGATAGGAGCTGTTCTCAGTCAGATAAAGATTTAGTTACAGAAAATTTCAGTAATAAAGCAAGTTCTTGCAGGCGTTGTTTTGTTTTGATACTATAGGCTCATCGTCGATAAATATGAACGTTGGATAATAATAACTGCAATGGACACTGTTAGTAGTTAAAACAAAAACTTTCCCGCAGTTAAGTGGAGGTATATATCTTGGACGAATCTGGCTGTATTAGCCCTCTTATGAGGGTTTTACTGTCAAATCAAGAGTTAGCAGTTCAACCGCAATCAGGTTCTTTGGCTTTTGATTTGATACTAATTTTTATCTTGATCCTGATCAACGGTTTTTTTGCCGGTTCAGAGATGGCAATCGTTACACAAAACGACAATCGCATCAGAAAACTGGCCGATGAGGGTAGCTCTGCTGCGAAAAAATTGCTGAATATTGTAGAAAATAAAAGTCAAATGCTGGCAACCATACAGGTTTCTATTACTCTTGCCGGCTTTTTGTCCAGTGCTTTTGCTGCTGACAAGATCGCTTCTCGTTTATATCTGTTTGTTGATCCAACATTACAAAAACTTTGGCTGCAAACGCTGTTTGTAGTTCTGATAACCATCTTGGTGTCATACTTTTCGCTTGTTTTGGGAGAGCTGCTACCCAAGCGCCTGGCCATGCGCGATCCGGAGAAAACTTCTTTAAAAGTTGTATCAATTTTATTGTTCTTTGATGTTCTTTTCCGTCCGTTTACTAAATTTTTAAATTGGAGCACCAACGGAATTTTACGGATGTTTGGTATCGATCCCAGGGAAGTCCAGGACACAGTTACAGAAGACGAAATTCGTATTTTGGCTGAGGCAGGGGTGGACACCGGAGATTTGCCGGCCGAAGATGCATTGTTTATTGATAATATCTTTGCTTTTGACGATAAAGATGTGGGAGAGATTATGACCCCACGCTTGTCTATCAGTGCTATTTCAGCTGATTCCAGTTATGATGATGCAGTTAGTTTCGCTGCGAATGCTCACTTTTCACGTTTTCCTGTTTATGAAGATGATTTGGACAATATTGTTGGCACTTTGTTTCTCAAAGATTTGATGCGTGTTCCTGCTGGAAAGCGAGGCGACAGTTTTGATCTGCATGAGATTATGCGCAACGCTTATTTTGTGCCGGAAGGTAAACAAATTGACGTTTTGTTTCGAGAGATGAAGTCAAAACACATATCGATGGCGATTGTGGTCGACGAATATGGAGGAACTGAAGGACTTATCACGATGGAAGATCTGCTGGAAGAAATCGTGGGAGAAATTGAGGACGAATATGATCCGCCCAAAAATGATGTTGTCGAAAATCCTGACGGCAGCTTTATTTTAAGCGGTTTACTGACTCCTCAGGAGGCCGGTCGCTATGTTGAAGCTTTGGACGAGTTAGAAGAAGATGACAACTATGATACTATAGCGGGTTTTGTTCTCTCTTTGCTGGGAAGAATTCCGGAGGACGGAGAGCATGCTGCCGTAAATTTTAAGAATTTGCGTTTTACCGTTTTAAAAATGGATGATCGCAGAATCGACCAAATTTTGTTGGAGATTTTACCCGAAGAAAATTTAGTGGAAGAAAAATCCAAAATTGATAATGATTTCAATGGACAGAAATTAATAGAAGATTGATAGGTACCAGATGAGCAAACAAACTAAAGAAACTGCTGAACGGGAACAACTGCAGGAATCGGTAATAACCCTGGCCGAAGCCTCCACCAGTGATAAAACAGATGTCATTTCAAAATTAGAAACAGATTCATCAGCAGGTCTTTCACCGGCCATAGCTGCCAAGTTGTTGGAAAAATATGGACCCAACAGCCTGAAGGAGGAGAAAAAAGAATCCTTCTTTATTAAATTCCTGAATCAGTTTAAAGATTTTATGATTATCGTCCTGATTATTGCAGCCGGAGTTTCGGGTGTTTTAGGAGAAATGCTGGACGCCATTGTCATTTTGGCTGTAGTTATTGTCAACGCACTTTTGGGAGTTTACCAGGAAGGCAAAGCTGAGAGGGCAGTAGAGGCTTTGCAGAAAATGGCTGCACCCGAGGCGCATGTTATCCGCGACGGAAAGTTGCAAGTGATAACTGCAGTTCAATTGGTACCGGGAGATTTAGTGCAGTTGGAAGCAGGTAACGTAGTTCCTGCTGATATACGACTTATTCAGAGTCAAAACTTAAAGGCCGACGAATCCGCTCTGACCGGGGAATCGGTTCCTGTGGACAAATCTGCTGACTTTATGCCGGAAGAGCTCCTTAGCATCGGTGACCGCAAAAACGTCGTCTATAGCAGTACCGCCATTACCTACGGTCGCGGCATGGGTGTTGTAGTTGCGACTGGCCAGCAAACCGAAATGGGTCGTATTGCATCCAGTTTAACGACTATAAAGCAAGAACAAACACCTTTGCAACAGAATCTTAATCGCTTAGGCAAGATTCTGGGAATACTGGCTTTAATTGTTAGTGCTGTAATCTTTGGAGTCGGATTGATGCAAGGCGGAGATCCGCTGCAGTTATTCATGACTGCAGTAGCTTTGGCTGTTGCTGCCATTCCCGAAGGTTTACCGGCTGTAGTTACCATAGTTCTTTCACTGGGTATGAACCGGATGGCAAAGGAAAACGCCATTGTTAAACGTCTCCTGGCTGTTGAAACCCTGGGTAGCGTGGACACTATTTGCAGTGATAAAACCGGCACTCTGACTCAAAATGAGATGACTGTAACCAAGTTATATGCCGATGATCGTGTTTTCGATGTAAGCGGTACCGGCTATGCACCCGAAGGTGATATAAAAAGTACAGATGCAAATGCTGTAACCGCATCTAAGAATGTATTAGACCGGCTTTTTGAAATCGGTATTTTGTGTAATGATGCAGTGTTGGACCAAGATAATGGGGAGACTCAAATGATTGGTGATCCAACAGAAGGGGCTATGCTTGCAGCAGCAGCCAAAGGCTGTTCCCGAGAAATCGATACCGTTCGCAAAGAAAATCCACGTACCCTTGAAAAACCCTTTGATTCAGCCCGAAAAATGATGACTGTAGCTTATACAACTTTCCCCGAAGCACCATTTATCTCTTTGACCAAAGGAGCTCCGGATCGAATTTTAGATCGCTGCAGTCAAGAGTTAACATCTGAGGGGGTTAAGGAGCTGACTGAACAGCGCCGTCAGGAAATAATTGAAATGAACAGCAGCTTCGCACAAAAAGCTTTACGTGTGCTTGCTTTTGCTTACCGCCATCATGAAGATGAAAAATTTGAAGCTATGGAAGAAGACATGATTTTTGTTGGTCTCATGGGCATGATTGATCCTGCTCGTCCCGAAGCCAAAGAATCAATCCGCGTCTGCCATGAAGCCGGTATACGCGTTGTTATGATTACAGGTGACCACAAGGAGACTGCGGTTGCAATCGCTAACGATCTTAACCTGCGCCAGGAAGGGGATAAGGTTCTGTCCGGCTCAGAGCTGGACCAGATGACAAAGGAAGAACTGCAACAAGCGTCAGAACATACTTCTGTATACGCCCGCGTCTCTCCGGAAAACAAGGTGCAGATAGTTGATGCTTTAAAGCAAAAAGGACATATATCTTCGATGACAGGTGACGGTGTAAATGATGCCCCCGCCCTGAAACGTGCAGATATAGGTGTTTCCATGGGTATTACCGGAACTGAAGTTGCCAAAACTGCTTCCGATATGATTTTGACAGATGATAATTTTTCTACCATTGTGCGCGCAGTTGAAGAAGGAAGAGTTATCTACAGCAATATCCGTAAGGTTGTCAGTTTTCTGCTCTCATGTAATGTGGGGGAAATTCTGGTTATATTTATCACAAATATGATTTTGGGACCGGAATATACACCTCTGATGCCGATACAGCTGCTTTGGCTCAATTTGGTAACAGACAGTTTTCCTGCACTGGCCTTGGGCCAGGAGCAAGCTGAAGCAGGAATTATGAAACTGCCTCCGCGCAAGTCAGATGCCAGAATACTTAATAAAGAAATGAAGGCTTCAATAGCAGTTCAATCTTTAGCAATTTTAGTGACAGTATTTGCTGCATTCAATTTAGGCAGAATCTTCTATCCTGATGTATATCTGCACAACAACATGTCAGTTGCAAATTTTAATTTTATGCCCCTGGCCGGAACTGAGCCATCAATGGGAGCTCACACTTACGCTTTTATTTGTCTTATATTGGCAGAATTGGTCAGAGCTTACTCCAGCCGTTCGGAAAGACACTCGGTATTCAGTCTGGGCGTTTTCTCAAATTCTACCTTGAATAAAGCGATCGCTATCTCGCTCGCTTTAACGCTGGCAGTAGTTTACTTGCCCTTTATGAACGATCCTTTTCACACCATCCCGCTGCATTTACGTGACTGGGGCCTGATTCTGACATTGGTTCTGATTCCTTTTACTGCAGGCGAAATTTTTAAAAAGATCTATCACCGCAGTGGCAAAAAAAGAGAAACAGCATAAATTGTGCTACTGATGCCTGTTTAAAAAAGTAAAAATGTTACGGTGTTTCAGGCACGCTACTTGACGTGGGCGACCTGGACCTGTATACTCCTATCCGATAACAAGTAGAAGTTTCCGCTTCTCACCTCCAGCTTCGGTAAAGAGGTCAACAATGACTGCATCTCTGGATGCTGATGTGTGGGCGGAAGAAATCCGCTTTTTTTATGCGAAAAACCAAAGGAGGTATTATTATCGCACAACAAAGCCGTAGAGGTCATCTCATTAACCGGGAAATTAATTTTTCTGAAGTTAGACTTGTCGATGCAGACGGAGAAATGATAGGAATTGTGCCTATCGCAGAAGCTCTTTCCAGAGCAGAAACAGCTGAACTAGACTTAGTTCTGATGTCTCCTGATAAAAATAATCCAGTAGCAAAAATAATGGATTACGGCAAGTACGTCTTCGATCAGGATAAGAAAAAACGTGAAGCTAAAAAGCATCAAAAAACTATTCAGGTCAAAGAGGTGCAGATTAAGCTAACGACAGAAGAACACGATTTTAATGTTAAAGTCAGAAATGCCATTCGCTTTTTGGAAAATGGCGACCGAGTCAAAGTGGTAATTCGCTTCCGAGGTCGGGAGATGGCGTTTAAGCATCAGGGATATGATGTCATGCAGAAAGTGGCTGACGCAGTCAGCGAAGTTGGTGTCATTGATAGGGCACCGCAATCAGAAGGCAGGAATATGATAATGTTCCTGGCTCCCATTTCAGAATAAATGATAGCTTAAATAATTAAAAGATTAGTGATCGTCAAATAATATAAAATTCTATCGGCCAGTTTATTCCGGTAATAATCCGTTTAAGCTGAAGTCTTATAATGAAAAGTTAGCAGGAGGAGGTATTTTATGCCTAAACAGAAATCACACAGCTCGTCAAAAAAACGTTTCAGAAAAACAGGGACGGGGAAGTTCAGACGTAATCGTGCATTCACAAAGCATATTTTGACTAAAAAAGCGCCGAAACGTAAGCGTCAGTTGCGTAAGTCAGTGATAGTATCGGATGCAGATCAAAAACGTTTGCGCAAATTGTTACCTTATAAATAAATCGTGACCATTTTTAGGAGGATATTATGGCTAGAGTAAAAAGAGGGCCCAAAACCCGTCGTCGTCATAAAAAAGTAGTTAAACAGGCCAAAGGCTATTTTGGCCGCAAAAGTAAATTATACAAAGTTGCTAACCAGGCTGTAATGAAGTCAGGCCAGTATGCGTACAATGATCGCAGAAGAAAAAAGCGCGAATTCCGCAGACTCTGGATTACTCGCATCAATGCTGAAGCTCGTCAAAACGGTATGTCCTACAGCCGTTTTATGAATGGTTTGTCAACTGCAGGTGTGGGTTTGGATCGTAAGGTTCTGGCTGATTTGGCTGTTAATGATAAAGAAGCTTTTGCCGGTCTGATTACTGTTGCAGAGGAAGCTCTTAAACAGTAAAGATCAGAGAAAATAATTAAAGCGGGGAGTGTCGTCACTCCCTCTTTTCTTTTTGAGAGAAAACAGTATGCGCTTAATTGATTCTGAAAAAAATAATCTGTTTCGTCAGTTAATGGCACAAGGCAGTTCGCGCGAATTCAAACGGACCAACTGGATCGTTATTGAAGGCCGGCGTCAGATTCAAGAAGCTCTGCAGGCCAAGGCCAACTTAGAGTATCTAATTTTTTCAGATGATGAAAAAGGTGAGAAGATTTTAAAAGATCTGACAGAAAATTCAGCGGATATTTTATCACTGCTTGGCCCTGATCAACTAATTAATCTGCGCAGCGATCTTTTCCATCGCTTGTCCGATACTAAAACACCCCAGGGAGTTTTAGCAATACTTCAGCCAAAGTGCGGTTGTTTGACAGATATTAAACAGATGAACAGCTTAGTTTTAATTGACGTCCAGGATCCGGGTAATGTGGGAACTCTGATCCGCTGTGCGGATGCTTTTAACGTCAGACAAGTCCTGGTATTGGGTGCAACGGCATCTCCGTGGTTAGCCAAAACATTGCGGGCAGCCATGGGATCAATTTTTCATTTAGATATCATAGAAGAGCAGGACGAATTGCTGGCACTGGCAGAATTAAAGAAAAAAGGGATTGAACTTCTCGCTCTGGATATTTCCGGACAGGATATTCGAAAACTCGAACGGCAAAAGGAATGCTTTGGTTTGTTGTTGGGTAATGAGGGCAGCGGTTTGTCAGTCGAGATCATAAATATTTGTGATCACAATGTCAGAATAAAGATGCCCGGCCAGGCAGAATCGCTAAATGTAGCTATAGCAGGTGCCATTGCACTTTATGAATTGAGTCGGTAAAAAACTCTTGCGGCTGTGCATTTCAACTGTTATAATGCTTCAGCATGTACGGCCCTATGGTCAAGCGGTTAAGACGCCGCCCTCTCAAGGCGGAATCGGGGGTTCGATTCCCCCTAGGGTCACCATCAAGGACTACGCTACGGATTCATTCGCAGCGGAGTCCTTTTTTATTTTGTTTTCGAAAAATTTATAAAAAATAAAAAGTCCCTTGTTTCCTTATAAGGTAAATTATACAAAAAAAGTGTTGGATGTTTTGTTTGTCAAAGTGAGAAGGAGGTGTTATATTAATCAAGGCAAGTTGTAAGAACAAACAACTCGGTGATGAATTCAAATTTAAACGTCACTGTGATCCAGAGACAGTTTGCCGATTTTTATATTAATGGAGGAAAAATGAAAAATAAATTAAAGTATTTTAGCTTAATTCTGGTGCTGATGATTGTGTTTTCCGCAGCAGCCTGTTCGCCTGGTGGAGATCCGGATGTGTCCAGCCCAAAAACAGAAGTATCTTCTTCCGGCCCAACAGAAGATCAAACAGAAACTGTCACGGAAGCCTCTACAGATGCAGAAGAGCCTGAAACCTTTATCTTTACAGATTCTGCCGGCCGTGAGGTGTCTTTG
>LFRM01383777.1_pt1 | contig 13621 bp, 14 predicted proteins | sample 618341 | NCBI WGS metagenome assembly LFRM01 (sample SAMN03654438, study PRJNA283298) | anaerobic digester metagenome | isolation source: pool of bioreactors CSTR01a, CSTR02a, and CSTR03a thermophilic anaerobic... | place: Denmark: Kgs. Lyngby | collected 2014-05-21 | reverse complement strand
AAAGTTACGGAATGTGAAACTTTCCTTGAGCTTAAAAAGCAGCGCTATCTTTGCAAAGACTGGGGCTGTTGCACCATGATTGAAAAAGAGCCCCTGACTTAACAAAAAAAGAAGATCTTCAGCGCCACAAAGGCAAAAAAGAAGATCTTTTTTTGTGCAAGCTACTCTCGCTGAAAAAGAGCGCACAAAACTAAGTATCTCTTTTACTCAAATGAATCTTGTTTTCTAGCTTAGTTTTTTAGGGTATGAAGATGCTGTTTCAGGCGCCCTTGTTCTGTTTTTCGACACAGCTTCATGAAGTTGTGTCCAAGAACTTCCCAGTAAAGCTCGGCTGTTACTTTTTCCATCCCAAAGTGATGCAGACGTCTACACCCCCTCTGGTCTTTGATGGAAGCGAAGGCTCCTTCGGCTTGAATGCTTCTATTGATGCGAAGAGTGATTCCTTCTTCTGAGCGGATCAACTCTTCGCTCTGTTTTTTCCAAGTATCCAAACGCCGATTGACGTAGATCTTTCGGTTTGTTTTACTCGTGGTACACTGCGCTTTTAGAGGGCACTTGTTACAGTCTTGTGCCTCATAGATACGAAGCTTTTGCTCCAGGCCTGTCCTTGTTTTCTGCGTTTTTTCGTGAGAAAAGCTCAGCTTCTGAGCACCCAAACAAGTATACTCATCCCTCTTCTCATCGTAGACCATACTGAGCTTATTTTTAGGATTTTTGGTGGAGGATTTTTTCTTATTTCTTTCATAGTACTGGGGCTTTATGTAGGTCTTAATTCCTTCTTGCTCACAGTAAAGATAATTTTCCTCACAGTCATAGCCTGCATCTGCCACCACCGACCCTAGGGGGTGGCCAAAGAGAATTTTGAGCTCCTCAAGCACTGGGGGAAGGCGGTGATAATCCGCACGATTCTGACTCACATCCAGCGCCAGAATAAACTCGCTGGAGACAGCCACCTGCAGGTTATAGGCAGGCTTTAACTGTCCATTTCTCATGTAATCGTCCTTCATACGCATAAAGGTAGCATCAGGATCTGTCTTGGAAAAAGAATTCCGATCTTCCCCGCAAAGGGAGATTTGTTTTTGATAACGAGTGTATTTTTCCAGACTGTCCTCTAGGGTCTCCAGAAGTTTTTGCAGCTCATGCTTTCTTTTTCCCTTTCCATAAACAAGAGAGATTCCTAACTTTTGCATTTCTCCTAACGTTTTTTCTAGAAGGTCCTCTAGGAGATTTTTAGGATCTTCTAGAGTAAGGGCGACCTCATTTTCCCCCAGCTCTTCACAGGCTCTCTCTAGAAGAGGAGGCAGTTTATGCAAAAGACGTTTTAAATAGCGAAAAACAGCTTTTTTCCAGACAAAGGTGTAGCGCCCAGAAGCGGCCTCCATCTTGGTCCCATCAATAAATACATGTTCGCTAGGGATATATCCTTTATGGTATAAATCTCTACAAAGCCTCCTTAAAAGCAGGGGAAGCTGGGGAGCGATACGAGATTTAAACCTCCAGATGGTGGTATGATCTGGGGGCCTGTATCCTTGAAGAAGCCAGCGAAAGCGTAGATCGTAACGACAAAGTTCCTCGATCTTTCTACTTGATGTCTGGCAAAGAGTGGCTGCTGCAAGACAAATTTTAAGAAGAAGAATGTCCGGATAGATGGAATTTCCCCTAGGGGGAGAATCGGTGCCGTAAACCTCCCTATAGCCGAGTGAATCGACAAAGGCATCGATGGATCGCACAGGATTTTCTTCAGAAATAGTAAATTCTACATCCAAGGGAAGCAGTAATTGCATTCCTTTGGAAATTGGTGTATGATTTCCTTGGTAGATGTTGTTTTTCATACAATCATTATACCACGAAAAGCAGCTCGTAAGGGCTGTTTTTTGTTGATATATCAAGCTTTTTCGCTTGTTTTACCCTGCGGAAAATCAAAGAGAAAAGAGCCGCCCACGGCTAGAATTTACATCCTAGTCGTGCAACGGCTCCTTTTTTATTTTAGGATACTTTTTATGGGCTGGAGGAGCCTTTCGCTGAGTAGGCTTTGGCCCTGGGGATTTAGATGCATACCGTCGAGGCATATATAGTCACTGTAGTGATCTTCATTGAGAAGTATTTGTCGTAGATCCAGTAGAGGAAGAGAAAGTTTTTCGGCAATCTCTCGAATTTTCTTGTCATAGTTTTCCTGCCATAGAAATATATTCTTTGATTCACCTAGCCAGGATAAAATGGCACTGCCGCTGAAGTTTTGCGAGAGGAAGGTGAAAAAGGCTTCGTGATTTAAAGGGGGCAGGGTTATAGGAATAGGTTTTAAACCACTTTTTTTCATATCTTCCAGTAGACTTTCATACTTTTGCGCGAAAAAATCTAGAGAGAGAAGGGGCTGATGGATGGCCCTGGGGTCCCTAGCTACTTCATCCCAGTGAAAATTACAGTCGTTGCCACCAAAGAGGACAAAGACAAAGGAGTCTTCTAGATATAATCTTTTTTTTCTTTGGAAAAGTTCATAGCCTTTATCGGCAGTGGCTCCAAAGACCGAGTAGTTCCTAAACTCCAGCTCGAGTTTTTTAAAGAGCTTTTCTAACATGGCCTCTTTGTTTACAATGTAGCGGCCCTCTTTATTTAAATATACGCCCTTGGCAATGGAGTCTCCCAAAGCATAGATAGCCATGGCCACCTCCTCTTATGTAGTAATTAAAACCATATAGTAAATGGTGAAATATGTCAAGATGCAATTGACAAAACTTGAACCTTTGCTAGAATGAATAAGGAGGCTCAAATGAAAGAAACAGATAAGCTTACTCAAGCTCTTAAAGAAGAAAAAATAAGAAATTGGCAAGAGTTTCCTGATATCATGCTTTATATGGATCAGGTTCTAAGCCTTATGGAAGATCAAATATTTTTTAAGGAGCAGCAAGCCCCTTTGAGTGCTTCTATGGTTAATAATTATGTCAAAGGTGGCCTACTCCCCCGGGCCATAAAAAAGAAATATCACAGGGGCCATCTTGCTCGCTTAAGTATGATAAGCGTATTAAAACAAGTCATTTCTTTAAAGGAGATGGAAGTTTTTTTTCAAGAATCCCCCGAGGATGAGAAAGAGTTTCAGGATTACTGCAATAAGCTTCATCAGAGCAAAGAAGAAGTTTTAAAGGAGATCCAGGAAATAGACAGTGAGGATCTGGTTTTGCATTTAATCCTTAAGAGCTATCTGTATAAGATAATGGCCGAGGAGCTTTTAAACCATGAAGATTAAAACCCATTTTTCTCCGGAAAACACTTTCTTAAATGGCCAATGTTTTCGTTGGAATAAAAAAGGCGACTACTTTGAAGGAATAGTTGATGCTAGGCTATTAAGAGTAGAAAAAAAAGGCGAATATCTTATTATTGAGGGCCTTGATGAAAAAGAACTTCCTAGAATGCAGCACTATCTGGGCTTTGAAGAGGGTCTCGAGGAGAAAGAAAGACAAATTGCCCAAATTGACTCCGTTATGAAGGCGGCGGTTTTCCACGGAAAAGGCATGCATCTTCTTCGCCAGGATCCCTTTGAGACTCTAATAAGCTTTATTATTTCATCAAACAATCATATTTCCAGAATAAAGGGGCTTGTTGAAAAGCTCGCCGTAAACTATGGTCAAGAGATAGACCAGGGCTACTACTCCTTTCCCGGTGCTCAGGCCCTAGCTAGAGCCAGCATAGAAGATCTGAGGGCTCTAGGCCTTGGTTATAGGGACAAATACGTCCTGGATGGGGCAAAACAAGTAGCCCAGGGCAAGGTGGATCTAGCCTCACTGTATAGCTTAAACACTAGCCTGGGGATCAAAGAACTGGAGAAAATAAAGGGTGTGGGTAAAAAAGTTGCTTCCTGTGTACTTCTTTTTGCCTTTGGCAAAGGAGATAGTTTTCCTGTGGATACCTGGATAAAAAAGGCGCTAACCACCCATTATCCCGAAGAAATCTCGAAGTACCCCGATGTAGACACCTTTTTATCGGAGTATTTCGGGAAAGAAGCAGGACTAGCCCAGCAATACCTCTTCCACTATATGAGAACAGGAAGAAAAGAATAAAATTTAAAGTTTTATTGCCCATGATTTGGGTATAATTCGATACGGATCTTAAACACAATAGGAGGTATTTTTAATGTCAATTAAACCAATTGGAGAACGCGTTGTTTTAAAAGAAATTGAAGCCGAAGAAACAACTCGTAGTGGACTGATTCTCGCAGGAGAAAAAGAAGAACCACAAAAGGCAGAAATAGTAGCTACAACAGAAAAAGGCGAAGAATTAGGTCTAAACCTAGGCGCCCAGGTCTACTATAAAAGATATGCCGGGACAAAGGTAAAATTTGAAAATCAAGAGTATATCATTATTGATAATGACGATATACTTGCAGTTATTATCTAGGAGGAAATATGGCAAAAGATATTAAACATGCACTGGATGCAAGAAAAAGTTTAGAAATTGGCCTTAACCTACTGGCCGATACAGTAAAAGTTACTCTCGGTCCTAAGGGAAGAAATGTTATTTTAGAAAGAAGCTATGGCGCACCTCTGATTACCAATGACGGTGTAACCATTGCAAAGGAAATTGAGCTAGAAGATGCCTTTGAAAATCTTGGTGCTCAGCTTGTAAAGGAAGTAGCAACAAAAACCAACGATGTTGCCGGCGATGGAACCACCACGGCAACGGTTCTTGCCCAGGCTATGGTCCGTGAAGGCTTAAAAAACGTTGCTGCAGGGGCCAATCCTATTTTGGTGAAAAAAGGAATTGAAGGGGCGACAAAAGCCGCCGTATCCTATCTAGAGAGTATTTCTGTAGTGGTGGACAGCAGCGCAGACATTGCCCATGTTGCCTCCAACTCTGCAGGCGATGATAAAATTGGTGAAATCATCTCTGAAGCCATGGAAAAAGTAGGTCGAGATGGTGTTATCACCGTAGAAGAAAGCAAATCCACTACCACGGAACTAGAAGTGGTAGAAGGTATGCAATTTGAGCGGGGCTATGTATCCCCCTATATGGTGGACGACGTTGAAAAGAAAACCGCTAGCCTTGAGGAGCCTCTGATTCTCATTACCGATCATAAGGTTTCCACCAACGCTGAAATCGTGCCCCTATTGGAGCAAATTTTAGAGAGTGGTCAAAAACTTCTGCTTATTACTGAAGACCTTGAAGGGGAAGCCCTTACAACTCTTGTTGTGAATAAACTTCGTGGCGCCTTTGATGTTGTTGCCGTAAAAGCTCCGGGCTTTGGGGATCGCCGTAAAGATATGCTTGAAGATATCGCCGTTCTAACGGGAGGAAAATATATTTCCAAGGATTTAGGACACGATTTAAAAGAAGTTCGCCTCGATGAACTGGGACGAGCGAAAAATGTTCATATTACCAAGGATACCACCATCATTAGCGATGGTTATGGCGACAAAGAAAAAATCCAAGCCAGGGTTGCTCAGATTCGCCATGATATAGAAAATTCCGATTCTGATTTCGATAAGGAAAAACTTCAAGAGCGCCTGGCCAAATTGGCCGGTGGTGTTGCCGTCATCCGTGTGGGTGCTACAACAGAAATCGAAATGAAAGAAAGAAAGATTCGTATAGAAGACGCCCTGAACGCCACTAGAGCTGCCGTTGCCGAAGGCATTTTGCCCGGTGGAGGCGTTGCCTATGTCCGTGCTCAAAAGGCCGTAGAAGACTATGCTGAGACTCTAGAAGGCGATTACAAGACCGGTGCTTTGATAATATTGCGCTCCTTGGAAGAACCTCTGCGTCAAATCGTAGCCAATGCCGGTGCCGAGAGCTCCGTTGTCTTAGAAGCCGTTAAGTCTCGCCAAGGCAATGAAGGTTTTAATGCTCTAACGGGCATCTATGAAGATCTTTTCCTAGCCGGTATTGTAGATCCAACCATGGTAAGCCGTTCAGCCCTTGAAAACGCTGCCAGCATCAGCTCCCTCTTCCTTACCACAGAAGCAGCCGTTGTGGACCTTCCATCGAAGGATTCCGACATGCCANNGTCGAAGGAGTATGAAAAGCGGTGGTTTCTTCTTGAAGTTTTATCCTAGGGCCCTAGGGTATACAGTGAGCATAGAGTTATTAAAAGAAAGAGCTTAGCTATATAGCTCTAGGAAGGAAAAGATTATGATTAATAAAAAGACGCTTACGCTGCTTCTTGTATTTGTGCTGCTGATTTCAGGCTGTGCTAGCAATAAGGAAGAAGTAAAAGAGGAAGTAAAAGTAGTAGTGGAAGAAGTAAAAGGTGCAGCGGGAGAAGCCCTTGATGAAGCAAAGGAAGTCTCCGGCGAGGCAGTGGATAAAGTAGAGGAAATGGCTACCGATGTTGTGGAGGAAGTAAAGGAAGTTACCTCAGAAGTAAAGGATGCACTAACCAAAGAAAGTGGAAGGTCTGTTGAAAAATATGAGGATATAAAGCTAAGTGCCCAGGAGGCCTATGAAATTTTCGAAAAGAAATACCCCGAAATAAAGATTGATAAAATTCAATTGGACTGGGATGATAACCAGTACGTTTATGAAGTGAAAGGTTTTGATAAGGATAACTGGTTTGAGCTGGATATTCATCCCCTTAGTGGAGAAATCCTAAAGGATAAAAGTGGGACAAGAAATGATAAATACGAAAAAGTGCAGCTCACTATAGAACAAGTTAAAAAAGTAAAGGCCATAGTAGATAAAGTTCTAGAAGAAAATGCCGGTGCTACCCTGGATGAGTGGACTCTTAAATACGACAATGGAAGAACAGAAGTTGAAGTAGAAATAGATCTTCCCGGCGGCAAGGATATGGAATACACCTACGATGTGGATACCGGTGAGCTTCTGGAAATTGATGACTAGGAGAAAGTCCTAGTCTTTAAAAAATAAATTATACCATTTATGCAAAGACCTTGAAGTTTGTTTGGAAAGGAAAACACAGGGAATGTATGACCTGTGTTTTTTATTGCACTTTTACTGAAGAGGGGGATCATTGGAGGATAAAAGTAAAAGTTTACACCCTTTTTACACACAACTTATTTTATATATACATTGAGCTACTATGATGGAAGGGTAAAAATAGAATGGGGATAAATATGAAAAAGATTATCATAAGCTTGCTGTTTATAGTATTGATAGCCTCTACTTTACTAGGTTGTGGTGCAAAGAATCAGGGGGCCTTTGACCTTGAAAAAGAAATCATTGTCGTTTCAAGAGAAGAGGGCTCTGGTACCCGGGGTGCCTTTGTTGAGCTATTTGCTATCCTTATAAAGGGCGATGGGATAAGAAAAGACCTTACAACAAAAGAAGCAATTATCTCTAAGCAAACCGATGTAGTGATGCAAATTATTTCTTCGAATAAATATGCCCTGGGTTATATTTCCCTGGGCTCATTAAATGATGGGGTGAAGGTTTTGGCGATTGAAGGCATAGAGCCAAGGACAGAAAATGTTATGAACGGAAGCTATCCTATTTCCCGGCCCTTTATTATTGCTACAAAATCCGACACCTCCAAGCTTACCAAGGACTTTATTAGCTTTATTATGTCAAAGCAGGGCCAAGGGGTGATAGCAAAAAGTTATATTGCCATTTCCGATGATTTCCAGAACTATAGCACCGTCAAAGCCTCGGGTAGAATAGTAGTGGCGGGATCAACGTCGGTGGCACCGATTATGGAAAAACTCAAAGAAGCCTATATGCAGATCAATCCTGGAGTAGTCATCGAAATTCAGCAGAGTGATTCGTCCTCGGGTATGCAAGGTGTCATCGATGGAAACAGTGACATTGCCATGGTGAGCCGGGAACTAGCAAAGAGCGAGCGGGAAAAATTGACTCCAATAAAGATAGCTCTGGATGGCATCGTTCTTATAGCAAATAAACACAATCCTGTTGTAGGACTTACTAGGGAGCAAGTAGGGGATATTTATACGGGAAAAATCTTAACCTGGGGGCAGATCAATGAATAAGTCCAAAGAAAAATTCATGGCAGCTGTATTCTTTGCCTCGGCACTGATCTCCATATTGGCAGTAGGACTGATTTGCGTGTTTTTGTTCGTCAATGGAATTCCTGCTCTCTTTAAAATCGGCACCCTTGAGTTTCTTGGAGGAAGCCAGTGGTCACCCATGGATCAGCCGGCCTATTATGGAATTCTTCCCATGATTGTTGGGAGTCTATATGTTACCGCCGGAGCCATTATTCTGGGTGTTCCCATCGGGGTATTGAGTTCAATCTTTATGGCCTGGATATGCCCGCCTAGGCTATACAAGTGGATTAAACCCGCCGTGGATCTGCTAGCGGGAATTCCTTCGGTGGTATATGGGTTTTTTGGTATAGCCATTATCGTGCCTCTAACGGGGAACAGCATAGTATCGGCCTCTATCCTACTGGGAATTATGATTCTGCCTACGGTAATTTCCATCGCTGAAAGTGCCCTTCGGGCGACCCCAAGACAATACTATGAAGGGGCTTTGGCTTTAGGGGCGGGACCCTACCGCAGCCTCTTTTATGTGGTGCTCCCCGCTGCAAAAAATGGCATACTGGCGGCGGTGGTTCTGGGTATAGGAAGAGCCATCGGAGAGACCATGGCGGTGATTATGGTGGCAGGAAACCAGGCTCGCATGCCGGTATCGCTTTTTAAGGGTGTGCGTACCCTTACTGCCAACATTGTAATTGAGATGGGTTATGCGGCGGATTTGCACCGAGGTGCTCTGATTGCAACGGGGGTTGTGCTCTTTGTGTTTATACTTATCATCAATATTAGCTTCTCGGCCCTGGTAAGAAAGGATAGAGGATGAAAAATCAAAAAAATTTTGAAAGGATAATGGGCATTCTAACCTGGGGAGCCGCTGCTTTAACCCTAGGGGTGTTGGCCTTTATTATCGGCTTTATTCTCTTTAAGGGAGTTCCCCATTTAAAGCCATCGCTCTTTGCCTTTTCCTATAATAGCGAAAATGTATCCCTTATGCCGGGACTTATTTCCACTATACTGATGACGCTGCTTTCCTTGGCAATATCCGTACCCGTCGGTGTTTTCGCCGCAATCTATCTTACGGAATACGCTAAAAGAGGAAGCAAACTCGTATCCCTTGTGCGACTTACAACAGAGACCCTATCGGGAATTCCTTCTATTATTTATGGTCTATTTGGTCTTTTATTTTTCGTAACCTATCTTGGGTGGGGATTTTCTCTTTTGGCGGGAGCCTTTACTCTTTCCATTATGATTTTGCCCCTTATTATGCGCTCCTGTGAAGAAGCCATTCACTCCGTACCCGACGTCCTTCGTGAGGGAGCCTTTGGACTGGGGGCAGGAAAACTGCGTACCATTTTGAAGATTGTTTTGCCCTCGGCACTGCCGGGGATTTTTGCCGGCATCATCCTAGCCATTGGGCGCATCGTCGGCGAAACCGCCGCCCTTATTTATACAGCGGGTACCGTGGCCCAAATTCCTAAAAGTCCCCTGAGTTCCGTTCGAACTCTTTCGGTTCATATGTATGCCTTATCCGGCGAAGGGCTTCATACCAATGAGAGCTATGCTACGGCGGTGGTGCTTTTACTGGTAGTTGTAGCCATCAACACCCTTTCAGCGAAGATTGTAAAAAGTATAGGAGTGAAATAATGGATTGCTTTACGATAGATGATTTAAATTTATATTATGGTGGCTTTCATGCCCTTAAAAATATTAATCTTGAAATAGAAGCCGGTAAGATTACTTCCTTTATCGGTCCTTCTGGCTGCGGAAAGTCGTCCTTACTTAAAACCCTAAATCGTATGAACGATTTGGTAGAGGATTGTAGACTTACGGGCAGTATAGAGCTTTTTGGCGAAGACATCTATAAGGATATGGACGTCAACACTCTGCGCAAGCGTGTGGGTATGGTCTTTCAAAAATCCAATCTTTTTCCCATGTCCATCTACGACAATATTGCCTTTGGACCTAGAACCCACGGAGTCAAGGCAAAATACGCTTTGGATGAGATCGTGGAGAATTCTCTGCGCAGTGCCGCCCTATGGGATGAGGTGAAGGACAGACTAAAAAAACCCGCTCTGGCTCTTTCCGGAGGCCAGCAACAAAGGCTCTGTATAGCCAGAGCTCTGGCCATATCTCCCGAGGTTCTTCTTATGGATGAACCCACCAGCGCCCTAGATCCAATTTCTACGGGAAAGATTGAGGAGTTGGTACTGACTTTAAAAAAGGACTATAGTATAATTATGGTAACCCACAACATGCAACAGGCTACCAGAATCAGTGATAAAACAGCATTTTTCCTTTTTGGAGAGGTGATTGAGTATAATAATACCGATAGACTCTTCTCGCTGCCTCAAGACAAACGCACAGAGGATTATATTACCGGGAGGTTTGGATAATGAGAAGTAAATTTGATGAGCAGTTGGTGGTTTTAAATAATAGTTTGATTGAAATGGGTGCTATGATTGAAAGCGCCATTACCAAAGCTACAAAGGCCTTGGAAGAGCAGGATATTGACCTGGCTAATGAAGTAATCCAGGGTGACCTTCTTGTTGATGAAAAAGAAAAGGATATCGAAAATCAGTGTATGCGTATACTTATGAGTCAGCAACCAGTGGCCAGGGATTTAAGACAAATTTCTACGGCGTTAAAAATAATTACCGATATGGAGCGCATTGGAGATCAAGCGGCGGATATATCGGAGATATGTACGTATATTGCAGATCAAATCTATATCAAAAAGCTTGAGCATATTCCTGAGATGGCCATGGCAACCATTAAAATGGTAACCCAGAGCATTGACGCCTTTGTAAGGCGAGATCTGGACCTTGCCCTGGAGGTCATAGCCTACGATGATGTGGTGGATGATTTATTTATTCAGATAAAAAAGGATCTTATTGAACTGGTTCACCAAGATGCCGATAAGGGAGAACAGGCCTTTGACCTTATGCAAATCGCCAAATATTATGAGCGCATTGGTGACCATGCCACAAATATCGCAGAATGGGTAGCCTATTCAATTACTGGAGAACATGTAAATTAGCAGCGGGAGGCATGAAGGCTATGCGGGAGATTTTTGTTGTAGAAGATAATAAAAGCATTCGGGAGATGGTAATGTATGCCCTTGATGCTGCGGGTTATAAAACCAGCGGATTTGAAGAGGGGGAAGCCTTATTTGCTGCGCTGGAAAACAAAATCCCATGCCTTGTACTTTTGGATATTATGCTTCCGGGAAAAGATGGCATCGGCCTTCTTAAGAAAATACGTCAAACAGAAAAATATAAAACTCTACCTGTCATTCTTCTCACGGCTAAAAGCAGTGAACTGGACCGAATTACTGGCCTTGATCTTGGAGCCGACGACTATATCACAAAACCCTTTTCTGTGATGGAGATGGTGTCCCGGGTAAAGGCCCTGCTCCGAAGAGTTTCTGCCCCCGAGGAAAGCGGTAAAAAGGTTTCCGTGGGCCCCCTTAGTTTGAACCCCCAGAGGCGCAGTGCCCAACTGGAGGGCGAGGTCATTACTTTGACCTTTAAAGAATTTGAGCTTCTTCACTACCTGATGTTAAATGAGGGAATTGTCCTCAGCCGAGATCGGCTTCTGGAGCAAGTATGGGGTTTTGACTATGATGGTGAAACCCGTACCGTGGATATGCATATAAGATCCCTGCGCCAAAAACTCGGTGATGGGGGAGAGATGATCAAAACCCTTCGCAATGTTGGCTACTGTATAAGGGGGTAGTGGATTGAAAAAAAGAATATTTAAACAAATGGTGCTCCTATCTTCCTTTGGCATTTTATTGGTGGCCCTTATCTTAAGTGGATTTTATTACAAGCAAATGAGTGGCCAGATAAGAGAGGATTTAAAGGAGCGCACCAGGATATTTATCAAGGATGACTCTGAAAGCGCTTTGGAAAATTTAAGTCTTGTGGAAGCCCAGGATATGCGCATAACCATTGTTTCCCCCCAGGGTAGCGTCCTCTATGACAATATGGTGGATCCTTCCCAGTGGAAAGATCATTTTGGCCGAGAAGAGATTGAGCAAGCTTTTTTATCGGGACAGGGCGAAAGTCGCCGTATTTCCTCCACCCTTGGACAGGATACTTATTATTTTACAATAAGGCTGACCGACGGTGCTGTTTTAAGAACCGCCAAGACGGTTAAGAGCATTGGCCGTATGTTTGTCAGTGTGCTTCCGCTACCGGTGGGGGTAATTCTACTTACTATTTTCTTAGGGTTATTTGCCTCTAGAAGCCTTGCAAAAAGGATAGTAGAACCCATTGGTGAACTGGATTTTTCCGGAGAACCCAGGGTACCCTACGATGAGCTGGTGCCTCTGGCTAAAACGATCACCGATCAGCGCAGGCAAATCGAACTTAGAAGTAAGGAGCTTAGGGAGCGCAATCACACCATAGAGATTATCATGGACAGTATGAGTGAGGGCGTGGTGCTCCTGGATAAAAAAGGAAAAATATTATCGGTTAATAAAAGCGCTCAGGATATTTTCGGGGCCCAGGAGTCCCTGATTGGTCATAGCCCTTTAGAACTCTTTCGCAACCTCAAGTTTAATGAACATATAAAAAGGGGACTTGAGAACCAAAGAGGGGAAATGACCTTTAATAAAGAGGGTAGGCAGTATCGCGTCCTTTTTAGCCCGGTATCCCGCAAGGGAGTGGTGGTTTTGTTGATGGATATGACAGAAAAATTTCGAGCGGATAAAATGCGCCGAGAATTTTCAGCCAATGTTTCCCATGAACTTAGAACGCCACTGACCAGCATCTACGGCAATGCAGAAATGCTAAAGGCCGCCATTGTAAAAGAAGAGGATAAGCCGGAGTTTTACTCAAAGATTATGGAAGAAGCTTCTAGGCTTATTGATTTGGTCGAAGACATTATGATGCTCTCAGAACTGGATGAAGGAAAAATATCCCAAGCCTATGAAGACATAGACCTGGATAAGTTGGCCAGCAAAGCAGCCCAGGGATTATCGCAAAAAGCAAGGGAGTATAGTGTAGAGCTTAGGGTTAATGGCACAGCCAAGCTACAGGGTGTTCCTGCATTAATATTTGAGATGTTTTATAATCTAATAGATAATGGCATCAAATACAACAAACCCGGTGGTACTGTAGATATTATACTGTCTCAGACAGAGCAGGCCGTTCATATCACCGCCATCGATACCGGTATTGGTATTTCTTCCGACGATCAGCAGCGAATTTTCGAGAGATTTCACCGGGTCGATCAATCCAGATCGACAGCTTCCGGTGATACGGGTCTAGGCCTGGCCATTGTAAAACACATCGTCACAGTTCACGGTGGTAGCATATCAGTAGAGAGCCATGAAGGCCAGGGAGCAAGCTTTGTCATCACCTTTACTAAAAGGCAGAGTGTTTAGTCACTCTGTTTTTTATTGCAAGTAATCTGGGCAAAGTTAGCAGAAAACCTTAAAGAGGCTTGAAATACTCTTCACTCCTCTGGATCAGAAAAAGTACTATAATCATTGCAGTAAGATGAGAAGGGGAAGGGTTCTGATTATAAGCCACTCCGAGGAACATGACCATAAAAGTGGAACCATTCAGGACCAATAGGCCTTGGGATTAGGGTATATAGCTAGGTAAACTATGGAAATGAAATGAGTAGAAGTAAAAAGAGGAGATATACAAGGTCTTCGCGGAGTGCAAGGAGAGTTCTTT
>LFRM01340082.1_pt1 | contig 13622 bp, 13 predicted proteins | sample 618341 | NCBI WGS metagenome assembly LFRM01 (sample SAMN03654438, study PRJNA283298) | anaerobic digester metagenome | isolation source: pool of bioreactors CSTR01a, CSTR02a, and CSTR03a thermophilic anaerobic... | place: Denmark: Kgs. Lyngby | collected 2014-05-21 | reverse complement strand
AGTAGACTTTGCAATAGAAATAGTCAAATATTTGCTTGGTGATGAGAAAGCCGACGAATTGAAGGCTGGTATTTTATATAAAGGGTAAAGTGAGTCAAGAGAACCGTCCCCTAGACTCCCCTAGATTTAAAAGGATTGGCAGTATTCCGAAGGGGTTATACCGTACCGGGATTTAAATAGACGAGAAAAATATGATGCATCCAGATAGCCCAGATAATGGGCTATCTGTGTTATGTTCATTTGGCTTTCCTGGATGAGGCGTTTTGCCTCATCCATCTTTAATTCGATAAAATAGTCAATGATTCCGCAGTCCATCTGCATTCGAAATAGTTTTTTCATTTGAGGGACACTATAGCCTAGATCGTTTGCTATTTGTTCCAGGCTTACTGATTCACAAATATGATCTTCAAGATATTTTATAACATTGTCGGTCAACTGTTTGTACATAACCTGCATAGCATAGGTTTCAACGCGACGATGGATCTTTACACCAACATTACGTTGAACCAAATTTATCAAAAGTAACTCCAAATAAAGCTGTATCACTTGTGCTTGTCCAAAAGGAGCATCTATTAAAGGCACTGGCATAGAGGACAGATTATACGGTGTTTGCTTCGAAACTACACTCCTCTGCCAACTTCGTACTGCATCATACAAATAGCCTCGTTCTTTACTGTTCAAGTTCAAAATACGATGCTCAAAATATTTCATACCTGGAGAGTCGCAAACAAAGGATGCGACGATGAACTTTGCTGGGATTTGCTCATATGCTGAAACAGCGTGAAATTCGCCTGGCTTGTGAAAGGCAAGTTCCCCTGATTTAAGTATATATTTTTCTTCACCTGCAGTAATCAACATTTTACCGCTGTCGATATATATAAACTCCCAAAAGTCATGGCTTTCACCTTCAAACCGGAAATCACTTGCGCTCTTGTAGTGAAAGAGGCTCACTAATTTCTTAATGTCCAGCTCTTTATCAAAAGAATAAATAGGATAGTTTGAATTCATTATAGGCTAAGGCCTCCTGAAAAGTGAATATTGAAATATTTGTATGATGCTAGTGTACCACATAATTGGCATTAATTAAATCTGAAATATTGAGTTGTATCTAATTATCCTAATAATATATCGCTTTCTTCATATCTTTGTAAAAGCTTAACTATTATAATTAGTATTAAAGGATATTATGCATCAAAAAAAGAATAAGAATATTAAAAGTACCGTGGAATGAAAGGAGAGTTGAACGATGAAAAAAGGAATTAGTATTTGGGCATTTACCGAGCCATCCTTGGAAAAGTGCTTTGCCTTGGCAAAAAAGTACGGATACGATGGTGTGGAATTGGCACTGGATGAAGCAGGAGATGTTAATTTAAACTCCACAAAAGAAGATATGGAGGGAATTAAATCCCTAGCACAAAAGTATGATTTAGAGCTTTTCAGCGTAGCTACTGGCTTATATTGGTCCTATTCCCTCACCGCTAACGATGCAGCTGTTCGAGAAAAGGCTGAGGAAATTGTCCGTAAGCAGGTGGATGTGGCCTCCTGGCTGGGTTGCGATACGATTTTGGTTATTCCCGGCATGGTAGCAGGCTTAAGCCCTGGAGGAGAAGTAGTACCATACGATGTTGTGTATGATCGAGCCTTAGCAGCTATTAAAAGGCTGGCACCTTACGCCGAAGAACACAAGGTAGTTATTGGGCTTGAGAATGTATGGAACAAGTTTCTTCTATCCCCAACAGAGATGCGTGACTTTATTGACGAAGTTAACAACCCCTATGTAGGTGCATATTTTGATGTAGGAAATGTGATAATAAATGGCTATCCTGAGCATTGGATAAAGGTTCTTGGAAAACGTATTGCTAAAGTACATTTTAAAGATTATCGCCGTAACGTGGGAACTTTGGATGGCTTTGCGGATATCCTCAGTGGAGATGTGGATTACCCTGCAGTTATGAAGGCTCTCTCCGATGTAGGCTATGACGACTGGGCAACAGCTGAAGTATTCTCTCAAGGTAAATACCCTGAATCTGTTTTAGCTGTCACCTCCAAGGCTGTGGATATAATATTAGAGCGAGAATAGTATTAAGCTTGTAATATGGAGATCAACCAAATGATTATTGCAGTTAATTTACTTTGATTGACTAGGGCAAAGTTTTATAAGAACGTAAAATAATAAATAAGCGAAAGAGGAGTGTGCCTATGAATATTCTAGCAATTGGATGTCATCCTGATGACATCGAAGTATCTTGCGCTGGTACCTTGGCGAAATTTGTACAACGTGGAGACAAAGTTACGGTTGCTCATGTTTGTAACGGTAACATGGGTCATGTAGTTATTCCACCAGATGAGCTTCGTGTTATGCGTGCTAATGAAGCTAAGAAGGCGGGGGAATTAGCAGGTATTGAAGTAGTATCATTGGATATTGGAGACTTGCTTGCCAATGGTGGCGATATTGAGCAGAGGGATAAAGTAATGGAGCTCATTCGGACCTATCAACCTGATGCAATTATTACCCACGCACCAACTGACTATCATACCGATCATGTGGCAGTAAGTAAGCTAGTGTTTGATGCAACCTATGTTGCCAGCTGTGTTCAATATAAGCCCGGAGTCTCTCAGGTGGCAAATGTGACACCGTTATTCTATATGGACAACTTTGCTGGATCTAACTTCAACCCGACCGAATATGTGGATATAACCGACACCATTGACCTGAAAATTCAGATGCTTGAGTGTCATGAAAGCCAGCTGAAATGGATGCGAGATCATGACGGCATGGATTTTGCAGACTTTGTGCGCACTTGTTCCAAATTCCGTGGATACCAATGTGGAGTACCTTATGCAGAAGCATTTACCCAAGCCTTTGTGTATCCGAAGATTGTACCAAGAAGAATTTTACCCTAATAACTAACCCCAAACAATAAAAGGAGGAAGAAAACATGGATTTTATGAGTACAGTAAAGGGTTCTTTACTTGAGGGCTTTTACCCCGCCGGTTGGGATATGGCCAGGATTGATGAATGTTGTGAAAAGGGTGTAGAACGAGAAGATTTCTGGCATGAAAATTTTACGCCAATTGAATGCGAAAGTTTGTCCGATTTTGACACCTATATGGGACATGAGATTGCAATGCAGATTAAGAAAGCTGCAGAAGATGGTGTAAAGCTGGGCATGATTTTGCCTGTAGGTCCAATGGGCATGTACAAATGGGCAGTATTCTTTCTTAAAGAGTGGAATGTGTCCTGCTCCCATGTAACGACCTTCAATATGGACGAATGGTCAGATGCTGAAGGCAACACAGTGCCAAACGACAGCCCTGCTTCTTTTGAGTATAGTATGAAAAAAGCATTTTTCAATAAATTAGGTGACTTAACAGTTCCTGAATCCCAACGTAATTTCGCTACTAAAGAAAATCTTCCAACTTATGCTGACAAGATTGCCAAGTTGAAGGCTGATGGTGGCAGATTAGCAGTAATATTCGGCATAGGCAGAACATGCCATATTGCTTTCTGGGAGCCCCATTTTGGCGAAGAATATGCCAACGATGAAGAGTGGAAGGCAGCTACACATCGCGTAGCAGCGAAGCTTCATCCCCTTACAATCGAACAAAATGCTCTTACCAGCTTTAAGAGCCGTTCCACATTAGTTCCCTGTAGAGCCAACACTATTGGACCTGGACTCTTCTTGCAAGCAGATGTTATAATCGGCGGATGTGATGGAGTATTAGGCAGAGGAATGACCTGGCAGGGCATGAGCTTCTTGACAACCTTGCATTATGGCCCAACCCGTCATATAGCAAGCTCGTACATACCTACATTACCTGGTAAACTGTTCTATCTAAAGGAACTGGCTGGCCCATTGACAGCAGATGCTAACTAATAAGTAAGTGCAGAATGATACGCTCATGGCATCTGTAAGCGTATCTTGATTGGCAACAGCTGCATATTATTGATGCAAGTGCAGATTATTGACATCAGGTGCAGATGGTTTAAGGGAATACAAGTATGGAACTAGGAATATAGAAATTTAAAAGAGGTGTTTACTATGTTAAGAGTAGCATTAATCGGCTTCGGAGGCATTGCTCAATCCTCCCACCTTCCTGCTTACCGAAATTTACAAGAACAGGGAAAAGTACAGCTAGTAGCTGCTTGTGATATTGACCCTAAACGATTTTCAACTAAAATGGAAATCAATATAGGCTCAGCAGAAGAAGACAGTGGAATGGAATTTAATAAGTATTCCAACTGGGAAGAGATGCTGGCTAATGAAGAAGTAGATATGGTTGATATTTGTCTGCCCACATTTTTACATGCAGAAATCGCCATAGAATTATTAAGCAGAGGCTATAATGTGCTCTGTGAAAAGCCCATGGCTTTAGATTATGAGCAGAGCTCTGCCATGGTAAAGGCTGCTAAAAAAGCTAAAGGTCAACTAATGATTGGTCAATGTTTGCGCTTTGCTTCAGCTTATACCTTCCTGAAGGATACAATCGAAGCCCAAACCTACGGCAAACCTGTATCAGCAGTATTTCGTCGCATGAGTGGCCCGCCAATCTGGGGTTGGGACAACTGGTACATGGATAATGCACGTTCACGTGGATGCTTGCTGGATATGCATATTCATGATATTGATATGACTCGGTTTCTCTTTGGTGAGCCGGATACTGTAACCTGCACAACAAAAGACTTTTATTCTGGGGATGACATAGTTTACTCCCGCTTGATGTACGATGGAATAGATGTGCTGGCTATTGGAGACTGGGCGCAAGAAGGAACTGGCTTTACAGCTGATTATACTGTAGCATTTGAGAAGGCGACTATTAAACTGGATACAGACGGTGTAACTGTTTATCCTCGTGGAGGAAAAGCCTATAAGCCAGAACTAAGTTCTCAAAGCTTTTATGAAGCTGAAATTGAGTTTTTTGTAGATACCGTAAGCTCAGGAGTAGCCAATGTGGTTAATCCTCCAAGTAGTGCTTCCACAACTGTAAAGCTTATCGATACCTTACGGGAAAGTGCCCGCAACGGCGGCAGTATTGTTCCCTTTGAAAAATAAGGCCCCATATATCTTGAAAGGAAAGGGATAATTAATGGTGAAAATCGGAGTTCTTTTCTCTTTGAATCCCTCCACTAATATTCGTGGGGAATTTGAAAAAATACGGGATTTGGATCTACAGACATGTCAAATAAGCGTATGGGATACTGCGCTGCATACCGAAGAAAATGCAAAGGCTATCGTAGAAGCATCAAAAGAAACAGGCATAGAGGTATCCACCCTATGGGCAGGCTGGTCAGGGCCTAAGGCGTGGAATTTCTATGATGGTCCTTTAACATTAGGCTTGGTTCCAGTTGAATACCGTGGTATTCGATTGGCAGAGCTTATGGAAGCCAGTGATTTTGCTCTGAAGATTGGGGTGCAAAATATTGCTACCCATGTAGGATTTATTCCTGAAGACCCTAATGATGAAAATTACACAGGTACAATAGCTGCTCTTCGAAGTTTGGCACGACACTATAAAAGCCGGGATCAATACTTCCTATTTGAAACAGGACAGGAAACCCCTACAACACTGATTAGAGCTATTGAAGATATTGGTACAGGTAATGTTGGGATCAATTTTGATACAGCCAACTTAATACTGTATGGAAAAGCTAATTCCCTTGATGCAGTTGAAATGTATGGCAAGTACGTTCGGGATTTACATTGCAAGGATGGATTATTCCCAACTAATGGACGCGACCTTGGAAAGGAAGTAGCCCTGGGACAAGGAAAGGCCAACATTGAAGCGGTAATCCGTCATTTGTATTCGGTCGGCTATAATGGCCCTCTTACCATCGAAAGGGAAATTTCAGGCGATGAGCAGATACGAGATATTATAGCTGCCAGAGATTTGCTTCGGTCTATTTAAGAAGCAGAAGCAAATGAAAAATCGAATCATTCAGAGTGTAGCGAAGAATCTTATGCGAGTATAGCAGGTCACAGATTCTTCACGAAGTTCAGAATGACAATAATATTTAGTACTAAGTTCAGGATGACAAGGCTTTACTAAGCGTTTGTTTCTAATTTAAAAGCGAGTGTGTTGATTAACATCGATATGCTTGCTTTTTATTCTCTTTTCTCTCCTCTTCTCTACTTTTTCCTTTTCTTTTCTAAAAGCTTGGACTGTGGTATTATTGTAGCAAAGTATAAGGACACTTGATTCAAGCTCTTCATGAACAAGTCAAAATGCTTTTTTATGATTGATTTAAAGGAGTAATTCGGATGAAAATTCCTTTTCGTATAGGAGATGTTCTAGTCTATCTTTTCATAATTCTTCTTATAGTCGGTAGCTTTGCTGGGCTTAGCTGGATGGGAAGAGGCTCAGAACACAATCAAGTTATAGTAGAAGTGGATAATACCCTGTGGGGAACTTACGATCTTCCTACGGGCAACGATACAAGAGAAATCCATGTTGATGCAGGAGATGGTCTATACAATCAGTTGATCCTATCAAGTGCAGGGGTATCAATCCAAGAAGCCAGCTGTCCAGATCAACTTTGTGTCACTGGGGGTAAAATCAACAGGCCAGGTCAAACCATAGTCTGTCTACCTAACAAAGTGGTTGTCCGTATAATTGGGAACCAGGAAGGAGAAGCTCCCTTGGATGACATCGCATCTTAGGGGTATTGTGTATGAATAAAAACAGAAAAATGGTACTTATGGCTCTGCTTATATCAATGGCTCTTGTGTTGCATTACTTTGAAAATTTTATTCCTTCCCTGGCTCCCGGAGCAAAGTTAGGTCTAGCTAACATAATAACAATGGTATGTCTTAACCTGTTTGGTTTTGGGGAAGCTATGACAGTAGTGCTAATTCGCTCTGTTTTAGGGCCAATGCTTGGAGGAAGTCCAACTGGAATAATGTACAGTTTGGCAGGTGGTATCCTAAGCTGTGTGGTTATGGCAATCATGTTTTATCGATTTAATAAATATTTCAGTTTATTAGGAATCAGTGTTGCAGGAGCGGTATTTCATAATATTGGACAGCTGTTGGTGGCATCCTTGTTATATGGCACCATAGGAATATTTTTTAGCTATTTACCGATTATGATGTTATCTTCTGTTGTCACAGGTAACTTTGTTGGATTGGTGGCAAAATATATAATAAGGTTTTTAGACAGCAAGGCTTTTCATATGAAAAGCAGTTAACTACTCAGGAGGGCTACTGGAAAGAATGAGAGCTTGGAAAAAGTACGTAGATGTTTGCGAGGACATCGATAAGGTAGACGATTATATCCGGAAGTCCTTAAGATCAAATCAGCAGGTGTTATCTGATGCAGTAGATGAGCTTCTGTCTGCCGGAGGAAAAAGGCTACGGCCAGCAATGGTTCTGATGGCGGGTCGATTTGGTAGATACAATGAAGATAGACTGATCCCCATGGCAGCGACCATTGAGATGATACATATGGCCACCTTGGTGCATGATGATATTATTGATAAATCAGACATGCGTAGAGGTAGGCCAACTATAAGAAACCGTTGGGATAATAGTACGGCAGTTTTTACTGGTGATTTTATATTGGCAAGAGCCTTTTCTATTATCACTCAGAATATATCCCAAAAAGGAATGTATCGTCTATCCAATGTAATCAAAGGCATTTGCGAAGGGGAGGTAGATCAGTTTCAATCCAGGTACGACTCCTCATTATCAGCATTTCATTATCTAAAACGTATATCCCGAAAGACTGGGATGCTTTTTTCCTTGAGCTGCCAAATAGGAGCGGAAGAATCCCGTTGTAAAAAAGATACTATCCATTACTTAAGAAAGTTCGGCCTCGATTTTGGGGTTGCATTTCAAATAAGTGATGATATTTTAGATTTCTTTGGTGATCAAAAAGCGATGGGTAAGCCCCTGTGTTGTGATTTTGTAGAAGGAATTTATACTCTGCCGATAATCTGTGCCATGGAGAATCCTCAAATTAAGGCTCAGTTGGCGAATTATATAGGTAGGAAGAATTTAATGGAAAATGAAGTTCAAGAGGTCGGCAGAATTGTAGAAAAAAATGGAGGCCTTGAAAAATCTAGGGCTATGGCAAAGCGATATTTAGATAGATGTCATAATAGCTTAGATAGGCTACCGAACATCCCTGCCAAAAAAGCTTTTCAGGAAATAACAGATGAATTAATGGAGCGCAGTTATTAATGGCTTAAAACCTATAATCACTAGGAACCCTACCCGTAACTTGTTTGAAGGCTCGGTTAAAATTTGCTGTATTGTTAAATCCGCATTGTAATGCAATATCTAGGATATTTGTCTGAGTGTTTTTTAATAATTGCATTGATTTTTCAATCCGTTTCATTGTGACATAATCCCATGGGCTTATTCCATTCATTTTTTTGAAAATAGTACAAAAGTAATTCTTGCTCATATTAGCAATTTGGGCAATATCCTCCAGGTTTAGGTCTGAAGTTAATTTTTTATCCATATAGTTCATAGCCTTCTCAAGGCTTAAGAGGCTTTGTGTTTTAACCGTAAAAGACGAATCGGTTTTTATATAATCATAGCTACGAGTAGCTGTAACAAGAATTTTTAACAGTTCTACCTTTACCATCAATTCATATTCAGGTTGTTTTTCAATAAATTCTTTTTNNATTTCATTCATTAAATATCTTATCTTCTCTGTTGCCTGATTATTGCGGTCCAAACGGTTTTCAAACCTATCATTGCGTTGAAAAAATATTTTGAGGTAATTTAAATCAAATATAGTGTCACCAGTTGACCATATGAACATGGGCTCAAAATGTATATTCATAAGATCAAAGGGTTCATCAGGGTAAATATCTGTAATGCAATGAACCTCATCACTACTAAACATGAACACATCGCCTTTTTGAAACTCATAGGTCTTATTTCCTACTGTATAGATACCTCTTCCTGAGTGGAATAGAGATATTTCAAATTCTGTATGGTGGTGTTGCCGGTAGTCTCTTTGGCCAGCTTCTACCTTAGAATGAAAAAGCTTTAGTAGGCATTTTTTACTTTCCTCAGAGATGATAGAAGATTCACTTGCTATCAAAATATTCACCTCAATCGTAATATACTTTGCAAACCCATTAATATGCTTGTAGCAAGAAAACTGTATATACTTCATAATAGCAATAAGGAATAAAAATGTCAAAAACGGGGGGCAGAAGATGGACAGGAATGAAAAAGATAATATTATTGATAAAATATCAGAAAATGTGAATACAAACTCAAACCCTTCACAGCTAAAAATTACGGACATACGTGTTACAAATATTGATGGAGCACCTAAGCATTGTCCGCTTATAAAGATTTATACAAATCAGGGCATAGTGGGCTACGGTGAGGTGCGGGATGCATCCAGTGCAACTTATGCACTTATGCTCAAATCACGCCTTGTAGGTGAAAATCCCTGCAGTGTAGACAAGCTCTTTCGGCGAATCAGGCAATTTGGGGGACACAGTAGGCAGGGTGGTGGCGTGTCTGGAATAGAAATTGCTTTGTGGGATTTGGCAGGTAAAGCATGGGGAGTTCCCCTCTACCAAATGCTTGGTGGAAAGTTCCGGGATAAGGTGCGTATGTACTGTGACACAGATGTTGACGGCAGGCATACTGGTACTGATATGGGGAAAGCATTAAAGAAACGTATGGACAAAGGTTTTACATTTGTCAAAATGGATTTAGGGATTGAACTGATGTTGGATGAACCAGGTTGTCTAAATGCACCTCTAGGTTTCTTGGAAGATATTAAAAAGTATTCCATGAAGGCGATTAACCACCAGAAGGGCTCAATCGATATGGATATGATGTTGGGTAAAAATTATGAGGTCTTTACAATTCCTCATCACGCAACGGGAATACATATTACTCAAAAGGGTATGGATTATCTCGAAGACTATGTCAAGGAAGTTCGTGATGTTATAGGGTATGAAGTACCTCTTGCCATCGACCACTTCGGACATATTGCTATTGAAGATTGCATAATGTTTGCTAAACGCTTGGAAAAGTATAATATTGCCTGGATAGAGGATATTGCACCGTGGCATTACACCAGCCATTACGTTAAGATAGCTAATGCATGCAATGTACCGATTTGCACTGGCGAGGACATTTATCTTGCAAAAAACTTTGAACCACTAATGTCAAGCGGTGGAGTTTCCGTTGTGCATCCTGATGTCTTAACTATCGGAGGTGCGCTAGAGATGAAAAAGCTTGCTAATATGTGTGATGAGTACGGTGTAGCAATGGCGATTCATATGGCAGAAAGCCCAATAACATGTATGGCAGCTATTCACTGTGCAGCAGCGGCTCAAAATGTTCTGGCTGTTGAGTATCACTCCAGCGATATCCCATGGTGGAACGACTTAGCTATTGGCATTGATAATCCATTGATTGTTGATGGATTTGCGAATGTACCTGATAAACCCGGTTTAGGTATTGATGAATTAAATGAAGAATTAATTGCTCAGCATATTCATAAGAAATATCCTGGACAATGGGAAAGTACGGAATTTTGGGATAATGAATGGGCAAATGATAGAGAATGGAGCTAGTTTTCTGTAAAGGTGGACTGGTACTAAGCAGAGAGGTGATGGATATTGTTTGATTTAACAGGAAAAACAGCTTTAATCACAGGTTCATCCCAAGGGATTGGCAAGGTAATTGCAAAGTGTTTTGCTGATAATGGGGCTAAGGTTTTTATCCATGGTTCTTCAAGTATGGTGAAGTGCAAGAGTGTAGCTGATGAAATAGGGGAAAATGCCAAAGCGGTTATTGCTGATTTGTCTCTTGATGGGTGCGCAGAAAAGCTTTATGAACAAACCGGAAATGTTGATATATTAGTGCTGAATGCTTCAGTACAGTATAGAAGATCCTGGGATGAAATCACAGGGGAAGAATTTGATAAACAGGTTAGAGTAAATTTGAAGAGCTCACTTGAGCTTATACAAAAGTATGCTCCACATATGAAAGAACAAAAGTGGGGTAGGGTTGTTACTATTGGAAGTGTGCAACAGTATAAGCCACATAAGGATATGGCAGTATATGCGGCAACGAAAGCTGGACAGATGAGTCTTGTGACTAACCTTGCTAAACAATTGGCTAAAGACGGTGTAACAGTGAATAATATTTCACCTGGAGTAATTGCAACGCCTCGAAATGAGGAGGCATTATCTGATATTGAGTATCGGAATTTAATTCTAAAGGGTATTCCTGTGGGGTTTGAAGGAACTGAGGAGGATTGTACTGGTGCAGTATTGCTGCTATGCTCAAAAGCAGGCAGGTATATTACAGGTATAGATATAAAAGTAGATGGAGGTATGAGCTTATGAATTTCAATGTAAAGGAAGATATAATCGCATTAACACCCCAATGGAAGGGTGAAAGACTTCCTGATGGCCGTCCGAAGGTTGCAGACAAATATCTTAAAGCATTAAAAAGTCTGACTTTAGAAGAGGTATGGAAACCAATCTTTGTAAAGGGATATGAGAGCCAATTTGAAGGCCGACTTAAGACTCTGCACAACGACGGTCGCAAGCTTGTTGGTAGAGCGGTAACCTGCTCATTTTGCCCTTCACGTCCCGACTTACATGAAACCATGCAAAATATCGGAAAACAAGAGGGGCGCACAGGTACATATAACCAATGGGTAATTGATTCTCTTATTGAAGGGGATGTAATTGTAGTAGATATGTATGACAAAATCTATAAAGGAACCTTTTTAGGGGGAAATTTGACTACTGCAATAAAAACAAAGACGAAAACTGGTGGCGGTGTTATTTGGGGTGGAGTACGAGATGTGGAGCAGATGGAAAAGGTAGAGGGTGTGCAGGTTTACTACCGTGGCATAGACCCAACTCCGATCCGAGATTTCGTTATTACAGGCTTTAACACACCAACACGGATTGGCAATGCAATATGTTTACCAGGCGATGTGGTATTTGGTGCAGGTGGTGGAGTTCTGTTTATTCCCAGTCATTTGGTGGCAGAGGTTGTGGAAGGCGCTTCAAAGACTCAAGTAAAGGACCTTTTTGGTTTTGAGATGATTACTCTAAATAAATTCACTACAGCACAAATTGATAAGAACACATGGACAGAGGAAATGTTGGATATGCTTATGGAGTTCATAAAGACTGACCCCAGAGCAGAAGAATATAAAAGCCTTGACTGGTCACAGGAATATGATTTGGCAATAAACGGCGATCCTAACGATACTCAGTCCGCACTATAAGTTTAGGATCTACGCAGAGGCATAAAACAAAGTTGACCTTAAAAAGATAAAAAGGAGAGCATTCAGTGAAATATAATCTTAGAGTATGTATCCATCCCGATTCATGGGAAAAACAAATGGAGGATTTAATTTGGGCGTGTAAATATGCGAATATTGAGGAAGTGTTGTTGTGTGAACACCCTTATGAGATAGCTCCCATCATACAACCATTATCCTATCACAAGCGTATGAAAGAAGTTTTTCTTGAAGTTGTTCCGATTTTACAAGAAAACGGAATATCAAGTAGCTTTTATATTAAAGCTAGCGTTGGTCATGGTGATAGATTCAATGTAGATGAGCTTACTTTTCCATTTCAAAAATTTACGGGTGTTTCACTTAAGGAATCACATCACACGCCATGTGTTTTGGATCCGGATTGGCAGCATTATATTGTACAAGTGATGAGCGAGTATGCAATATGCAATTTTGATAAAATTATGATAGATGATGACTTTAATAGTGTAAACCATGATACCGGACCCACTGGTTGTTTTTGTTCATTGCATGCAAAAGAGGTCTCCAAACTAGTCGGAACAGAGTTGGATTCGGAGAAATTATTTTTCCATGTCACTCATAATGATAAGTACAGCATGAAAGTAAGAAAGGCATGGATGGATCTGACATACAAAGGTCAGCTAAAAGCCATATCTGCTATGGAAAAAGCTATTCATGATATAAATCCTCAAACCCTGTTTGGGATTATGAATTCTAGTAATAGTGCACATGCAATGCAGGGTAGAAAAATGAGAGAATTACTCCAAGCTGCAGCAGGTGAAAGCAATCCTCCTCTATCGAGACCCGGAGGAGGAGCTTATAGAGATTCTATTCACAATGGTATCGTTGGGATGCATAACAATACAGCAAAATGTATAGCTAGCCAAGGTGATGGAATTATTTATGCAAGTGAAATAGAAAACTTCCCTCGTAATATTTTTAGCAAGAGCAAGAAGCAGCTGGATCTGCATATGAGAATCCAATCCATAACCGGAGTATCTGAGTTAACATTGAACATTTTTGATCATTTTCAGACACCAATCAGCTACAGCATGGAATATTTGGATTTGCTGAAGAATAATAAAGCTAAATACGATGAACTCGAAATGCTTAGCAAAGGTAAACGACTTAAAGGAATTGGCTTTCCTTGGAAAGAGGATATCTCCTATAAGCTTATTAATAGAAAGAATAGCGCTTCCCAGGTTGGCTATAGGATTCAGCTGGATGTGCCCTTTCAGAGGATGGGTTTTCCAGTTCAATACACAGAGGGTGATATTAATTGCATTGAAGGAGACCTTGTTCGGTGCTATAGCGATGAGGAGTTAGAGCAAATTCTTGCAAAGGGATTGATTCTAGAT
>LFRM01033771.1_pt3 | contig 13622 bp, 11 predicted proteins | sample 618341 | NCBI WGS metagenome assembly LFRM01 (sample SAMN03654438, study PRJNA283298) | anaerobic digester metagenome | isolation source: pool of bioreactors CSTR01a, CSTR02a, and CSTR03a thermophilic anaerobic... | place: Denmark: Kgs. Lyngby | collected 2014-05-21 | reverse complement strand
TGAATATAGAAACTATACAGCAAGTGCAGGGGATGAAATATTTTGATTATATAGTGGAAAAAAATGAATACCATAAAAAGAACCTGGAAATCACTGTGACAGGTCACTCAAAAGGCGGGAATAAAGCACAGTACATAACTATAAATTCAAAATACAGAGATTTAATAAAATACTGTTTTAGCTTTGACGGTCAAGGTTTTTCCCCGGAAGCGGTAAAAATATTCAAGTATAGATTTGATGATTACGATGAGTCGGTAAAGAAGATTTATGGTTTCAATGGAGAAAATGACTTTGTAAATCCTTTTGGTATGTATGTAATTCCAAAAGAAAAGCGTTTTTATTTTAATATTGTAATCCCGTCAGAAATTCCGTTAAATATGGATAGCAGGGGAGATGTTTTAAAGTTTTTAAAAAACATTAAAAATGCATGGCAAATTATGAAACTTCATTTACCAGACTCTTGCCTGACAGAAGACGGGGATTTCTCAGAGCAGGTGGAACAAGGAAGTTTATCTTTGTTTGTTGAGAATCTTTCTGAGGAAGCTTTAAGGCTAGAACCTTTGGAAAGAGATGCAATTTTTAGAAGCATAATGTCATTTGTGCAGGGAGATGATGAAACAGTAAGTGGGGAAATTGTAGCATCATTTTCTGATAAATTTGCTGCATTAATGTCACTTTCAACATTAGCTGATTTTGCAGGTAAAGCCCTGTTAGATACCACCAGGGAGAAAAAGGGAATTGTAGCTGAACTTTTAGCTGCCCGTGCATTGGCAGGTATATGCCCAAAACTGTTTGAAGATGATTTGGAGAGAATAAAATCAAGAAATACTAAAGTTACCATTTCAGATGTATTAGAATTTTTAAAAAAGCTAGGGGGGTTAACTACAGGGAGTTACAAGGACTATGAAAAAAACATGACCGGTTATTCAAATTGGTTGAACATAAATTTTTAGGTGCAGAAAACACAGCTAAAAAGAAAACACACTAAAAAATAGAGGATTAATTTATGAAAAAGAGAATTGTAATTAAGAGGATTAATTTAAATAAAAGAGAATTGTAATTAATATGGTATCAATATAAATATACGTTATAAATTTAAATTATAAATTTACTTTATGCATTTACATCATGCTGCATATTTACATTAAATACTTAAATCACAACTCTTCACTATAATTCATAAAAAACAGGAGGAAAAAATGTGGCTATTAGTTTCTGTACCTATGGTTTCAATATTTACAGTTTTGGCAAGTGGTTATTTACAAAAAGATAAGATACTAAAAAACGAAGAAGGAAGAATTAACATTAGCAAAATTTTTCCTAAAGATATTAAATATATTGCATTTTTAGTGCTTGCGTTTATAGCCGGTATGACAGTTTTTACTGTGCAGTACAATTATTTTGGGAAATACATAAAAGCATCAAAGCTTACTTTTTTAATTATGCTATTGGCTCCTATAGCCTACATAGATTTCAAAAGCCATATAATCCCAAACATCCTTGTTCTCACTGGTATTTTTGCAAGAATTGTATTTTATATAATGGAAATAATAGCATTTAAACAGGAAACACTTGGTATTTTCAAGTCTGATATGAAGGGACTTTTGCTAGGCTGTGGCATTTTTCTTTTAGGAGGTTTGATTACTAAAAATGGAATAGGAATGGGAGATGTGAAAATGTATGCCGCAATTGCCTTGTTCATGGGCTACTTCGGAACGCTTTTTTCCCTTCTGGTGAGTCTTTTTATATGTTCTATTGCTTCCATTATCCTTCTTGCGACGGGGAAAAAAACCAGAAAAGACACCGTACCTTTAGCACCCTTTGTTTACATAGGAACATTTATCACCATGTTTTTTGTGAATTAATCAAATAGTTAATTAGTCAAATAATCAAAAAATCATATAATTAAAAAATTAATTAATAATAATCAATTAATCAATCTTAACAGTATATTTCCATAAACTTCTTCAAAATCTTTTACTGTATTTATAACCGGGGTGCTTTTTTCAATTTGCAGGTCAAATTCCTGACTGTAAGGAATAATCCCTGCTGAAGATATTTGATTTGTAAAGTGTTCACTTAATCCAGAAGTAATGAGCTCACAAACCTTTTCCTGAGTAAAGATTTTTTCGTGAAATCTGGATCTGTTATTGTATTTAGTTATCAACAATTTAGATTTAGCATTTATATATGATATATGTTCTTTTTCAAGAACCACTTCCATATTTCTTAAAGAACTAAGGACTGAATAGAGATTATTTGAAACACAAAGACCAAATCTATCAATATGTATAAGTATTTCCCTGAAGTTTTTTAGTAAATCCAGAGGTATATCTATAATTATCAGATTAAACTTGTTTCTAAGAACAGACAGCATACTGATAACTTTCAGGCTGTTAAAAAACTTATCAATGAGGTTTTTATCATAAAACCTGTATCCTAATGAAGTGAGCCATAAATTGTTTTTGATATTGAATGCGGTAGTCATATAGTTTTCCGGTTTTGCAAGGGTTCTTATAAGTGAAGCGTTTATTTCTTCATCTTTTTTTGTTTTCTCATGAAATGAATTAAAATACATGTTTGTACTTCTATAGTCAATGTCCATATCAACTATTATTGTGTTAAAATCATTTTTTGCAGCTACACATGCCAAATTTACAACGGAGCTGGTTACTCCTGAGCCTCTGTGTCCTGTAATTGCAATAACCTTGCTTGTATTTTTGTTTATGCTTTCAAAGAGCCTTTTTAACTCATCTATAGATGAAATTTTTTCCTGTCCATTTGATTTTAATTTAAAAGGGTTTAAAATACGTTTTTTCTTTTTGGAAATTTCTTTTTTATCTCTTATTAAAGTCCGGTTTAGAAGATAGTTATTTATATCAACGCCTTTAATAGCTATAAGTGCTTCTAAAAGTTCATTAGCGGACTGGTATCTTTCATGAGGATTTTGGCGGGTACATTTATCAATAACCCTCTCTAATTCTTTTGAAAAACTTTGATCAAAGCATCTTATAGGTTTTATTTGGTAAGGCGGGTCATTTGGACCTATACCCGTCAGAAAATGGTACAAGGTAACTCCTAAACTGTATATATCCGTTCTTTCGTTAGTCTGACCGCTTCCGTACTGTTCAGGTGCTGCATAACCTCTGGTTCCTATATATACAGTGTCAGTTATAGCAGATAGTTTGTATTCCCTGGCTATTCCAAAATCTATCAGCTTTATTTTGCCATCTTTTGTCAGCATAATGTTTGAAGGTTTCATATCCCTGTATATTATAGGGTTAGGCTTGAAAGAGTGAAGGTATATAAGTACATCACATATTTGAATGGCCCAGTCAATTACGGTATCTTCAGGAAACTTTCCGCAGCGATTTAATTCTTCGTTTAAATTGTAGCCGTCAATATAGTCCATAATTATATAAAAGTATTCGTCATTTTCAATAATGTCAAAAATTCTTGGAAGGGCAGGGTGATTTAATTTTTTTAAAATATTGGGTTCAACGTAAATATCAATTTTAGAATTTTGTTCTTTAGATATTTCTTTAATTGCCCACAGAGTACCCAGCCGCACATTTTCGGCTAAATAGACAGTACTCATGCCGCCTTTTCCAAGAATATCTATTATTCTGTATTTTCCGTCGAAAAGTTCATTATTAAACATTTAACCACCGTTAGACATATAATGTTTTAGATATATTAGACATATAATGTTTACAATGCTTATGGCGTTTGAATTTATATAAGCAGCTCAATAAAATTAGCAGGTCAATTAAGATATCGTAATATTTGCAAATGCACTTAAGTGATAATAATTAAAAAAGCCTGGTTTTCCGGAATGTAATTTTACCTTTAACAATTGGTATGTGAAATGAATGGATGCGGTAAAAACCTAAAACCTTACTAACATTTTATCAAAATATGTCTCCTAATACAAGACCTATTGTTATAAGCCTTATTGTTATGATAAAAGCCCGGAGCCATTAGGCAACGGGCTTTTATTTTAATTTTATTTATACTTATCTTGAAGTATCTCCTAAACGTTCAGTTGGATAACTGTTTCCAGTATAGCTCTGGAATACTTTCTTAACGATGTTACCACCTATTTTACCAGCTTCTCTTGAAGTTAAGTCACCATTATAACCTTGTTTTAGGTTAACGCCAACTTCTTTAGCTATTTCATATTTCATATTTTCAAACTGTGATTTACTCTTGTTTGCCATTACTATCACCTCCTTAGTCTTATTTTTTCAAAAATTATATCTATTATGAGTAGAAAGTTTTACTAAGGAATTTTTTATGTAAACTTTAATCTGGGGACAAAAATATTATATGGACAAATACGCATTTTTATAACAAGTATTAAATGAATAACAATTATTGAATGAAAAAAATTAATAAATGGATAACAATTATAAATAAATAACAGTTATAAATAAAAATTAATGAATGAAATTGCCGTGATAATTATTAGACGTGATATAATTAAAATGAGATTGGAGGGAACGAGAAATAAACAAAAAAAATAACATTTAAAGCTCTAATATATTTCCGTCTTTATAAATGAAAGTTGTGTGAAGCTGGGAGTTTTTTATTTCAATTTCATGATTTTTAATGGAAATAAGACAATTTGGGTGTATTCTTTTAGAAATAACTATTTCACCTTCTCCTTTGATGTTTAAATATTTATATATGTTTTTCTTACTTTCTTCTAAATCATTCAGTTCATCTTTAATGGATATAAACTGTTTAAGCTTGTTGTTGTACCGGGCAGTTTCCTGGGGGGTAAGGGTTTTAACTGTTTCCATTTTCATTAAGTCTTTTTTTATTTTAGTCTGGACGGTTTTTAACTGTTCTATTTTATTATTTATATTTTCTAATTCCAATTCAAGTTTTTTCCTGTCAAACCCTTCTAATTTTAAAACAGTTCTTTTTTCAAGTGCAGACCCTAATATGGGAACGGATATCTTTATTTGGGAATAAACACGCCCGCCTATTATATTCCCTCTGAAAGATTCAATATATACTTCTTTGGCATATACATTGCTGTTAATGCAGTAAAAACCTATGTGTGCGGCACCACCGCACTTTACCGTTACATTATCAAGAAACTTAATAAACACATCTTTCTTAGCTTTTATTTCCACATGGTTTTTAGCTGCAATGCCTCCTCTTATGTAAATATTTCCTTCATGGCTTGTTATCCCCTTAATGTTGCCAAGGCCTAATGCACCGTTTATTTCTATGTCTTTTGTAGCTTCCACATAAAAACCATCTGCAACAGTCCCCATTATAGTGACGCATCCGTCAAATTTTATGTTTCCTGTTTTAAAATCCACATCACCATTAATTAAAAGGTGGTTAGAAACAAAAATGGAACCGTCATCCTTGTAATCGACAGCTCCGTTTACTTTAGAAAAGAGAAGGGTTACGTTATCCTGATAAACTTCATAAACGGTTTTTCTGTCGTATTTTAAAGGAAAGTTTTTGCCGTCTGATGCCGGTATGTCAGTGCCAAAAATGCTTCTTCCGGGGACGCCTTTGGTGGCATCAATTCTTTCCCCCAGCCAGTCACCTGCTTTAACCCTGTTAATCAGCTTTAAATTGTAATGATTTACACTTCCGTCTTCCCTGATTTCCGGCGTAGGGGGCTCTATTTTATACATATTAATTATGCAGTCTTCTCCATGTTGAGGGGGTATTCCTTCAGCAATTAAATAAGGGGTATTGTTATTTAATGCTTGAAAAAGTACTTCCTGTTTAATACCATAAACAATACCTTTTTCGTTTAGGAGGGAGTATATTTTTTTTATTAATTGTTCCCGTTTTGAAAAATCCAGTTCTTCTTCCGGCAAACGGAAAGTTATCCATGCTCTTAGCCCGTCATCACTAATTACCAGTTCCATTTGTTCTTTTAATTCACCTATTAAAAGGGGGGGAGTTGGGGCGGTATTCAGGGCGTTTCCTACGATTCTGAGGTTTTTTATAGTAATAAAGGGGTATGACGATATTATTTTATCGAATTGTTCTAACGATAATCCAGGTCTTATTGCTTCAAGGTATACTCTATCGTCTTTTGAAAATATTTCTATATATTTGTTGCGGTATATGCTACATTGTTTCATGGATTAGTTCCCCCCTCAAAGATTATATCGGTAATTTTGTATGGTCACTTAACAGATAGTTATATAGAAATTTTTTCTACATAGAATACTTATAAAGTTTGTATTATTTTCATATATTTATATGGCTAATTATTTAAATATAGGATGTGGTATTTTGTTAAGAAAATCAGCAGTAATAAAATCGGTTATTAGCACTTTTTTATGTATTTTAATTTTGATGCACCAGTATCTTTATGGGATTATGTATGCAGAAGGTGATGAATTTAATGAAAATGAGCCTTTAAAAGAAGTAATTAACATTGAAACTGATACCTATAGTGGTGCAGAACCTCCTAAAATAAGTGCAGGTGCGGCAGTTGTATTGGATACGGTAAGCGGAAGGATTTTATATGAAAAAAATGCCCACTCAAGAAGAGCCATGGCAAGTACAACAAAAATAATGACAGCCATTGTTGCCATTGAAAACGGGAATCTTGACGACAGGGTTACGGTAAGCAGAAGGGCAGCTTCAATAGGTGGCTCGGTAATAAATTTAAAGACAGGGGAGGAACTGACTCTAAGGGAGCTTTTATACGGCATGCTTGTTAAGTCAGGAAATGATGCGGCTATAGCAGTGGCAGAACATGTGGGTGGAACGGTGGAGAATTTTGTTGAAATGATGAACAAAAAGGCAAAGGAGCTAGGGCTTAAGGATACAGCTTTTAAAAACCCCCATGGATTAGATGCCACCGGTCACTATTCCACTGCATATGAATTGGCAAAACTCACACAATATGCACTAAAAAATCCTGTTTTCTCTGAAATGGCAGGAACTCAGAGTATACACATAACAAACAGGGATCTTTATACAACAAATGAAATGCTTTCTGTATATCCTGGTGCTGATGGGGTTAAAACCGGTTATACAGGAAAGGCAGGAAGATGTCTTGTAACGTCAGCAACAAAAGATGGCTGGAGAATTATATCCGTTGTGTTGAATTGTCCAAGCAGAAGTGCCAGGGCCCAAAGCAGTAAAGACATTTTGGATTACGCTTTTTCTAATTACAAAATTTACAACTTAGCTCAAGCCGGAGAAGAAGAAAGGAGTATAAATGTACATAGAGGCAAAAAAAATAAAGTGCCGGCGGTAATTATGAAGGACATTAAAATTCCTTTAACTTTGGCTGAAAAAGAAAAATTAAAAAAGACAATATATTATAAAAGGACTGTAAACGCTCCTGTATATAAAGATATTGAAGTGGGGGAAATAAGATTTACCATAGACGGCAAGTTAATTGCCAAAACCGGTTTAAAGACAGGTGATGAGGTACCTGCTAAAAAATATAATGACTATTTGGGTGAAGTGTTAAATGCATGGTATTCTTTAATCCGACATGATTGACACCAGCTTGTCTAAATGTTAGAGTTGAAGAGTAAAAAAATAAAAACGGGGTTTAAAAATATGAAGGTACTTTTAATAGCAATTAATTCGAAATATATACATTCATCCCTTGCATGTTGGTATCTTTGGGCAAGCTGCAGGGATTATTTTGAAAGTGTTCAGGTAGCTGAGTTTTCTATAAATGATAATATAGATGATATCCTTGGGAATATTTATTTTAAAAAATGTGATGTAGCAGCTTTTCCCTGCTACATTTGGAATATTGGGCATGTTTTAAAAATTGCCTCAAATTTAAAGAAAATAGCCCCCGGTATAAAAATTGTCCTTGGAGGACCTGAAGTTTCATACGAACCGGAGAGCATTTTAAATGAATATAATTATATTGATTATGTAGTATCAGGCGAGGGGGAAATAAGGTTTAGGCAATTATTGCAGTATTTGAAAGACCAAAGTGTAAAAACAGAAGATATAGACGGCATAACTTACAGAAAAGACGGCAGGATAGTTTCAAGAGAAGGCACGGGTTTAATAGAAGATCTTGATAAAATACCTACGCCATATACAAAAGAAATGCTGGATGAGGTAAAGGATAAGATTATTTACTATGAATCTTCAAGGGGATGTCCTTTTTCATGTTCATATTGTATGTCATCCACCTTCAAAGGTATCAGGTATTTTTCCATTGACAGGGTTAAGATGGAACTAAAAATTCTGATGGATGCAGGGGTGAAACTTGTAAAATTTGTTGACAGGACTTTTAACTGCAACAAAAAGAGGGCTATGGAAATATTTGAATTTGTAATAGAAAACTCTGTAGATACATGTTTTCATTTTGAAGCTGCCGGTGATTTATTTGACGATGATATGATAAATCTCTTGTCAAAAGCCCCGGAAGGTATAATACAATTTGAAATTGGCATACAGTCTGTAAATCAACGGACACTTAAGGAAGTAAACAGAAAAACAGACATTAAGAAGGTATTTTACTATACAAAAAAATTATTGGATTTAAAAAATATTCACATACACTTAGACCTTATTGCAGGGCTGCCCTATGAAGATTATGAATCATTTAAAAATTCATTTAATGAAGTATACAGCCTAAGACCCCACAATCTGCAGCTGGGTTTTTTAAAAATGCTGAAGGGGTCTGGAATACGTGAAAATGACAAAAAACACAATTATTTGTACAGGGACTACCCTCCTTATGAGGTTTTGGGAAATAATGTTTTGACATTTGAAGAGCTTTTAAAATTAAAAAAGATAGAAAAGATGGTTGAAAGGTATTATAATTCCGGAAGATTTTGCAAAAGCCTTGACTATATTATTGAAAACTTTTTTAATTCAGCTTTTGAATTTTATGAAAAATTATCATTCTTTCATGAAAAAGAAGGTTTGTTCAGGCGTTCCGTTTCTAGCAGGGAACTTTATACAGTACTTTTAAAATTTATAGATGGTTTAAATATTGGAATAAACAGGGATTTAATATGTGATCTTCTAAAATATGACTTTATTGTATCCCACAGAACCGGTAATTTTCCGGAAGGTATAGAAAAAAAACAAGTGTCAAAGCATAAAGAAAGAATTTTTGAATTTTTAGATAATGATGAGAATATAAAAAAATATCTCCCGGAATATCTAAATGTGCCTGCTAAAAAAATAATAAGGGATGTACATTTTGAGCCTTTTAATTTTGATGTTTCAGGAAATTTTGAGTTAAAAGAAAGCCCGGTAATAATTTTAGTTAATTATAATAAAAGAAACAGGGTAACAGAACTTTTTGAAGCAAAAAAAGTTATTTTATAGCTTTTTCATAAAGTTACAGTAAATACACAGTAAATATACAGCAAATATGCGATAAACATACTGTAAATATACAGCAAGCTTTCAGTAAATTTATAACAATGCTGCAGATAATTACACTAAAACAGGTATAAAATACCCAAAACCAGGTATAAAATGCTTATAAAATACTTAGAAGTATATATGAAAGCATATATAAAAGAGTATATATAATGCTTAAGAAAATACTTAAGTTGAAATGGAAATTGACACTTTAGTCCCTTTTGGTTTATTTGGTGTGATTTCCATTTTATCAGCTAATCTTTTAAGTATCATAAGTCCCCAGCCCCTGTCCCTTGCACTGTCTAAGTCAGTGCACTGCTTTTCTAAGTCTAATGTTGAAGGGTTTAGACCAGAGCCTTCATCTGTCATTTCCAAAATAATTGAATGTTCTGTTTTTTCCATTAGAAAAGAAACTTTTCCAGGTGTTTTTCCATATCCATGTTCTAAAGAATTAATTAAAAGTTCATGAGTAGCGCTTTTTAATTTGAAAATAACTTCCTGGTCAGATGTTAAGTTATTTATAGTTTCCTCACACAGAAAAAGAAACTTTTCTATGCTTTCATTATCAAAAGGTATATATGCTTCCAATTCATACTTCAATATTTGCATAGGCGAGTCCTCCAAAGTAAAAACAAAAGTAAAAACATAGGTTTTTCACTTATTTAATTATATCATAAAATATAAAATAAACAAAAGGTTAAAAGGATTCACAGTTAATGTTTAAAAGTTTAAGATTGCTTGAATTTTATGTATTTGTTTGGTATATTAATTGCATATTAAACTTAGAAAGTAAAGGTGAAGAAGTATGCTTGGAGAAAAAGACATACGACTTTTAAAAGAGATGTCTAAAGCTATAAGCTATTATTTGAAGGCTGCAAGCTATTTATCTGATGAAACATTTAATGAATTGTCAAAATATAAAGGTCTTTATTGGATTGAATTGGAAGATCAAAGAGAACTGATAGAAAAACTAATAAGCGAAAATAGTCCGGGGAATAAAACAAAGGCAGAGGACAAAGAAAATATAGGAGATAATGAAAAAGAAGATAAAGAAAATGTAGAAGACAAGGAAAGTACAGAAGATAAGGCAAATACAGAAGGCGTAATAAGTGCAGAAAACAAGACAGATGTAAAAATCAAGGTAAGTGAAAAAGGCAAGATAAATGCAGAAGACAAGATAAATACAGGAAGTTTGGGAAATGGAGAGGAGAAAGAAGGCGTAGAAGATAATGAAAATGGTCCTGTGATGCTGTTTGATTCTGTGGTAAAATATCTTAAAAGTCAGGATTTTATTGACCACCAGTGGGTAAGGGTGTATTCTGCAAAAACTCCTTTACAGGATAAAAAGAATTTTGAGATAAAATACTATGAATACAAAGACCCATATGCAGCCCATAAAAGTTATATTTCATTTGGAGATGCTGCAATAACCCATTCCATAAGAAAAGAAAAAGGCGAAGTGGTGGGAGATGTAGAAGAGTGTTTTAATTATATTTTAAATCTCAGGCATATTTTAGAGCTGGATTAATCTTGACAGATAGATAAGCCTTAACATATAGAATAATCTTAACAGATAATAATTTGTGCAGGAAAAATTGAATTTACAAAAATATCATTGACTGACTTTGATAATATATAGTATTATTTATAGTATTGCAATTAATGATATATAGAATGGATGATGAAATATGCCGATTAAAATACCGGATGATTTGCCGGCTTTCGACATTTTAGTTAAAGAGAATATTTTTGTTATGGGGGAGCACAGGGCATTTCACCAGGACATCAGACCGCTTAAAATAGGCATTTTAAATCTTATGCCTACAAAAATTATAACAGAAACCCAACTATTGAGGCTTTTGGGTAATACTCCTTTGCAGGTTGATATAGTGCTTTTGCAGCCTAAAACTCATAAATCCAAAAACACGCCTGAGGAGCACCTTATCCAGTTCTACAAAACTTTTGATATGGTTGAAGACCAAAAGTTTGACGGAATGATTATAACCGGTGCGCCTGTTGAGCATTTGTCCTTTGAAGAGGTAGACTACTGGGAAGAGCTGAAGGCTATTATGGAGTGGACAAAAGACAATGTAATGTCAACTCTTCACATATGCTGGGGAGCTCAGGCTGCTTTGTATTATCACTATGGTATTGAAAAATATCTCCTGAATGAAAAAATGTTTGGGATTTTTAGTCATAGAATAACAAAAAACAATGTAAGGCTCACAAGAGGATTTGATGAAAATTTTAATGTACCCCATTCAAGGCATGCTGAAACTAGGAGAGAAGATGTGGAAAAAATTGATGAGTTGGAGATATTGGCTGAATCTGAAGAAGCAGGTGTTTATTTGGTTGCTTCAAAGGATGGACGCAGGGTATTTGTTACAGGTCATCCTGAGTACGATGCTTTGACTTTAAAGACTGAATACGACAGGGATATACAAAGGGGACTTGATATTAAAGTTCCAAAAAATTATTTTCCTGATGATGATCCCAACAATATGCCAATAGTAACCTGGAGAGGGCATGCTAACCTTCTTTTCTCAAATTGGTTAAACTACTATGTTTATCAGGAAACACCGTATGATTTAAGTAAAATCGGGAATAAATAAAAACACAAAAAAAGTGGGGATTTTAACCCCACTTTATTATTTTTTATAAATTCCTGTTAATCATAAAATCAGCCCAGCTAAGTAAAAGTTCTTTATATTTTGAGTCTTCCACGGCATCAATTTTCGGAAGGGCTTTTTGTATGTATTTTTGAGCAAGCATTTTTGTGTGCTCTATTCCATTTAACTCATGGAAAAGACTTTTTACCTTTTCAACATCATCTTCTCCGGCATCTTTATTTCCTAATACATTGAGTATGAGATTTTTCTGTTCTTCATTTGCATTTTTAAGGGATTCTAAAACTATAGTTGTCTTTTTTCCCTCTCTTATGTCAGACCCAATAGGTTTTCCAAGAAGTTTTTCATCCCCGGTAATGCCCAGTATATCATCCTGAAGCTGGAATGCAATTCCGCAGTTGGTTGCAAAATCCTTTAATGCTGTAACCTGTGGGTCATTAATATCAGATGTCCCTTTACCAATCATTCCCCCTGCCAGTGCAGAGAAACCGTATAATACCCCGGTTTTACCCCAAAGCATATCTATTACATCATCCTGGGAAAACTTCTCAGTATCTTTGCTATCTGTCATTCCCATTTGCACATCAAATGTTTCCCCATAAATGAGATTGCCGATAGCATAGGATTCCATATATTTAATTATTTCCAGCGTAATATACGGGTCTACCCCCATTTTTGTAGTTGTTTCTATAAGAAAAGTTACCGACCAGGCGTGCTGTATATCCCCGGCTAAAATTGCAATATCCCTTCCGTAATCTTCAGCCAGGCTGCCTTCTAAGTTTAAATCCCTTTTACCCGCACTTTCCATTAGTCGATGGACTGTAGGTTTTCCCCTTCTTAAACTGTCATTGTCAATTATATCGTCATGAACCAATGTCCAGGTATGAAAAAGCTCAACTGCTGCAGCTGCAGGTATTGCAATCCGTTCTTCCCCGCCTAAACAGCCGCATGACATTATAAGGACACCAGGTCTCAGGCGTTTTGCACTTCTGTATATATAGCTTGTTACTGCGTCATGTATGTGCTTTGGTCTGAAGTATTTTTGAACTTCGCTGCTTTTCATGTACTCTACCAGCTGTTGTTCTTTCTCCTTTAAAAATTCCATTAATTTAGCACTCAATAAAAAAACCTCCTAATATTTAATTGTTTTAAAACACAGCTATTAATACACCAGCTAAAAAACACTTATAAAAAATTCAATTGAAAACATGGTTTTTTATATCTTACCTTAAATAGTTTATAATATTAATCTATATCAGGCAAGAGTGGGTATTTTTTTATGATTGACCACATAAAAAGAATATGGTATATTATAGTAATAAAATAGTTATGAATCATAACTATTTAAAAATCATACCTATTAAGGTAGATTTTTTTAAATCCTCAGAGTATATTTTATAGCAGGATATATTGTATATAGGGAGGAGAAGAATGAGCAGAAGACTTTTAATAGAAAACTACATAACACTTTTGCCTATGCTTTATAGAACTTTTTTTAGGGATTTTCCAAACTGTGGGGTAACAAGATTGCAAATGAAGCTTTTATACTACTTAAAAGTTGAAGGCGGAAAGCCGATGAACTATTATGCGAAAAAAATTATGGTTTCAAAACCTAACATGTCTGTTTTAGCTGAAAAAATGATAAAT
>LFRM01019618.1_pt1 | contig 13628 bp, 9 predicted proteins | sample 618341 | NCBI WGS metagenome assembly LFRM01 (sample SAMN03654438, study PRJNA283298) | anaerobic digester metagenome | isolation source: pool of bioreactors CSTR01a, CSTR02a, and CSTR03a thermophilic anaerobic... | place: Denmark: Kgs. Lyngby | collected 2014-05-21 | reverse complement strand
GCTGATGATGGACGTTCCTCGATAAATCGGTCCTTTTTCCCGTCCTCTTCTGTAAAAAGAACCTTTTCAATTTTCTCGTGAGCACCAAGAGTCGGTGTAGGAGAAAGAAGATTATCAAGAGCGACCAAAAGCGCCAGGGAACGGATAAGGACCGAATAATGCTCCCGTTCAATTACCTCTGCAAAGCGCCCACCAGAGATAAGCTTCAGTTGGTCGAGAAGAATAAAAGCAAGCGTCTCCTTTGATAACGATTTCTCGACCTCCAGCAGATCGCGGTTAGCTCTATCGCGATCAAGTGATACGAGTTTAGATGCAGCTTCGCTAATAAGCGACGGTTCCATTTCGCTGAAAGCCCTTAGTTCCGGATCTATGTTCGTAAGTAGTAATTTCCAGTGCTCAAAATGCTGCGACAATATCGTTGCTAGATAAAAGGCTCTTACAACCAATTCGGGAGGTGAGTCTGCGAACCAACAGAAGGGTGCCGGAGCACTATGAAGCTGTTCGCGTATGGAATGTGCTATCTCTGGAACAAGTGAATCAAGTTCTTCAAGAACCGGATACCCCATCAGGGCAATCCGCCAATAAGTTTCGGCTTCAGGCCGTTTGAAAGCGGCCTCTGGAACACCCAGTGCCGAGTAGGCAACAATGGTTTTGAAATCATGATCTGTAAACCTGGTCGAATGAACTACACGTAAACCCGCGTGAGCTTGGAGAACAGCTTCGATGGAACCTATTATCACCTTTGCAAAACGTGGATCATCCACTTCTAGAGGCCAGTTTGGGTCTCCAGTTTTTTCGATCAAAAATTGCCTGAGACTGATGACGATTCGTGCCGTCTTCTTCGTTCTTGCCAAAAGATCGGGGTAGAACGGAGGGGGGGCCTTTGTCATGGAAGCATGAGTCCTTCTCCTGACAGGAGCACGATCTATAACAAGCAGTTTATTAGTGTCCTTTGCTGCGGTTGCTTTTTCATAAAGCTCTCTGAAGACAAGGTTAGTAGAGGCAATGATGACAGTAAAATCATTCTCATTGGCGAACCGATGCACAGCACCATCAGTTTCTGGAAGAAGTCGAAGTGGATCCTGAACAAGCAAAATCTGCTCGTCCTTCATTTCCTCCAACCTATCAATGAGCCAACTTGAAAGCACCAACCACCACTCCTATTCCAGCTGAATCATCGGAAGGGTATCGCTATCATCTTCTTCTTGAGTAAATTGGGATTCAAGGAAACGACCAAACTCCTCAGCCACGCTTCTTATTTGTTCCTTCTGGATAGTGGTTATTTTTGGCCGGAAATCGGTAATTTTGACCCGTTTCACAACAATACGTTTAAGGTATTTATTAATGAGATCCACAATTCCGGGGTTCTCCCGAACTGCCTTGACCAGATAGGCCCGGAGATCATCGACCGTTTTACATGCCAAGAGTGCGGCAAGGACAGGTTCATGCTTACCCTGTTCTAGACGTTGCTTAATAGCGGGGTTCAATAATACCTCCATCTTGCGCCGGAAAGTCTCATCAACTAATTGGTTGGCCTCTTTGACTGCTTTTTCGGCTGTTTGCATATGGATATATGCACTATTAAACGATAATCCACACTCATGTAAGGGATTTGTACGTAGATATTCTCTAATAGAAGCCGGCGAAGGAGACGGGCACTTGAATAACTTTTCCCCAAGTTGAATTATCCGTTCTTTCAGTTCATGTGCACTTGCGGGTTGCAATGCTGTGATACCATCAAGAATCTCGAGGGCCGTAAGTTCATCCCCTTCCACTATATCTGTAATTTTCTTGCGACAATCCTCGATCTTGTTCACTACAAACTCGTGCATCGGTAGATATAAAGAGGAATACTCTTGGATCATCGCGGCAATCGTGTCTTTTTCTCCAGGAACAGGCGGGAAGTGACCTACAAGTTCGGTTTTTAACTTGACCTCAGAATCAATGTAGTCTTTTAGAGAGTTAAGTTTGACCCGGACTGCTTCGATCGCCTTACAGACACCAATCAGTTCTTTCTGTTCTCCTAGTGTGATGGTGCAATACGAATGAGCTGTCCTGAGTTCAGTTTCAAATTCAAGGAACACCCGCATATCTCTGTAATTTTTTATTCGATGGGCAAGGTCATCTACTTCTGCAAGAGATGCCATATTCGTATCAAAAGCATTATATCCAAAGGCCTCTTTAAGTGCATGCAAAAGCAAAAGTATGTCGTCTCCACTTTCAATATCAATTGTAAAAAGCTTCACCATCTGGTCCAACTCTTTTTTATAGGGATTAGCTAACTTCAGTGTTTCAAAGAGACTTTGCGCCCGATTCGCTATCCGGGAAGAATCCTCTTTTTCCCGTATGAACAATCGCCGTAATTCCGCCCGGTATTTAGAAATCATGGCGTCATCCAGATTATCTGGAATTTCGATCCCGAGCAACTTCTCCGCATACGGTCTTAAAACCTCCCAATTCTTTGGTTCGCCAATTTTTTGTATTTCACTCAATGAATCCAGTATTTTCGCGGAAAACTCCACATCGGCTATGTTTGTATAATCAATCATAGAAATAGCCAGCCCGGCCTTTGGTCCTACGGTGACACGTATTCGCCCTTTCCGAACGAGACAAAGTAAATATATCTGTACCATGCGACGGGTTAACCCATAATCCTTCGGTCCTCCAATACCCATGAAGTTTTTATAAATGGTATCCACCTTCATAGTTTGCCCATCATCGGTCATTTTTTCATTGATAAAGTTCCACATATCATGCACATAAATGTTATCAGAAATATCTAATACCTTTTCAGCTCCTTTCTTCATGATTTTTAGGCCATAACCGAAGTTCTGTGCAGCACTTATATTCTGATTAGGCTTAGCTCCTTTTGGAATTTGTCCGGTCTTAACAATGCCGTTAATGACTTTGACACCCTCTTCTTTCCGAAATTCATAAGGATGATCAAACTTAATGTCCCTCGATACATATGTGGCCGTGAGCACCCGATCTACCAATGGCGTAAGGATGGCTTTCAATTCACCGGCTACGTGAAACTCCATTCGGGTATTATTCAGCGCATCCATCCGGCCACGGGCATAGCTGTTATCAACAATTTTCATGATCCTGGCAAGGTCGAATTGAAGGGCATTAAAAACCCAGTTAATCACTGCCACCGCATCCTCTGTTTCTTTACCCTGCCAATCAAAGATCATTTTACGGTAAGCAGCGAAATCAATTAGCCGGTCGTGTTCTTCTTGGGTTAGTTCCGCTGGAGTCCATAGGATAATACGGGGATCTTTACGTTGCTCGATCAACTTCCAAATTGTGGAGTCAGTAACCGATCGTATACCAATATAGACTGCAAAATCGTGATCTGTTTGATCACTTTCAATCGGTGGTAAAGGTTGGTTTTCAGCGAGCATACGACTAAAGTCACGCATTCCTATGCGGCCAGTGATCTGCCGGCCCTGCCAGACCACACTTATTTCTTGATCCCCAAAATGAATTATTTCTTGCTTCTCCCAAGGCCCGCGAAATGGTGCAATGTCTCGGAAAAGAGATTGCACTCCATTTGATAGATTTATAGTCATTTGACGAGTGCGTACTGGCCATTCGTCTAACGCCAATAAATGCTCCCAGGCCTCCTTCTGCATTGCTTCATTACTCTCCGCCTCGTCTCGAGCCTTTCGAAACTCATCCCTCGGATCAACGCCGGTAAAGACGGGATCAAAACGGTATCTTGCCCGCATTTCCTCATCGAAGGTCTGGACAATCTGCCGCAATTCCTTCTTTAAATTTTCAGCAATTGTCTCATAATGCTGGATGTTTTCATCCGGAGTCGCATCGACATCCCGTTCAATCAGTACCGAGTTGGCAATCTCTTCTGGTGTAATCCCCTGCTGACGCGTGCGGGCAATATGGTAGAGAAAAAGAGTTTGAAGAACCTTAATGCTTTTATCACGATTTGCTTTTAGATAACCTTTAGTTAAACTATCAATCTGGCGCTTGCAAGCTTCGTAAGCCAGATAGTCAGTCTCACGTTTCGTCTTGATCGCCACCAGACCAGCGTGAACACCACTGGGGTCCTCTTCATACCGCACAGTCTCATCAAATAGTTCCCACAGACGAATGAGTTCCCTGCCTTTATTCTTTACTTGGTGTTTCAATGTCTGATGCATAAAATGAATTGCAGAGCGGGTTGTTGTCAACTCATATGTAATTGCTCGTAAAACCTCTAGTGCCGGCTTATGGAAAGGGAAGAAATGCCGGAATTCTGCTTCCCCAATACTGTTCGGCCAGGTAAATCCGCGTTTATAATGCAAATAATAATTGGTTATTGCCGCTGGGTCTTTAATCTCCCTGACTCGTGCCAGAACAATATCGTAATAATCCTTATCTTCTTCGAGCAGCTTTACTAGCTTCAGCCGGTCATCGGCAATAATATTTTTGACCCCCATCTTGCTTTCAATAGCTTGTTGAGCTGCACAGACTGTCCATACAGGTAGATTATGGATTTTTGCTAGACGGTTAGAGAGCACAACCAGGGTTTTCTCATCGTCGGTCCGTTGGTCCTCATCCCGGTTCTTCATAAACAGAGATACTTCATCTAATACTATTAAGACTCCACTATACCCCTCGGCTAAAATCGTTTCTACCATATGTTTGAGGATATCCTCGGTTTCGGCGGCGATTTGTGGCTGAACCTTCAAATATTCTGTATAAAAACGCCAAAGCTTATTACCGCAGCTCTTCTTGTAATCCGGCGTCATGTTCTGTTGGATGTCGCGAATGAAATCGTCAACCTCTTCGAATTCATCTTCATCAAAGAACCTCGGATCGCGGAGAAACTTGGCGAGGTCTTTACGGTATCGTTCCAGATCCTCATTGATAAACCGGTCAGCCAAAAGCTCTGCCGGGTATAAAGAGATATTTTTCCCCAACTCAATTTGGATCTGTTCTTTTGCCGCATCGAGGATGTACTCAACAAGCCGGCGTCCTTTGTCGGCTAAACCTACTGTACCACTACCAGCGCCTACCAACGTTTTGACGATAACAAAGATGCCCTTGGTTTCATTACTGCTTTTAGCCTCGATTCCTTCCTCCCAGAAACGATAGAGCGATTCGCGCTTTCCGCGGCCGGAGGCTTCTTCTTTCCTTTTAACAATGTCCCAAACCTCTTTCCGGCCAAGGGCCAATGCGGCAAGAAAACACAGAAGATGGGATTTGCCGGATCCGAACTCGGCCTGAATCCAGTACCCCTGCCCGATTGGATTGTCTTTTCTTTCCCGCTTCCAGGGCGCAGCCATATTCCGTAGAATGTCTACAAGAAATGGCCGGACCGGATCAATCTGAAACTCCTCTATAGTTTGCAGTTCCGGCCTACGAGCCCTACGACTCTCTTCCGAGTTTGAGTCTGCCCAAACATGCTTTTCTAGAGAATAAACGGAAATTATTCTATCGGGGACCGCACAAATTTCGTCCAAGCTTTTCCTATTCGTAAACAGGTTATCAACCATAACTATCCCTCGCTTTTTTCAAGCTCAATATTTGGGTTTGCTTGTTTTCCGTGCCAACATGCGCACGCAGACTTGATAATCTTCCTCAACGTTTACCTTGACTTCCTCAGGAAGATTGTCGGTGTTAAGCCCTCCCTTCTCAAACAAGAGCTTACCCTGCTCGTAAAGGCCAGCCCTCTTGCAGTGGCGAATCCACTCGGCAAGGGTAGCGTCATTCGGGCGTTCGCTATCAGGAATGGCAGCGCCTTGTTCGAGTTGGACAAGATAGCGTTTCACTCTCCGGCTTAAGCCTTTGACTCGGGCCTCCCGCTTAGCCTCTTCCTCTTCCTCGGAACAAGGAAGACGCCATGTCCCCTGTTCTGTCTTATAAAAATAGTCCGGTAGGATTTCAATCAATTGACGGCGCGGCTTATCTTTTACAGTATAAATATAGTGTTCGAAGAGATCACTATAGTGAACCCCTTCCATACCCGGATTCTCGCTCATGAATTTTTTGATAAATGCACCAATCTGCTGTGCAACCGCCTCTTCTCGGGCGCTTTCGGCCTCATCAAAAATATCCAATTCAGTTTCTTTAAGATACCATCTCGCTATTCCATGAGTACCAAAAAGATCAGGTTCCTTCTTCTCAAACAAATTCTTCATTACTGGAGTCTTTACTTCTTCAGCCACTGTTCTCAGAATACTATCAAAATCATGTACTTCCATCTGGCCACAGCGGACCATACGACTAACCACTTCGTCGTATATACGGTCTTTCGTGCTGCCTGGATTTGCTGCAAGATAATCCTGGATTATTTGGCGGACCTTTTCTGTAAAGGTTGTTTTGTTTTCATCTCCGGTGATAGCAATGGAAGGTATTAACTCGCCAGGTTTGGGTTTGCGGAAGTTGATAACAAGATCACGTTTGTTAACTTTATCGGCTACAAGCTGGTTATAAGATTTTTGTTCTGTATCAATATAAAGCGCAGCCTCAGTCTTTTCGACAATAAAGCCTACTTCGGCCATAATATCCTGAATCAAAGCCCATGTACCCTCCGAGGTGTCGTGATAGCAAAGGGAAATGCAGCGCCCGGGTTTGAGCACCCGGTAGCATTCAGCCATCGCCTGTCGCATCATATTTGCCCAGTCTTCTACGGTCTTGCCACGAATTTCGTTAACAATGATCTCTTCATCATGCCAATGGGTATCAAAACCAAGCCAGGCTTCCCAAATAAAGTTAAGTTCACCATATTGAACTTTATCTGCATAAGGTGGGTCAGTGAAAATGTAATCAATTGTATTTGATTTGATATTGGTCAAGTCGGTTGCCGAATCAGTAGAGATTAATACATCCGGAATAAAAGATCCTATCTCCTGCCAACCTTTAATAGCCACTTTTAATTTGCTTTCGAATGATGAACTAACTTTTACCTCTTTTGATATTTGAGGCAGATAATAGGTTCCAGCTATCGTGGCGGTGTTGCTTTCACGTATCATCTTTGAAACACCAAGAAGGCATGCGCTAAATACAAAGAGAAGTTGTTCCTGAATCTCATGTTCAAATCGCCTTATCGCAGCACTTATCGTAGCAAGTGCCCATAGGTTACGCTTAGTAAAGAGTTCGTCAACTGTACGAAAATTGCTTGTCCCCGCTCGCCACTTCACACCCCAGCATTCTTGTTCTTCCGGCGCATGCATCATCCGATCCTTAGGATACCAATGGGGTATCTCTTTAGTCTCAATCTCCCGAATCTTTCCGAGATCATAAGTTTGGAAATATTCTCGCTTTTTTTCTTCCGGGTCATTATGCCGCCGCTTACCATGGGGAGGCTTACAACCGTTCTCGCACCGGTAACTTACCAGTACCGGAACTGCGCCGAACTTCTCCGCCCGTGTGTTGATCTCCTCCATCTTACCCTTCTTGTAGCAATGGGGGCAGGCGTTGATTTTTTTGGGCTTACCTTGTGCAGTAATACCCTGAGTTTCAATGCAATCGAACAACGGTACCTTCTCAAGACACCGCGGGCACTGGAAAACTTGTGAATACACTGTATAAGTCGTGGTTGCCTTACCACCACAACGGTCGCATTTGGTCTCGTAAAGCCAGTCAATCTCCGGTTTGACCTTGCGCTTAAGTTCCTCAAAAGCTTTTTGGAGTTCATCAATGTCCACCGGCGTACAATAGTTCTTAGTTATAAAAGTTGCAGCAGGGGAACGGTCAATAGCAATAGCCTTGCGTCCTTCCATCAACGCAGCAAGCGCTGTCCCACCTGAGCCGCAGAAAGGATCGAGAACCATATCACCTGGCTTTGTATAGTGACTAATATACTGACGGATAGCATCGTGGGGTTTCTTCGACCAGTATGTATGCATATTGTAGATTGCAGTTGCTTTAGTAGTCTCAATCGGCTTGTCAAAGGCTGGCACATCATAATCGTCCGTTTCCGGATTATATGGTCTTTGTTTAAGATGTTGCTCCACAAAAGCCCGCAGGTTCGGATTGGGTTGATCTCCGGAATAGTACCCATCCGGCATTTTTGGAATACCCTTTTTGAAAAGCTTTCCTGACTGCGGTTCACGTTTCCTAACCATTTTTATTCAGTAACCTCCCATAGATGGTTTTCGGCAATCAGGTTCGTGGGCAACGTATAGTTGCCCTCCTCCATTTCATGGAACATAATGATCCTCCCATGGGACCGCCGGCCGGGTAAAAGCAACAATACCCGGTCCTCGTCCGCCGCCAGGGTTCTTAATAGATTCAGTTCGATATGATAAGCAAAGAGCATCTCTAAATTGGACAAGACAAGGATACCCTTACCGGTTAGATTCGCCCGGAAAAACCGCTCAAAAGCCTTAGCCACATGGGCAGCAGTGGGTTCGGGACGCCTGGCTTCATTTTCCGCAAGGCGTCTAAACTCTTCATCAGGAATGGCGCTGAGGATTCCCCGATTTACATTAGCGGGTTTGGGAAAAGGAACACCGTCAGCAGTCTTTGCCTGGTGCAGCTTTTTTGCAAAACTATCAAGTTGGCTGTACGTACCCAAAACCCCATATAGATGTCGCCCACCAGGAATCGTGAGTTTTTGACGAAGGGCTTCAATGATCTCGGTTGATCTCATGGTTCTTCACTCCCGAGATGATACGTTCGACTACTTCGGCAAGTTTATATTTGGTCGTGAACTGACGGATGTTGTCGATTTCCGAGACTTTACTGATCAGCCCGCGGTTACGTAACTCATAAAGGGCATTAAGCAGCCTTTCCGGATTCCAGAGCATGGCCTGAATTAAGCGGTTCTCTTCAAGCTCTTTAATGTCGTACATGCCAGGTTCGGGAAACTCGCTGTGAAGAACGAAAGCAAAAGAGGCGACCGGAATCTCCCGATAAGCAAAACTGAGCTTAGTCCGGTCAGCCTTAACAATTCCACCGGCAGTAAGAGCGTCAACAATAGCTATACTGCATTCTTTAATGCTTTTATCTGGAAACTTTTCGGAAAGACGCTTCCGGATGTGTTCACGGGGCAACTGTCCCGTACCAAGATTAGGGATGATAAGTTCTTCAATCATCTCAACTATGAGCGGTTCTGTAAAGAGAAAACGATAGAAACAGACCTCCCGAAGCTCCTTGGTGCCAGCAAAGGCTTTAGCAAACATACGTAAGGAAGTATCCGCATAACCCGCAGGGAACATCCGCTGCGTAATATAATTAGAATATCTCTGACGAGTTTGCTCTGCGCTAAAATGAAGTTCAGCACGGAGGAAGGAACGGATTTCATCCAGAGATTCGCTCTCCGGTAGTCTCGGAAGAATCTCGATCGCCTCCTTGAGCATCGCCTTGCTAAAAAGTCCCGTTCCGTATCTTTGGGCAACCATATTGTGGCGGGGCTTAACGACTGGTGAAGAAGTCTGCCCTTCCTTAAGAAAAATAATCTCATCCAGCGTGGTCTGGATTGGGGGCTTAAGCGTATCACTCTCCGGCTGTTTAGAATGATACTTACGAATCCAGTCAACAAGCTTGAGAAGAACTGCGCTGTTTTCCTTAATCCCTTTTGACTGGCAGAGTGTCTCCATTGGGGCTTCCAGTAGAGAAGAAAGACTGCCGTACTCTGATATGAGGTGCTTGGCAAGCGGCTGAACATCTTTTTGTGGGATAGCGTAGGTCAACAAAAGTTCAAGTAAAGCTTCATCCGAACGGGAACCCGCCTCCCCGTTGATAAAGCGCTCTCGCAATCGTTGTCGGTGCCCCTTGTTTTCAGTACCAGACATCTTTATTCCAACCATCCTTTTCGTATTGTTTTATCATATTGTTGACGGTAGAACTGAAAAGATTCACATTGGGGTGCAATACTGAGTTGACCTATTTTTACTTAATTTCGGCTTTCAAAATGTATCAGTACTGTCGTCGCTTGCAATTGCCATATAACCCCGTTATGCAACAAAATCTACATAATTACACCTCTATCGTTGTTTTCGATTTCTTCCATTTGTTTTTTGCTTATTCTTATAAGACTTTCAACCATAGCTATTTTACATATAACGTCTTTAACAATTTTGTCAAGTTCACTGTTTTCTGAATAATCAGCCGAAGCAAGAAAATCTACTCTTTTATGCTTTAGTAGTTCTTCGACATTCTGTCTTTCTCCTTGTTGGTATACAGCAATGGAACAGCCTCCATTAACTTTCACAAGTTTCATACATGGAACATCAGTCATTCCATCCCCTATATATATCATGTTTCTAAATGGTACCCGTCTTTCATCTTCTGGAGTATATTTATTTAAATCAATATCATTAGAGATATCAAGCACACCTTTATTTATTCGAAATAAAAATTGTGTTTTTGTAGTATAATTAATTGCATTTTTAGGCCAACAGGCAACATGATTTTGATCATAAAGAAATTCGCACGCAAATACTTCACGAAAATACTTAAAAATACTTGATCCTTCTATAATTTCTCTTAGTCCAGATGATATAATATAATGCTCTACATCTAATTCCATTTCATTTCCGAACTGTTGTATTCTAGAAAACCATTCTTCAACACCAGGAAAAAACTCAAGATCTTTTCCCAAAGCGACAAAATCTTCACGCCAAATCCGTTGTCTGGTTGCTTGAGCTCTTTCCAACATTAGATACATATATGCAAGAACACGATCCATTTTCTTTTCTTCAGCCAGTGCGTTTGATTCTTTCCAAAAATCTTTAGCATCCATATTGACTTTCGGTATAAAGCTATATTCCTGCATATCTTTGGTACAGAGAGTTTTATCAAAATCATATATAAGTGCCACTATTGGCCTGCTATCTGACATAAAAAACACCTCTACTTTTTGTCTTTTGGCGGACAAGGGTCATTGCCATGACTATCAGAGCACTGAATTTTCCCATCTTTACCATGGATAACGAGTTCAGTCCCTTGACGCTGGCTAATGATTCGACCGATTTTTATGGCTTCAGCTTTAGTTTCAGTACGAACACTTGCGCGACTAGCGCCTCCTTTTATAACACTCCAACCTTTTTTGTCACTACTTGGTACTACATGATGTGTTTTTCTGGCCATTGAGAATACCTCCTAATTATTATTTTACCCTCACAATTCCCGTCAGTATAAGCTACATTAAAAGTATTCGTCTGCTTTTGAAAATGTTCCTTGTTTCAGAAGGTCAACTTCTTTAATCTGCAATAAAGAGTACATTGAATGCATAAGAAATAAATTCTAATCCATCTTCTAGCTGCCACTTGTTTGTGTTTGATAATATAAAAGTGATCCAAAAAAGCATCAAATGATAACGAAAAAGTGATCCACCTCAATCAGACCTCCTGCTAAACTGTTAAATAGAGTGGAATTCACAACAGGAGGTTCAAAGGAGATGAAGATTGAAGTGGATCAGTATCAAAATATCAGATACCTGTACATTGTGCAAGGCCTGTCAAAACGAGAAATCGCAAGAAGACTGGGGATCTCCCGTAATACTGTGGCCAAATATTGCGAAGGCAGGCAAGTCCCTTGGAAAAGAAAGACATACCACCGGAAACCCACAGTCATCACTCCAGAAGTGGAAGAATTCATTGAAACCTGCCTAAAAGAAGACCAGGAAGCGCCTAAGAAACAACATCATACCGCCAAACGCATTTATGACCGGTTAGTAGCAGAAAAGGCTTTCACAGGCGCCGAATCGACAGTCCGCCAGGCAGTGCGGCAGATCAAAAACGAACTGCCAAAGCAGGTATTTATCCCGTTGAGTTTCGAACCTGGCGAAGCCGCTCAGATCGATTGGGGCGAAGCTACGTTTTACTTAAAGGGCGAAAAGACTAAAGCCATGCTGTTTTGCATCCGGCTGTGCTATAGCTTGGCCCCCTTCGCTGTTGCCTTTCCGGCACAGAACCAGGAATCATTTTTGGAAGGTCATGTTCTGGCCGCAGAATACTTTGGCGGTGTTACCAGGCGGAACATCTATGACAACGTGAAGACCGCAGTTAAGGAAGGTTGGGGCCGCTATGTTGTGGCCGAGCAGGAGATGTTCCGGGCTTTACGAGCCCATTACGCCTTTCAAGCTGATTTCTGCAACCCCGGTGAAGCCCACGAGAAAGGCCTGGTCGAAAACCTGGTTGGTTATCTCCGCCGTAACGTCTTTGTTCCGGTGCCGCATGTTGAGTCCTGGGAGGAATTGAACCGGCTTCTGTTGGACCATTGCCTGAAGTACTTGGAGCACCGGATTCCAGGGCGGTCTCAAACCGTTGGCGAAGCCCTGGCGGTTGAAAAAAAGAGTCTTTTACCGCTCCCGGCTTACCGGTTTGACTATGCAAAACAAATCTTGGCCACGGTCGATTATTACGCCACGGTGAAATTTGGCCGTAACCGCTACTCGGTTCCGGTGGAGCTGGCCGGCAAGCAGGTAACAGTCAAGGGAACCGGCTTAACCGTAAGGATTGAATACCGCGGTCAAGTGGTGGCAGTCCATGAGCGAAGTTACGCCAAGGACGAGACCAAATTCCAGCTTGACCATTACATCCGGCTTTTGGAGCAAAGGCCGCGGGCGGTGAGAAATGCCCGTCCGGTCAAACAGGCTAACCTGCCGGCAGAAATCTTTCAATTGGCGGACCGGCTACCCGGAGGCAATCACGACTTAGTAAAAATCCTGCGCTTAATCGTCGATTGTGGCATGGAACCGGTCAGGCAAGCGGTCAGGCAGGCCATTGACAATCGCCAGTACAACATCGAGAGCGTCCTTTTTTACCTACAAGCCGGCAGGCGGGAATATCTGTCCAACCCCAAGGATATTGAGGTAAAACCGGTTGACCTGGCCGGTTACGACTATCTACTCGGAGGTGAGAGGCAATGACCTCCACTCCGGGTCAATTGATCAAAATCTATGCCAAGCAGCTTAAATTACCAACTTTCTTGCGTTATGAGGCAACCCTGCGGCTCGCGCAGGAACAAGGTTTCGGATATGAGGAATTTCTGGTCAAGCTTTTAGAACTTGAACTGGAGCAACGCAAGGAAAACCAGGAGAAACGCCGGATTAGGGCGGCAGGCTTCCCCTATCCCAAATCCCTTGATAATTTCGATTTCAGCAACCTTCCCAATGTCGACCCCGCCGTCATTTGGCAACTGGCAACAGGGCAATTTGTGACCAACCGGGAAAACGTGATTCTAGTTGGCAATCCCGGAACCGGTAAAACCCATCTGGCGATCGGGCTTGGGATGAGATTATGCGCTTTAGGCTTCCGGGTCAAGTTCTTCACTGCTGCCGGGTTGGCCATCACCCTGCATGAAGCTCAGGAATTAACTAGACTGGGGCGTTTACAACAGCAACTGACTAAAGCCGATTTATTGATCCTGGATGAGTTATCGTACGTATCATTCAACCAGGCCCATGCCCAATTACTGTTTCAAGTTCTTTCCGAGAGAACGGAAAGGGGCAGTATCCTTATCACCACAAACCTTGAATTTTCAAAGTGGACCGATTTCTTTGGGGATCCGATGCTCACTGCGGCTTTGGTTGACCGGTTAACTTACCGGGCTCATATCCTGAATATGAATGCGGAATCTTACCGGTTGAAACAGCGCCGCAAGGAAGGGGGTGAAGCCGGCTCTTAAGTGGCTCATAATCATATCTCTAACGGATCATATTTTCAATATCATGT
>LFRM01357393.1_pt1 | contig 13635 bp, 12 predicted proteins | sample 618341 | NCBI WGS metagenome assembly LFRM01 (sample SAMN03654438, study PRJNA283298) | anaerobic digester metagenome | isolation source: pool of bioreactors CSTR01a, CSTR02a, and CSTR03a thermophilic anaerobic... | place: Denmark: Kgs. Lyngby | collected 2014-05-21 | reverse complement strand
ACCTGTTAAGTTTTGGTAATGTTGCTCTTTCTCAAACTATTGTTCGAAAACGGCACTATTTTGAGGTTAAGTTAAGAAATGATGAAAAAAGGGTTGTCTTTCTAATTTTTAGTCAGTATAATGAGAAATATTAATAAACACACTGATGAGTTCAAAATAAACAAGTTATTAAGTCGTTTTTTTGTTAAATAAACAAAAAAATAATTTAAAAACTTGAAAAAACGAATGTTCATTAGTTAGGAGGAGGGTATCCCATGCAGACAGGGAAACCACTACTGGAGGTAAATCATCTCCATACAGCGTTCAGAATAAAAGACGATTATTACGATGCTGTTGACGATGTTTCTTTCACACTAGAAAAGAATGAAATATTAGCAATTGTGGGTGAATCCGGATCAGGTAAGAGTACATTGGCTACTACAATAGTAGGTTTACACAATAAGGCTAATACACGTATCTCCGGTGAAGTTGTGTACCAAGATTTAAATTTAATTGATTTAAACGAAACACTTTACAACCGTATTCGTGGTAACGACATCGGTATGATTTTCCAAGATCCACTGGGAGCATTGAACCCATTGATGACTGTGTCCGATCAAATTGAGGAAGCACTTATTCATCATACAAAAATGGATTCAGCAGCTCGCAAAGCACGTGTTCTTGAATTATTAGACCAAGTGGGAATTCCAAAACCACAACGTGTCGCAAGACAATATCCCCATGAGTTATCCGGTGGGATGCGTCAACGTGTTGTAATCGCTATTGCTTTGTCATGTAAGCCACCGATTTTAATCGCTGATGAGCCTACGACAGCGCTTGACGTTACAATCCAAGCACAAATCTTAGATTTAATGAAAGAATTACAAGACGAAATGGAAACAGGAATTATCCTGATTACCCATGACCTTGGTGTTGTTGCTGAAACAGCGGACCGAGTTGCAGTTATGTATGCAGGACAAATTGTTGAAATGGCGACTGCAGAGGAATTATTCACGAATCCGAAGCATCCCTATACGCGTTCATTATTGAAGTCTATTCCGCAATCTGAAGAACTACAAGGTGAGTCACAAGACTTACACGTTATTCAAGGAACTGTTCCTTCATTGAAGAACCTACCGCGAGTAGGCTGTCGTTTTGCAAGCCGTATTCCTTGGATACCGGCTGAAGATCACGAAGAAAATCCAACATTACATGAAATTGCTCCTAATCATTTTGTGAGATGTACATGTCATGAACATTTCCATTTCGAAGGGGAGGCTGAATAATTTGGGTTTTATGCAAATTAAAGATTTAAAAGTACATTATCCGATCAGAAGTGGTTTCTGGAATCGCGTTACAGACCATGTTAACGCTGTTGACGGTGTAAGTATGGAAATCGAAGAAGGAAAAACTTACGGTTTGGTTGGTGAGTCCGGTTCTGGTAAATCTACAATCGGTAAAGCAATCATTGGCTTGGAAAGAATTACAAGTGGACAAGTTATTTATGAAGGCGAAGACGTGACAAACAAAGCGCGTAAACGGACGTCTCCATATAACAGAAACGTTCAAATGATTTTCCAAGACTCCATCTCAAGTTTGAACCCGAGAAAACGTGTTCTGGATATCATCTCAGAGCCGCTTGATAACTTTGAGCGCTTCTCACCGGCTGAAACGAAACGTCGCGTTATTGAATTATTGGATATTGTTGGGTTACCAGAAGATGCTTTATATAAATACTCACATGAGTTCTCTGGTGGACAAAGACAACGTATTGGGGTTGCCCGTGCTGTTGCCACAAATCCAAAATTAATCATCGCTGACGAACCAACCTCTGCACTTGACTTATCTGTACAAGCGCAAGTTTTAAACTTTATGAAACGTATTCAAGAAGAATACAATGTGTCTTACTTATTTATTTCCCATGACTTGGGTGTTGTGAAACACATGTGTGAAGATTTAGCAATTATGTACCGTGGTCGTTTTGTTGAGTTTGGTAATAAAGAAGATATTTATTCTAATCCACAGCATATTTATACAAAACGTTTGTTGTCAGCTATTCCAGTTATGGATCCTGTCAACCGTGCGCACCATAGAGCAGCACGTATTGCTGTTGAGCAAGAATATACACAAAATCAAGAGAAATATTATGACGAAAATGGTCGTGTTTACGATCTGACTTCTCTATCCGATACACATAAAGTTGCCATCCGACCAAGCGATATTAAGGGAGGTGCCTAGATTATGTGGAAAACGATATTAAGACGTATTTTAGTTATGATTCCGCAAATTTTTATTTTGAGCTTGCTTGTATTCTTGATGGCACAAATCATGCCGGGAGATCCGTTTACGGGTCTGATTACACCAGACATGGATCCTGCTACAATCGAAAAACTACGTGAAGCAGCCGGATTAAACAATCCGTGGTATGTGCAATATTGGGATTGGATTACGAATGCTATCCAAGGAGACTTTGGAAAGAGCTACACGTACAAAATTCCAGTTGCCGAATTAATTGGCCAACGTGTTGGTAATACAATTTGGTTATCTATCGTATCTTTAATCTTTACATATTTAATCGCACTGCCTTTAGGTATGTATGCAGGCCGTCGTAACGGTTCATGGGGAGACAAAGCAATCAGTTTCTATAACTATGTGAGTTTTGCTATTCCTACTTTCGTTTTTGCACTTTTATTAATCTGGATCTTCGGTTTCACTTTGGGCTGGTTCCCAACAAGAGGAACTGTTGGATCAGGACTTGAAAAAGGTACGTTGGAATACATCTGGAGTCGTTTCTACCACTTGATTCTTCCGGCACTTTCATATGCATTATTAGCAACAACGAGTACGATTCAATATCTGCGTACCGGAGTTATTGATGCGAAGCAAGAAGATTATGTAAAAACTGCCCGTGCAAAAGGTGTTCCAGAAAAAGTTGTTTATAACAAACATATTTTCCGTAACTCTATTTTACCAATCGCTTCATTTTTAGGTTATGACATCACTGGTTTAATTGGTGGATCTATCTTTATCGAACGGATTTTCTCATTCCCTGGGATGGGTCGTCTATTTATCGATTCACTTGGAGCCAGAGACTACAGTGTCATCACCGCTTTAATTCTACTATTTGGATTAACTGCGTTATTCGGTACGTTACTATCTGATATCATCATGAGTATCGTCGATCCGCGTATCCGTATTGAGTAGAAATTAAGAAAGAAATGGAGGTTATAAAATGCTACCTGAAGAAGAAAAAAAACAAGCAAGTGCCGAAGATGTAAATGCGCACTTGGATACATTAGTTGAATCTGCTGAAGAGCAAGGTGCTGTCGTTGGTTTTGCAGTTATCGCTCGTGAGTTTAAAAAAGACAAATTAGCCATGTTCTCCTTAGGCTTATTAATTACTTTGCTGTTAGTTATTTTTATTGGATCATTTGCTTTCTTTGATCAAGATCAAGTGATGCGTGTTCATATCTTGAACCGCTACGAAGCACCGGGGGTTGAATATCTCCTTGGAGCTGACGAAGGTGGTCGTGATGTATTTGGACAGTTGTTTATTGGTGCCCGTAACTCAATTATCATCGGTTTCAGTGTAACGATTATCACTGGTGTCATTGGAATTGGACTAGGAATTATTTCTGGTTACTACGGTGGAATTATCGATAACATTTTGATGCGTATCGTAGACTTTATTATGGTTTTACCTACTAATATGATTATTATTGTTTTTGTATCAATGGTAAGTGAATATAACATTGTGACGTTTGTATTAATCATGAGTGCGTTCAGTTGGGTTGGTAAGGCGCGGATTTTCCGAAGCCGTACGCTATCCGAATCAGAACGAGATTATGTAAATGCATCGAAAACATTGGGTACCAGTGATTTCAAAATAATGTTCCGTGAAGTAATGCCAAACTTGAGTTCATTGATTATCGTTAACTCGACATTGAACTTTGCAGGGAATATCGGTATCGAAACAGGTCTAAGTTTCTTAGGCTTCGGATTACCGCCATCTGTTCCAAGTTTAGGTACACTTATTGGGTTTGCGACATCCCCAGATGTCATCGAGAATAAAACATGGGTTTGGCTGCCAGCATCAATGCTAATTTTAGTGTTAATGTTGAGCATAAACTATGTCGGCCAAGCGTTGCAGCGTGCGGCAGACTCTAAACAAAGATTAGGTTAGGAAAAGGGAGGAAATACAATGTTCAAGAAAAAATTAGGTCTTGTTTCTCTAGCGGCATTTGCGCTAACTCTAGCTGCTTGTACTGGCGGCGAAGGTGAAGAAACGTCATCAACAGATACTTCGGTATCAGAAACAGAATCAACAGCAAACGGTGAGGAAAGCGGTGTTGTTGAGTTCGAAACAGTTATGTCAAACGACGAAGATGCAATCGAAGGTGGAACGTTACGCTATGCAATGGTAGCTAGTTCACCATTCCAAGGTATCTTCAGTCCAGAGTTCTACGAAGATGGGTACGACTCAGAATTAATGGGATTCACACATGAATCACTATTCTCAGTTGACGAAAGCTTCATGTTGTCTCAAGACGGTATGGCTACTTTCGAATTTGACGAAGAAGCTAAAACAATTGCAATCACTTTGAAAGACGATCTTAAATGGTCTGACGGCGAGCCTTTGACAACTGAAGACGTATTGTTCTCGTACGAAGTTATTGGTAGCCCAGAATATACTGGTGTACGTTACGGTTCAGATTTTGAAAACATCGTAGGTATGGCAGAATATAAAGCTGGCGAAGCTGATACAATTTCAGGTATTACAATCACAGACGACCAAAACCTAACAATTGAATACATTGAGGTTAACCCATCAATCCTTCAATCAGGTGGTGGTATCTGGGGTTACCCAATGCCGAAACACCAATTGGAAAACGTAGCAATTGCTGATATGGCAGCTGCACCAGAAGTTCGTAATACGCCAGTAGGAGCAGGTCCATTCCGTGTTAAATCAATTACACCGGGTGAGTCTGTTGAATACGAAGCGAACGAACATTACTGGAAAGGCGCTCCTAAATTGGACGGCGTTATTGTAGATGTTATTGCTCCTGAAACAATCGTTTCAGAAATGAACAATGGTAACTATGACGTAGCTTCTATGCCTACAGATCAATATGACACTTATAAAGATGCAGAAAACTTCAGTCTTCTAGGCCGCCAAGAACTGGCTTATACATACTTAGGTTTCAAACTTGGTAAATGGGATGCAGAAGCGTCTAAAAACGTTTATAACCCAGATGCTAAAATGGCTGATGTAAACTTACGTCAAGCAATGGCTTATGCAATTGACAATAATGCAATTGCTACAGAGTTCTACCAAGGTCTGCGTGAAAACGCAAAAGGTATGATTCCACCAGTATTCGGTGATTATGTTAACACTNNGACGGAGACGGCTTCCGTGAAACACCAGAAGGCGAAGAATTAGTAATCAAATTCGCTTCTATGTCAGGTGGTGCTACTGCTGAGCCAATCGCACAGTACTACATCCAAGAATGGAACAACATCGGATTGAACGTAGAGTTATCAACTGGTCGTCTAATCGAGTTCCAAGCATTCTACGATATGCTTGAAGCTGATAACGAAGAAATTGATATTTACCAAGCAGCTTGGGGAACAGGACATGATCCAAACCCAACTGGTCTATACGGCGAAACAGCAGCGTTTAACTACACACGTTATGTGAATGAAGAAAACACTGCAATCTTGAACAAAATCAATTCTCAAGACGCATTTGATCCAGATTTCAAATTTGATGCGTTCAACGAATGGCAAGAGCATATGTTCGAAAACGTTCCTGTAATTCCTACATTGTGGAGATCAGAAGTATTCGCAGTTAATAACCGCGTTAAAAACTATGACATCACTTACGGAACTACAGACGGATGGGAAGTTGTAGAACTTACATCTGAAGCAGCATACTAACATAACCGAACCTAATCTTATGGACTGAGAGAAATCTCAGTCCTTTTTTAATTGGATAGTAGCCAGTCGTACGTGATTATATTCGCCATCTTTTAATGAAAAATGGCTTAATTTGGCGTATAATGAAAAGGTACGGATTTTTAATGACATGGGAGGAGGATACAGAATGAAAGAATTAATAAAAATGATTGAGGATGAGTATGGGATTCAGTTTAAGAATGAAATGTTGTTAGTAGAGGCATTTACCCATTCATCATATGTGAATGAGCATCGTCACCAGAGAATGAAACACAATGAGCGTTTGGAATTTTTAGGGGATGCTGTTTTGGAGATTGCGGTATCGGAATTTCTATTCCATCATTATTCGAATTGGCCAGAAGGAAAGCTGACACGTCTGCGTGCGCAAATTGTATGTGAGCCGAGTTTAGCTCATTTTGCACATGAATGCCGCTTCGATAATTATATTCGCCTTGGAAAAGGGGAAGAGAATATGAATGGTCGGAAGAGACCCGCACTTTTGTGTGATTTGTTTGAAGCCTTTATTGGTGCTTTATTCTTGGACCAAGGAATGAATGCCGCCCAAAAATTTATCAAACAAGTGGTTCTCGACTCCATAAAAGAGGATGCTTTTTCACATGCGATGGATTTCAAAACATTGTTGCAAGAAGAATTACAAAAAAATGGAGATATTTCAATCAAATATGTTCTATTACTAGAAGATGGCCCTTCGCATGCCAAGCGCTTTGAAGTGGCAGTAGAGGCCGACGGAAAAGAATTAGGAAAAGGTGCAGGTACGAGCAAAAAAGCTGCTGAGCAGGCTGCGGCACGGGTTGCTTACCAAGCATTGACGAATAAAGGATAAACACAGCTGGAAAGGATGTTTTATTTGCATTTAGAGAGAATTGAAATGACGGGATTTAAGTCCTTTGCAGATAAAACCGTTATCGAATTTGATAAGGGCGTGACAGCTATTGTCGGCCCAAACGGTAGTGGGAAGAGTAATCTTTCTGAAGCAGTCCGTTGGGTATTGGGAGAACAGTCAGCAAAAAATCTACGTGGTAAAAAAATGAATGACATTGTTTTTGCGGGCTCCCAGTCACGTAAGCCAATTAATATCGCAGAAGTAACCCTCATTTTTAACAATGAAGATCGGACGTTACCGCTCGACTTTTCAGAAGTGAGTCTAACCAGACGGATTAATCGCAATGGTGATTCTGATTGCTTTATTAATCGGAAGCCGTGTCGTCTCAAAGACATCACGGACTTACTTATGGACTCTGGAGTAGGCAAGGACTCTTTCTCAATGATTTCACAAGGGAAAGTAGAGCAGATATTCCAAAATAAACCGGAAGAACGTCGCGCTATATTTGAGGATGCTGCTGGTGTTGCCAAGTATAAAAACCGTAAAACAAGTGCAGAAAGAAAATTATCCGAAACGATGGATCATTTGGACCGCGTTCAGGATATCTTACATGAAATCGAAAATCAAATGGCTCCGTTAGAGAAGCAACGAGATACAGCGGTTTCTTATCAAGAGAAGAAAAAACAATTGAGTGATATAGAAATTGCTTTATTGGCAGTGGAAATCACCGGTTTGAATGAACAGTGGCAAACAGCGAAAAAAGATATCGAAGAATCTGAGAAGGAAATCAGTGCAAAAGAGAAGCGTCAGATTAGCTTGAAGGAAGATTTGAGCGCTCTTAAGCATAATAGCTCCTTGTTTGAACGTGAGTTGAATCTTTTGCAAGACGAGTATGTTGCAACTGTTCGTAAAATTGAACAGTTGGAGGGACAAAAAAACATACTCGCTCAAAAAGCGGATTTCTCTGCCAAGAATAAAGAAGAACAAGGCCGCGTTCTTGATGAGAAACAACGGTTTATTGAGACAGAAAAAAAACGTGTGAGCGAGCTGTCAGAGCTATTAAAAGAAAAAACGACGCTTCGTAAAGCATTGCAAAAAGAAGTAAGCAGTTTACAAGGGAAAGAAAACCATCTGTCTCAAGATAAAAATAAATGGTTGCAAGAATTACGGGATACGTATATCGAGAAACTACAAGCCCAATCAACGAACCGTAATATAATTGTTCAGAATGAACGTGAAGAGTCCCATTTGGCGGAGCGTTCCGCAGTCTTGTTAAGACGTTTTCGTGAGCGTGAAGAAAAAATCAAGCTCACTCAAGCAGCTGTTGAAGCTTATACGCATACTGTAACGGAAAAGACGAACGAGAAAATACTGACCGGAAAAAGCTTAAGTCAATTGGTTCAAAATTTGGAGAATTCAGAAAATACTTTTTTGGATTATAATCGCCAATTAAATGAGCTGGCGCGTGGGATTCAACAAGCAGAAGCAAGACGTGAGGGCCAACAAGAGTTGGAAGATTCATATGCGAGCTATTTCCAAGGCGTTAAAGAAATTCTAAAACGTAAAGACATGCTTCCTGGTATACATGGTCCGGTTGGTGAGTTGTTCCACGTTCCGGAAGCCTACACGTTAGCTGTGGACACGGCTTTAGGAAATGCCATTCAAAATATCGTTGTAGATAACCCTCAGACAGCCTCCAAGGCGATTCAAGTATTGAAGGCGAATCGTCTCGGACGTGCGACTTTTTATCCATTGACCGTTATTAAAGGCCGTCAAATTCCAGATTATGTCCAACATGATTTGAAAAGTGAGTCAGGTTTTATCGGGATTGCTTCGGATTTAGTTGGCTACGATGAAGTGTATAAGGGAATTGCACAAAACTTATTGGGTGCAACCATTATCTCTGAAAACTTGACGGCAGGTTTGGCCATTGCCAAAAAACTCGATAACCGTTACCGGATTGTGTCTCTTGAAGGAGACGTTATCCATGCGGGAGGTTCGATGACTGGTGGAGCTTCCAAACGCCAACAAGGAAGTTCTGTTTTTAGCCGTAAAAACAACATTGAAAAACTGACTGCGTATATCGACGAAAAAACAACAGTCTATAAAAAATTGGAACAACAGCATCATGCGCTTCAAGCTGACGTGAGCGGCTTCCAAAAGAAAAAAGAGCAGCTTCAAGAAACAGCACGTCAAAGTGCTTTTGAACTTGAGAAAGCACAAGAAAGTTTAACGCGGGAACAAGGCGTTTTGGCTTTGCTTAAAAAAGAACATACAGCTGAAGAATTTGATTTAAAAGAAATTAAGCAACAACAAGAAGAAGTAACGAAACTCTTGCGTGAAGCCCGTGACACCAGGGACGTGTTGGCGGAGCAAGTAGTGCGCTTGAAACAGGATATGTCTGATTCGACCTTAAACGAAGAAGAACGTCAGAAATTGTTACAAGGCATTCAGGCCGAGCTCGGACTGAAACAGCAAGAACTTGCGGTCTTGAAAGAACAAGAGAAACAGTTGCATCGTGAAATTGAAACGGTACAAACCAGTATCGAAAAAGAGCAAAACACGATAAAAGCTATCGAAGAAAGCATCCAACTCGTCTCGCAACAAGAATCCAGTGAGTTCCAAACGGTTGAAGATGTGCTACATAGTTTAGAAGAAGCACAAGCGACTAAAGCAAAACTTGACACACTCACGGCAGAAAAACGTGCGAAGAAACACGATTTGGACGAGCACTCTGAAGAGAAAACAGAAGAGTTGAATGCTCTTTCTGAAATGATTCAAAACGCTCTGGAGAAATTAGCGAAGTTAGAAAGTAATTCCGGGCGACTAGAATCTTCTATCGATCACCATTTGAACCGCCTACTTGAAGCATACGGGATGAATTATGAGTCTGCTATTGCCAATCATTCGCTAAGTTTGCCGATTGCCGAAGCAAAACAAGCCGTCAATATGTTGAAAGTTGAGATTGAAGCACTCGGGCCGATTAATATGGCTGCGATTGAAGAGTATGAACGTATTTCTGAACGTCATGGCTTCCTGAGTGAGCAACAAACGGACTTATTGACTGCCAGACAGTCCTTGTTGACGACAATGGAAGATATGGATGAAGAAGTATCGCAACGCTTCATGACGACATTCAATGCGATTAAAGAACAGTTTGAAAAGACCTTTCCTAAATTATTTGGTGGAGGCAAGGCAACGATTACCATGTCGGATGCATCCAACATTCTTGAGACCGGGATCGATATCATTGCTCAGCCACCAGGCAAGAAGTTACAACATCTGAGTTTATTATCAGGTGGAGAAAAGGCCTTTACAGCCATTGCTTTATTATTTGCGATTATCGAAGTTTCACCGGTACCGTTTTGTATTTTGGATGAGGTTGAAGCTGCACTTGACGAAGCAAACGTGGTTCGTTTTGGGAAGTATTTAGCTTCATTTGAAAATGAGACCCAATTTATCGTCATTACCCATAGAAAAGGAACCATGGAAGAAGCGGACGTTTTATATGGTGTTACGATGCAAGATTCTGGCGTTTCGCGCTTGGCATCGGTTAAATTTGGAGAGTATGAAGAAGAATAGGAGCATTTCCATGATTAAATTAATTGCGCTTGATTTAGATGGCACATTATTAGACAGCCAAAAAAATATCAGCGAAATGAATAAACAAGCCATTCATAAAGCCCTAGCTAAAGGGGTTAAAGTCGTTCTGTGTACCGGTCGACCATTAGGCGGAATTAAGCGTTATGTAGATGAACTGGATTTGTTGGGAGAAGAAGATTTCTCAATCACGTATAACGGTGGTCTTGTTCAACGTAACCATGATTCAAAGGTATTATCAGAAAAAACATTATCCTATCAAGATATTCAAACGATTTATCAATTAAGTCAAGATCTTGGTTTACCAATGAATATGTTGGATTTGGAATATGTATATGAACCGGAATATCCAACGGGAAGAGATTCGCTGTATCCCTCATTGATGAGTGCGAGTCTCCCTTTCGTAACACGCGAAATCGCAAGTTTTGAAGCGGATCACCAATTCAATAAAGTTGTTTTTTGTACAGATCCTGCTTATTTGGATGACGCAATTACCCGCATTCCAGCTGCATTTCACGAGCAGTTTTCTACCATGAAATCACGACCTTTGCTGTATGAAATCATGCATCCAGAAGTTGACAAAGGCAGCGGTATCGCACGTTTGTGTGAATTGATGGGCTTTAGTGCCGACGAAGTAATGGTTTGTGGTGATGAAGAAAATGATGCCGCTATGTTTGATTATGCCGGCGTTGCGGTTGCGATGGAAAATGCGACAGAAGCGATTAAATCCAAAGCAACATATATTACCAAAACGAACGATGAAGATGGCGTTGCACACGCGATTCATAAGTTTGTACTATAATAGTAAAAAGGATGTGAGAGTATGGGATTATTTGATCGCATTAAACGTGCCTTCACTGGTGAGGATGTTGTCCAAGAACCAGTAAACGAAGAGAAACGAATAGTCATTGATAAATTTGACAAAGGCATGGAAAAAACGCGTAAGAGTTTTTCAGACAAACTGAATGAACTTTTTGCCGGTTTCCGTGAAGTTGACGAAGATTTCTTTGACGATTTAGAAGAAGTTTTAATTTCAGCCGATGTCGGATTCGATATGACTATTGCGATCTCTGATGTATTGCGTGAGGAAATGCGTCTGAAACCAGCACGTACCGGAGAGCAAGTGAAGAACTTAATTGTTGAGACATTGGTTGATATTTATGAAAAAGGCCAAATAGGCTTGCCGACAATTAAAGAAAACCCAGATGGCCTTACTGTTGTTTTATTTGTTGGTGTGAATGGTGTCGGTAAGACGACAACAATCGGTAAGTACGCACATAAACTTAAGAGTGAAGGTAAGAAGGTTCTCTTGGCTGCAGGGGATACTTTCCGGGCTGGAGCAATTGAACAGTTGGAAGTATGGGGCGAACGCGTGGGCGTGGATGTCGTAACGTCTGATGCCAAGTCTGATCCCGCATCTGTTGTTTTTGACGCTTTGAAAAAAGGATCCACAGAACACTACGACTATTTATTGGTTGATACAGCAGGACGTCTGCAAAACAAAGTAAACTTGATGAAAGAGCTTGAAAAAATCAATCGGATTATTCACAGAGAGATTCCGGGTGGTGCAGCGGAAACATTATTGGTCTTGGACGCAACTACAGGGCAAAATGCACTGATACAAGCGAAGCAATTCAAGGAAACAACCGATGTAACAGGCTTAATTCTGACGAAATTGGATGGAACTGCCAAAGGTGGGGTTATTCTGGCGATTCGTCAAGAAATGGAAATCCCAGTAAAATTTGTAGGTTTGGGTGAAGGAATGAACGATCTGCAAGTGTTCGATCCGGAACAATATATCTACGGCTTGGTAAAAGATTTAGTAGAGAAGAAAGCATAGAATAAAAACCGAGGTTGGGAATGGCAAAACTGCTCCCAACCTCTTCTTTTTGATTATTTATATTGACTTTATGCGGTATAATCGGTATTCTAAAAAGTGATGTAAAGTTCTTTCCTTGACAAGTTTCAAGGGGATAGGAGGCCGAAAGTGGAAATAGAAAAAACAAATTATATGAATACTTTGTTTGAATTTTATGGTGATCTACTGACATCAAAGCAAAAAGGCTACCTCTCGCTTTACTACGGAGATGATTATTCACTCGGTGAAATTGCAGAAGACTTCGAAGTAAGTCGACAAGCTGTTTATGATAATATCAAGCGTACGGAAAAGATATTAACGGATTATGAGGAAAAACTACAGTTAGTTGGAAGCTTTATGTTGCGCAGTGAATTACTGAGTCAATTAAAAGAGTACACAACTGAAAAGTACGCCAGCGACAACGAATTGAGCAGAATCATTCATCAATTAGAATCAATTGACGATTAAATAAAAGGATGTGAACGATAATATGGCATTTGAAGGTCTATCAGAGCGTCTACAAGGCGCCATGACGAAAATCGGTAAAAAAGGTAAAATTACCGAAGCTGATTTAAAAGAAATGATGCGTGAAGTCCGTCTTGCTTTACTCGAAGCCGACGTTAACTTCAAAGTAGTAAAAGATTTCGTTCGTAAAGTTAATGACCGTGCATTGGGCTCTGATGTATTAGAATCACTGTCTCCAGCACAACAAGTTGTTAAAATTGTAAACGAAGAATTAACCGAACTAATGGGTGGCGAACAAGAGCCGTTTGTATTCGCTAAGAAGCCGCCAACAGTTGTTATGATGGTTGGTTTGCAAGGTGCGGGTAAAACTACCACTGCTGGTAAATTAGCTAACTACATGAAGAAACGTGAAAATAAACGTCCTATGTTGGCCGCGGCTGACGTCTACCGTCCAGCAGCAATTGACCAATTGCAAACAATTGGGAAACAATTAGATTTCCCGGTTTACGCAAAAGGAACAGAGGCAAATCCAGTTGACATCGCACGCGAAGCAGTTGAAGAAGCACGCCTAAATGGCCGTGACTTGGTTATCATCGATACGGCTGGTCGTCTGCACGTTGATGAAGTCTTGATGACAGAGCTGAAAAATATTAAAGCAGCTGTCCAACCGGATGAAATCCTCTTTACAGTGGATGCTATGACGGGTCAAGATGCAGTTAATGTGGCAAAAGCCTTTAACGAACAGTTGGGAATTACCGGTGTTATTTTAACCAAACTTGATGGTGATACGCGTGGTGGTTCTGCACTGTCTATTCGCTCCGTAACGGGCAAACCTATTAAGTTTACCGGACAAGGCGAGAAGTTAGATGATATCGAACCGTTCTACCCAGAACGTATGGCTTCCCGTATTTAGGTATGGGGGACATGTTGACGC
>LFRM01402700.1_pt1 | contig 13665 bp, 8 predicted proteins | sample 618341 | NCBI WGS metagenome assembly LFRM01 (sample SAMN03654438, study PRJNA283298) | anaerobic digester metagenome | isolation source: pool of bioreactors CSTR01a, CSTR02a, and CSTR03a thermophilic anaerobic... | place: Denmark: Kgs. Lyngby | collected 2014-05-21 | reverse complement strand
AAGATTCTTCGTCGCAAGCTCCTCAGAATGACAATCCAACGACTATTTGCAGTAGAATCATTAATATATGCAATAAAATTATTAATAATTGATTATAACATGCAGATCATTTTCACTTAGCCTGCCCATAAATAAAACTTATAGTTGTTATATAATTATTCATATTAGATTATAACATGCAAGTCTAGTATAATCAATATACACCGTTAAGTGTATACATACGACTACGAGGAGTGCTAACCATGATAAGAGTAGAAAGTGACTTTATAGGCGAGCTAGAGATACCCTGTGACGCCTATTATGGAATCCAATCATTACGAGCAAAAGAGAATTTCAACATTACCGGAAGAGTGCTTCACCCACAAATGATAATCAGCCTTGCAAAGGTTAAAAAGGCAGCAGCAATGTCCAATCGAGGGGAACTTCCTGATGAAAAAGCTGACGCCATTATCAGCGCATGTGATGAGATAATTTCGGGACAGCTTCATGAACATTTTATTGTTGACCCTGTTCAAGGTGGAGCTGGAACCTCAGCTAACATGAATGCAAACGAGGTTATTGCTAATCGTGCAAATGAAATTTTAGGTGGCAACAAAGGCGAATATGACAAGGTACATCCTAATGACCATGTGAATATGTGTCAATCTACCAATGACGTATTCCCTACTGCAGGCAAGATTACGCTTTTAGTCCTTGTAAAGGATTTGCTTAAGGAGCTTGAAATTCTTGATGTAGCCCTATCTAATAAAGCAGAACAATTCTATGACGTAATAAAGATGGGGAGAACTCAGCTTCAAGATGCTGTTCCTATTCGTCTGGGTCAGGAATTTGGTGCATATGCCAAAGCTATAAAAAGAGATATTAAACGAATTATAAATGCTTCCGATGATCTTAAAACCATTAACATGGGTGGAACAGCAGTTGGAACCATGATCAACGCAAGTGAGAAATATCTGTCCGAAATAACCCGAAATCTAATAGAATCAACTGAAATAGACCTTCAAATGGCTGATGATCTGGTTGATGGAACACAAAATCAAGATGCGATTGTTAGTTTTTCTGGAGCTCTTAAGACCTGTGCTGTAAACCTTTCCAAAATAGCTAATGATTTGCGACTCATGTCAAGCGGTCCTAGAACTGGTATTGGGGAGATAAATCTTCCCAAAAAACAAAACGGCTCATCTATAATGCCTGGTAAGGTTAACCCTGTTATTCCCGAGGTTGTTTCCCAAATTGCCTTTGAAGTAATTGGTAATGATGTAACTGTTACTATGGCAGCAGAAGCAGGGCAGCTAGAATTAAATGCCTTTGAGCCTATAGCGTTTTATAACCTCATTAACTCGCTTGAAATGCTAACCAAAGGTATAAAAACCCTTGTGGACAACTGTATTGTAGATATTACTGCAAACCGTCAGCGTTGTGAGGATCTACTAAACAGTAGCGCTTCACTAGCTACGGCACTCTGTCCTTATATAGGTTATAAAAAATCCTGCGAGATTGCAAAGGAAGCAATGAATACAGGCTTAAGTGTTAAAGATATCGCAAAATCTGAAGGTATTTTAGATGATCTGCTCTTAGATCAAATATTAGATGTTGGATGTTTAGTGTAAAAGTTATTGCTGTGTAGAGAATATTGCTAATGAAGATGAATTACTTATTGTAGTTTTGTAAATTAGGTGCGATAAGATAAAGGGACAGGCTTAGAAGTTACGTGGCTTTGTCCCTTTCATTTTAACGACATAATAAGACTGGAATTGTTACCAATTACTTCTCCGGAATAATGAAGTACCTCGGCACATGTCGCTCCATATCAGATATCATTGTTTGGGCATCCTTTGTATACTCCAGATATCCAAAGGGTCCTAGGAAGTTGTAGTTAGGGTCTGAGACGATAAAACTTATTTTGTTGCCCAACTTCCAATAACCTTTGATCATAACTGAGTGACCGATATCATTAATGCTATCCAGGTCTCGGTACATTACATAAAGAATGTTTCCCTCATCTAACAGACTTAGCATCGTATCTAGATCTAAATCAAAAGTATAAGTAAAGTTCAAACCATACTTTAACATGACATTTTCGGCTAGTACATCATTCCAACCCTCTCCATCAAAAGGATATTCATTTCGTAGTTCCTCTGCTGATGGTACTTCTGTAAGCCCTTGAAAACGTAAAGCCATCTCTACACATGCAGGCATACAGTTGAAATCACTATACTTACCAGATTCTTGCTGATTTACATGCCAATCATAAGGCCGTTCATTCAAGGTAATTTTCTCCTCAATAAAGTTGTTTTCAACTCCCTCGTATCCTTTCAACAGTGTAACTATTGCCGCTGCGACTGCATCAAACTGTACATCATACTGATCTAGTGGAATAGTAGCACCAAGTTGATTGTCATAACCCATTGCCGAGATAAAATCCCAATCATCCCAGAGGCCTGTTTTTTTAGGTTGGAAATTTTCGTCCTCAATCCAGTAAAAGAACCGACTGGCCTTAAGTACATTAATGTCATCAGTATCATTATAGCTTAAAGTGTTATCCACTTGGATTTCTTCAACAGTGTCTTCATAAGCAGATACCAGCATTTCAGCAATCATCAACCTGGTTAACTTCTGATTTAGCTCTACTTCACCTTCAAGTAAGTCCCCTAATGAGTATGTTTTTACCTCATCCATATCGTTTGACCAATTGTAAAGTGCAGTACTAACATTCATCCGCCGCAGTAAATCGCCTGCTGTTGCTGCTTTACTATATCTCCAATATAATCGCCCTTGAATAGAGTCCTGAAGTCTCATAAGTAGGTAAGATGCAAAACCATAATCCATAGCAGTGATTTCATCGTAGGCGAAAAAACTGTTATCTATGCCAGCTACAGCCATTTTCTTCAAAGAAACACTGTTCTCATTTCGAGGATTGACCTTAGAAATATCTATTTCAGTCCCAAGTGCCTCATAAGTCTCAACAAGTAGGGATGAGAAGGTTTCGTATGTCAGGGTGCTGTCTGGTGATAACTCCGGAAGCATAATTCCTTTTTCAGTTAAGTATTCGATATTTTTCTCAAAGGCTGTAAGCTGAGTTACCTCAACTGTTAGCTCAGGCACTTTAGCTGTTGGTTCAATTACTTCAGGTACAGAAGCAGTAGCCGGTGGTTCTTTCGTATTTAGCATCGGTTCCTCTGTGTTATGTATTGGTTTCCCCACTGTTTGTTCATCTGGAGTGAATAAGCTGCAGGAAGTGGCGAGCACCGCAAGCGTCGTTATATAACAACTAAAGGTTACCACTTTCTTCATGATATGTGTTTTTATGTTAGCCTCCAAAGTAGTGTCTCCTTTAATAATACTTTTAAATTAAAATGAAGCCCTTCCTCACTAGTTGCCTTAAAATATATATGAAGAAGTCAGTTGTTCTTTAAATTATAATTGCCTATTTTGTTTTTTAAGCAGTTAGTTACTTAACTTATTTAGCTCATTAACTTACTTAGCTTACTTAGCCTATTCATATACTACCACAAATTTATATAAAAAATATTATTTTATTGTTCCGAAAAAAATAAAAAAAAGGACCCTTTATTGTTCTGTTGAACTTTAAGGGCCCTTGCATAGGCTAGATAATATTACTTAACCAAATACTAAAAGTTTTATGATAAGTTTTCTTTTTATTACTGCTAGTCTAATTGTAACATTTGATAAGCCACTTTGCCTGATATCTCATGTTCTCCTTCAAAAATATCCATGCCGAACCTCTCAGAATAGTTATAGATGCCGTATAATTTTTGTAATTTATCACAAGTCTTTCTAACTGCAAAGCTAGGGAAGATTGGATCCATAGTTCCCCCCTCTATGATTAATCTGCGGGGAAATATTAGGGCTGCCAAAGTATCCATTTCCAACAAGGAATAAAGACCCGGAACAAAATTGCAAATACAGTGTCTCATTGCCATAATACTATCATGGAAGGAAGATATGTATCCACTAATAACTGATGTTTTGATACGCTCATCGAGTGCTGAAACAAATGATGCCAACATGCCTCCTCCAGATATTCCCATACAAGATACAGTCTGAGGATTTATGTCATCCATTGATAGCATATAATCTAGTACAGCCATAGCTTGATAAACTCGTAGGCCTGCAATGGTCAAGTTTTGCATAATCAGATTGGTAGCAAATATATGACAACTACAATTTTCTGTCTCACGCTCTTTATAATCAACCCCAAGCATTGTATCGCCAAAACCGACAATTTCGGGAACAGCAACTATATAACCTAGACGAGCCAGCATAACAGGAGCAAGTTTATGATAATCTGGTGGCACCGGCTTATCATTCAAGTCAAGCCCTAAGCTTGCGCGTGCGCCAATTCCATGACCGTGACAAAACAACGCTATGTTATAAGGCGGTTTTACATTATGCGGTTTCAATATATATAATGGGAAATCCAAACTATCACATATAGTTAAAACTATCTTCTCACGCGTATAGTCTCCCATATCAACAGGCGCTTCGACAGTCTTTGCATGCAGCTTGGTTTTTCCATGCTGAATACGATCGACTCCAAGCAACTCTTTAAACTCCAGTCTAATCTGCGTCTGCAATTTTATAAGCGATTCTTCATCCAGTCCGTAAAAATTATTAATGCTGTACTTTTGTTGTGTTTGCTCTCTCAACATTGTAAGGTAAACATCTGATGATCGATCCATATTAACCTCCACTCCTTAGTTTCCACTGATAACACTATAGTAATAAAAATGGTCTCGGCTTTACTTGCCTGGTACTCCCCATGAAAATTGTGCCGTAGCTCCGATCCCAAGATGGAACATTGTCGGATGATAGTTGTACCAAGCAGTAGTTATTACCCCTTCTGCTCCAGCTTCCATTGTTCTTTCGCATATGGTTCTGATGTTTGGGATAAATCTCCAGTAATTAGGTAGGGTATGATAATTATCACCATTTCCTAAGGATGTAGGACCTCCAATCACCTTAAATCCTTTGTCTCTATAAAACTCTAAATAGGGAAAGCCCTTTATCCGTTTTGGGAATTGCTCTCCTAGGTATGGTCCGTACAACTCCATGAAGTTTTTACCCAGACTTTCCTCTAATGGTACACCTGTAGCAAAATTCTTCATAATGGTTCTCCCTAAATCATCCAACTCACCGTTCCATTCATTATCCCACCTGGAATCGTAAGTTGTTACAGGCTCACCTTTTCTATCATATCTTGCTATGAAATATGGACTAGACTTACTTACGGTCCAATAATCCCAATAGAGTATTGTAATTCGCTTATCGAGTATCTCTACAGCCTCAGGATGTGCGCATACCATGTCATCCCATACTATTGGGGTTAGACCTTTAGCACAAACCCATTCACTTATGGAATTTATATAGTCTATATAAAGCTTACTTATTCCTTGCTTTTCCACCTTTTCTTTACAATCTGGACATTGTCCCAAGCTTCTAGCCTCATCTCCACCAATATGTATATACTGTATACCAGGATGGGCTTCAATCATATCATCAAGCAATCCTTTAACAGTCTCAAAAGCATCAATATTAAGGGGGCAAACTTGGCTAATTGATGTACTATTCTCCCTGATTGATTCATAATGATCGTGTTGCAGCATATAATCCAGATGACCTATAGTCTGCTGAAGTGGTATTACTGTTACTCCTAGCTCTCTTGCTGTATCTGTTAATCTCTTTATGTCATCTCTTTTTAAAGTTGTGTTTACTCTGATTCGCTCATGATCCTCATATGGAAAACGGTTTCCATACTCTAGCAGTACAGTGTTAAGCTTCATATCTGCTGCTGTTTTCAAAGCATACAAAGCTTCTTCTATCCCCATCTGCCTGAAGCTATCGAAGTTTATATGAAATCCCCGCATTTTTAATAATGGCTTGTCCTCAATAATTCCTGTTGGAATCTTCCCATCTGGCGACAATTGCCACATTGTCTTAAAGGCATGCTCAATAGCTTTCTCACTACCACCTTGAACCACCACTTTATCCAGCGAAATATTAATTTTATATTCTTCTTCCTCTAAGTCAGTGATAATGTTTAATGTTATAGCTTTGCTACCTTTTTCTGGAGATAGTTTAAAGCTAGCGATGAATTTTTGAGCAAATACTTCTAAGCCACCATCAGCCACAACTGACCAATCATTACCAAGCTGTATCACTTCATCATTCATTACTGCTTTTTTAGGAATAGGGATAATTCTTTTGTACTTATCTGTGACTTTGTTGCTTATCATGGTACTAGCCTCCTTGTACATTTACAAATTGAACTTAGCAAATTTAGCAAACAATAGAAAGATCATTAACTCTTTAGATTATGATTTTAATTACTAATCGTATCTTTCTCTTCGTATGTCCCGACTTCCTTCACAAAATTAAAATATTTTTTCGTTCTTAAAAAGAAATATATGATTTCAACTGTCTCTGCTATTAGCATACCTATTCCAATCGTAGCAGCAGGATTATCAAACTTTAAATATGACCCTTGCTGTATAAACAATATGATAGCAATCAAATGTATTACTTTTCCCCAAGTTACTGGGCCAGTATCTTTCTGAACCATCAAAATACCCCAAAAATATTGTCTTATTATCTGAAGTAAAGGTAGTAGAGATAATACTTTTAATAATCCTATAACCTGCTCACTTACATTATGTGTAATACCCATCATAGATACTAGCACAAAAGATCCTAATGGGGTGAAGCCCAAAATAGCTACTATGAAAGAGCATGCCAAACCAAGAACCAACAAAAACTGAGCTGTCTTCTTATATGTGTTTATTTCTCCATCTCGTAAATATACTAATGGGACTTGGTGAGCTGCTTGAACACAGCCTAATGCTATCCAAGCTATTCCCCATCCAATATCAAAGGCCCCCACAAAAAGTGCAGAGTCATAGCTTCTAGTCAATGCAGCATTAATAACAGATATTACATTATTAGAAATAAACATTCCACCTACCAGAGGTACATAAAACTTCAGTATGGACTTGATGTTAAGTGTAGCTATCTTCTCTTTATTTAATTTTTCTTGTGAACCATTGGAAGCACTTAAAGTATTCTTAAAGTGCTTCTTTGTTAGGAAATATAATACGACAGCTGAAGCACCGGTTCCTATAATGTAGCTTATGGTAGCTGACGATGCACCATCAATAATCAGTAGATTTGATAAGGCAAACAATGATAAAGCCACCGCTACAATTTGTGCAATCATAGCGTATAAGATATTCATTGTGCGTTTTGTCAGTATGGTTATACCTTGAAGCGATAGATTAATTCCAGCCATAATTATCATCAATGAAAATATTAAAAAGCTACGTTGAGTGTGCTCCAAAAACTGGTCTTCTACACCCATTATATTACTAAAAACCAGATCGCCTAATGGTGTAGCCCCTACTATAATAAAAATTACAAAGGAGATTGTCAAAATCCAAAATATAAATTTTTTCATCAACTTATATGAGTGTTTATCCTTCACCAATGCTACCACTGTTTGGCTCAATACTAATATCATGGATGCAAATACAAAATAGAGGCTTCTTGAAACAGAAAATGCTGCAAGGGATTCATGTGCATCTGGAAACTTTGATATTCCAGAGCTAAAAATTGGGTATATGAAACTAGAAATAAAATTAGCAACCACTACAGGCATGTAAAATTGAGCGATGGAAACAATGCTGAGGTCTTTAGCCTTAGAGAGTATTTTATTAGATTCCGAATTTTGACTTTCCATTTTTATCTCCATTATATATCTTCTATCTTATTTACTTTTCAACATAAAGTTCTTTCTTATTTTCTCCCGTCATACACGTTCTCTCTTTTAATAATGTGGTAGTCATCCTAATACATAATATCATCGTATTCCACTATCGATGCTTATAGGATGGTGGAGCTTATTATTCCAGTTCTCTAAGCAATTTTACAGTTTATTCTATGATCGCTTCCATTTCACAACTATACTTTCGTGCCTATTCAGTTCTATATTCAATGCGCCATCTTTAACAATGACTTTCTCGCCAGTCCAGTCATTAACCACTTTCACAGGAGAGTCCATATCATATTCCTCAAAATTAAAGCTGTATATTGCCTTATCATCCTGCCAGTTAATGATGGTCAACCTATATTCATCTTTTAAATCCTGTAGCCATAATGAAGGATGATAGTCACAACACATATCCAGGGGCTCAGCTGCCACATCAATGCTCTTTATTCCCTTGCGTATGAGCTTTTTCCCTTCCTCATTTAGCATGCTAATTCTATCGCTTAGGAATATATTTCCTCCTGTGAACGCTACTATATTAGTCCAGGTTTGCGCTTCATATTTGTCAAAAATGTCACCTCTTCTCCACCTTGGCGGATTAGGATGGTTTTCACTTGCGTTGAGGACATTAGTTGTTTCTTCCAAAGAGGTATCTTTACCCCTTACAATAAGAAAATCTATATCATTAATCCATACACGTTTGTTTGCCCAACGTCTAAAGAGATAGCATTCAAGAGCCCATTCCAAGTGGTTCCACTGGTTATGTACATCTATTCCAGTACGCCCGGAATCTGCATAACCCTGACCACATTCAACAGGTAAAGAACAGCCTAAGATATGACTCTGATCAGTAACACATTCTCGTATAAGCGTGAATAGATTCCTTAATACTTCATATGGACCTTTGTGCTTTTCATAGAATCTATCAACATTTTTAAGATAGCTAACATGGTCTACCTTAAAGAACCTAAACCCAATTTCGTATAATTTCGTATATGTTTTTCTAAGAAATTCTTTTCCTGCTGGTGAAGTTGGGTCTAATAAAAAATTACCATCAACGGAAATTGGATCTCCATATTCATCTTTCAGCAGTAATTCAGGCATCGTTAATCCAGCGTAGGACTGTGTATCGATAAACAGAGGTGCCAACCAAATACCAGGAACAAACCCTCTATCTTTTATTTCTTTTACCGTTATTTCAAGTCCTCCTGGAAACTTATAATTTGGTTCCCATTCGCCATACTTATGCTGCCAGCCATCATCTATTACAAAATATTTAACATGCTCAGATAGGTCTTTATCCTTTCTTACTTCCTCCATATTCTCTATTAAAGCATCCATAGAAATAGAAAAGTAGTAATAGTCCCAGCTATTCCAGCCAATGGCGGGTTTCGGATCACCTAGCATATATGGTACAAAATCTGCGTAAATGTCAAAAGAATCCTTTACATTCTTGTTTACTGATATCCAAGTAGTTTCTGAAGATAGGGAATTACCTATACTTACGGTAGAATTATATTTTGTAGTGCATACATATTGAAGCTCTCCGCCCTCCAGCATCTTCATTGTATATAAGTGTCTATTAACCTGAGGGATTACCGTTCCCAAGAACAATCCATTTGTTTTATTATCCTTGAATGCACCTGTAACTAAATTACATGAAGTGTCTATTTCCAGAGCTTCTTTGACTGTGGGAAAACCTATAGGTTTAGTAACATAGTTATTTGAATACTGTAGTACTCGCCAATCTATTATATTTTCTGTATTAGGCTTATATTTCACTATGAAGCTGTCAATTGCAGTACAATTAAGCTGATTATCACTTTGAGCTTTAAGTTTTGCAGTATATCCTACTTGTAATTTGCTAAACTCCCATTCAATATAGATGTCTCTCCAATTGCCCGAAAATTTCACACTCTCTTCTTCGATGGTTGGTATAAGGGCGAAGTCTTCAGGAGAGAGGACTATATCACGTTCACTAAGATATATACGAAACGATATATCAGATATTTCATGACCTATATCCTTAGCAATTTCGTTAAGAGCCTCTAAAGCCTTATCTTTGTTAGCATTTTGTATTGTATTCATAATATCAGAATTCGGAGGCCCGTGACTTTAGTCGTGGGAACGGAACTCTTCTACGCCACCTTTCTTCCTACTAATAATGTATTTTAATGCTTAACTTGAGGAGATTCTCAGGTTTGATTATACCCCTAGTGAATCTTCCCCATTAATCCCAACATATGGTCTGTCAGCATTTCACCTGTACCAGGGGCCAAATTTGTATAGGCAGTCAATCTTGCCTCGTAACCACCTTGTTGGGCTGTCTCCTTTGTTGTTATGTAACCTTCACATCCATTTGATAATGTGCTTATCATGTTATATTTAAAAAGTGAGTTGGATTTAACTCTAGCTCCGAACTCAACAAATAATTCGCCTGGGAAGGTTCCAATAAAAAGATTTCCGATTCTTAGGGCTTGTATCTTTATGTTCTTGGATGTTATTCCTTGTTTATCAAGTTTTAAATATTCCTGTGCCATTAGAGTATCCCAAACGGACGTTTCCTCAGTGCTAAGTATATTTTCAGCCCACTGCACATCCTCTTTTGTTGGCAATAGGGTCTGGACAGTGACATCTTCATTTGTGGAACTTAGTATAAGATCATTCTCACATTCATACTTTATATTTTCTCTGGTTTTAATTATCTCATCTGCAAGAATTCTACCCATTTTCTTGTAATGTCCCGGAGTGATTTTCATTTTACCTGTTACATCAACATGGTTGATATTACCACAAGCACCGTTCAAGAAAATGCTTACAACATTTGCTCCTAGCTTATTCTTGATTTCAGAACTTAATGCGCCCGGATAGTCTGCTGAAAACTTCGTGTTCCCATCTGCCCCCATGGTATCTAGATGACATGCAAAATTTGTAACTACTCCAATTGGATTACCCTTGATATCATCTATTCTTATCACAACTACATCAGGGTCAATATTTCCAATTGGTCTATCTATGTTAGGATTATTAATACCTGCATTGGTAGTAAAGCTTCCATCTTTCATTTTGAAACGACGATAAAATGATATGTTGTTTACCGAACCAACACCAAACCCCAACTGCACTGCTTGCATCTTAGTGAGTGCCTCGTCTACAGCTTCTCCTATCCTGTTAATAATATAGGGCACATAATTATCATCCCGTGGACTTTGATACAGGTCTCCTATCGCTCCACCAGTATGAGTATGAGTAGCGGCAATCAATATACTTTCTTTAGGAATACCAGTTTTAGCAAATATCATATCCCTAGCTTTGGCAACATCCTGCTTGAAAAAGCCAATGCAATCTAATGCAATGATGCATAGTTTTATCTCCCTGGCCTCCAGTATCATAACTTTGGCATACAAATCATCTCTGATTCCAATGGCTTTTCTGTCCTGCAACTGTCCTGGGATACTGGTGTTTAGATGTGGTGTTATTACTTTCTCGCTAATTCCGCATGTGATCATCATTCATTCATTCCCTTCTTTATGTATAGAGCACTTTGTAACTTTGGAATTGATAATACATAGTAAAGTATCATTTTATAAGGATTGGTTGATTGTGGATTTGTTCTACTAATTAAATCCATAATCACCTATTGAGATTATACCACGATTATCTAATTTGCGATATTAAGTTTTTAAATTTATCAAAATATATACTTATTAGATTGACTTGTTTATAAGCTATCTACAGATCTAAATCCTGTTATTGCTATATTATAACTCCCGATACATTTGTATTAAAGCATCATAGATGATATCTCCAGCGCCACTGTCCAATCCGCTTGTAGGAGCAAGACGCGCTTCGTATACACCGGGAACCATGCATTCAGGAGTTGGAACATATCCGCAATAATCGTTCGCAAAATCAGAGAAAAAGACATGCTCCCCACATTGACTTTTCACTTGCCTCCCATAATCAACAAACATTTGACATGGGTTTCCTACAACGCAAATGTCACCAATCTTGATGAGTTGCAGATAAACTTCACGCTCCACTCTCTTGTCAGCAGCTATCTGAAAAGCCTGAAGTGCAAAAAATGTTTCTACATAGCCAGGCTCCTGAGGAGTTGATAGTGGCAGTGAATCTCCTAAAGTATCAAAGTGATTTTTAGCTTTAAGCAGATCCTCTGTAGACGGTTTTCTCAACCTCACTTGAATAGTTTTTTCTATATGTGCAATTTTCTCTCCAGCGGCTACAGCATTTTGGGATGCCAAAATGGATTTTTTGGCCAGCTCACGTCCAACAACTATCTGTCTATCAGGTTTAAAGGTTTCCTCATCAAAAACATTTATATGATTGATATTCCCGCAGGCACCGTTAATAAATAATGTAACAAAATCGTTACCATAGTGGGCCTTCATTTCGTCTGACAAAACACCAATAAAATCTGCGCTGGTTTTTGTGCCAGAATTGATTGCAGAATGCAAGGCAAAATTCACAATCGCTCCTATTGGTCCTTCATCGGTTACTGCTAATAGAACTGCTACATCTGGATCTATCTCGCCAAAGGGTTCCAGCACTTGGTTTTTATTTTTCGCGCCTGGATTTGTTTTTAGACTACCATCTTTCATTTTGTAAATCCTTATAAATGAGACATCTGTTAGGGTTTCATGACCAACCAATAATTGTGCTGATTGCGCATTATTGTATGCACATATAATAGCATCAGCTGAACGGGAAACTAAGAGTTCAAGATAAAACGGATCAGTTACAACCTCTTCTCCCCAATTCAATGTCGGTCCACCTGTATGGGTATGGGTGGCTATAACCATAATCTCGCTCTCACTCATAGGTATAAATTTACATACTCTTTCCCTAATCCGCTTTGTAATGTCCATAGTGATACCACAAGCATCTATCACAACAATTGCAGCTGAGTGGCCATCATTATTGCAATAGAAAGCCCTTGCATAAATTTTCTCCAAAATGTCAGTACTATAGCGTGCGCCAAACCCTCCAGGAATTATACTCCCCAATGGAGGAGTTATGTCCGACTCATAAAATCCACATTTCATGATAATTCACCCCTTCAACTTCAAAGAATTGTCTTTCAGGCCAGTAAAGTAATCTTTATGATATCTCGGATTCAACATGTCAACTACTGACAATTAATTATCAAATTCAGTACCTTTCTTTGCAGCTGAAATTACCTTCATTACTTCAAGTGCTTCATCTAAAGAAATAGGATATTCTGCGCCGTTTCGAATCGACTCATAGAGCATATCCCAAATAACATAGTTATCTCCATCTTTCACTGGGATTTCTTCTTCGATCCAAACAAGTTGTTCAGGTGTTCCAAAAGTTTCCCCAGGGGTTCCTGGATTCGCTTTCTTATCTACAAGCTCTACCTCAGGATCCAAATGTTTTAGTTTAATCTTGTCACCTGTAAGCTCCAAACTGCCTTTACTTCCAAATACACGATACGTTGGAGAGCCAATAGCTACTCCTCCGCTAATTTCTAAATCCACCAATCGACCGTTTTGCCCTTTCAGAATAATCTTTAAATGATCCTCTGCATCACCGACTGCAGCAATTTTTTTCAGATCACTATACATATCTGATACAGGTGACTCTAGAAAACGAAGTGCATGATCCACAATATGCGGACCCCAGTTTAATAATTGCCCTCCTCCATGTTCTATAATAGTCTGCCAATCATCTCTTCTATTGTATGAATGACGGGCTAAGCGAATTTCATAAACATCACCTAATATACCAGAAGCTATTATCTCTCTGACATGAAGAAAATCAGGATCAAAGCGACGATTATGTCGAATATAAAGCTGTCCATCTGATTTTTCGGATTCTTCCTTTAGTTTCAATGCTTGATTATAATT
>LFRM01336203.1_pt2 | contig 13665 bp, 13 predicted proteins | sample 618341 | NCBI WGS metagenome assembly LFRM01 (sample SAMN03654438, study PRJNA283298) | anaerobic digester metagenome | isolation source: pool of bioreactors CSTR01a, CSTR02a, and CSTR03a thermophilic anaerobic... | place: Denmark: Kgs. Lyngby | collected 2014-05-21 | reverse complement strand
GGATGCCAGGGATTCCAGCGTATCAAAACTGCTGGAATCAATCCTGAATCAGATTTTGGAGGTACAAGCCACGGAACAACTGCGAGCTGCATTATATGAAAGAACTCAAGAACGCCAAGGCTACCGGAATGGGACTTATCCCCATACTTTGACTACCCGGGTTGGAAGCATGTGTAGTACATTGGATGCAACGCCTAAGGCTGTTCAAAGCGAAGTAAAGGCAAATGTTCAAGCCATTTTAAGGGCTCCGGATATGGATGTATACAGGACAACAATTGGCTAATACCATTCCTGCCCTTTTGGAAGGAGCTTGTAGGCAAGGGGTGTCAAAGGGAAGCCGGCAGCAAACTGTCGAGCAGTTCCTTTAAATCACCAGGTGCCGCCATAATCCAGCGTACTGATCCGACAATAACATAAGATCCTGTCGAGGATTATAAGAGAAATTTCAGAAGGATTTTGGTATTGATGTAAATAATTATTCAATTATGGAGTTAAGATGTGGGTCGGGTCTTATTCAAATCGAGGCAAACCTACCTGATGTCGAGAGGGGAGAGGCGGGATGAGACTGGAAGTGACCTTTGACGGTAACGGACGTTTAACCTTGCCGATTCACCATAACCATATCCTGCAAGCTGCGGTATACAACCTTTTCGAAGAGGAGATTCTCGCCGAGTATGTACACAAAGAGGGATTTATGTGGGGCAAGAGAAGATTCAAGTTCTTTTGCTTTTCCCGGCTACAGGGTGTGAATTACGTTGACAACAAAGGAAAAACGATCACTTTTGACATGCCGGTGAAGCTGGTCATAACATCCCCTGTCGGCTTCATTGTGCGGGACCTGGCACAGGGACTCCTGAGAAAGGGAGAGGTGCAGTTTGGAACCAACAGGCTATACGTTGTTGATATAGCGGCACGTGATCAGACGGTGAGCAAGAACGAGATTTTGGTAAGAATGCTTTCCCCGCTTACGGTTTACAGCACGGTGGAAAGGGGAGGTCGTAAATTCACTTATTACTATTCGCCTTTCGAGGACAGGTTTGCCCAATTGGTCGAGGACAACCTGATAAAAAAATATCAGGTGCTCACAGGGAGGAGCCATCCACCGCCTTTGGGATGCCGTACCTATGTGGAAAAGATTACGCCAAAAGACTTCAAGGTTCTGATATATAAAGGGACGATCATCAAAGGATGGATGGGGATATTCAAGCTGGTCGGGGATCCCGAACTCTTGACCCTGGCGCTGGATGCAGGGCTGGGAGCGAAAAACTCCCAGGGATTAGGTTGTTGCGAGGAGGTGAGCGGATAGATGCTGGAGGCGGTAGCTTATCTCGGGAACAGCTTGAAAGGGAGTCAGTTCATTGACAATTTAGTTAAAGATGACATCAGGTCCAAAAAGGGAGAATCCCCGTATCTGGTTATCCTCAATTTTAACAAGACAGAAGATAAGTGGCGTCTGGACCTGGATGCCATTCAGATTCCATTACAGGACCCTTCCGCACGTCGGGGATTTCTCACCAGGTGGTGCTACGTGGGCAATATCATGGGCTCCGGCCCGCAAATATTCGTTACCACCAACACCCTCAATTACCTGACCGGCAGCTCATTGGCAAACTTAAGAGGCTTTTTGGAAGAAAAAGGACTCGGGGATGGAGAACTGGCGCAAGTATTGGATGAGCTTATAGGTGAGGTCTATGCGGTGGTGAAGGCACAGACGAAGGCCAAGACGAAGGCCAAGACTGAGAGCGAAGCCGGTTTAGAGAAACCTTGGCTGCAAAAAGGAGCACAGGTTTATCTCTGTCTCTTATACACATCTCTTGCCAACGATGACGAGTATTCAAAGAAGGTAGATGAAATCAACAAGGAATTTGGTAAACCCGCTGACAGGTCTAAAGAAATGGCCAAGTGGGGAGCAGAGCTTATCGGGAAAAGGCTGAAAGAGGAGCTTGTGCTCGGCCAAGAGGAGTTGTCGTCACAAGGCAAACGGAAGAAAGGGTTTTCGAAAAGCATGATCGCTCTCTGGACGATAATGGTCAGGGGACAGCCGTTGGTAAGCTTCCCGGAGTATGAGAAGGCGATAATCGCTTATAAGATGGCCGGGTTTGAATCCAATGAGGAGGGCCTTTGTTCGCTGTGCGGCACCCATGGAAAGGTAAGCTGGGAAGCTTTCAAAAAGTTGGTTTTTTACAAGCCTTACATAACCGACAAACTGGGAGCGGCCTGGGGGTTGAAGGAGAGGGAATTCAACCGGAGTTTCGCGCTGTGCGAGGAGTGTTTCACCAACATCCTGGTGGCGGACCAAGCCCTTCCTTCGGCCTGGAGCTTCGGCACCGGCAAGGTCAGGTTTCTCCTCATGCCAAGCCTGCTGGTAGAAGAAGGGAAGAATGAACTTGCCGGCGAGCTAAGTTATCAAATGAAAAAGATGCAACGAAGGGTTGGCGGGCTGGTGGACCTATATACCCTGGGAGATGTGAACGAAGGGTTGGAGGCAAATCTACAGGAAGTGTTGGATGATACCGGGGCGGCCAACCTGCTGTTGCTTAACTTTCTTTTTTACGAGAAGTCGCAGAGTGAATTCAGGATCTATGATTTGGTGAAGGATGTTGCTCCCAGTTACGTGAGCGCGTTGATAAAGACAAGTATGCGGATCGAGGGTCAAACGAGGGATATATTGGGCTTGGCTTATCCTCTGAGGTTGGATCTTAAAAGAATAGACGAATTGATTCCCGGCAGAACCAACAGGAAGGAACATAAGAACTTGTTAGCGGTGTACTCGGCTCTCCTGGAAGGAAGGCCGATCAACAGGCTATTCCTGGCGGAGCAGTTTGTAAAGATGGCTTTTCAACAAATCCATGGCGGAGGCAGAGCCGACAGTCAAATACAACAAGATAAGAATGCTCCGCGGGTTATGGCCGAACGTATTATTATCGCCAATATGTTATTGAGGCTTTTGAGAGAAAACCGACTTTTGGTGGAGGTGAGGCGCTTGCCGGGTAGAACAATTGGGTTGGACGAGAGGATGGAACGATATCTTTTGGAGATGGAATACGGCGAGCCTGAAACTGCAATGTTCCTCATGGGTTATCTGCTCCATCAGGTGGCCGTAGGTCAGCGAAGATCGGGTCATACGAGGATGCCGGTTTTGGACAAACTCAATTATCAGGGGATGTCATTTCCCAAGCTGATCGGGCTCGCCAACCAGTTGTTTGAAAAACTGCGACAATACGACCGCTTGGGATATAACGCAAGATATTACGCTGAGATGAAAAGGATACTCGACGGCAACCGCAGAGAAAACTGGCCCTTGTCTCCGGAGGAAAACGTGTTTTTCATCCTATCCGGTTTTTCCTTCGGAGTGATGTCGGGAACCAAGAAAGAAGAGGGGGATGGTACAGATGTCGACGATCAAGAATAACGGTGAGATACTTTATCTTTATGATGCCAGGATGTGCAATCCGAACGGGGATCCGGATGACGAAAACAGACCTCGTATGGACATGGCAACGGAAACCAATCTGGTTACCGATGTCCGACTGAAGAGATACATAAGAGACTATCTGGGAGAAAAGGGATACACGATCTTCGTGACCAAGGCGGAAGGGGTCGTCATTGCCGGAGACAGGCTTAAACAGGTTTTGGGCAAAGACAAGCAACCCGGGCCTGACGATCTGCCCGAGTTATTGAAAAAGCTGATTGATGTGCGGATGTTCGGCGCCACCATGCCCATAAAAGGGGAAAGAAGGGGTGAGGGAGAGTCGCTGAGCTTAATCGGACCGATTCAATTCAATTGGGGATACTCGCTCAACCGGGTCGAGCTGGTGGACACCAATGCCATAACCTCCCAGTTTGCCTCCGAAGCGCAGGCCAAGCAAGGGACTATCGGCAGGGATTTCCGCGTGTACTATTCCCTTTTGGCTTTCCACGGCATAGTGAGTGCTGCCCGAGCCAGGCTCATAGCCAAGGCGGGCAAAGATGAAGAAGGCACAGCACTTTCGGCGGCTGATTTGGCATTACTGGATGAGGCTATGCTGAAGGCTATTCCTCTCTTCGCGACCAGGTCCAAGATAGGACAGTACCCGCGGTTGTATTTGAGGTTTATTTACAAGGATGCAGAAACCTTTATCGGCGATCTCCGTGACGAGCTGGCGGTTGAGCCTGAACGCGGTCTGCGTTCGATCAGCGATTATAAACTGGTTCTGGATAAAATGATTCCCAGGTTAAAGAGAGCCGGCGAAAAAGTGGAAAAGGTGTTGGTGTGGCAGTCTCCTCAGTTGGTTACCACAGCCTCGGGAGGCGATTGTTCGGTAAAAGAGGTTCTGGAAGAAATTTTTGGCCGAGATAGAGTCGAAGAACTGGCAGTGTAGCTTGACAGAGAGGGGTTAGTATTTATGGCCCAAACTATAGTTATATTCGAGATCTCGGGTCCTTTTGCCCACTTTCGCAAGTTTTATACCAACTCCTCATCGCTGACATACGGATTCCCTCCCCGCACGGTCTTGATGGGCATGGTGGCCGCCATTCTTGGGTGGGAGCGGGACAGCTATTACGAGCGTTTAGGGGTGGAAAAGGCGCAGTTTGCGGTGGTACCTCTGGGTAATCCCCGGCGCTTGGTAGCTACCGTCAACTATATCAGAACCAAGGAAGAAGATGTGAAAAAACTAATGGAACTTAAACCTTTTACCGGTACCCAGGTGCCGCTTGAGGTGTTGCGTCCCGGATATGGCGAGAAGCGGGTTGTGTACAGGATTTATTTCAGCCACCATGACCCCGGTATCAACAATCAATTGGCCGAGCGCATCGCAGAAGGTCGCTTCTATTACCCCCTGTACATGGGTCTTAGCGAGTTTATTGCCGAGTGCTCCTTTGTGGGAATATCCGAACCCACGGTGGTACATCAGCCCGGTCAAGAGGTGGTTCTACATTCGGTCGTCAATACGGCCCTGATCGAGGAACCTGTGTTGGAAGGCTCGGTGAAACTTATCAGGGAAAAGGCGCCGGTTGCCTTTGGTACGGGGCGGGCCCGCATGCCCAACGCGAGCTTCATTTACGCTGCTCAATCAAAACCAACAGTGGTTGATTCTGCATCAGGAGGGATAAAAGGGAAGGAGAGCGGTTACCCGCAATCCAGAGGAGCAGTTAAAATGAGGTTACGGGTTCCTGCGTATTCCTTCGCCCTTAACGGTGACACGGTGGTTTTCATGGAGGGTTAGGTTGTGATCTATCTGGCCCATAAAGCAACGACAGAAACGGGCGAGGTATGGTACCGGTTAGCCCCTCACCTGGCCGTTGTCGCGATCACGGCGGTGATGAGAGCGGGCCAATTGTCGCTTGAAGCAACAAGAAAAGTTGTCCTGGGGTTAATCGGCTTGGGACATGATTTCGGCAAATTCACCTCTTATTTTCAGGATTATTTAAAGACGGGCAAAGCCAACCCTTATAAGGAGCATTCATACATATCAGCAATTTGGACCGCATTCCTGGTTCAACAATGCCGATGTGGAGACCGAGAAGCATTGTTTGCTTACCTGGCGGTAGCCGATCACCACCGGGATCTGGAATCTCCCTCCCGTTACCTCGCCAGAAAAAAGAATTTGCAGGGCGACTGGTATGAGCTTGGCTCCGGTTTTGCCGACAGACTGAGAATCGCCGAAAAACAGATGGAAGATTTGAGTCTGCAGGTGCAGGACGTGGCTCGAAACCTGGCCCGAGCTCAACGCTGGGTTGAGCGTCTGACCGGGCTGGACTTTCCGCTGCCTCCTTGGCATGAACTCATCGTTACGTTTGTATCTTCGTGGATGGACGTCCTGGACAGGTTGCACCGAATCCACCGACAGGTGGAAAGGGAGGAGAGCCTTAAAAACTTTTATGAGGCTGTTCATTACTTTTCCGCACTCGTAGACGCTGATAAACTTCACGCCGCCCGTGTCCCCAGAATGCGGAGGCAAGAGGTCCCTTCGGAGTGGGTATTAAGGTATCAAAAAAGACTTGCGGATGAACCGGTTCCAAACGAAGGGAAAAAGCTGATGAATTCGGTAAGGCAGGATCTTTTCACAACTGTAGCCGAAAACGCCCACAGTGTTTCCTTGAACCGACGAATATTTACTATTACCGCTCCGACGGGAAGCGGGAAAACAGTGGCGGGCCTTGCCGCCGCCCTATTATTCAGGGAACGCTTAACGCAAACAAGGAACCGCCCTCCCCGTATAATTTATGCCTTGCCTTACACTTCGATAATTGATGATGTTTTTGAAAAGCTGCAAAGAATGCTGAAAGATCGGTTACAGCCAACCGGTTATGCGGAGGTGCCCGAGGCGTTCCTGCTGAAACACCACCACCTGGCGGATGTTTGTTACCGGGTTGGAGATGAGGAATTGGACCTCGACCATGCCTTGTTGTTAACGGAAAGCTGGCAGAGCGAGATTGTGGTGACTACCTTCGTTCAATTGATGCATACCTTAATAGGATATAGAAATCGCATGTTAAAAAAGCTTTGCCAGTTAGCGGGGGCGGTCGTAATCATGGATGAGGTCCAAAGTATTCCCGTGCCTTACTGGCCTTTGGTTGCCGAAGCTTTGCGACAGGCTGCGGATCACCTGAACATAACTTTCATAATCATGACCGCAACCCGTCCCCAATGGTTTGCTCCAGATGAATTTGTAGAGTTGGCCGGAGCGGCAGACAAGGTGAAAGAAAGGTTCTCAGCGCTTAATCGGGTGAGAGCCTATAGGTATCCGGATCCTGTCAACCTCCAACAAGCGGTTGATATGTTTGTGAATGACTACAACCCGCAGAAGAGCACCTTGGTCGTCTTCAATACGATAAAGACTTCGATAGAGTTTTACCGGGAGATAAAAGCAAGGAACATTGGGGACGAGGTACCGCTCTTTTACCTATCGACCAACATTGTTCCCAGCGAAAGGCAGAAACGTCTGGCTGCCATACGATACTGCCTTGAACAAAAGAAAAGCCTCTTGGTTATATCCACACAGGTGGTGGAGGCGGGAATCGATTTGGATTTCGATGAGGTTTGGCGAGATATAGGACCTTTGGACTCAATCGTGCAGGTTGCCGGACGGTGCAACCGAAACTTTACCCGCTCTTTGGCCCCTATGAGGGTTTTCAACCTTCATGATGATCGAGGACGACCGGCAGTCAGGGTCTATGGTAGAGAGCATATAAGAGGAACGGACAGAGTTTTCGCTCCCGGCGAAGTCAGGGATGAGGCGGATTTTCACAGGATGGTAGAGGATTACCATGCTTTTGTATCGACCCATGTGGATACCAGTAAAAGTTCTGCGATTCTCAGGGCCATGGCGGCCCTCGAATTTCAACCAAGGGAATGGGAAACAGTATCTGTCGCGGATTTTCGGCTGATAAGAGATCTTCCCTCACAGATTGAAGTTTTTGTACCGCTTGACGAAGCCGCTCAGGAGGTTTGGCAAGCCTTCGCCGACTTCGTCCTCCAAGAAAAAGACATTGCCAAAAGGCAACGAGCATATTTGGCGCTGCGCCGTGCTTTTACCAGTTACCTCCTTTCAGTTCCTGCCAGATTTGTGGTTGACAAATTAACCCCTTCATCAGGGGTCAATTTGTTGCCCGTTGAACTGGTATCGGAATTTTATGATCCGGAAACCGGCTTCAAGAGATGGGATGATGAGGGAGCGCTGATATTATGAATGTTCTGGACGAGGTCAGGATAACCGGCAGCATTATCCAGGCTTATATGATGTGTCCTCGCCAATCGTGGCTCATGACTCGGCAAATCAATCCCGATGAGGATAATGAGCTTTTGGCGGTCGGGCGTTTCATAAGCCAGACCTCTTATCCGCGCGAACGTAAGGAGGTAAGGATTGAGCACCTGGCCCTTGATTTGGTGAAAAGGGAAGGTAAAAACCTGGTGGTGGCTGAGGTAAAGAAATCTTCGCGGGCAAAAGAAGCGGCGGTCAGACAACTTCTTTATTACTTGTATGAGCTTAAAAAAATGGGAATTGAGGCGGAAGGAGAGCTTCTTTTCCCTGAAGAGAGGCGGCGGCAAACGGTGAAGCTGGACGCTGAGGCGGAGGCTGAGACTGAAAAACTAATCGCACAAGTTAAGGCAGATATCGCTCAACCGTTTCCCCCGGCATCGGTTCGGACTAAAGCCTGTAGCAAATGTGCTTACGCCGAGTTCTGCTGGGCTTAGAGAAAAAGGATCGACGATATTCTTTTTTCTTGTTGCATCAGAGGTGAGGAGGAATGCAGAAAACCTTATACCTTTTTTCAGATGGACGATTGCGTCGCAAAGACAACACCATCTGCGTTGAAGGCGAGGAAAATTTGAAATACTTTCCTGTTAACGGAGTTAGGGACGTATTCATATTTGGGGAAGTAGACCTCAACAAACGGGTTCTGGAATTCCTGCAACAAAATGAGGTAATCTTGCATTTCTTTGATCGCCATGGCTATTACGTAGGTTCTTTCTATCCGAGAGAGCACTACAATTCGGGCTATATGATCCTTAAGCAGGCGGAGCATTACATTGATGAAGAAAAGCGCTTTTGCGTGGCCGAAAAATTTGTAAGCGGTTCTTTGATTAATGTCCTGCAGGTATTACGTTATTATCAGAACCGAGGGAAAGCAGTAGAGCGCAACATTGTTGGTATCGAGAACCTTCTTAAAGAATCGCTGCCGGCTTGTTCGACTATAGAACAACTTATGGCAATCGAAGGGAATGCCAAACAGCTCTATTATGACAGTTTCACCGCCATTCTCGATAAAGAAGAATTTGAATTCGAAGGCAGAAGCAAACGACCGCCGGCAGATCCTTTGAATGCGCTTATAAGTTTTGGCAACTCGTTGGTATACGTGAAGGTTTTAACAGAGATCTACAAGACCCACCTGGATCCTCGTATCGGCTTTCTTCACACTACCAACTTCAGGCGATTTACCTTAAATCTTGATGTTGCCGAGATATTTAAGCCGATCTTGGCCGACCGTGTTCTCTTTACTTTGGTGGGAAGAAACATGCTGAGCGCCAAAGATTTTGAGAACTATGGTGGAGGAACCCTGCTTTCTGAATCAGGGAGGAAAAAATATGTTCAGGAGATGGAAAACAAACTGAGCAGTACGTTTTACCATCGCAGGTTAAAACGAAACGTGAGCTATCAAACCCTTATAAGATTGGAATTGTACAAGATAGAAAAGCATTTGATTGGCCAAGAAGAATATTCGCCATTTGTTAGCAGATGGTAGGGGCGGACGTGACATGTTTGTTATTATGGTTTATGATGTGGGAGTTAAGCGCGTTGCCAAGGTGCTGAAGATTAGCAGAAAGTACCTGTTTTGGGTGCAGAATTCGGTGTTGGAAGGGGAAATCACTGAGGCCAATTTTCGGCGGCTCAAATCAGAGATAGCAAAGGTGATTAATACAGACGAGGACTCGGTGTTGTTTTACATACTGGGCAACGCCAAATATACGAAAAGAGAATTGATGGGAATTAAAAAGGGCGGTGAAGACTGGATTTTATAACAAAAGAGGCGGCAATCGTTTATGCCACAAAATGCACAGCAGAGACGATAGTCCAGTTGGGTGTCGTCGACCATCGGTACTGTTAAAACCTTTGGAGGTCGACGCCAATACCATCGGCGAGAGTTTAAGGGAAAAAGGGTATTTGCCCAGTTTGGGGGAATTTAAATGACAAGCTAACAATTCGCAGAATGATGAATTATTGCGCGCAAAATGGGGTTTGAAGCCTACCTAAGAGGGATTGAAACATAGCAGCATCTACACCCATTTCAATGCCGGTATGGTTTGAAGCCTACCTAAGAGGGATTGAAACCTGATTCAGATAAGGTGTCGAGAAGCTATACTGAGAGGTTTGAAGCCTACCTAAGAGGGATTGAAACTTAGAAGGGAGTCCTGTCATGCCTGAAGAATACACCGTTTGAAGCCTACCTAAGAGGGATTGAAACGGCGAGGACGAAATAGGCAACCAGGTGCCGGTTGAAGTTTGAAGCCTACCTAAGAGGGATTGAAACTCTGGATTGTAGTAGAAGAAAGATATTAGCCTCCTGCGGTTTGAAGCCTACCTAAGAGGGATTGAAACACCATGTTCAAGAATCTTTGCCATCCCATATCAAGTTTGAAGCCTACCTAAGAGGGATTGAAACTAAGGGTTATAAGAGTAATGGAGGACGTAACAAAGAAGTTTGAAGCCTACCTAAGAGGGATTGAAACTAGTTGGTTTCACGAAGCCGGTCGAACCGGTGGGGCCTGGTTTGAAGCCTACCTAAGAGGGATTGAAACTAGTCATGGGTGCTGATACTTCCGGCGGTAATAGGATAGGTTTGAAGCCTACCTAAGAGGGATTGAAACAGATTGAAAGAGATCTCCTTGACCCAGCCAACACCAGTTTGAAGCCTACCTAAGAGGGATTGAAACCTACCAGCTGTCGATGCAGCCACAGTGTGGCCTGGTAGTTTGAAGCCTACCTAAGAGGGATTGAAACGAGAATCGGACGCCGGAAAATCCGCCATCTTTCGAGTTTGAAGCCTACCTAAGAGGGATTGAAACTGCTCCGGTATCCATGGTACAGCTGCGATAGTACCGTTTGAAGCCTACCTAAGAGGGATTGAAACCCGGTTCAGGCAACGACACCAGTCGGCTGAAACATAGTTTGAAGCCTACCTAAGAGGGATTGAAACTTCGAGTCGCCTGGTCGGATATAATTTCAGCCGCCTGTTTGAAGCCTACCTAAGAGGGATTGAAACTTAGTCGAGAGCACATCGAAGAAAAGGCTCAAAAAGAGTTTGAAGCCTACCTAAGAGGGATTGAAACGCTAAACTGCATGACCTTTGCGCTACTGCGCTATACGGGTTTGAAGCCTACCTAAGAGGGATTGAAACCTGATGGCCGCCATCACTTCTGTAGGAACTATTCCCGTTTGAAGCCTACCTAAGAGGGATTGAAACCTTCAAAATCGCCTTCTTTTATGAGTTTTTTGCTTCGTTTGAAGCCTACCTAAGAGGGATTGAAACAGAGATTACGGTGTAGACGGGCAAATGGGGCTGGAAGTTTGAAGCCTACCTAAGAGGGATTGAAACTAAATATGGACGATGTACGAAAAAACCGCGCAAAGGGTTTGAAGCCTACCTAAGAGGGATTGAAACGTCAAACAGGCGAGACTCTACATAAGCCTCTACACTGTTTGAAGCCTACCTAAGAGGGATTGAAACATAGCCTCGGGGAACCCGTCCTCCCCTATCACAAAGGGCTTGAAGCCTACCTAAGAGGGATTGAAACATCTCCTGAATGGCAAGAAGCAGGTCTGTATACTGGGTTTGAAGCCTACCTAAGAGGGATTGAAACCCGTGTCCGGCATGGCCTGTCCAGCTTGTATATGAGTTTGAAGCCTACCTAAGAGGGATTGAAACTGATATGCTTCAACAATTTCTGAGTAAGGGACTGGTGGGTTTGAAGCCTACCTAAGAGGGATTGAAACCGGATAGCCAGTACAGCCTCGTCAGCAGTACGGGCGTTTGAAGCCTACCTAAGAGGGATTGAAACCGTTTCCTCCTGACAGTCCGCTCTGCACATGGTATCGTTTGAAGCCTACCTAAGAGGGATTGAAACTTCGCGACCGCGGCGGTCATTGCCTCTATAATCCTGCTCAAGGAGAAGCCTGGCAGAGTTGCGCTTGGGGTTGTTGCCCTGGTCGTGTCAATGGGAATATTCATTTTTCAGATTCCTGAATATCATGTGATGGCCAATGCAACACCAGCTTCGGTCAGCAGTGTGCGGAAAGAACACAAAGATAAACTCTTGTATTACTTTAGCCCCTCATGCAAGTTTTGCGAATCAACTTTGAAATTGTTGTGCGAATACGATCCTGAAGGCAAGTATTGGACCCCTGTGGTAGCCCCTCAAATTGAGGCATACGGGGGAGAAAAAATGCTTCGCAAGCATGGTTACAAGGGAGAATTTGAAACCTCTTGGGAGTCTCCGTCAGGAAGGTTCCCATGCCTGGTAATAGGCGAACAGATTTTTAGCGGAAGCCAAAAAACAACAGAGGAGGTAAAGGCGTATTTTGCTTCGAGAGAAACTTAAAAAATACGGTGGATTATTTATTTCTCTAGGGCTGGCTGTAGTCGCTGGAATTATCGTTTATACGATTTTGAAGGTATCACTGCCTTCAGTTACCGTGGTGGTGGCGAAACACCCAATAAGTGTGGGACAAACTATACATGGCTCTGATCTGCTCCAGATGAAAATGCCGTTATCGGCTGTCGGCACTGATGCCATGCGTTACGAGCAGATAATCGGCAAAACTGCCGCCTATCCGATACCAACAGGAGATATTATCCGCAGCATACATCTGAGTAACGAGGGCTCCCTGGCGACAATCCTTGAGACCTATGCGCCTGAAGGATATGTTGCCGTCGAGTTGCCGGGTAACGTGGCTATGGGTATGCAGGGGTTGAGGCGTGGCGACAAGGTTGACGTTTACGGCCCTATGCTGGATTCGACCCAGAAGGGCGCGGTTCCTATTGTCAAGGGAGCCATAGTATTAATGACCCCCTGGACAAACATCAACGACGCAAAAAGAGATGCAGTTTATGTTCTGGCGGTCCCGTCTGCGTATGCTCCGGCTCTAGCGGCCTGTACGGTAAACTCTTGGAATCTTACCTTAACTATTGGAGGCAATGACAATGTTTAATTTCCCAACCCGCCCCGAACCGTTAGGGGAAAATAAGCTCATAACCTTCATATCTGCCGGACCGGGAGCAGGAGCAACTACTATAGCGGCCCTGACCGCGATGGCGACGAAAAACGCCTGTATTATCGATCTTTCCCATACTCGGAAGGTCCGCAGTTATTTGGGCGTTCATAGCGAAGATTTCACAATTTCAGCACTGGACGTACAGCACGCAGAGGATTGGGAAGTTGAACAGTACGCCGTAAAACACCCTTCAGGAATCAAGATTATCCCCGGCCCGGTAAGGGANNGTATCCTCGCCGATCTGGGCATCAGGTTGGATAAACATTTTAATGTCGGACGTTGTGGCCTATGTAATGAGGCCCGACCGTGCTGACCTTGACGTGTATCACGAACACATAGATTTTATTTCCCGCCTGGACGCTTCTGAGCGACTGGTTTTGATTCTAAACCAAGCCAAAAAGCCCGGGAGCCTAGACCTGGAAGAAGTTCAGAAGGTAACAGGAAAGGTCGATTATATCATCCCATACACAGAAGAAATATTAAGGCAGGGAAACCGCAGGAGGCTGGACCCCGGTAAACACGCAGAAACACTAAGGAGGATTGGGGGGTTGTAAATGCTGGATAAGACATTAGTAGGCTCTCTTGCAGTAAGAGACGGCCTACTGCAAGACATAGAGGAAGTTCAGGTTCAGTCGAGTAACAAGATGAAAATTGCGTCAGAAGACTTTGACCGGCTCTTCCATTATGCGCAAGAGGCAGTCAGTCAGCAATTTTCGTTCGAGGACACCGCCAATCCCAGAAATCCGGTTGTGAGGAACCGCTTCAACAATATTGTTGCCTACGCTGCTCAGAAGCTGGGAATAGAGATAGCAGACGACGATATGCCAGGAGTGATTCAACGACTATTCGATGAAATCCTGGGTTACGGTCCTCTGGAAAAGTATTTCTTCGACCCGGAAGTGACCGACAT
>LFRM01226230.1_pt2 | contig 13679 bp, 7 predicted proteins | sample 618341 | NCBI WGS metagenome assembly LFRM01 (sample SAMN03654438, study PRJNA283298) | anaerobic digester metagenome | isolation source: pool of bioreactors CSTR01a, CSTR02a, and CSTR03a thermophilic anaerobic... | place: Denmark: Kgs. Lyngby | collected 2014-05-21 | reverse complement strand
ATGGGCTATTCGCGCTATTCAGTGTCCTCTTCTGGACGCATTGCTTTCAATATATCTTGGGACTAAATTTCAGATATTAGAAATTTTAAACACAACCGAACATGAGTTTCGGTTGTGTTTTTTAAAATAGATAAAATAATTTTTGATTATGAGAAAAGTTAGTTTAATAACAGTTTATATATTTATTTTTGTAAGTCTGTTAACAGCACAAACAACTAAAAATGTAGTTGTTAAAGGCTTTGGTGGTATTTATGTTATGCATAATGAAGATGAAAGCATCAGAATTGTATCTGAGAAAGCTGATGGAAATGTTTTAGACACCACAATCTATGAAGCTTACCAAGATTTTAAACTTCATTATTATGCTGCAGACAAAGACACCGATGTAGACTTTGAATTTCAACTTCACGATAGAATTAAAAACTCATGGAAACAGGATGTTCCAAACAAAACTCTTGTTGTATCGGACTTGCACGGACGGCTGGATGCTTTTGTTGCTATTTTAAAAGGCAATGGGGTTGTTGACGATAATCTTAACTGGATTTATGGCAATAATCAATTGGTTTTTATTGGAGATATCTTTGATAGAGGTCGCGATGACAACGGTATTGCGTGGTTGGTGTATAAGTTAGAAAAAGAAGCTGATGATGCTGGCGGTGCATTAAATTTCATCTTAGGTAATCACGAAGATTTAGTTTTGAAGGATGATCTTCGCTATGTTCATGAAGATCACTTTGTGTTTTCTTCAAAAGCGGGTATCCCATATTCTGAGCTCTATTCAGTGGATACTGAATTAGGACGTTGGTTACGCGATAGTTATTTAATTGTAACAGTTGGGGCAGATTTGTTTGTGCATGGAGGTTTAAGTACTGAATTGGTTGATAAGAGATACAAAATAGGCGAGATAAATGAATTAGGGTGGCGCTTTGTTGGTTTTCCAACTAAAGTTAAAAATGAATTGCATTCAAGAAACGAAAGACTGTTTGGAAGCGATGGTGCAATCTGGTATCGAGGCTTGGTTAGAGACTCCGAAAGTCGTCCTGGAATTTCATCAGAAGACTTGGATAAGGTCTTGAAATATTACAAAGCAGACCGAATTATTGTTGGACATTCGGAAGTGGATGAAATTGATTGGCGATACGATGGGCGTGTTATTGCTGTGAATGTTCGCCATTATAGAAATTTATATGAGAATAGAACTGCAGCTCTTTTAATTGAGAATGGTCAGTACTATTCAGTTAATTACACAGGAAATAGAGTATTATTGAGCAAATAGAATGTAAAACACAACATTACTATTTTACCAATTCATAAATATACTCTTCGTGTGGAATGCATTGGTTGTAAACTACTACCTTATTGAAAATACATTAATTATTCTTTTGTAAACTATGGGAGGCTACTCCTTATAGGAGCCATGCTATATGTAATTGTTAAGACTTTTTGATGTCTAGTTAAACTTAATACAATAAATAAAAACATACATTACAATGAAATATAAAGCATCAACATTTTTACTTTTGCTCGTTTTTATTCTGATAAATTGCTCAGACGATTCGATAGGATTAGATGTAGAACACGAAAAAGAATTTTTTATCAGCCAGATAAACGAGCATAAACCAGGTTGGGTTCGTGTTAAATTCAAAGAATTAGAAGAAGATTTAAATACCTTAATATCACCTCTGGGAGTTGTAAATACAAATATTGACGAACTTGATAAAGTTGCTAATGCTCTTGGGGCAACAAAAATAAGCCGAGTTTTTAATGAGGGAGGGAAATTTAGAAAACGTAGAGAAAAATATGGATTACATCTGTGGTATGACTTTTATGTAGGGGAAGAGGAGCCAATAACACGCTCGGTGGCAGGTTTTTCGGATCTCTCTATTGTAGATCTAGTTGAGTTGATTCCTGTTGAGAGAGAAGCGGTTGACTCAAAAGATTTTTTAAAGGGTTTTATGGGCAATTACACCGCATCTTTATTCTCTGCTAATTATACAAATGCAACTCGAACAACCTCAGGTGATGGATTTAAATTCAATGATCCACTTCTGCATCGCCAGTGGCATTATTACAACGACGGAAGCACACATTCTTCAATTGCTGGCGCTGATGCTAATGTTTTTCCTGCTTGGAAAGTAACCACTGGAGATCCAAGTGTTATTGTGGCCGTTGTAGATGGTGGAATTGATTTTAATCACCCCGATTTGGCGCAGAATATGTGGATAAATACTAATGAGATAGCGGGAAATGGTTTAGATGATGATAATAACGGATATATTGATGATATACACGGATTCCGCTGGGGAAGAGAAGGAGTAGGAGAGCCTACAGGCGAGATATTCCCAATGGATCATGGTAGTCATTGCGCAGGAACTATTGCTGCAGTTAATAATAATGGAGTAGGCTTAGCTGGAGTTGCAGGGGGAAATGGCAACCAAAATAGTGGAATTCGTTTGATGTCTTGTCAAACTTATATTCCTAACCCAGAGCATCCAAATGATCCGCATGGTAAATCTACTTCAACAAGTCAAACCCCAGATGCTTTTGCTTATGCTGCAGATAACGGAGCAGTTATTGCAAATTGTAGTTTTGGCTATGGTGGCACTTCTCTCTCTGCAGCTTATAAAGCGGGTATCGATTATTTTGTTGATAATGCTGGCGTTGATGAAAATGGTGTTCAAACTGGTCCTATGAAAGGTGGATTGATGGTTGCTTCTGCTGGTAATGACGGTGAGTTAAAAGATAATTATCCTGCATCTTATGAAAGAGTTGTCTCTGTGGCATATAGTATGAGTAACTATTTGAAATCTAAGTCGTCAAATTATGGTCCTTCTATTGATGTAACAGCACCAGGTGGAGCTACATCAAGTAGCTATGCTCCAAATAGAGTTGGGGGTGTCTTCAGTACAGCTCCGATGGAAAGCATGAATTTTGATGTTGAGCCAGGATACAGTTACAAGAGTGGAACTTCGATGTCAGCTCCTCATGTGTCGGGTATTGCAGCACTTATACTATCGGCAGCTGTAGAGAATGATATTCCAATGACTGTCGAAAAATTACGCAATATTGTTGAGCGTAGTTGTTGGAGCCTAGACAAGTATAATCAAAATTATAAAGGAATGTTGGGGCACGGACAAGTGGATGCGGGTTTCGCAATTCAAATATTGTTAGGTGGAGACAATCAACCAGTTTCTCAACCTGCGAATATTAATGTAACTCTTGATAAAAACAGTGTTAAAGTTGAATGGGGCGTTCCAGCCGACTTCTTCGAGAATCCTATTGCATCTACTGAAGTTTATATAAGTATGAGCTCATTGCAAGGTGTCGATTTTGATGATTTGCCTACTGGAGTGAAAAAAGAAGTAATAGAGAATACAAAAGAAGCAGGAGAAATAGAAGAGAAAACTTATTTAGACCTAAGCTCAGAAACAGAATATCATATTGCTTTAATTGCGATTGATAGACAAAAGCAAAAAAGTGAGCCTGTTTTAATTACAGCTAAAACTACATCAGACTCTTCTGTCGCTGGCGATGGAACTGCATTTAAGCTATATCCAAATCCAGTAAAAGAAAATCTATTTGTCGGTTTCCCTGAATCTTCATATGGTAAGAAAGTAGAAATAGAACTATTAAATGCTTTAGGTTATAGTGTTTATAAAAATGAAAGAATTGGAGAAAGTAGCCCATTCAAAATCAATGTTGAAAAGCTAACAACAGGGGCTTATACCGTTTATATAAAGTGCATTGATAAAGAAGAAAAGCATACCATTATAAAACATTAAAAACTATATTAAAACAAAGAATGATGAAAATTCAAGATAGATATATTTACCTTATTTTGCTTCTTATAGTATTTACTTCAACACTTGCTCAAGAAATTAAAGAGACACCTGGTGTTATGTTTTTGGAGATTCAAACAGATTCGCGCTCTGCTGCTATGGGCGCGCTCTCAAATGTTTCAGAATCAAGTGCATTTGGAGTTTTTTATAATCCTTCAGCCAATTTGTTTTCTTCTGAAAGGTTAGGCGTTGGAGCTTCATTATCTGCAAGGGATAATTTTAAAGATATGAATCTTTACTCATTGGGAGCTTATTACAATTTGAGTGAAAAGAGTGGTCTCTCTTTTGGAGTGCGCTATTTCGACCTACCTACTATAGATATAATAGGTGAGTCAAGCTCTAGTAATGATAAATTAAAACCAAAAGAGATAGCATTAGATGTTGGTTATGGTCATAAACTAACCGATAATTTATCACTTTCTATATCACTTAAATACATTAACTCCGACTTAGGAACGTATTTAGATATGAAAAAAGGGAATGCTGTTGCTGCAGGCCTTGGTTTGACATATATGGTACCAATTAAAAACTTTGAAGGTGGGAACTGGAGTTTAGCACTTGCGGCTAGCAATTTTGGGACTAAGATAAAATATAATGAACAAGAATACCATCTTCCTTCTTCTGTGTCGGCAGGAACTGCTGTTCATCTTCCTTTCTCTGATAATCATAAATTTACAGGAACTATTAATGCGAGATACAGAGCACTTCCCTCAAACTTTAGTACTTTTGAAGCAGGAGTTGGTGCAGAATACAACTTTTACGAATATGGGTTTCTTCGCACTGGCTATCATTTAGGAGATGATGAAAAAGGATTAGGTGACTTTGTAACCTTTGGTGCTGGACTGAATATTAAACCAATAAAATTGGATTTTGCTTATCAAGTAGGCATGCCAAACAGTGAGTTCCGACATGTAGCCTTTATTAGTTTAAGTGCATTATTTTAGGATAGTTGAAGCATTCATTTATTAGCTCGCATTGTGTGTTCTAAAGTAATATTCATTGTAGATTGAGATAGTGCATGAAAGCTTGTTTCGCACTCGATTTTTTGCAGTATAAAGTAAAAGTTTACGCTATATTAAAGAGTCGATGATAATATAATTAGTAGAGGCGCTATTAATTGCACCTCTACTATTTATATTGTTTTATATTTTTGCAAAATTTATCCACTTACTATTTTCCTCGTAGTCTTCTATAACTGAGCTTTTGTTATTGAATGAGAAGCCAGCCATTAGTTTTGATATATCTTGTTGCAACATTGTTATAGCACCTTCAATCAAATCTTTTCTAAAGCCTTTCTGAGTCAACTCTAGCACATGATTCATAGAGATAACACGTCCAATTACTTTACCTAATTCTACAGAGTTTCGTTGAGACATTTCCATATCTAAATTGAAGTTCATTAGACTCTTTACATAGTCTATTGCATGTTTAGTTAAATCGTACTCTTTCAAAAACTGGAAAAGATTGTTTTCTTTAGCTCGTTTCATCAGCTTCAACAATCCTTCTGTTATTTGCGCGTACAGTATATCATTAGAACCTTCAAATATTTGAAATGGGCGACTATCCACTGTGCCGCGTCCAACAATATGATTCAATTTGTATGCCTTAGCGCCAATCAGTTGCATTGCCGACTGGGCAGCCTGTTGCATTAAATCGGTAATAACAGTTTTAACAGCATTTGCTTCCAAACCATGTGGAGCCATATCTTTATCTGATTTTACTTTCTCGCTACTGTTTACACACATAGCAGTACAAATAGTGTATGATGCTTGAAGTTTAGCTATTCTATTCTGTACTTGGTCATAGCTCAACAGGCTCTTACCTCCAACAAATCGCTGTTTACAATGTGCAATGGCTTCATCTAGCATTCGTTTTATAAATCCCATTCCCATTCCAGGGAATTGCATTCTGCTACTATGGAGCAGGTCAAGCATCATTTTTATACCTGTAGTTTGCGGTTGTAATTTATGAGTAAGAGGAACTTCTAAATCGATGTGGTTTTTACCATATGGAATTGCATACAATCCTAAATTGTTGAATACTTCTTCAACTACTATTCTTTGGTCTGGAGCATTTACATCAACCAAGAAAAAATCGATATCACGTTGCAAATTACCAGAGTCGGTTTGTTTTCTAGCTGTCATCAACCAATATTCTGCCCAACCTGTTAGTCCGGCCCAATGTTTAGTGCCTTTTATCTGATACTTACCATCTTTTAAAGTGTGCGATGTTTGCATGTTTAATGCATCGCTACCAAAGTCGGGTTCGGTAATCATAAGCCCACCCATGGTTTTTTCTTCCAAAAACTTTTTGAAAATAGGGGCTTTCACTTCTTCTTGTCCATACTTTGCAAATGGTTGTAAAAAAAGTGCTGAGTTTATTCCTAAAGTCAAACATAAAGCCAATGATTCGTAGGATGTTGTAGCTAGCAACTCTAAAACTTCGTGGGTGTAAGCACCTCTACCACCATACTCTTTCTTAATGCAGATAGAGAGAGGATTTACTGACATTATTTCGCGTAAAACAAAAGGAGGCAAACCACGCGTAATTGCCATTTGGTCAATATTAGCACGGTCATGAAAAACCAATTCCATTTTGGTTTTCAAATCGCTCATTAAGTCTGCAATAGGTTTTGTATTGTTGTTGCATTGAGATTCTGATTGTATGTTGGGTTGTGAGTAGGACATAAGAGTAATTAATTAAGTAATTAAAGTGGTTGGATACTGCCAACTCTTTCGATTATAACAATAGGCGATGCATTAAGTTGAGTAGAATAGTTCGATAGCTTCTCTTTTCGTTAATTTTATAGAGAAGTTGGCTTTCAAATTTTTATAGCACTTCAACACTACTCAATAAAGAGAAGATATTATCACACAACAAAACCCTTTTAATCTACTTCAGGACATGAGCTTTAAGTTTTGGCAAGAGCAGTATGAATTAGAAAGCCCTTCACTAAGATAATTTATCATTAGTGAAGGGCTATACTACACAAAAAGGAGTGAATTCAATTAGAGTGAAACTTGCTCTATGACTTTATACAAGTGCATCAAGAGCAGTTTTTAAGTCTGCAATAATGTCTTCTACATTTTCTAACCCTACTGATATTCGTACTAAGCCTTCGCTTATATTGCTAGCTTTTCTCTCTTCGGGTGTGTAGGGCGAGTGTGTCATACTTGCTGGATGTTGAATCAACGTCTCAGCATCGCCTAAGCTCACTGATATAACAAGCATTTTAAGGCTATTCAGTAGTTTCTTTCCAGCTTCAATACCACCTTTTACTTCAAAAGCAATCATTGCACCCGGCAGACTCATTTGGCTTTTTGCAATTTCATATTGAGGAAACGAAGGAAGTCCAGGGAATAGCACGCTTTCAACTGCAGGATGTTTTTCTAAAAATTCTGCTACTTTTTGCGCATTCTCACAATGTTTTTCCATACGAATCTCTAATGTCTTCAGACCTCGAGAAATAAGGAAAGCATTGAAAGGGCTAAGGCTTGCACCAGTTAAATCTTTTATTCCTAATAGTCGTACATCTTTTATGTAATCTTTTTTACCTACTACAAATCCTGCTATTACGTCGCCATGTCCGTTAAGGTATTTAGTGGCAGAGTGTACCACTATATCAGCACCCAAAGACAGGGGTTTTGTTATATAGGGGGTAGAGAATGTGTTGTCAACCATCAGTCTGCAATCTTCGTGTTCGTGAACAATATCAGCTACCGCTTTTATGTCTGTAATGTCGAGATTGGGGTTGGCAGGCGACTCCAAATAAACAAGCTTAGTGTTGGGACGCATTGCTTTTCTAATATTCTCAGGATCGCGTGTATCTACAAAAGTTACCTCTACTCCATATCGGGTTATACCATGGCTGAGGAATGCATACGTGCAACCATATAAGGTTTTAGCAGATACAATATGATCTCCTTGTTTTACGCATACCCAAATGGCAGATGTAATTGCTCCAATGCCTGATGCTGCCGAAACACACGCTTCGCCACCTTCTAATAAGGCTACTTTTTCTTCAGCCAAATTGTTTGTCGGATTGCCTAGTCTACTGTAGATATAGCCGTCTTCTTCAAGTGCAAAACGAGATCCACCTTGTTCTGCAGTTTCGAATGTAAAAGCCGATGTTTGATAAATGGGGTCACACAATGCGCCAAATTGATTGGGTTGGTGTCCACCGTGAATGGCTTGCGTTGCAAAGCCAAGTTTTTTCAGTTGTTCTTTATTCATAATGGTATTTAGTATTAATGTATGTGTCTAAAAAATGAACGTATCAGATTATTATCTAACAAAGATAAATAAACTTACTAAAAATAGAAATAATAAAGGTGTAAAATCGATTGTTTTCACTTATATCTTTTTTTGAAATGTATCTAATATTAAAATTCTTTTTTTACAGCAAACTTTATTACATTTGTAATCAATATTAATTACTCTAAAATAAATATCACAATGAAGAGAGACACACGTATTTTTGACATTATTGAAAAAGAAAAACAACGTCAATTAAAAGGTATTGAACTAATCGCTTCAGAAAACTTTGTTAGCCAACAAGTAATGGAGGCCATGGGTTCTGTTTTAACCAATAAATATGCTGAAGGATACCCTGGAAGACGCTATTATGGTGGATGCGAATTTGTAGACATGAGCGAGCAACTAGCTATTGACAGGCTAAAAGAACTTTTTGATGCAGAATGGGCAAACGTTCAACCACACTCTGGTGCACAGGCAAATGCTGCAGTATTCTTGGCTTGCTTAAAAGCTGGTGATAAAATATTGGGTTTGAATCTTTCTCATGGAGGACACTTGTCACATGGTTCTCCTGTTAACTTTTCGGGGTTAATGTACGAAGCATTAGAATATAATGTACGTAAAGATACAGAGCAAGTTGATTACGACCAATTGGAAGAAGTAGCACGTGCCGAACGTCCCAAAATGATTATTGGTGGTGCATCGGCTTATACCCGTGAATGGGATTATGCTAGAATCAGAAAAATAGCCGACGAAATTGGTGCTATCTTCCTATTCGACATGGCACATCCTGCAGGATTGATTGCAGCTGGTTTGTTGAACAATCCCTTAAAGCATGCTCATATTGTTACTTCTACAACCCACAAAACATTGCGTGGACCGCGTGGTGGTGTTATATTGATGGGCAAAGACTTTGAAAATCCATGGGGTGCGAAAACTCCTAAGGGAAAAGTGAAAATGATGTCTGCTATGTTAGACTCTGCAGTTTTTCCAGGTATGCAAGGTGGTCCGCTAGAGCATGTAATTGCATCAAAAGCAGTTGCTTTTAATGAAGCTTTAGATGATTCTTTTAAAGTTTATCAAAAACAAGTACAAAAGAATGCTTCGGTAATGGCACAAGCATTTGTTGATAAAGGCTACAAGGTGGTATCTGGTGGTACAGATAATCACTCTCTGTTGGTTGATTTAAGAACTAAATTTCCAGACCTGACAGGTAAATTAGCCGAGAATCGTTTGGTAGAAGCCGATATTACAACTAATAAAAATATGGTTCCTTTCGATAGCCGCAGTCCATTCCAGACTTCAGGTATCCGTTTCGGAACTCCAGCTCTCACTACAAGAGGATTGAAAGAAGACCTGATGCAGGAAGTTGTTGAAATGATAGACTCGGTTCTTTCTAATATCGACGATGATAAGAACATTGAGGCTGTTAAACAAAAAGTAAATGCAACCATGTCTCAGTATCCTCTTTTTGCATGGTAATTTGATTAAATCATAATTTGAATATTTTACAAACCGATATAAAGTTTGTTCCTGGTATAGGGCCTCAGCGAGCAAGTGTTCTCAACAAAGAATTAGATATATTCACGTTGGAAGACTTGCTTCGCTATTACCCTTATCGTTATGTGGATAGAAGTAGATTGTACTATGTACATGAAATAGAGGGGTCTATGCCTTACGTGCAACTAAAAGGAGTAATTAAATCTTTTGAAACTTTTGGCGAAGGGCGTAAGAGAAGATTGGTAGCCCACTTTACAGATGGAAGAGGTTTTATAGATTTGGTTTGGTTTCAAGGACTCCGGTTTATTGAGGGTAAATACAAACTCAACAAAGAGTACATCGTGTTTGGCAAACCTTCTCAGTTTGGTAATAAATACAACATTGCCCATCCAGACATTGAAGAGTGCAATACTCCCGATTATCGTCCCGAAGGTCTGTTTGCCTATTACAATACTACAGAAAAAATGAAGCGGAGTTATATCAACTCCAAAACACTTAATAAAATGATGGAGGGCGCTTTTGGTATGCTAAAAGTGCGTATTCCGGAATCTCTTTCTCCTGATGTGCTTGAAGCTGCTAACTTAATTTCGCTGAACGATGCATTAGAAAATATCCATTTTCCTAAAAATCCTATTCTGTTACGCGATGCAGAAGTGAGATTGAAGTTTGAAGAGCTTTTCTTTATTCAACTCAATATTCTAGGCTACTCTGCCAATCGCAAAGAAAAACTGAAGGGCTTCTTCTTTCAAAAGGTGGGACACTATCTGAACACTTTTTATAAAAAGCATCTGCCTTTTGAACTAACCAATGCTCAGAAAAGAGTAATTAAAGAAATAAGGGTCGACACTGCTTCTGGTAGGCAAATGAATAGATTATTACAAGGAGATGTGGGTAGTGGTAAAACATTGGTTGCGCTGATGTTGATGCTTATATCGCTAGACAATGGATTTCAATCTTGTTTGATGGCTCCTACAGAAATATTGGCAAGCCAGCACTTTGCAACATTTAAAGAGACATTGTCTGATATGAATGTAAAGGTGGCTTTATTAACTGGCTCTACCAGAAAGAAAGCACGCGAGACGCTTCATGCCGAATTGCTTTCTGGTGAAATAGATATTCTTATTGGCACTCACGCTCTTATCGAAGATACTGTAAATTTTAATAATTTGGGCTTTGTTGTAATTGACGAACAACACCGTTTTGGTGTGGCTCAGCGTGCCAAATTGTGGTCAAAGAATGAACATCCGCCTCATATGTTAGTAATGACTGCTACTCCTATTCCGCGCACATTGGCAATGACAGTTTATGGCGATTTGGATGTATCGGTAATAGATGAGTTACCCCCAGGGCGAAAGCCCGTAGTAACAGCACATCGCTACGAGCAAAAACGAGGAGCTTTGTATCAGTTTTTGCGTGATGAATTAAAGAAAGGTCGACAAGCCTACATTGTTTTCCCTTTGATAGAGGAGAGTGAGAAAATAGATCTACAAAACCTAGAAGATGGGTACATAAAGACATTGGAAATGTTTCCAGAATTCACAATTTGCAAAATGCATGGACGCATGAAGCCCGCCGAAAAGGAAGAAGAGATGCGCAAGTTTGTAGCTAATGAAGCGCAAATAATGGTGTCGACAACTGTAATAGAAGTGGGGGTAAATGTACCCAACGCCTCGATGATGATAATTGAAAGTGCACAACGATTTGGTTTGTCACAACTACATCAGTTGCGAGGTAGAGTAGGGCGAGGTGCCGAGCAGTCTTATTGCATATTGGTTACTCCATATGAGCTGTCAAGCGATACGCGCAAACGCATGGAGATAATGACAGAAAGCAACGATGGCTTTGTTATTGCAGAAGCCGACCTAAAGTTGCGAGGTCCTGGCGATTTGGAGGGTACACAACAAAGTGGTATTCCATTTAATTTGCGTATTGCCGACTTGGTGCGCGATAGCAATATACTTTATAAAGCACGAGAAGTGGCAGAGCAAATAATTGAAACAGACCCTAATTTAGAGCAGCCAGAACATATAGTATTGCAAAGGCAACTTAAAAAGCTGTTGGGCAATAGATACGATTGGGGAAGAATCAGCTAAAATAATTGACAATTGACTATGAACCCTTTGCCTTGAGCCTTTCGAGAGGCCGTAAAATACTGCAGAAACCTATTTGCAAGGCACTCGCACGCGCCAATTTATAATCGGCCTGCCCCATGAAATCATTTGTTATTTCATTAGGGTGTGTTGCTTAGCAAAATTGAATTATGAAAAAGGTTTCGCTAAAGCGATTCACCCTGTGGAATAAAACCAGGGGTTTAATGCAAAGCATTATTCTATAGCGCAGGCGGGTTACAAACCCTGGCGAGAGCGGCGACAGACACGAGTTGTAAACTCGCGGCAGTCGCAGTCCATTTTTAACAAGAGTAGTAATAAATAAGTTTTAGAGATATATTAATTAAAACAAATCTAGTATGAAAAAAATCTTTACAATGCTTTCTTTCTTCGTTCTAGTTGCATCGATGCAATTGGTGGCGCAAGAAGAAGCACGACTATTGCGGTTTCCTGCAGTTTCAGGAAATCAGCTTGTTTTTTCTTATGCCGGTGATCTTTACACAACTGGTATTAATGGCGGAATAGCCCGTAAACTAACTTCACACAATGGTTACGAGATGTTTCCCAAGTTTTCTCCCGATGGAAGCCAAATTGCTTTCACCGGACAGTATGATGGCAACACAGAAGTATTCTCGATTCCTGCAACAGGAGGAGCACCACTACGCTTGACACACACTGCTACACTCGATCGTGATGATATTGGCGACCGTATGGGTCCTAATAACATTGTTATGACCTGGACACCCGATGGCAAAAGTGTTGTTTACCGTTCGCGTAAAAAATCATTCAATAGTTTCCGCGGACAGCTTTACACTGTGGATGTATCGGGTGGACTATCTACAGAGCTTCCTTTAAGTGATGGTGGATTCAGTTCTTTTTCACCTGATGGGAATAAATTAGCATTCAACTGGGTGTTCAGAGAATTCCGTACTTGGAAATACTACCAAGGTGGTATGGCCGATGATATAAGGGTATACGATTTTAAATCGGGTAAAGTAGAAAAGGTTTCAGACTCACCAGGACAAGATGTTTTCCCTATGTGGATTGAAAATGAAATTTATTATGTTTCCGACCGTGACAGAACAGCTAACCTGTTTGCATACAATACTGAAACAAAAGCTACGCGTAAAGTAACAAACTTTACCGACTACGATATTAAGTTTCCATCGCACAACGATACACATATCGTATTCGAAAAAGGTGGTTATATTTATCTGTTTGATGCCAAAACACAAGAGTCAAAGAAATTAACTATCACCATTGCTAACGACCAACCTTGGGCACGCAATGAGTGGAAGAGTGTTGATAAATCTATTAGAGGAGCATCGCTCTCACCCAAAGGCGAACGAGTTGTATTTAGCGCTAGAGGTGATATTTGGTCTTTACCTTCATCAAAAGGGGTTACACACAATCTTACAGCTACATCGGGTGTGAATGAAAGAGATGCAGTGTGGTCGCCCGATGGCAAGCATATTGCTTACATTTCTGATGCTACTGGTGAGTTTGAGATTTACTTGGCCAACCAAGATGGCACAGGCGAACCTATACAACTGACAAACGGAAATAAAACCTATATCTTTAATCTTGATTGGTCGCCCGACAGTAAAAAGATTTTGTTTCATAACAAGAAACGCGAATTGAGCTATGTAGATGTCGACACTAAGAAAGTAACAGTAGTTGAAAAGTCAGATAGATCAACAAGATTTAGCTACAACTGGTCGCCAGATAGCAAGTGGATTACCTATACACGTCCACAAGCAGATATGACAGTGATAAGATTGTATAATTTGGACACTAAAAAATCGCATGAAGTAACAGAGAATTGGTACAATTCATCTAGTCCTTCATTTAGTCGCGATGGTAAATATTTACTATTTACATCAGCACGCGATTTTAATCCTGTATATAGTCAAACAGAGTGGAACCATGCTTATGTTGATATGAGTCGCATTTATATGATTACACTTGCCAAAGAAAC
>LFRM01102193.1_pt1 | contig 13683 bp, 13 predicted proteins | sample 618341 | NCBI WGS metagenome assembly LFRM01 (sample SAMN03654438, study PRJNA283298) | anaerobic digester metagenome | isolation source: pool of bioreactors CSTR01a, CSTR02a, and CSTR03a thermophilic anaerobic... | place: Denmark: Kgs. Lyngby | collected 2014-05-21 | reverse complement strand
TAGGAAGCGCATCCATATCTGCACACAAAGCAATTTCTTTATCCGATTCAAAAGCCTCACCCTTTACCTTTGCCAAAACACCATACCCTCCAATATTTTCACGATAGGCTATACCCTCTATATCAAGATAACGAGTAATATATTCACTTGTATTCTTTTCTTTATAGGACAGTTCTGGATGTTGATGCAAGTAGTGGTAATGATGTATCACTTCTGATAACAACGCTTCTGTCTCTTGTTTTATCACTTCTACAAGGTTCATCTTTCAACTCTTTTGTATTGAATAAATTATATTAGTTTTTGCGCCAAACAATATGATTACACAATATATTATGTACAATAGAAACGCTTCACCTATATATAAACAAAGCTAAACACCGCACACAGAGCTTCTATATTAAAGCTTTGGTCATTAGACCTGTTTGTGTGTAGTGTTTAGCTTTTTAATAATAAGATATTACTTAGTCTAATTTGTGTATTACTAAACCAGACCTTAATTTAGGTTCAAACCAAGTGGTTTTAGGGGGCATTATATTGCCTGTGTCTGCAATAGTCATTAATTGTTTCATAGAAACAGGATATAGCGCTATAGCAAAAGCCATTTCTCCACTGTCAACACGGTCTTTCAGCTCACCAAGACCTCTAATACCTCCCACAAAATCTATGCGAGTATCGGTTCTAAGGTCTTTAATACCAAGAATTTCATCCAGTATCAAATTGGAGCTAATAGTTACATCTAGTTGCTCTATTGGGTCGTCGTCGTTGTATGTACCTGGTTTTGCTGTTAAATTGTAGCCCTTACCATCAACATAGATTGAGAAGTTATGCAAAGCTTTAGGCCTCACAATGTCACTTCCTGTCGGCTCTATTTCGAAGTTTTCTTCTAACTTTTGAAGCAGTTCAGCGGGTGTCAATCCGTTTAAGTCCTTTACCACTCTATTATAATCTATAATAGTTAGTTGATTATCGGGGAAACAAACTGTCATAAAATAGTTGTACTCTTCATCTCCCTTGTGATTGGGGTTTTGCTTGGCTTTCTCAGCACCCACTAAAGCTGCTGCAGCAGAACGATGATGACCATCTGCAATGTACATAACGGGGAATGATGCAAATATCTCAGTTATTCTGTCAATATCTTTCTTATCAGATACTATCCAGAAATGATGTCCAACGCCATCTTCCGAAACAAAATCGTATTCGGCTTCCTTACCAATAACCCTTTCAACAATTTTGTTGATTTCGTCATTTTCGGGATAGGAATAAAACACAGGCTCGATGTTTGCATTATTTACGCGCACATGTTTCATTCTGTCTTCTTCCTTGTCTTTGCGTGTTAGTTCGTGTTTCTTTATTTTCCCACTCATGTAATCATCTACATGCGCACAAACCACCAAGCCATATTGTGTTTTCTCGTTCATTGTTTGCGCATAGATGTAGTACAATTCTTCCTCGTCTTGCACAAGCCAACCTTCACGTTGAAACATATGAAAATTTTCTACTGCTTTTTCATATACATCTTCATCATGCTCGTCTTTTCCAACAGGAAAATCAATTTCAGGCTTAATTATGCGATACAACGATTTCTCATTGCCGGCTGCTTCTGCACGAGCCTCTTCAGAATTCAAAACGTCGTATGGACGTGATGCAACTTGCGATACTAATTTTTTGGGCGGACGTACGCCACGAAATGGTTTAATTACTGCCATAGTTTAAGATTATTTTTGATAAAATTGTAGGATATTCATGATAGGTTTATCCTTTTTCACCTTTGTATTTTTGATATAAACTTGTTTTTCTAACAAAAAACCAGCCAACACACAAAACTACATATTTTTTAGGACAATATGTTATATACAACAGAATTAATTCATGAAAAGTTAAAGAAATACCGCCACTCTTATTATCTTTAAAAACCTTCTACCAAAAGTAACCATAGCAAATTTACAGCGTTCATGATAATATAGATACTAGAAAATTACAAAACTATTAACACTCCCAAACGTTAAGATAAGAACAAGGAATCGCCAAAAACTTTATAGAGTAGGCTAATATTTAATACAAACAATTAAACAATGAACAATCTATTTTTCAAACGAATCAAACAATCAGTAAAACATTGGTATATCCATCTAATTATTGGACTTATTTTCATTGCAATTGGACTTTGGGTTTTCGCATCGCCCATTCAATCATATGCTGCACTAACGATTATATTTAGCATATCTTTTCTCATTTCGGGCATTATGGAAATATTTTTTGCCACTTCAAACAGAAAAGTATTAGAAAACTGGGGATGGACACTAGCACTAGGTGTTTTTACTGCCTTAGTCGGTATTATGCTCATAGCAAACCCTGCAATTTCGGCCTTAACACTTGCTCTATATGTTGGTTTCATGCTAATGCTTCGTTCATTTTGGGCAATTGGTTCAGCTTTCGACTTGAAAGATTATGGAGTGAAAGGTTGGGGAGTGTCTCTTTTCATTGGAATTTTAGGTGTTCTTTTTGCAGCCTTACTTATTTTGAACCCGGTATTTGGTGGCATGACATTGGTAATCTGGACAGGACTTGCGCTAATTGTTAGTGGAACTTTCAATCTCTTTTTATCAATTAAGATGAGAAAGGTTCATAAAAATTGGGATAATATTACTGCAGCAACTATAGCTAAACTAGAAGAGGCTCAAAGATTATTTCTAGAAGAATATAGGTCTAGACAATCTGAGATATAGATATCAACAGATATACATAGAATAAATAACAATAGTTTGAATCAGGAGTTTTCTTTCGCAATATATTTGAAAAGCAATTGATTCAAACTGTTTTTTTGTAATAACATATAAGCAACAAACAAATGCCTGCCTACATTATAGTTCTCTATGCCATATTTGTAGTTATAGTATGCATAAACATACTAATGAACTCCGAAACACCCAGCAAAGCACTAGGCTATCTTCTACTTGTTATTTCATTTCCAATAGGTGGGGTTCTTATATATTTGAGTGTGGGTTTGAATTACAGAAAAAAAGAGCTCTATCGCAAGAAGCTAAAGATTGACGAATTGGAGTATCCTAAGCTAGAAGAAGAGGCAACAGCCCTATCACTTGAAACCTTATCTAACAACAAAGATAAAATAGACAATTTCTACCAACTGGCTTCGTTTTCGAAAGATAAAAGCTTCACATCAGACAATAATAATGCTACCCTGTTGGTGAATGGCGAAACAAAGTTTCCTGATGTGCTTGAAAATCTACGTAGTGCAAAACATCACATTCATATTGAATATTATATTTATGAGAACGATACAATTGGTAACGAACTAGCTCAAACACTTATAGAAAAAGCCAAAGAGGGTGTTGAAGTTAGATTTATATATGATGATTTTGGTAGTATAGGAATACGAAAAAACATTGTTCGTCAATTAAGAGAAGCAGGTGTGGAAGCATATCCATTCTATAAGATAAAATTGATTATGCTTGCCAATAGAATGAACTACCGCAACCATCGAAAGATAATTGTAATAGATGGTACAATAGGTTATATAGGTGGCATCAACGTTTCGGACAAATACATCAACAACGACAAAGAAGACAAACTATATTGGCGCGATACACACCTAAAGATTGTGGGAGCCTCTGTATTTAATCTTCAAACAATATTTCTTGCAGATTGGAATTTCTGTGCCAACCAAAAGATTCGCTATTCAATCAACTACTTCCCTCAGACAAGTGAAGCAGAGCATTATGGTAATCATTTGGTTCAAATTGTATCAAGTGGTCCCGACTCTAAACATCCGAAAATAAAATACACCTTAATTCAAGCAATACTTTCTGCAGAAAAAGAAATCTGTATTACTACCCCCTATTTCATACCCGATAAATCTTTCCTTGAAGCTATAAATATTGCAGCTCTGAGTGGCATAGAGGTAACAATGCTAGTGCCTACTATGTCTGATTCGTTTATTGTGAATACCACATCACAATCAAATTTTCAAGGTTTGTTAGATGTTGGTGTCAAAATATATTCTTACGACAAAGGTTTTGTTCATGCTAAAACTATGGTGTGCGACCAAAAAGTGGCAATTATTGGCACTGCCAACTTTGACAATAGAAGCTTTGACCTTAACTTCGAAATAAATGCCATAGTATATGATGAACAGATTGCTAAAGAGCTAAAAGCTTTATTTGAAAAAGACCTTACTTTTTCAACACAAATATTATCAGAACAATGGGCTCAACGACCTTGGTATAGAAAAGTAACGGAAAAGGTGTTACATTTATTCTCTTCGTTAATGTAAGAGAGATTAAGCGCTACACATCATTACGGAACAGATAAAACATCTTGATTCTAAATAATTAGAAAAATAAATTAGAGAATGCCATCTTTTGGCATACACACATTAGATATTTGCAAACAACAAAGGGAAAGCCGACACCTTAATAAGAGTAGGCACATGTATTATACTTTTGAAAAACATTTTTATTATGGCAAATTTTTATTGCGAGTATTGTGGAACAAAGAGCGCTAGAGTTGCAAGTTTGGTTAGTGGATATTGTCCTAGACATCCAAATGGACCTAACAAAGGGAAACATAAACTATTTGAAGGTGGCGAAAAAACAGCATACACCTGTAAATATTGTGGCATAAATAACAGAAACTTATCGAGCTTAACTAGCGGATATTGTCCCAGACACCCAAGCGGACCTAATAAAGGAAGACACGCGCCTGCTCTCTAGCATTTTACAGTACACATTAAACAAAAAAAGGCACCCTACATTTACACGTAACTTTAAAATCATACGCATATGTCAAAAAGAGAAACCCTTGCTCGATATAGCATTATCATCAAAAAACTAAAAAGACAACCTTCAAGTTTTGCAGAAATAGCAGAAACACTAGCTTTTGAATCAGAACTGCAGGGTTATGATTACAACATTTCTAAGCGTACATTCTCACGCGATATCAACGAAATAGGCTCTTTATATGGTACTTATATAAAGTACAACGGGTCCACTAGAAAGTATTACATAGAAATGGAGTCTGATGCAGAAATGAATGTAAGAATGCTAGAAGCTTTTGACACATTCAACCTGCTTAACTTAACACAAAGACTGTCTAACCAAGTGCATTTTGAAAAACGCAAGCCTCAAGGCACCGATAATCTATTCGGATTATTACATGCCATCAAAAACCGATTGCTCATAAAATTCACTTATCAAAAGTATTGGAGCAACGGCAACACTAAGCGCAACGTAGAGCCATATGTGCTTAAAGAGTTTAAAAACAGATGGTATGTGCTAGCAAAAGACCTTGGGGACAATAATGTAAAGACCTTTGCCCTTGATAGGATTACCGACTTGGATATTTCAAAAAAGAAGTTTAAAGCCCCAACAAACTACAATGTAGATGAACACTACAAATATAGTTTTGGTATAATGAGCCCTAATGACGAAAAGCCACAAGAGATAATTTTATCGTTTGACCCAATTCAGGGTAAATATGCTAAATCGTTACCATGGCATCAATCGCAAGAAGTAATTGTAGACAACGAAGATGAGCTAAGAGTAAAACTGACCCTCTATATCACACACGACTTTTTTATGGAGCTTCTCTCGCATGGCGACACTGTGAGGGTAATACAGCCAAAAAGTTTAATTGAGGCTATGAAAGCAAGCTGCACTAGTGTTCTTAAAATGTATGAATGAAACCATAAATAACAATCGTTCCTAATACTAGTGCATCTCAACTAAGAAAAATGCCGCTTACACCCTTTTCCACTATTGGAATATGGGTGAAGTGGCATTTTTTTAAAGCACAATCAATGTAATATCGTTACTCTTAAACAATAACTATTCTTTTTTTTAACAGCATTTGAAAGATGGTACGCATACAAGACCACGGGATGCAAATATCAATGTTACATGCATCTTTCAAGTGATTAAAAAAAAATGAGAGTCTGTGTCTGAATCATTTACACATTACCTTAAAACAAAATATAAAGCACTAGACTATAGGTGTAAACGCTCATCGTAAAACTCACCTTAAAGAATTAGCCCAACAAAGACTGTTTAAATAGTGCACCTAAATAACTACTACTCCTTATCCTGAATTTAATATTGTTTTTCTCTTTAAAAATAACAGTATACAATAATGTTTTGTATTTTTGTATAGAACACAAATGAATAGATGGAAAAGAGTTTTTGTTTAATTTAAAACAAATTCAAACATTTACTCGCTTCATTTGGATAATCTATAAACACAACATTATGAACTACTCAAAAGACTTTGATGCTCTTAAAAATCTCTTTGCATCAGCAGAGGTTAAGAGAGATTATGACACAGTTGAATTACATGATTTGTTTTTTAAATCAGCATCGTTTAATATACTACCAGGAGTAGAAGATTACAAATGCGACATTCATAATGCAACTTTTAAAGAGGATTTTTCATTCTATACTGAAATTGGTACAATAGATAAGAATGTACACATAAAAGACATTTTTGTAGAAGAAAACCACGCCTTCAAGTACCAAATAATAAAACCAAAGGGAGTAGACCAAGCTAAGAAAGCTATTTTTCTATTTCATGGTTTCAACGAGAAAGATTGGACAAAGTATTTACCATGGGCAAAAGCTATATCCGATGGCACTGGCAGTGCTGTAATTCTTTTCCCTATTGCATTTCATATGCAGCGTGCGCCAAAGCACTGGAGCAATATGAGGGAAATGTACAAACTAAGCGAACACAGAAAAGAGCAGTTTCCTAATATCGTCAAATCAACCCTATCTAACATTGCCATAAGTATGCGACTGCATGCTATGCCTCAACGTTTTATATGGTCGGGCCTACAGACCTACTATGATGTAATACAACTAATTGAAGACATAAAACAAGGTAACAACGAACACATTCACAAAGACTTCAATTTTAATGTATTTGCTTACTCTATTGGTGGTTTTCTTGCTCAAATACTGAAGTTTACCAATTACAACAACTATTTTGATAACTGCAAAGTATGTCTCTTTTGCAGTGGAGCTACATTCAACAGACTCTCTTCTGTATCAAAATTTATCTTAGATAGCGAAGCAAACGTCGCCCTATACTCATACTTAGTGGAGCATTTCGATAAAATTATTGAGAAAGACAAGTTACTACATCACTATATAAAAGAAGACCACTTAGAAGGAAAAACCTTTTACGCTATGCTCGATTATCAGAAAATGAGAGCTTTTCGCGAAAGTTTGCTCAGAAAGAATGAAGATCAAATTTATGCCATAACACTTACTAAAGATGAAGTGTTTCCCTCTTTCGAAGTAGTGAATACCCTAAAAGGTGCTTATCGGGATATTAACATCCAGTTAGATGAAATGGATTTTGATTACGACTATATACACGAGAATCCTTTTCCTACCAATGTGGTCAATTCAAAACAAGTAGATGAATGTTTTGATAAAGTTTTTGACAAAGTGTGCAACTTTTTAATTTAAACACTAATAAATCCATAAATAAAACACCAATGAAACTAAAACATATAGCTTTAAACATTAAAAACAAAGATGAACTAACCGACTTTTATCAAAACATTCTCGGTTTTCATTTTGCTCATCAATTTGATTTAAACGCAGATTTTGCATCAAAAATATTTGGAATAGAAAAGCAAATAGAAGTGTATGTCTATACCAATGGCCATATAGACTTTGAATTGTTTGTTTATCCTGAAAAAACAACCCAAGGGTTTACGCATGTATGCCTTGAAATGGAAGATTGTGAGATAGTAGCCCAAAGAGCCCATAAAGCAGGGTACTCAATAGTAAAAATAGAACGCGAAGACAAACCCGCTCTTCTTTTTGTAATGGACAAAGCAGACAACAAATTTGAATTAAAAAACTGGTAAGTATGTATAAGTATCTTTTTGGACCTGTACCTTCAAGACGTTTAGGCATGTCGTTGGGTATAGATTTAGTCCCTAAAAAAGTATGTACACTAAACTGTGTTTATTGCGAGGTGGGTGAAACTACTAAGCTTACTACAGACAGAATGGAATACATAAAATACGACAAAATTATTGGCGAGTTGCAACAGTTTATGAGCAACAAACCTAGTATTGATTATATCACTTTTTCGGGATCAGGTGAACCAACTCTTAACAGCCGTATTGGAGAAGTATTAACTTACATAAAACTGCACTACCCACATACTAAAACTGCAATTTTAACGTGTGGTGCATTACTTTCGTCGCCTCAGTTACGCAAAGAGCTATTTGAGGCCGATGTAATACTTCCATCGTTGGATGCCGCCACTCAACTTGTGTTTGAGAAAATAAATCGCCCCAACTCTAATCTCAACATTGAGACTTATATTAACGGCTTGATTAATTTTAGGAAAGAATATAAAGGGCAAATCTGGCTAGAAGTTTTCATGCTAAAAGGATACAACGACTCGCTTGAGGAGTTAGACTTAATAAAGAAAGCCATTCTAGAAATAAAGCCTAATATTGTGCAACTAAACACATTAGATCGTCCTGGAACAGTTGAAGGACTTGCTGCGATGACAAATGATGAACTGCAAAAAGTAAAAGACTATTGGGATATGCCCAGCGTAGAGATAATTGCATCGGCAGCTCAGCGAACAGATGTTGAATCTTACAACACCGATATTGAAGGCACCATTTTAACTACCATTGCTCGCAGACCTTGCACGCTAGACGATTTGCATCAGATATTAGGTATACATGTTAATGAAATAAATAAATACTTAGGAGCATTGGAGCTAAACAATAAAATAAAAAGCACTACACTTAATCGTGGTGTGTTTTATGAGCTGATAGATAAGTAGGCCATCTGTTTACTAAGAATCAACAGCGATATTTTATACATAACCCGCATTACTCATCACTCTTTTATTAATGTGTGTGTGTGTTATCTGCTAATAATGATAGTCGTGCCACCATAACATAGAATCATCAACAATTGATTGAAACAAAAAAAAAGGATTCCATTATAGAATCCTTTTTTTATTTCAACCGTAACTAGTTGCCTAGTTATCAGCTTATATTGTTTTATTCAAACCTTACTACTTATTCGATACCAAGTAACTTAACATCAAAAACAAGCGTTGAGAATGGTTTGATAGTTGGTCCGCTTCCTTGAGGGCCATAACCTAAATCATATGGAATATATACTTTCCACTCAGATCCAACAGGCATTAGTTGTAACGCTTCTGTCCATCCTGGTATAACTTGAGTAACACCAAATACAATAGGCTCGCCTCTGTCAATACTACTGTCAAAAACAGTACCATCGATTAAAGCTCCATGATAATGTACTTTTACTTGATCTGATACAGTTGGAATTGCACCTGTTCCTACTTTAATAATTTCGTACTGAAGACCGCTAGGCAATACAACTACCTCTTCTCTTTTAGCATTTTCTGCTAAAAATGCTTCGCCTTCTTCAATTGCATCTTTGTTGTCAACTTTGCTTTTCTCATCTTGTATACGCTGAGACTCTTCTTGAGCTTTCTCTACACTAGCCTGTACAAAATCGCCAGCTTCTGCTTTAGTAATAGCCAACGTTTGATTTCTCAATGCTCCAAACAATCCTGAAATTATTTGCTCTTTGTTCATCTTTTTAGTTGAATCTGCAGCAAAAACCATTGATGTAAGTTGTGGCATCATTTGCTGAGAAATTTGATTACCAATACTAAGGCCTTGTATATAAGGAGTTTTCTCCTCACCAGCATTAAGTGACTCTTGCAAGCCTTTTAAGAATTGATTTAATTTTGGAGCATTTTCTTTATTCAAAGCGTCCATTTTAGTTTTCAATTCCTTCTCAAGACTTACTTTTTCAGTAGAGTCAGCTGCAGATATCTTCATCTGATATTCGTACTGCAAGCTATTTGTACTTTCAATAACACCCGACTGCTCTAAGAACTGAGTTAAACCCTGATCTGCCAATGAAACACCATAAGCATAAGAAAGCGAGTCGACATCGTTTTTCAACGATGCTTTTGGAGTCGAAGTATTGCCTCCACAAGAGACAAGCAACAGACCGCCAATAATAATTGCACTAAGTGCAAGTAAGTTAATTTTCTTCATAAAAAAATGTTTAGTTTTATATTTATCTTTATTCAAAATGTACTCCTATACTTAAGGCTATTATTGAATACCCAACAATTCAACATCAAAGATAAGGGTTGCATTTGGTTGAATAATATCTCCTGCACCTTGCTCACCATAAGCCATGTCAGAAGGAACAAAAAGTCTCCATTTCGATCCAACAGGCATTAGTTGTAATGCTTCTACCCAACCTTTAATTACTTGTGTTACACCAAACACAGCAGGTTGGCCACGTTGTACAGAACTGTCAAAAACAGTACCATCAATTAAAGTTCCATGATAGTGACACTGTACAGTATCTGTAGCAGTGGGGATAGCTCCGTCACCTTCTGTTAGTATCTCATATTGTAGTCCACTTGGTAGCACTACAACATTTTCTTTGGATTTGTTTTCGGCTAGAAAGCTCTCGCCTTTTTGTTTGTTTATTTGCAACATTTCGTTTTGTTTTTCACTAAAGTATACTTGAATGTGTTGAGTAGCCTCTTCCAAAGACATGGTAGGCTCTTCTTTTTTCATAATTTCAGTAAAAGCTTTTACAAAAGCTTCCACATCAAGGTTTTCTAATCCGGTTTGCATAAGTTGGGTAGCCATGCTCATGCCTAAAGAGTAACTTAAATTTTTCATTTTTATTTTTGTATATTACAGCGATGCCTATCTGTAATTAATTATAGTTTAGCTATTTCAATCAAATAAAATGGCATCATATTTTGTCATTTACAAAATACAACACAAAAGTAATACTTTAAATATGAAAAAGGGCAATTTAAAATAAAAAAAACAAGCTTCTGAACCCACAAACATTTAAAATACTCTTTAAACAACGATTATAGTAGCCTTTAGGAGTTTAAATAGAAATAAAAACGTACTATAATGTTCATGCTGAAGACTAACATAAATGCTAAAAGACAGTTTAAAACCTCATTTTAGACATCTCATTAGCTACATCATTAAACTCGCTTATCATCTCTTCTATTACCTGCTTTGCAGATATAATAGAGCCGATAGTAGATGCTACTTGTCCTATTTCGAGCTCGCCTTCAATTAAGTCTCCCTCGAAGATTCCTTTCCGAGCACGACCACGTCCTAACAGTTCTCTTATCTCTTCAGCTGAACCACCTTTATCTTCCAATGCTTTCACTTGAAAGTAAAACTCGTTTTTTATTAATCTAGTAGGACTCACCTTTTTAAGCGAAAGGATAGTGTCACCTTCAGTAAGGTTTACGCATCGCTCTTTAAACAAATTACTTGCCGAACTTTCGTGAGTTAAGGCAAATCGTGTACCAACTTGCACACCCTCAGCACCAAGAGCAAAAGCCGCTAGCATACTCTTGCCACAGGCAATTCCACCTGCTGCCATAACTGGTAAATCAACCGAACTACGCACTTGTGAAATAAGTGTAAGGGTTGTTGTTTCTTCTCTACCATTATGTCCACCCGCTTCAAACCCCTCTGCTACAACAGCATCCACTCCTGCCTCTTCTGATTTTTGAGCAAACTTAGAACTAGAAACTAAATGCGCTACTTTTATTCCTTCATTTTGAAGTTTAGAAGTCCATAGCTTTGGATTGCCTGCAGAAGTAAACACTATTGGCACCTTCTCTTCTATAATAATCTGCATAATCTCTTCAATCTGAGGATACATTAGAGGAACATTCACCCCAAAAGGTTTATTTGTTGCTGCTTTACACTTTTGTATATGCTCGCGTAATGCATCAGGATACATCGATCCAGAACCAATAAGCCCTAAGCCACCCGCGTTGCTAACTGCAGAAGCCAAACGCCAACCGCTACACCAAACCATTCCTCCTTGTATAATAGGATACTTTATACCAAACAGTTCTGTTATTCTATTTTTGCTCATAACCATACAATATTTTTATACAAAGATACTTTTTTTTCATGAAGGATGTAACTGANNACAAGCATTTTCGAGTTTTATTAGTAACTTTGCCTCTTCTATATTGATGATTAATAATTAACTCATAAGATTCATGAATATTCTGATACTTGGCTCAGGAGGGCGCGAACATGCATTGGCATGGAAAATAAAACAAAGCAAAAAAACTGACAAACTATATATAGCTCCAGGCAATGCAGGAACTGATATGGTAGGCAAAAATGTGGCAATAGCAACTACCGATTTTCCTACCATAAAACAATTTGTGTTAGACAAGCAAATAAATATGGTTGTTGTAGGTCCTGAAGCTCCTTTGGTAGAAGGCATTTACAACTTCTTTCGCGATGACTCTCAACTGAAAAACGTTTCAGTTATTGGTCCATCAAAAGAGGGCGCAGAGTTGGAAGGTAGCAAAAGATTTGCAAAAGAGTTTATGATGCGTCATAACATCCCTACTGCTAAATACAAAAGTATTACAAAGGACAACATTGACGAAGGACTTAGTTTCTTAGAGTCACTCTCACCACCGTATGTGCTAAAAGCCGACGGATTGGCAGCTGGTAAGGGTGTAATAATACTGAACGAGCGCATAGATGCCATTAATGTTTTAAATGAAATGCTATCAGGTATGTTTGGTGCAGCTAGCCAAACAGTAGTAATAGAAGAGTTTTTATCGGGCATAGAATGTTCGGTTTTTGTTCTTTCTGATGGCGAATCGTACAAAATACTACCCATTGCAAAAGATTACAAACGCATTGGAGAAGGCGATACTGGTTTAAATACAGGTGGCATGGGAGCTATATCTCCTGTCCCTTTTGCTGACGATGTTTATATGAACAAAGTAAAGCAGCGAATTATTGAGCCAACAGTTCAAGGACTAATTAAAGAAAACATCGACTATAAAGGATTTATTTTTATAGGTTTGATATCTGTGAATAACGAACCCTATGTAATAGAATACAATGTGAGATTGGGCGACCCCGAGTCGGAAGTTGTTATACCCCTCATAAAGTCTGATTTAGTAGAACTTCTTGAGGGTGTAGCCAATGGTAATCTTAACGAAAAAGAAATTACAATTGACAGTCGTTGTGCCGCAACTGTAATGCTCGTATCTGGAGGATATCCTGAAGCATACGAAAAGAATAAGAAAATTAATGGTTTAGGTGAAGTAAAAGACACCCTTGTTTTTCATGCAGGCACCATCAATAAAGAAGGAAGTATTTACTCTACAGGCGGGCGTGTACTAGCAATTACCTCTTTAGGTGAGACAAAGAAAGAGGCATTGGAGAAGTCATTTGAAGTTGCAGACTCTATTACTTTCGATAAAAAATACTATCGCAAAGATATTGGCTTTGATATAATTTAAACGTATGCGTTTATAATTAGCGGCAGAATTAATCATAGTTGCATGCTTAAAATGAGGCATTAGGAACAAAACATCATTTATGGATATAGCGAAAAAAGCAAAAGCCTTTTTTTAAGTAACAAAGTATAGTGTAATGCACAAAACATCGCGAAGGTTTAGAAGTAATTTAGTGGAATCACGCTTCACTCCTATCATTTTTGCACTTATTACTGTAAGTATGCGTCTTGGATTGTTTTTATCTGTAGGCATACAACAGCATAACTACAAAACAAGCTTTGTATGGCAAGCTATTTCTCCGTTCTTTTCAAA
>LFRM01057040.1_pt1 | contig 13685 bp, 17 predicted proteins | sample 618341 | NCBI WGS metagenome assembly LFRM01 (sample SAMN03654438, study PRJNA283298) | anaerobic digester metagenome | isolation source: pool of bioreactors CSTR01a, CSTR02a, and CSTR03a thermophilic anaerobic... | place: Denmark: Kgs. Lyngby | collected 2014-05-21 | reverse complement strand
GTATAAAAAGTTACTTTCAAGTTTAAATCATATATGGATTTACCTGACATTAGTTCGTTTCTAATAGTATATAACTCCATTTTAATCCTTCCTTTGTGTAATATGCGTTTGATATATATTATTATAGAAAATCAATTAATAAATGTAAAGAAAAAAGCTAAGATTTTTCAATCCTAGCTCTAGCTTTAGAATATAATTCATAATCAATTAAGCCATATTTGTAAAATTGTTCATTGAGAATGTTTAATATATCTTTTTCCATTTCTTTTGTTATTTCAAATTTTTTCTTTGGTGTACTGCTATTAGTTTCCATAGCAACACCACCAATATATGAATTTTTATTATTAATATTCAAAGCAATCATAATACATAACCCCTTTTAGTTATTTTTATAAAAAAATTGCACATAATAAAAAGGGTATGTCGCACTACGCAACATACCCCCTGCGTCAAATTTGACGTACTTTATTAGAATATATTCTTTATCTGTATCCTAAAAGGTTCAGATATTATAGTTCCTGCTGCATTTTTAACCCATAACTTAACATAACCCAATGTACTACCAGCTTTTACCACACAGGTATTAGCTGTCGGGTCTTGACTTTGTATTGTTGCTAATGTAGTTGTAGACACTCCATCATCTGCAGTAAGCCAAAATTCGGATTGTTCACTAATTGGCAATCCATTATCTGTAAATGTCGCTGTATATGTTGCTGTATAGTTCTTCACTATTGATGTATTACCTGAAATAGTTACTGCATAGTTATGTTGGGGTAATGCTGTAACTGTAATAGTAATAGTATCATATACATTTGGATTTTCTGCCAATGAAGCAGTAATCATACATTCTCCTGCTGATATAGCGGTAACTAATCCGTTTTCATCAACTGAAGCTATAGAAGGATTATCACAACTAAAGGTAACTGTTTTATCTGTAACTACATTACCGTTTAGTTTAACTTCTGTTGTTAATTGTAGAGTATTCCCTTCCTGTATGCTTGCACTATCTCCGCTTGTAATTTCAAGTGTATAAACATAATCTCCTGCATTTGCTATTTCATTGACTAAATCATCGCTTGAAATAATTGCATCTAAATCACACCAAAGCATTAGTAAACCGTTATTTGTTCTATCAATGCCAGTAACTTTCCATGCTTGTTTCATTTTAATAAAACGCTGTCCTATATTGATATTTTCACTATCAACATTACTTTGCAAGGTAACAACAATTTTACCAGCAGGAATAGACAAGTATTGGTTTGTTTCAACATCAAAAACCCTTGAATCAACTATAGCAGGAAATTGTTTTATTGTTCCCTGAAAGTTGAATTTGATGTTATAGTTGCATTTCTGGATTATACCTTTGTAATAACTATATCTTTTATGCCCTATATCACTTATAATAAGCCAATTTCCACCATCCCAATTTATTAAATCCCCTCTTTTAATCTGTGCCGTTGTGGATATAGTCCGTATATCCGCTTGCCTATTTACAGGAAGATTATTGATTAATGCTTTTTTAGGCATTGTATCATTGTTCAAATATATGTCATCACCCGCCATTGAAAGCAGATATAAATAATCATTCTGCGGAAAATCGAATATGTTCACGTTATCAGCTCCATTTCATTATCTAATTTGTGAAATTAAGACGTTTTTAAAAGGGAAGTAATATATTTATATTACCCCCCACCCACTATGAAAAATTCAAGTCCTAAAACCCTTGAAAATACTGCGTTTCAAAAATGAAAAAATCTTAAAAACGTCTTAATGAGTCCTATTTTTTTTATAGTATCTTTTATTTCTTTCTGCTCTTGCTTTCTTCTTGCAGTTATCGCAATATTGTTCTTGTTTTTTGTCTGACGTAAACTGTTTCTTACACATTTTACATTGCTTAGTATATAGTCCTGTTTCTTTTCCAGTACCTTCAAGTAATTCTTTGTGTAAATCCTTATTTAAAGGTAATACCGAATTGATAAAATACTTACAAAGCACACTATACATACATCCCATTTGTGGACAAGTAGTATCTAAAAGAATACAATCACCATCAATATAATTAGCACACTCTTTTTTTATCAGTTCTTTTACTTTATTTGCTTGTTTTATATTTGTTCTTATTTGCATATAATTTCCTCCTGTGTTTATTTTTTTGAAAATAAAAAAAGGTATTCCTAAATTAGAAATACCTTTATATTAGTGTCGGTTTAACCCTTTATTCCCTGAAAATATAAGTCCAACTAGCACCATCTGCTATATTATCGGATACATCATCACTAGGAAGTAATCTTATTTTTCGTTCAAGCTGTGCTATCCTGTTTTGTATGCTTTCGGCAAAGTCCATTATTGATATATCTTCATTTTTGTAATTCTTCATAAGGTTTGGATTATTAGCAATTGCTTCTAGTACGCTTAATACAGTTGAATATATTGCTCTTTTGGCTGTGTTTGATGTAGGGTCATATTCGGATATAGGATTATTTATGCCGTTTTCCTGTGCCAATATGGTTAGTTCTTCATCGTTAAAGGTAATTTCCTGTAATTCAAGTTTAATTCTATCAAGATAAGTCATAGTAAAACCTCCTGTAATTGATTTTTGGGCATAAAAAATCCCCTTATTTTTAAAGGGGAACATTTTGTAAATAATTCTTTTTTAATTCTTCTAATTCTTTAATTTTATTTTGGATAACTGGTTCGTATTCTTTATTAAATATTTCTTGTTTCTCTTTATTATTTAATAAATTACACATTAAAATAGCAGATAATTCCTCAATACATTCTTTTATATATAAAATATTAAAACACCTATTACTACAAATATTTTGTTCATAATACTTCATGTTTTCAAATTTTTGTTTTACTTTTTCTAAATAATCTTGATTATTAATAAGTATAAATGTTTGTGGTTTATCTATACTATATTCTTTTTTTAATTCTCTTATATTGAATATCTTATTATCTTCTTTACAAACCCTATATCCTTTTTCATGACATTCAATACATAGAGTCCAATTTTTAGGTGCTATTTGACCTATTAATAAATTTTGTTTGCAAATAATACAATCTCTCATATATCCACACCTCACATCTGTTTTTTTTTGTAATTATACCATATTTTCAAAAATTTTTTAAACGGTGAGAAAGTGGTTTGCCATCGGCACAAAAACCAAAAAGGGGGTATCAACTGCTTATATAATCATTATTAGATATTAATTGTTACCAAAATTCTCTTATACTTAACCTACACGTTTTTATGCGTTCATCATATCTAGTCATTATTTCAAATCTTTGTTGTGCGCCAACTCTTACATCAGTACCATTAGTCCAATCACTATCTATTACTTTACCATCCTTATCCATATATTCTGCATAAATTTCATAATACGAAATATCTTTATCGCCTGTATTTTCTACACTACCACGCACATACATATAATTTCCTTCAAGTTCAAATTTCCATCCCTCAACAATAATCAATTCTTTCTTTTTTGGTTGATACGTTTCAGATAAAGTTGAATATTCAATATTTGAATAACTGCCGTATTTATATTCTTCTGGTTGATTAGTAAGTATTGAATAAAATATAATTAATGTAATAAATAAACCACCAACTATTAACAATCTTTTCCACATATTCATACCCCTTTCAGTAATGTATATGTAAATTATATACTAAAGAGATACGAATGTAAATATATACTAATCATTCTGCCGTGAACCTCCCACGACTAAAGTCATGGGCTTTCGGCTAGGTTTTTGTAAATGTCAAATTTTTTTAAGCGGTGAGAAAGTGGTTTGCTGTGGCACAAAAATTCAAAAAGGGGGTATCAACTTCCCACATAATCAATATTATGTAAGCAATAGTATATTTCCTTGTAATCCTTGCTATTACTGCATTTCAAAGCATTTATAAATGTAATTATACAAAATGTATATTTCGTGCAATACAAAAATGAACCTTGTTAGTTCGTCTGTGCTTTGTTTTGTTCAATCAAAACACTTTAGTTAACTAAAGGATTGTATTAATTTTAGTACATAAATAGATAACAGGACGGGATTGAGTGAACTAATCCCTACTATTCCAATAGGAATTATATCAATACTTCCATGTTCCACCCAACCCCTCTTTTATCTAATTGAGAATCATTCTCATTTACATCAATATGTTCACGTGTTGCATATCTACTATACAACATATAGTATTACTCGTTTGTTACACTACTATCCATTGTTTCGCTTTTGATTTTCTGCATTTCTGTTGCCACATCGTAAATATATGGTGTCCTACTTAATGCTGTCTCCAATGAAATAAGTCCATTTTGTTTGAGTGTTGTTATATTTTCAATTGTTTCCTTAGCATTTAATGGAATATCATATTCAAACGTACAAGATATACTACCTGTTGTTTCTATTCCTTTTAGTTGTAATAACTTTCTTATTTTATCCCATCTTTGTATAAAACCATCAAGTAAACTATCTTCATTTAATCTTGCTTTTACACTTGCAAGAGAATACATCATTCTTATACTTGTTTCTGAAAGATTACTTATTTCTGTTGCGTTCATTGCAATTGCTGGTGTTTGAGATATATTAAGTAACTGTGTCATAAGAATATTATATAATGCTTTAAAACTTGCAGAGTCCATTTTATTCTGCACTATTTCAAAGTCTGCTGTATCGTCTATCTGTAGTATAAAACCTACTGCGTTAGGATCTATAGTACCTTTACCATCTTTTGTAGTAAGTCCTGTTCCTTTTAAAACTGGTACGCCACTAATGAATCTATATAAGCCATCGTGATACTTTGATATTAAGTCCTCTAAACTATCAATTATGCTTATATAATCCTCTAAACTACTTCTACCTCGACAACTATCCAATTCATTTATTGTTTTGTATTGAACTGGCAATCCTGATATATTTTTGTATCTTCCTGTAAGTTTCAATCCATCATCATCTATATATTGTGTTACTTCATTTTCTGTATACAATATATAGTATGATATTCCATCAACTATGTAAAATTCTATAAATGCAATCATATTGCCTGTTTCATCGAATACTGGGTATGAATCTTCTGCTGGTATAATTCGGCTTGTGATATTTCCATTTTCTGAGATAAAAACGTACTCATATGTTTCACCATATTTTACTATTTTATCAAGGATTTTGAAATCAATACTATTATATCTTGCTTTTTCATACACTTCCTTAAATGCTTCAAGTGTTATTTGATCCTCACTTAAAAGTGTTACTGGATTTTTTAATAGAAATGAAGTTTCAAAATTTAATAATGTTTTTGCCAACTGCAATACTATTTTTCTTGTTTTATAAGGTTTTCCGTTGTATTGCTCATTAGGTCTATTTAAAATAGCGTGTTTACCTGAAAGATATTCTTTTAGGTCAAGTATATTCTGTACTCTTTCAATGTGCCATTGTTTTGTTACTTCATCTTGAAACCATACTGGCGAATTATCATAATACTTTTTAATATATTCCCTCAACGTCATAATTAAAACCCTCCTAATTGTAGAGTAATTCTGTAATTGTCCGCATCAATTTCTTGCACTCTAGGTATTTTAAATGCTTGAATCTCATTTCTCATAATTACAACATTTTCTTTAGTTTTTACATCATCAAATACAAAAAATTCCCATGATTGTATATTTTCTGCGTATTTGTTACGGTTCAACCAATCCATGAAGTCCATACACTGGCTTTCATCTACATGGACTATTATTTCTTTACTTAATACTTTGCTTTTTAAATAGAATTTTATCGGATATATTAATTCTTCTTTTTTAATTTTTTCCTTAGGTACTATCATAAAAACCTCCTTGATTGTTTATACATAATACTTACCTGATTTTAAACTCTGTACTGCTAATGCTGTTGCTATAACCAAATCATCAAAATTATTTTTTCCTCTGACATTACCTAGCTTGCCATTCTTTTCCATATAAATTTGCATCTCCTGTAATGTTTCTCTGTCATTGATCAATATAATTCCTTCCTCAAAGGCTTCTTTGAAGTCCTGTATTAACTTTGATTTTGAAACATTATCTGTATTCCAACCGATTTCCAATGTTTTCCTGCCCGTGGTCTTATCCCATTTTTTAGTTTTATTAAGGTTAAGATATCCTATTTCACGTTTTAAACGATTGATAAGGTCTAGTCCATATGAATTACGCTCTGCCATAATACAAGCATAATTAAAATAATCTCCTAAAGCGTTAACTATATTAGCAAATTTATAAACAGGGATTCCACTTTTATAAAACACTGCAACTTGTTCCCCTGAAGAATCAAGTATACTCATAGCAGATAAATCCCCTTCTTTGCTTAGTCCTGAAGCAGTATCTACACCAGCAAAATACATTTCCTTAGGTTTAGGCAATTTATATATAAATAAACTCTTGTTTAGATATGGATATAGAATATCTGGTAAATCTTTTATTTCATTTGCTTTTAATGCTTCTGGTATATATAATAATCTATCGCTAATTTGCTTTTGGTCGAATACACTTTCCTGTGTACTAACAAAAGCCTCTTGCCATGTTGAAGGAAAATCTTCCTTGAATTGTTCAGGCGACATATTTTGCAATCTCCACCTACGCCATATTAGTTGCACTTTCGTTGCCCCCATTTCGTATAATTTTTTCTCTGTTTCATCCATTTCATCATCAGTCAAATGTTTAATTATGCCTTTTTTATACCATTGTTTAGCAAGTTCATACTCAAATTTGTATTGTTTTTTCACGCTCTCACAAAACCAATTGTAAAAGAATGGTTTATATCGTGAATTTCCTGCCATTGAGTCTTTAAAAAGGTCATAAAAATAATTCATTCCATGTGCTGTGGATTCAATGAATATTCTTGAATTTTCGTTTTTTATTAATGTGCTTTCAAGTGCTGGTAATGCTTGAGTTTGAAATTTTTCGTCATAGAAGGCAAATTCCGATAAATGAATTAAATTTAGGGAATATCCTCTACCTACACTTTCCGCTTTCATTTTGCTTGCTGTTCTAACTACAATTCTGGAATTATTTTCAAGAAATAGTTCCATTTCATTATTTCTTCTATAACCAATCCTATATTTTTCTGGAATTGACTCGTACATTAACTTTAAGCGTGTAAACAAATATGCTGACACATCCTCACTTTGAGCCATTATTAATGAGTTAAAATTCGGATGTTGAAAACTATAGTATAAAATTAACCCCAGATAGAGGGTGCTAAAACCTATTTGGCGTGGTTTTAGCGTAATGTTAAATCTATCCATATTTTCTACAAAATGTTGCTGTTCTGGTGTTAATACGAATGGTACTAGTTGACCGTTATAATCTATCTTTACAAAATTTTTAAGCCAAAGTGCTGGATTAGCGTTAATTCTCCTTAATTTTTCTTCTCTAGTTAGTTTTGGCACTGTATCACCTTCTTTTTTAGGATACTAACAATGTGAGTACCCTTTTGTTATATGTTTCTATATTTGTTTATTTTTGTTTTAAAAAGCATAATAAAAAGCAGGCAATATAAAAACATTACCTGCCTAAAAAAATCGCTCTAAAGCCCTGTAAAAGCGTTTAAATGCTATTCTAAAACAAGGTCATCATCTTCTATTTCTTCCTGTTCTGCTTTATTTGATTTTTTATTTTTAACTGATTTTCTAATTTCATTTTGAAGTGCTAAAAATGTTTTAACCGCTTTATCATCACCTTGTTTGGCTTTTTCTGAAACTGCATTATAAATTTCTACAAAATCCTTATTGCTTTTTTCTAACAACAACAAATTCATTAACTCTGCATATTCTTCGGTATTTTCCCATTGCTTCAAATTACCATATTTTTTTAAACTGCCTTTACAATATTTTTCAATTATGTCCTGTTCTGTAAATTCGGAAAAATCTCTATTTGCATTTGCAAGTTTATTCCTCCACATAAAATAAGCGTATTTGGGATAGTTAGTCGTGTTTTTCCAATATTGTTTTAGTGCTTGATTAAGTAATGATACTTGTCTAGCCATATTCATTCCTCCTTGTTTCATTAACAACTAGAAAGGTAATTCTACATCATCATACTCTTGTACTTCATAATATTCAGAATTAAGTATATGATTAATCACATCAAATGTTAAAAATGTATCCAATGTTTTATTATAATTGTCTAATGTAAAAAATACATCTATTTTCTTTTCCCAACAATCAAGAGTTGCTTCTATTCCAAAATCATCACTAAAGGAATATATTAATTTTGCATATTTTTTAATGTCATTTGTATAAAATGTTTCTTTTTCAGAATATTTACAACCATAGAAATCAAAATACTTATTAACAAAGTATTGTAATATATCTTTGATATTATTATCTACACCCGAATATTCTATTTCATCTTCATAGTATTTATCTACAACTAAAGGAATATTATCATTGTTTATACTTATACTATCAAGATATTTTTTAATTATATTATCATTCAAAAAATCATCAATACTTCCATTGGTTTCTATGTTACTAAGAGTAAAATGGTGATCAATTAATTCTATCCAAGTTCCACTATCTATATTATAACTAAGAGATAAATTATCTATCTTTGAATATATTTTTTCTTTATCAATCTTATCATGTGTTCTATTGTAAGTATCATTATATTTTTCAAAATAATAATCAATTATAGAATCTTTCTGAATTACTAGAGAATAATTATTAATATTTTTCTCTTTAGTATCTAAAGGAGTTTCTCTTTTAGTGTCACTAATTAAATTATTATTTTTATTTATTTCTTTTATTATTTCTTTATTATTATTTATTTTATTATTATTATTATTTATTATTCGGTATTGATCTGTATATAATGGCATATTGATATCAATATACTGCATATCGTTTTCAATATACTGCATATCGTTTTCAATATACTGCATATCGTTTTCAATATTATTGATATCCATATTATTGATATCCATATTATTGATATCCATTTTATTGATATCGATAAACTGATTAGATACGTCATTATATTGATTTCGATATACTGATATATTGTTTTCCATAGTATTGTTTTCCATAGTATTGATATCAATATACTGATTACGTCTTATATTTGCTTTTAATTTTTCTTTTTTTTCTTTTCCTTGTTGCAGATATTTGCTTAATTCGGTATCTAAAACAGTTATATATCGCTTCTTAGGAAATCCAGCAATAGTGCATTTTATCAAATTCAATTTTTCTAAATTCTTAATAGCATTTGTTTGTGCTGTTTGAGAAAGCCCTGTTGAAATCCGAAGATCATCATAAGTACAATACATATATCCATTATTTAGCATATTTTCTTTTTCATAGTAATTATATTTTGATACAAGTTCACCAAATACAATTGCTTCATTTAAGCCAATAGCTGTGATTAGATTTTTGCTTACTGCAATAAATCCTCCATTATCTTCCATTAGTATTTTTTGTATTTTTTCCGCTCTCATGAATATTTCCTCCTTTTAGTTGTTCTTTTATTTGTTGTTTGTATTGTTTTGTTATAGTTTCATATTCCTTAATTACTTGCCAAATTTCTTCTTTATTCTCAAAAAAGAAAATTAAACTCTTGTTATTTGTTTTATTAATCGCTAAATCAATAATGGGATACCCTTTGTTGCAAAGTATTTTTGCTAATTTGCTTGAATAAACATGTATATTACTTTTCATGTTCAATCCTCCTGCTTTAATTTAGAATAATTAACATAATTTTTATAGTTGTGGTGTTAGTTCTTTTTTAGTTGGTCGTATTCCTGAATATAGCTGTCATACTTTTTTTTGATAGCTTCATACGCCTTTGGATTTTTTAGTTTTTTTCGCTCAAATCTGCATAAATTTGCAATTGAAATATGAATATGATTGGACACATCCTTAAGTGTGAGTTCTCTTTGTTTTCGCCATATTGTGTAGAAAAAATCATTACTTTCCATATTTTCACCTTCTTATTAGAAAATTTTTGATATAAAAAAATAAAAGAGAAAAGAACCGCTTAAGCAGTCCTTCTCTCTAAACCCAACTTCCTTTAGATATTTTCCTACTGTGCAACTGCAACCGCTTTACTATTAAGCAGTTTTAGTGAACATTCGGTAATAACCATTCCTTTGATATTATCGCCATCTTTTGCTAGCATTTCAAAGGCAGGTTTACGCAAATATACTAATCTCAAATAAGCAGGGTCAACGACAAGTATTTTATCTACTGGCATATGCCTATTAAGTACAACATTAACTATACCATAATTTGTAATAACCTTGTTAGCAACAAATCCAAAGGTATCCATAGGCATATTATAATTTATCTGATTAGCATAAAAACCGTCAAGAATCTCCTTATAATCCGCATTGATGAAGCAATAGAATTCACTACTACCTAAACCATTATCCCAAAGTTTCTTGACAACTGCTTTAAAATCATTTTGGGTAGGTGCTGTTTCAATTTCTACCACGTTATCAGGATGAACTTGTTCAAATATTGACTTCATCCTGCGTATATATGGTTCTGTGCTACCGTCATTGTAGTTTGTAGGTGCGAGCATTTTCTTTTCAATATTAACCTTAACTTCTGTCAATCTGTCGTTTATTTCACTTGCAAAAAGGTCATTAATACCAGTTACATTACTTGCTTGTGCTGAGCCGCTAACCTGTACCGCCTTAGAGAATATTTCCATTACATTTGATTTTTCTGCTCTACCACTGGAAGTAAATGTATCAGGTGTATATCCTTCTATTCTGCTTATATCCTCTGTATCATCCAGGGTCTTTTCTCTCCAGTTTATGGTTACGCTTCCAGCAGTTTCAACAAGTTTCTTATTAAGCAAGAGTGTTGTAAGTGGTGTATCAACGGGTGCAATCAAACTAATTTCTCTGCTTAAGTCAATATTTTCATGTGCTGTAAAATTACTTGTTTTTATCATATCTAATCATCCTCCATTATCCGAAAATTTTTGATAGTTTTGAAAAAATCATACCTTCAACATTTTTTTCTTTTTCTGCTACAGAATAGCTGTCATCTGCTTTGTGGTCATTCGGCTTGTAGGAATTTTCTATATCCTGCTTTTTCTTTAGTTCAACCAATTTGTTTATTTTTTCCTGTGCCTTTTTGACATCTTCGGCTTCTACAAGGTCAAAATAACTCTCATCAAGCCCTGCCTTCAACATTTCATTTTTTATTGCTACTGCAACATTGACTTTCTGCAATTCAGAATACTGCTGTTTCACAGTTTCAAAATCAGCAACACTCTTTTCAAGTTCTGCTATTTTAGTTTCATATTGTGCAAGTATTTCCTGCACTTCATTTTTTGAATAGCTTTCCTTTGTTAGTTCAATCATTCTTAATGCTTCCTCCTTTATTTTTAGGGTGTGGTATAAAGTAAACATTGGTCTATATATCACCAGCATATAGCTGTTGATACCGAAAAAATAAAAAAGAGGAAGTCAAATCGGCTTCCTCTATAAGATAAGCAATAAACTGGGATAGTACCGTTTTTTTCTTGATTTGGAGGAGGTGGGACTTGAACCCACATCAAAAACGGCAAAAATTACCTAATATGAGCATATTGTTCTCATCTGGCATAGCTGCCACAAAAGGAGAATATATCAACCCTTGCGGGATTGATACCTTGAAAATATTTTGTAATCAATTTTTTGATATTAAAAAAATAAATATAAAAGGGTACTTTGCTTGCAGTACCCCTTTAACGAAAGGAATGTACAATATCAATCATAAGAATTCCAGATAATGTATTGAAACCCTAGCGTGGGTGATTTTCAAAAAAAATATTCAAATTAATATTGACAACATCAATCACATTCTGATATACTATTGACAATAGAATAGAATGTTGTATTTGTTTGCTCAAATTACCCTTCCATATATAAGTAAACAGAATCTTGCATTTTTTCGCAAAGGTATTTTTTTGCTATTTTTTTAAGCCAATATTTTAAACTGCTTGCTTTGATATAAAAGTCATAATCATTGAGTAGTATATTTTTTATCGTGTTGATTATTTCGCTTTTTGCTTTGTTCAATGCAGTTCTATTTTTATATCCCAAAATCAAGCATATTCTATCAACATCAAAACATCTGTAGTAATATAAATCAATTAGCCAGCGTTGACGTTTGCTAAGATTTTCGAAAATGATTTTTTGCAGTACATTATCAAATACCCACAAATAATTATAATTCAATTCTTTTGTTTTATTATAAACTCTCAAATATGATTTTTTGCCTTTTTTGGGTGTATATTTGAAAGTTTCAACTTCTTTGTATCCATCTTTCCTTTTTGCGGGTATCATGCCGACATCATCAACATATTTCCAATATTCGCCATTCTTACCAAATAGCTTGTTCATCCTTTTGGCATACTCTTCCCATGCTTTGTTCTCGCTGTAAAAATATTTTTGTCTATATTCACGTAATGAACAGTCAAAATAGCGTATAATATCGGAATTTTCTTTTATTTCATGTTCTATTTTTTCGGCTTCTTCCTCTGCCATTGGCTCTATGTCTTTTTCTTTTGCTTTTTTTCCTATTTCGTCTAGTATTGCGTCTTTTTCTTTTTCTTTTTTATCTATTTCGTCTAGTATTGCGTCATTTTCGCTAGTTGCTAATTCAACATCAGGGACTGTAAAATCAAATGGCTTCCGTCTATCTCTGTAGTATTGCTGGTGTCTATCTGCTATAGCTTCCGCTTGCCACTGCATCCGCTCATCATCCCATGTATTTGATAAATCGTTCATCTCTCGCATTTCTATTTGTTCTGTAGATACTGTATTAAATATGCCGTATTTTTCCTTGTATTTATCTAAATATATCTCTAGATAGCTTTTACACACAAAATTTTCGTCATTCCCAAATTTTTTCTTTTTAAAAACATGATTTATAAAATATCCCTTTGGCGACCGTACTTCCCCTTTTGGCTTTTTAATTAGTCGTGCAACATCAAGTATAGCTTTTTCTATAGCATCATCATGTAGATATATATACGGGTGTGTATCCTCCCAATCTTTTCTAAATTTTACTATCTCACGCTGTATATCTTTATCTTGCAGGATACATTCAACTAGCAATTCCCTTTTTTCTTTGTCTGTTTCTTCCAGAATTTGTTTAAAACGTTCTTCATAGATTTTTTTTGTTTCGTTCATACAATACCTCCTTAGTTTCTTTTTTAGTTTCTTTAAAAATTTTTTAAAATTTATATTGACAATATAAATAATTGTGATAAAATTAAATTAAAATTATATAAAGTATAAAGTTTTATTGGTAAAAATTGGCATTAAAAAATGGGTATAACTAATCCCATCTTTATAGTATAGCTTTTTTTTGTTTTTGTCAAGTATTCTTCCATTTGTAATATAATTGTAATGTATTTGTAACATAATTGTAATAAAAGCCACATTTCATTTAACTTGCAATTTGAGATAAAGCTCGTGAATCTTTCACTACCTTTAAATCTTTTCTTTGTCCATCCTTTACAGTTTCGCAGAAATAAAAAAATATCCGCTTATGCGGACTCTAAACCTATATTAACTTCTATATTAATTTCATATGGTTTTTGTCCTCTGTTTTGATTATTTCTAATAAATTTGAATATGCGTTTGTTACTTATCATATGAATAGACGGCGCACTTGCCCTAAGTTTTACTCCAAACCTGCTGCCATGTTT
>LFRM01011022.1_pt1 | contig 13685 bp, 11 predicted proteins | sample 618341 | NCBI WGS metagenome assembly LFRM01 (sample SAMN03654438, study PRJNA283298) | anaerobic digester metagenome | isolation source: pool of bioreactors CSTR01a, CSTR02a, and CSTR03a thermophilic anaerobic... | place: Denmark: Kgs. Lyngby | collected 2014-05-21 | reverse complement strand
ATTTAATCATAAAAAAACTTCCTGTAAATTCAAGGAAGCTTTCGTTTTAATAGAATTTTACTCTTGTAATTGTTTGCTTAATTCAATAATTTGATCGACTGCTTCATCTAAATAATTAATAGTATCTAATAGGGCTTGGTCAGATGATACATCAACATTTAAAATCTCTACAGCATCTAGTGGAACTTGTTGGCCACCCATCTTTAAAAATTCTAGCCAGTTATCATAAGTTGTTTCTCCACTTTGAATTTTTAAGAAGGCTTGGGTTGAAATTGTTAAACCTGCAGAGTAAGTATATGGATATAATCCCATATAATAGTGGGCTTGGCGCATCCAAGTTAGACCAGCTTTTTCTTCTAATTCAACAGCATCTCCCCAAAATTGTTCTAAAACATTTCTTTTTAAAGTGGTTAGAGTATTGGCATTAAAACTTTTACCGGCATCAATTAATCTGTATACTTCACGCTGATAAGCGGCCTCTAGTAAGTGAGTTACAAAGTTGTGGAAGTATGTCTTAGAAATCATCATTGAAAGAATGGAGCGTTTTGCCCTTGGCGTATCAGCTTTTTCCTTTAAATATTGTGTTAAAAGTAATTCATGAAAAGTTGATGGTGCTTCAATTAAATATAAAGAAGGACGTGAACTTGTTAAAGTATTGTTTTGATGGGATAAAATACCTTGTCCAGCATGGCCTAGTTCATGGAAAAGTGTGTAAGCATCAGATAGTAGGTTTGAAAATGAAACCAAGATATATGGATGTTTTTTGTAAGTTGTTGAACAAAATGCTCCTGATCTTTTTCCAATGTTGCTGGCAAAATCTACCCAACGCTCATCATATGACTTCATTATTAAATCAACATAGTCTGATCCCATAGGGGCCAGTGCTTCTTTGACAAACTTTTTTGTTTCTTCTATTGAAATGTCTTGTTTATAAGTTGGATCAACATCAACTTTTAAATCAGCATAAGTCATTTTCTCAAGATTATTTTCTTCTTTGATGTGGGTAATGTATTTTTGCATGACTGGTGCAAATTTTTCCATAATAACATCAATTTGGCGATTGTAAATATCGACTGTAACTTCTTGATCTTCTAACAAGTATTCAAAAACTGAGTCATAACCACGCATAGTTGCTATAATTTTTTCTTTAGAAACTTGATTGTAATAAGATTGTGCCATTATGTTTTTATATTTGTCTAATACTTCGTTAAACTTGTCATAAGCGGCACGTCTAATTTTTGGATCATTGCTATACATATAGTATTCTTCGTACAAAACAAAAGTTAAAGGATACTCTTTACCATCTACTTCAAAGCTTTGAAAATCAGGATCATTGGAGCGAGCTTGTTCAAATATTTCCTGAAATGAGTTTAAAACAGGACTTAATAGTTCAAAGGCTTCCTCAACTTCTGGGGACAGTGCAGCTTTTTTACTCTTTTTTGTTTTACGTATCCAAACACTGTATTGTGGATGTAATTGTGCAAACTTGTCTAAATCTTCATTAGAAAAATCTAGTACTTCTAAACTAAAGAAACTTAATTTTGCACTTTCTTTTGAAATAATTGTTGCAACATTTTTTAGTCTAGCTGAGGCAATCTCATCTGTAATATCCGTATTTACTGGTAACATTGCATATTGTTGCAAATAACTTGCCTTAGCAATTACTTCTTCATATGCATTTAATGCTTTTAAAAGTATGTTAACATTGCTAAGTTTACCTTTATAATTTTCTAAAAACTTATCAACATCAATAATAAATTCTTTTAAAGTGTTTTCAAATTCTGCTTCTGTTTTAAAAATACCGGTTAAATCCCATTTTAAGTCGTCACTAACTTCTGATCGCTTTTTTAATTGTGTTGTCATTTTAAAACTCCTTTTCTATTTATATATATTTTTATCATTTTACCATAGAATTACATCTAAATATTAATATGTTTAATAAACAATTTAAAAATTGAATCTTAAAAATGTTATTAAATTATTTATGTCGCTAAGTTGCATATCAATTAATCTAAAAGCAATGATGTAGTACAATGATGTTACAAGTGTTTGAGGAGAGTTGATTATGAAAATTTTAATAGTGTATGAGAGTATGACTGGTAATACAAAAGAAATAGCAATGAGTATATATGACGCACTAAAGCATGACTATTTGGTTTCAGTAAAAAACGTTGTCGATGTTTTAGAAGATTATAATGAATATGATGCTGACTTATATTTTTTAGGTTCTTGGACTAATCGTGGCAGTAGCGGTAATTTAATTAATGAGTATGCCAAAACTTTAAAAAATAAAAAGATTGCGCTATTTGGTACTACAGGTTTTGATCAATCAGAAGAATATTTTAGCAAGTTAACAAAACGCTTTTTTAATAATTTTGATAAAAGTAACTCCCTTGTTGACAGTTTTCACTGTAAGGGTAGAATGCGCGAAATTGTAAAAAACAGCTATGTAAAACTGCTTAGAGATCATCCTGATGATAAAACTTTAGAGGTTAAAATTGAAAATTTTGATGAAGCAAAGTCACATCCTAATCAAAAAGATTTAACCAATGCTAAAGAATTTGCTTTAGAAGTAGTAAAAAAGCTAGTATAGTAAAGATAATTTCTATGTAAAAAGGTGAACTTGGTTCACCTTTTTAATTTGAGGCAATCAAATTAAGTAAAATATAGTTAAACAATTTTAAGTAGCATACTCGATATTATTTCGGATGCTGGTGTTTACTATATATAAAATATAATTTTCATCAAATAAATATTTAGTTGAGTTGCAAATTTGGTACAAAAAGCGGATAGTTTTGAACTAAGCTTTCTACAATAGACCATAAGTAGCTAAATTGTGTTAATATAAATATCTAGTCTATTCTAAATAGTTATTTAATAAAAAAGTTAGAATTAGTAATTTCAGCAGTGCTATTTGTAATAGTTATGACTAAATTAATTATTTATTAACTAGGAGGAATCATGTCAAAAAAATTAGCAATAAAAGAATCAACATTAAAAAAACTCTTTGCTGCATCTGGCAATTTCTGTTCATTTGAAGATTGCATCACACCAATAGTTGATATAAACATGAATATGCTTGGAGAGGTTTGCCATATTAGCGCTAAGTCAAAGGAAGGTCCACGATTTGATTCGAAACTGACACCTGAAGATAGACGTAGTTATGACAATTTAATTTTAATGTGCAGTGTTCATCATACAATAATTGATAGTGAAGATAACCAAGATACTTATAATGTCACAAGATTAAAAGAAATGAAAAAACAGCATGAAATTAAATTTTTAGACATTGGAAATAGGTTGAGAAACTCAATCAATGACCATACTAAAAATTCCGTTGTGAAAGAATCAATTAACGGTGAAAAATTCTTTGAATTTCTTGGGGGTTATGATCCTGAGGCAGACAAAGATTATTTGTTAAGCATAAATAATATTGCACACATTATGAAAAAAATCCCTGTGCAGACAAGAAAGTTCTTTGTTATTCTTTTAGAGAGAGCTGACATCCAAAATAAAATCATGTTATCAGAAGTAAAAAGAATTACAAAAATGAGCGAATATGAAATTGATGAAGAAATTTCTTTGCTAGTTAAATATAACTTAATTTATGACAACACTTATAATTCCGAAGGCCATAGTATATGTGAAATAAAAGAAAGTGAATTAGGATTTAAAATTTGGGAAGACATCAAAAAATTTGCTGTTTCAGATGATTTTGATCTAAAGGAAATAATTGTAAATCTTAATTTTAACCTTTTGGACTAAAATTTGTATAAGCCCTTAAAATGAAAATTAATATGTCACTAATATAGCAGTAAGTAAAGCAATAAAATATTTAGTCAGAAATTTTATTGATTGAAAAAGGTGAATTTTGTTCACCTTTTTAATTGCTTAAAAATAAAAAACCACTCCAAGTGAAGTGGTTTATAGTTTTATTTGGTGGAGATGAGGGGAGTCGAACCCCTGTCCAGAAAAAGCCCCACATTCAGAGATCTACAGTTTATACTGTCTTGATACCGACAACAAACTGACAGTCAAGAACTGTTGTAGGTTTGTCTAGTTAGGTGTCCACAAGATTCCCTAGACGAGTCTCAAGTGTAGTCATCGTTTGTGACACGAGTTAAACAGCCAATGACAAACCGTTTAGTCGCGCGCAAGCCTATTTAGGCTCTATTTAGGCGGCGAAAGCCACCGCGTTGTTATAAGTTCTGTTTCCAGTTATATTTGTTTGATCTTAGGTGATCAGCCACTGCCCTCTGAATCCAGCAAAGTCCTGTCGAAACCAGAACATCCCCAAATACACCCTTATTATAGCAGTCATAGGGTCTATAGTCAATTTATACAATTATAACTAAAAAGCTTTTAAACTAAGTGTCTATGTATATTTTTTAATCTTAATTTAATCTAGAGTAGTAAAAAAGAGGCTGATTTAGCCTCTTTATAGTTATGCTTTTACGCGCTGTGCATATTCTGTAGCCCAAACTTTCAAATTTTCTAAGTCTGTTTCTGATGGTTTAAATTTAGCCCTAAAGCCATCACTTGTTTTCATTCTTAGCTGTTGCATTCTAGCTACCATGTTTGGTGCTGCTTCGCCTGACCAACCATATGATCCAAAGGCGCTACTTTTTAAAAAGTGGTGCGTTATTGGGTAAAGCTTAGACAAAAAGTCATAAACAGGGAATACAGCATCTGCTAAAATTGTTGGAGAACCAAGTAGTAATCCTTTAGCATCATCTAACTGGGCGGTAATTAAATTGTGGTCATCTACTTCTAAATCAAACAACATAGTTTCTAATCCGTTTTCTTGTAAAACATTTTCAATTGTTTTGGCCATTATTTTTGTAAAACCATAAGCACTAACATAGCCAATGACGACTTTGTCTTTTCTAATTGCAACTGTGCTCCATTCGCTATATTTTTTTATTAACTCTGGAATATCTGAGTCAATAATTGGACCATGTCCAACTGCAATCATGTCTATATCATGTTCATTTACAAATTGGATGCCTTTTTGCATAAATGTTTTAAATGGTGCAATGATAACATCAAAATAATATTTTAGAGCATCATTGTAATCTGTTTTATCCAAAATTTCACTTAACAGCATCTTTTCTGAACAATAATGAGCCCCAAATGAATCACAAGTTACGACCGTTTTAATTTCTGGAATGTATGTATACATTGTATCTGGCCAGTGTAATTGTGGTAAAGCCGCAAACTGAAGTGTTTTATCTCCTAAAGATATTTCATCTCCAGTTTTAACTGGCATTGAATTAAATTCTTGATTAACCATTTCCTTTAGAAAATTAATTGCAATTTGTGTTCCCACAATAATGATATCAGGGTGAACTTTTAATAGTTCGCTAATCATTCCGGTATGATCTGGTTCAGTGTGACTTATGATTAAATATTTGACTTTTTCAACAGGTATTAACTGTTCAATAGTATCAATAAAATCTTGAGCAAAGGCAATTTTTGTTGTGTCAAAAATCGCAACTGCTTCACTGCCTTCAAGTAGGTATGAGTTATAAGTTGATCCATACTCTGTTGTCATAATGATATCGAAAGTTTTCAATCCGTAGTCTCTCGTGCCAATCCAATAAAAATCTTCTTTTAGTTTTAAATAATCCATTATCTTTCTCCCACTATTTTTACAATATTCAATAAAATCTCAACGCTTTTTTCCATTTCTTCTACAACCGCAAACTCATATGGTCCATGAAAGTTATAGCCGCCAGTGCCAAGGTTTGGACAAGGCAGACCCATAAAAGTTAGTCTGGCTCCATCTGTTCCACCTCTAATAGGTGAAGATGTTGGCTTTAATCCAGCCTCAATAATCGCAGCATTAGCAATATCAATAATATATTGCTTGTCGCTAAGCTTACTGCTCATATTATAGTATGAATCTTTAATTTCCACAAATATCAATTCTTGACCATATTTATCGTTAATAAAGTCTTTGGATTTAACCATTTGGAGTTTTTGAAAATTAAATTGCTCCTTACTATGATTTCTAATAATATAACTTAACTTGGTTTTAGAAACATCACCAACCATATCATTTAAATGGTAAAAGCCCTCATAGTTTTCTGTATATTCTGGGCGCATTGTATAATCTAACATTTGATGATACTCAAAGGCAACATTAATTGAATTAACCATTTTGTTTTTTGAATCTCCAGGATGAATATTTTCGCCTTTAACTATTACTTCAGCTGAAGCAGCATTAAAGTTTTCATAGTCAATTGTGCCAACTTGGCCTCCATCAACTGTATAGGCAAAGTCTGCATTGAATTTTTTAACATCAAATCTATCAGCACCACGGCCAATTTCCTCATCTGGGGTAAAGCCTATAGAAATATCGCCATGGTAGTAATCTTGTGTCATTAAATGCTCTACTAATGTCATAATTTCAGCAATACCTGCTTTATTATCAGCTCCAAGTAGAGTTGTTCCATCTGTAACAATTAGTGTTTTATTTACTAAATCTTTTAAAAAATCAAACTTCTCAACCGACATTATTAAATTTTCATTTAATTGAATGTCTTTTCCGTCATAATTTTCAATAATTCTTGGTTTAACATTTTTGCCTGTAAAATCAAAGGCGGTGTCCATATGGGCTAAAAAGCCAATTTTTTTAGCATCAGGATTTTTACCTTTAATAAAGGCATAAACATATCCAAACTCATCCATGTGAGCATTTTTTACACCTAAGTCTAAAAGTTCTTGGACTAAGTGTTTAGCTAATAATTTTTGTTTGTCACTACTTGGACAATTATCATTATTAGGATCTGATTGAGTATCAAAACCAACATAAGTTAAAAAGCGTTCTTTAAGCATAAAATCCTCCTTTTTTTAAATTTAAACAATGTTGCCATTGTGATTAAAATTTTTACATCATAATTTGTGCCATTAATTGATTTATACATTTAATTAATCGACATTTTATCTTGTCTCATTTAAATATATCATATAAAGTAAATTATTTTAATATGTTGTATTGTTTTATGGCTATATCTTATTTACCAACCTAAACTTTCTTTGTCTAAAAGCAGGGTTACTGGGCAGTGATCACTGCCTAAAATATCATCATTAATAAGACTATCATTAACGACTTCTAAAATATCTTCACTAACAACAAAATAATCTATTCTCCAGCCAACATTTCTATCTCTAGCCCGGGTACGATAACTCCAATATGAATATCGATTAGTCAGAGTTGGATAAAAGTGTCTAAATGTATCGACAAAGCCAGCATCTAATAATTGGGTGAACTTAGCTCGCTCTTCATCACTAAAGCCTGCACTTTTGTGATTATCATCTGGGTTTGCTAAGTCGATTTCATTGTGGGCAACGTTTAAGTCTCCACAATATATAACTGGTTTGCTATCATTTAATGTGGCTAAATAAGTCCGCATATCATCTTCCCAATCCATTCGATAGTCTAATCTTCTTAAGTTTGTTTGTGAGTTTGGAACATAAGCTCCAACCATAAAGAAATCTGCATATTCTAAAGTAATAATTCTGCCTTCATTTGGATGTCCTGTAGAATTCATTCCATAAGTTACATTTAAAGGTTGTTTTTTTACAAAAAAAGCAACACCAGAATAGCCTTTTTTCTCGGCACTGTTCCAATATTGGTGATAACCTTCGAATTCAATATCAATTTGACCCTCTTGCATTTTGGTTTCTTGAATGCAAAAAATGTCAGCATCTTGCTCATTGAAAAAATCTAAAAAATTCTTTTTTAAGATTGCCCTAAAGCCATTAACGTTCCATGATATAATCTTCACAAAAACACCTCTTCCATTGTGCTATTATTATACCCTTTATAAACATATTGTTCAAAAAGGTGTAAAAACAAAGTTAAGTTTAACAAAAATTATGTGATGTAAGGGGTTGTATGTTGTATTTTAAAAAAAATATGGTATATATATAGAGAAAATCATTACTAATGGCTTTAGATGTGTTATAATGATTCGGCTAGAAATAGGTGGTTTTATTATGGAAAAAATTATTAATATCGCAGTTATCGCGCATGTTGACGCAGGTAAATCAACATTAGTCGATGCATTCATTAGTCAATCAGGGTTAAATGACGCACATCAAAGTGTAGTTGACCGTGTTATGGATAGTGATGACATTGAAAAAGAACGTGGAATTACAATTTATTCAAAAAATCTTTCAGTTAGATATAAAGATTACAAAATAAACATCGTTGACACTCCAGGTCATGCTGACTTTTCAAGTGAAGTTGAGCGTATTATTAAAACAGTAGATACAGTTATTTTGCTTGTGGATGCCTCTGAAGGGCCTATGCCACAAACGCGTTTTGTATTACAAAAATCTTTGGAGTTAGGTTTAAAACCAATTCTTTTAATTAATAAAATTGATAAAAAAGATCAAAGAGCGCACGAAGTAGTCGACTTGGTTTATGAGTTATTCTTAGATTTAGAAGCTACTGATGAACAATTAGACTTTCCAATTCTTTATGGGATTGCTAAAGATGGAATTGTTGTTAGAAATTTAGAAGATGAGCTAGTTAATATTCAACCTTTATTTGAAACAATAATTGAACACACACCAGTTTATCCAGACTTAAATGATCAACCGTTACAAATGCAAGTTTCATCACTTGCTTATGATAACTTTACAGGTCGTTTAGGAATCGGTAGAGTTTTTCAAGGAACACTTAAAAAAGGTGAAACAATTGCGATTCAACGAGCTGATGGTAAAATAAAAAAAGCCAAGGTTGGTAATATTTTTACTTATGAAGGTTTAGCACGTCAAAGTGTTGACCAAGCTGTTAGTGGAGACATTGTTTTAATTTCTGGTATTGATGATTTAACAATCGGTGATACTTTAAATAATCCAGATCATATTGAACCAATGGAGCACATTCATATTGATGCACCAACTTTATCAATGAACTTTCTTGTTAACTCATCACCACTTGCAGGTAAAAGTGGAAAGTATATTACTTCAAGAAATATCAAAGATCGCTTAGACAAAGAAATTGAAGTCAACGTTGGACTCCAAGTTGAACCTTTAGAAACAACAGATAAATTTAAAGTTTCTGGTCGTGGTGAATTACACATAACAATATTAGTTGAAAATATGCGTCGTGAAGGTTTTGAGCTTGCCTTGAGTAAGCCAGAAGTAATTTTTCATGAAGTTGATGGTAAAAGACATGAGCCAATTGAAGAGGTAGTTGTTGAAACACCAAGTGAATATCAAGGATCAATTATGACTAAGCTAAATATGCGTAAGGGTCAAATGTCAGACATGATCGAAGCTAATGGTTATACAAGAATGGTTTGGTCAGTACCGACTCGTGGTTTGATTGGTTATCGTGGTGAATTTATCACCGATACTCGTGGTGAAGGAACAATGATTAGAAAATATAAGGGTTATGAACCTTTCCGTGGATCAATTAGTGAGCGTAAACATGGTGTTATGATTTCTAATACTGATGGTGAAGCAATGACTTATTCAATTTTTAATTTACAAGATCATGGTTCATTCTTTATTTCACCACAAGAGCAAGTTTATGAAGGTATGATTGTTGGAGAAACAAGCCGTGATATGGATATGGAAGTTAATCCAACTAAAAATAAAAAAGCAACTGCAGTTAGAAGTTCTGGAGCAGATGAGGCAATGCGCCTTGTGGCACCAAGAGAAATCACTTTGGAAATGGCTGTAGAATTTATTGGGGACGATGAATTAATTGAAGTTACTCCAGACAATATTCGCTTGCGCAAGAAATTATTAAAAGGCTTTGAAAGAAAAAGAGTAAGAGTCAATAAATAATTCTCTATAGTCTTAGAGATGTGTTATAATACTTTTGGGTTCTTGTTAGGTATGGTCACTTAACAAGGGCCCTTTTATATTACCAAACTCAAAATGGCTAAATATTATGTTATAATAACTTATAAACTATTAAATTTTTCAATAGAACTAAACGAGAAAAACAATATATTCACTAATAAAAAATTAGTGTCTGCGTTTATTAAATATTTAAAGTTAGATTAATTCTAGCTGTTTTAATTATTGTTTAAATTATTAAGTAAACCGGAATTTAATAATTAAAAATCACGGTACAGAAGGGATTTAGATAAATTTATGAAAATTGGATGCGTAACAGAAGCGAAAACATATGAAAATAGAGTTGGTTTAACACCAAAACATGCAAAAACTTACATTGAGGCTGGACATGAAGTATATGTTGAAGCTGGTTTAGGAATTAAAAGTGGTTTTAGTGATGCAAGTTACAAACAAGTTGGAGCCACAATATTAGCTAGTGCCAAAGAAGTTTGGGATATTGCTGAAATGATAATTAAGGTTAAAGAAATAATACCAAGTGAATTTGATTTTATGCGTGAGGGGCAAATCATTTATACTTACTTACATTTAGCTGCCAACAAAAAGTTGACCCAAGCCCTTATTGATAAAAAGGTTAAAGCAGTGGCTTATGAAACTGTCACAAACAAAGCGGGCGAGTTAGTCTTATTGAAACCAATGAGTGAAATAGCTGGTAAGTTAGCTGTATTAGAAGGTGCTAAGTATTTAGAAACTCACTATGGTGGAAAAGGCGTACTACTTTCAGGTACAAGTTTAGTAGAACCAGCCAATGTTGTAATTGTTGGAATTGGATCAGTTGGCTATAGTGCCCTTATTGATGCTTATCATTTAGGTGCAAACATTACAGCTTTAGTCCACAGTGAAGGCAAACGCGATAAATTATTAAAAGAGTTTGATGGTAAAGTAAAAGTATTAATTAATTCGGATGAAGTATTAAAGAGTGTGCTAGTAGATGCCGATTTAGTTATTAGCTCAGTACTATTACCAGGTGGCAAGGCTGAACAGTTGATTCGTCGTGAACACTTAGATATTTTAGAAGATGGTTCTGTCATAGTTGATGTGGCCATTGATCAAGGTGGTTCTACTGAAATGAGTCGCATTACAACGCATGAAGACCCAATCTTTATTGAACAAGGTGTTATTCATTATTGTGTTGCCAACATGGGGGGAGCAGTACCCAAAACTGGATCTAGAGCACTAGGTAAGGTGACAACACCTTATGGTCTACAAATTGCAAACAAAGGTTTAGAAATATCAGCTAAAGAGGATGAAGGTCTAAAGGCTGGAATAAACGTTTATCTGGGGGCTGTTGTAAATGAAGAAGTTGCAAATGAATTGGGTTATAAATTTGAAAAACTAGATTTTTAAAATGAGTAAATATAAATAAAATATCAGGCTTGATTAAAATTTTTTAGTCAAGCCTTTAAAATACCTGTATAATGTAATTTATACGGAGGTACTTTATGATTGTAGGAAGTGTTATTGAATTAAAAGAATCTGAAAAACGTGTTGGTTTAATTCCCGAGCATGCCAAAATGTATGTTGATAATGGCCATCAAGTAATTGTGGAAAAAGGTTTAGGCATTGCCAGTGGTTTTAGTGATGATGATTACAAAAATGTTGGGGCTAAGGTTGTTTTTAGTGCTAAAGAAGTTTGGGATCAAGTTGAAATGATGATTAAAGTAAAAGAGCCAATGCCAAATGAATATGCCCTAATGAGAAAAGATCAAATTATCTTTACCTACCTCCATTTAGCCGCTAACAAAGATTTAACAAAAGCTTTAATGGAGCGCCAAGTAAAAGGTGTTGCCTATGAAACTGTCACAAATGATAATAGTGAATTGGTTTTATTGCGGCCAATGAGTGAGATTGCCGGTAAATTAGCGATTTTGGAAGCTAATAAATATCTGGAAAATCATTATGGTGGCAAGGGTATTCTTTTGTCAGGAGCTAGCAAGGTAAAACCAGGTCATGTTTTAATTGTGGGTGTAGGATCAGTTGGCTATAGTGCAATGCGTGAAGCTTACAATTTGGGAGCGACAATAACTGCTTTGGTTAGAAGTGAAGAAAAAAGATTAGCATTACTGAAAAAATTTAACAATGATGTAGAAGTTTTAATTAGTAATGAAGAAAACTTAATTTTAGCTTTAAAAAAATCAGATGTTATTGTCAGTAGTGTTTTAATCCCTGGAGCTAAAACGCAGCAGTTAATTAAACGTCACCATTTAGATTTAATTGAAGATGGATCAATAATTGTTGATGTTGCTATTGATCAAGGTGGATCGATTGAATCAAGCTATCCAACAACACATAAAAATCCAATTTTTATTGAACAGGGTGTTTTACATTATTGTGTTGCAAATATGGCTGGGGCAGTACCTAAGACTGCATCAGTAGCACTTGGTGCTGAAACAATTGTTTATGGATTAATAATTGCAAATAAAGGCTTAGAAAAAGCAGCGAGTGAAGATGAAGGTATTTATAAGGGAATCAATGTTTACAATGGTAAACTTGTCAATGATCAAGTTGGCATGGCTTTAGGCATTGAAACATTCAAATTAAAGTTTGAATAAATTATAGTGTTTTTCTTGATAAATTAATCATTTAGGTGTATTATTGTAAGGCAGTGTTCCGCTAGCTCAGTTGGTAGAGCAATTGCCTCTTAAGCAATGGGTCCAGGGTTCGATCCCCTGGCGGGGCACCAAATTTATCATAGCAGTCTTTATTTTTAATAAAGGCTTTTTTATTATTATGGAGCAAACAAGGGGTGGTCAATTATGAATAAACGGGAATATGGGATTGATATTATCAAAATATGGGCTGCCTTAGCAGTTGTCGGTGTACATCATTATCGGGCGATTGGCTTTTATGAAGTTGTTTATAATAATGAAGCTAACATGCTTTTTACAACGTTTTTATATATCTTCTTTTTAACTTGTGTTCCATTGTTTATTATTAGCAGTGGCTATTTAATGAGTGAAAAGCAAGTGACAATAAATTATTACAAAAAACTTATTTATTTTTTAAGCGAAGTGTTTTTGATAATATTGGTGGGCTTTTTTGTTTACTACATATTAAAAGATAATTTCACTTTATATAGATGGTTAAGTAAAAGTGCTACTTATTTTTTAGCGCCAGCTTACTACATTGGTGTTTATACAGGTATATACTTAATCGCACCGTTTTTAAATAAATTTTATTATTCTATGAATAAAAAAGAGAAGATTGGCTTTTTGATTGTCTTACTTTTAACGATTTCACTACCAAAGGTTTTAAATGGTTTGCCAAGAGTAAACTTTTTTGATCAAAGTGCTAAAGATATCTGGATGGTCTTGTACTACTTTATCGGTTTGTATATTAAAGATTTCCAACCAAAGTTAAGTGGTTTTAAAAATATCTTTTTGCTAGTCTTTTTTGCACTAATGTTTGCTTTAAGTATAAATCACATACTAAATGGAAAGACATACAGTTCAGTTTTAGGATATTATGAAGGTATATTCACCGTTTTAATTAGTAGCTTAAGTTTTATACTTTTGTATAAAATTGAAATTAAAGCTTTTATAGCTCAAAAAATTATTGTGGTACTATCTAGTTCAACACTTACATACTATCTTTTATGTAAATTAATTGGTGATCCAATTGCAATGAAATATTTGAAAATCACTAATGATTTTTTTGCAGACTTTCACACAATAATCCCTAAAATGCTTTTAAGCTTTGCAATAGTTACGCCAATTGCCGTGTTTATTTATTTAATTAACAATCAATTGAAGAAACTGTTGAGTCGTTTTATTTAAAATTTTGCTTTTTGATTTGTTATAATA
>LFRM01279902.1_pt1 | contig 13690 bp, 8 predicted proteins | sample 618341 | NCBI WGS metagenome assembly LFRM01 (sample SAMN03654438, study PRJNA283298) | anaerobic digester metagenome | isolation source: pool of bioreactors CSTR01a, CSTR02a, and CSTR03a thermophilic anaerobic... | place: Denmark: Kgs. Lyngby | collected 2014-05-21 | reverse complement strand
CGGTTGTCTCGCAGCTACATTAATAAAAAACATGCTATAAAGCCCGATTTTTCGGGCTTTTTTTATGTCAATATTTTTGGATTTTGATGTTGTCTAATGTTGTATAATATGCTATAATTATCCCGTGGAGGTGATTACTATTTTCCTTAAACAAAGTAAAGGAAGCAACGGTAGGATATTCCTGTCTTTCGTCCATGGGTACCGCATCAACGGCAAAGTTAAACATAAGACTATTGAAAAAATCGGTTATCTTGATGAACTAGAAAAAATTTACGACGACCCTATTGCTCACTTCAAAGCAATCGCTAAAGAACGAAATGCGAAAAATTATGCCAGAAAGAAAATAGAAATTGACATCGAAAAAAATCTTGCTGACAACGAAAACTGTAGAAAAAACTTGGGATATGCTATTCCAAAGCGTATTTACTCTCTCCTTGGCATCAATAAATTTTTCCAAAACAAACAAAAACACCTTAACATAGACTACAACCTTAACAGCATCTTCAGTCTTCTCGTTTTCAGAAGGATTTTATTCCCCGGTTCCAAAAAACGTGATTTTGAAAAGCGTGATTTCTTCTTTGATAAATACGACTTTTCACTTGATGACGTATACCGCTCTCTTGATCATTTCGCTGCTTACTCCGAACCTCTTCAAAAATTTTTGCACGAACAAATTTGTAAAACTATTGGCCGTGACGGGAAGCTAGGTTATTACGATGTTACAAACTATTACTTTGAAATTCCGTATGATGATGAGGACGAATATGATGACGATGGGAATTTAGTCAAAAAGGGATTACGGAAAAAAGGACCATCTAAAGAGCACCGCCCAGATCCTATAGTTCAAATGGGTCTTTTGATGGACTCAAACGGTATTCCTATGGCTTTTAACACCTTTTCGGGAGCTGAAAGCGAAAAGAAATCACTACTTCCACTCATTCGTAGAGTTAAAAGAGATTATAATCTTGAACGGATTATTGTTGTAGCGGATAGAGGGCTAAACACTAGCGATAATACAGCTTTTCTTGCAGGAGTAAATGATGATGATTCCCGAGGGTATGATGGCTATGTTTATGGACAAAGTGTATTAGGTGCTGATAAAGAATTTAAGGAATGGGTGCTGAACCCGGATGGGTATATAAAAACTATCGAAACAGATAAAAATGGTGATGAATATACTGTCAAGTACAAATCACGAATATATGCTAAAACTATACAATTGGAAAACCGCCAAGGAAAACGGAATCTGAAAATGACCATCTATCAAAAACAGTTGGTGTTCTATTCGGAGAAATATGCGAAAAAACAAGAAAAGGAGCGGGATCTTGTCATAAAAAAGGCCCTGGATCTAATCGCTAATCCGGGAAAATACACAAGGGCCACCAGCGTTGGGGCTGCAGGATATGTGAAAAATATAAAATTTAATAAGAAGACTGGGGAAATAGCCGATGGGCTTAACCTATTGTTGGATATAGAAAAAATTAAAGAAGAGGAAAAATTCGATGGGTATTATTCAATTGTAACCAGTGAAAAACATCTGTCTGATCAGGAAATCCGAGAGATTTATAGGCAGTTATGGGAAATCGAAGACTCATTTAAGATTACCAAAAGTGAACTTAAAACAAGACCAATTTTCGTTAGAACACGTGAACACATCAATGCACATTTTCTTGTTTGTTTTGTCGCACTTCTCATTTTGCGGATACTTGAATTCAAGTTAGGTAAAAAATATTCAATCCGAAGAATAAGGGAATCGCTGATCGAGTATTCTTGTACCTATATTGAACAGAACATTCATGTGTTTAATTATAGAGATGAAATTTTGTGTTCACTAGAAAAGATTTTTGATCTGAATTTGAAGAAAAAGTACATGAGCACCTCAGAGATTAAAAAAATTTTAGAGTATCATAAATAAGGGCGTATTATACAACATCAAGATGGCAAAAAAGAAAGCTCTGCAAACCGCATTATTGCAAGGGTTTACAGAGCTTTTTGTTCTTTTTTACTGCGAATAAAAGGAAGCTATCGCTTTTTTGTCAAGGATTATTTTAACCTTTCCCTCAGGCGGGGGTGAAGGATTTCTTCCAGCTGGGAAAAAGAAATAGCGAATTCCGGTTTACCTGCTGCATAAGGCGCAATCTCGTAAGACTGAAAACAGATAACCAAGGCATCAGCTGTGAAATAAAAAACCTGATCCTGGGCAATGGACTCAAACCAATAATAATCCAGCTCGAAATTGCTTTTTGCGATTTGCTCATTTATCTGTTCATTTAAGAAAGCAATGTAATTAACTTCTGGAGCAAAAAGGTCAGGGAGAGTGTACTGCCTGCCTGTTTCCAGATCAAAGTTAAAAGCAAACTTGTAGCCGATCCCGTGAGCTCCCCCTGTGAAATAATAATCCTCAAACAGAATGCTCAAGATATTGTCCCGGTTCCTCTTCACTAGGTAATTGAGATAGTAATCGTACGGTATTCGCGGGGGATCGGTTAATAGGCCTTCCCGATCGCTGAACACCGTCTTCTTGAGCGCTGTGACTTTCTCCTCAACAGCAGAGTTCACAAGCTTTTGTACATCAAGGGGTAGCCCATCAACTTGCGGATACTGCATCTGAACATTCAAATACTGATCGGTATAAGTTACAGTTTCGTTTTTAATCTGAAGCTGGTTTTCTGCTGCTTTAACGATCTCATACTGTCCATGGGCAGACTTCACGTCCAGCCGCAAGTGATCCTGAAGAAAATTCACTGGCACATAGCAGACGCTGTCAATTAGACAGGGCTCAGGCCACAGAAAAACTCGGTGGCCATTGGCTACGAGCAAGCCGTCTTTGAGGTTCATATATAGCTCTTTTTGTGGACTTGTGAGGGTTATCTCCCCAGGAATGTAGTGGACAAGGTATCCCGCAAACTCAGCAACTTTGCGCAGGGGAAACATCTCTTCTCCGTGAAAGTAGTGCAGCTCTGCAGGATTGAGGAGAAGGCTTTCCGCTGCGCCAAAGCATGCACAAAGCATGAAAAGAGTAGGCAGCAAGAGGTAACGCTTCACGGGATAACCCCCAGTCATTTATTGATCGTCAGTATTATTATCATGCTTCCGCCGCTCTGCAAACGGGTAAACAGGGGTCAGATGCCTGCGAGGAGTTTCAAACTCCTCGTCTTCAAAATCATCGTACTCATCATCCCAAAAACCAGGGCCATCCCCAACTCGGTCAATGAAATCTCTGAGGTTTTGATAAACTTGAATTTCGGCAAACACATACCGCGCTTGAGCAAAGAAATAAAGGACAAATAAAACCACCAGCCCCTGAGTTGTTGTCAGGGAGAACCAGCGGACAAACAAACTGTTTGCCGCCAATAAAATCACTGCTTCACCAAGCACCCTGCCCATACTTCCCAAAAAAGAAAACAGTTCGGCACATCTTTCCCATTTTGTTGTTTGCTCTTCCAACAGCCTCCCTCCGTTCCTCAACTTGATTTAATCTTAACAGAATTTTTTTCCTCTGACAAGGCCTCAGGACACAGCTTGTATTTCGCAAAACGGCAGTATTTGCAGCTTTGTGGATTTGCAGGAAAATCCTCTTCAGCCTGACCTTGGGCCATCTGCCAAGCCAGGTCTAAAAGCTGCTCTTCCAACTTCTGCCAGTCATTGAAGCGCCAGGAAACTGTCTCGTCGGGAACCAAGTAGTGCAGAGCGAGCTCAACCTCCTTTGCTCCGACTATTTTTTGAACAGCATATGCATATACCTCAAGCTGAAGTCTGTAGTAATCAGTGAGCTGAGGCACATTCTGCGAAGTTATATTGTTGCTCTTAAAATCCACAACTTGCGGAATTGGTCCTAAAAGCAGCTTATCCACGAACCCCTCGAGAATAAACGGACCCAAAGACACAGCAAACTGCCATTCGGAGTGTGCGTTTTGTAATCTCTTGCAGAGCTCATTTCTCTGGTAGCGCTTCAGAACAGCAGAAAGCTCCTCCAGCTGCGTCAAAGTAGGCTCGAACCCGTAAGCTTTGAAAGCTGCCAGCAAAAGAGCAGCTGGGTCTGAATCGGGCATGCACTTTTCACAGGCCATGTGGAGAATTTGACCCCGCTGCCAGCCTGCAAGGCCCACCCCCTGCTCTTCTTCCAAAAGGTTTAGTGCAGCCTCGTCCACCTGCCAGCGGTAGGTGTAAAAGTAACGCCGGGGACAGGAGACGAAGTTGATAAATCCAGTTGCTGACAAAGGTGGATGGGTGGGACTGATCTGGTCTGGCTGAACCTTAACGTTAAACAGAAGAGGCAGCTCCTCAGCTTCAGTTTTAGGTGCGCTCTGCTCCTTGTGCATAACGGGAGCAGGATCAACGTTTCTGGTTATTCTAAGGACACCGCCTTCGTAGGGCAGCGGTTCTGTAACTTCTTCCCAGTCTTCCACATCGAAAATTGTGCCCAGCCACCCGAGCCAGCTTGTCTGAACAGCAATACCGCCTGATTTTGGATTTTCAGCACGGCTCGAAATGATCAGGTGATCACGAGCCCTGGTCAAAGCTACATACAAAATTCGCTTGCTCTCTTCAAACTCAGCCCTATCTTCTTCCGCCTCCAATTCCAGGTAGCGGCTTGGCTTTTCTACGTCTATGTCATTGCATCTCAGTGCCAGACTGCCGTTGCGGCAGATGAAAAAGATGCCACTGCTGCGCTTGATCCCTCGAGAGAAATCCGGCACCACCACTACAGGAAACTCGAGGCCCTTGGACTTGTGGATGGTCAGCAGCTTTACAGTATCATCTGCTTCGCTCTCTACCTGAGCCTCTCCTTCCCTTACCTCCTGCTCCAAAAACTGCTCAACCCGCTCGATAAGCTGTCCTGGTGTCATAAGCCCCCCCTGTCCGAAGCGCCTAGCCAGCTGAACCAGCTTTTCCAGGTTCTGCAGTTTTTGTTTGCCCAAAAAGTCTCCAACAATAGCAATTTTATAGCCTGTGCGGTCCAGAATCGTTTGAATCAGCTGATCTAAGGGCAGGCTGCGCATTTTGAGAAACTCCGGGAGCAGAGCGCGGGCTTCCATAAAGCCTTCAAGATCGCTGCCTGATAGTTCCGCTGGAACCTCCGTAAACAAACTGGCATCCAAAGAGTCTTCTCTTGTGAGCCAAAAGAGGGCTTCATCTGAGAGAGAAAAAAACGGAGAGCGCAGAATCCCTGCCAGGGCCACCTGATCTTTGGGGTTTTCTATCCAGCGCAGCATGTTCAGAACGTCCTGCACTTCCTGCCTTGCGTAATAACCTCCTCCCCCCAGCACGTAGTGGGGAATTCCGGCATTGGCCAGGGCATCCTGGTAAATGGAAAGATCTGTGGTGCTCCTGAAAAGCAGCGCAATATCTCCCCAGCTGACAGGCCTGCTTCCGCTCTTTGTTTCAATTGTCAACTCTTGTTCCTGGACCATTTTTTTAATCCGGCCGGCGATTTGCTCTGCTTCTGTTTCTCGTCCTTCTTCTGCTTTAGCCCCTTCTTCCGGGAAGGTCAGGAGAAGTTCTGGCTGCAGTTTTGTTTCTCTGTGGCTTTCGAGCTTTTGGTAGCTGATCTCCCCCGTGAAAAGTTTACTGAAAAAGTGATTGAAAAAATCGATTAAGGTTTTTGTGGTCCTGAAGTTGTCCAAAAGCTCGATTTTCTCTCCAGCTGCCGATTCAATCCGCTCCACAGTTTCGCCGAAGACAGCCACCTCAGCTCCCCGGAAGCGGTAGATGGACTGCTTTGGATCTCCCACCACAAACAAATAGTTCTCCCCTGCCCTGTAGAGGTTCTGCAGCAGCTTGTCCTGCAGGCGGCTTGTATCCTGATATTCGTCAATGAGCAGATATTTAAACTTCTTCCTATAGCGCTGGGCAAGATCCGGATGATCTTTCAGCAGCTTGTAAGCGTAAAGTTCCAGATCCGCAAAATCCAGCGCTCCCAGTTCCAGCTTTCTGTTGGCATATAGCTGATCAAGCTTTTCCACAAGCTGGCAGAAGTCGGAAATAACCTGTGCATTCCGCTGCTCTGCCACTTCACTGCCCAACTGTTCCAAAGCTTTTTGCAGCGCATCCACAGGCTCTCGCAGCTTACCACTCTTATTTACTATGCTGCCACTTCGCAGAAAAGCTTTTAAAGCTTCTCCATCTAAATCCAGGCAGTCACCTCTCAGGAGGCACTCCCTCAGAGGCGCAGCCTCTTTCCAAGCTGCTGCGAAGCTGGCCAGCTGCGCTTTATTTTTTGGTGTAGTTCCAGGAAAAGTTAGAAGCTCTTCTCCTAACTCATTTGCCCTTTGTGCAGCTTGCAGCAAATGAGGCAGTCGCTCCTTTATCTCCCGCTGTGCTTGGGCACAAACCTCCTGCGGCGTAAGCGCTTCAGACCGCAGCTTCTCGTAGAGAGCTAAAAGATTGGCCAGAACGGTGTCTTTTGGAGACACCCTCAAAAGCAGCTCCAGGCCCCGTTTTTGCGGTGCCAATGCAAGAAGACTTTCTTCAGCTGCCTCCTGCAGCAGCAGTTTTCCTTCATCCTCAGGCAAAACCGAAAACAAAGGGTCCACCATGGCCAGATCTGGATTCTCCCGCAAGAGACGAGCGCAGAGGCTGTGAATGGTGCTGATCTGCGCTCCGGGCAGCGCCTCTTTCAGCTCAAGCCAGGCTGCTCCATCGTCTCCTGCTGAGATTTTCTCTTCAATCTTCTGCCTCAGCCGTTCTTTCATTTCCGCAGCTGCCTTATTAGTGAAAGTGATGGCCACAATGTTGGAAAAATCAGCGTTTCCACTTTGGAGGAGCCTCATCAGCCGCTCTACCAAAACCATGGTTTTTCCGCTGCCTGCTCCTGCCACCACACCCAGGTCCTTTTCCAATTCAATGGCCCTTTTTTGTTCAGGGGTAAATTTATTTTTCACCAAGGCTTGCATCCTCCTTTCTGGCCAGGCGCCACTTATTCTTACGGCAAACAGTCTTGTATTCGCAGAAAGGAGGACATTCCCCTACTGGCCAGACCCGAAAATCGCCTGAATTAATCCGCTCCAAGTACGTGCTGAGCTGCCCTCGAAACCACTCCATTATTTCGTCCCATTCACCTCGAAAACAGCTTTTTGCCCTTGAACTCATGCCTGTCTTGATCTTCTCTTCCTCTCGCCAAAAACCGCGGAACCTTGCATTTTTCAAACTGTAAAAAAGCGCGCCTATAGGCCTGCTGTGAGGTCCTAGAATCTTTTCTGCAGCCCAAAGGTAGACAGGAAGTTGTAGGCTTACGCCTGCTGCTAACTCTTCATTAGAAGGCAATTTGCCGAGCTTATAATCAATGACTAGAAAATCCCCTGTTGGCGAGGTGTCCAGCCTGTCAATGCGGCCCCGAATGCAAATTTTGCCCCACGGCAGCTCAAGCTCCAGGGGCTCCGCCATGGGAGACTGTCTCATACCGAAGGAAGCCTCTAAAGATCGGGGAGACATGCTGTAGCCTGCAGTCTGCTGCCTTTTCAGCTCTTGATCAAGGAAATTAACGAGAAGCTCCATAGCCTTTTCCTGCTGGATCCTCTCGAAAAAGTCCACTCTGTCGTCTGGCCAATTGACCTCTAGCAGCTCCTCCAGCTCAGCCAGATAAGCCGTCCGTTTTTCAACGAATAAAAATTCGCCCTTGTGTTTTTCGAGAAACTGCGACAAAACCTCATGGAGCACTGTGCCCAAATCTTTGGGGGACAGCTGGTCATCAAGCTCCGGAAGTGGTTTGAGGGTTAATATTTCAAGACAATAAAAACGAAAGGGGCATTTAGCATATGTTTCCAGCTGGCCGGTACTGTAGTGGTGATTTTTTAAAAATGGAAGTCTGGCAGCAACCTCTGGCCTGTCCAGGTAGCCGTCGAAGGCCGTCCACTCGGTGCTGTTCCTTTTTTCCAGGAGCGACCTTGCCCTGAGGATATTTCGGGCCAATTGCGGCTGCCTGCTCTGGAATTCTTCCCACAGGGCTATGTTCTTTGTATCCTGGGCATAGAAAGCAAGCTCCTGTTCTGATGCAATTTGAAGGTTAGTGGTGGGAAACTGCTGGGAGATGGGAAAAGTATGCTGTGGGAAATCCTTTCCTTCTAAAAGCTCGATTAAATACGGACTGGGCAGGATTTGCTGACCATCTTCATCTTGGATTTTATAAGAAAGGAGAAGGACTTGTCGAGCCCTGCTCACGGCAAGTTCAAATAAATCCCGTTCACGCCCTGCCATCTCAGAGCGGGTTCGCAACTTTATGCCAGCAGCAGAGAAACTCTGCCGCATTTTTTCGGAGAAAAACCAGTCCTCAGGCCAAGGAGTTGGATATTCGCCTTCCTCAAGCCCCAGCACTGCTGCGCCTTGCCAAAACAAACCTCTGGCCTCAGCAGGATTTACCAGCCTCACCCCAGTGCCCCGCTGAGGCGTGCGCAATGCGAGCTGTCTTGAGCTGCCCTCAATTGCCCTGAGGAACAACTGCTGAAACTCTGCAAGCTCCAATTCCTGGGGAAGGTAGCTGGCAAGTTCAGACAGTTCATCCAAGATCGATTTCAATTTGCTCAAAGCAAGAACCTGGGAGAGCCCTGCTGCCCCAGGTTCTGAGATCTTTGTTCTGCTTTTGACAAGCTGCCAAAGCTTCCCACACCGCTCAGCTATGGTCTGGGAGCCGTCAAGTTCCACGAGCTCTTGGAAGAGAGCCGCCGGCTCCTCTTCCTGAAACTGTTTTTCCACGATTTCCTGCCATCTGTCCCTGCCCCAGAAGAGGTTTGCTTCCCTGCTCAGCAGGTCCAGCACAGCACCAATTTCAGTGCCCAATAGCAGCCGGACGAGGCTCAAAACCTCTGTCCGCCGCCAATTGTTCTGCAGAAGCTCTAAAGCAGTTTTACAGGCTAGCACTGGCGGCAGCTGGGAGTTGTCAACCCTAACTGAAACCTCCGAGGGGATCCCCATTGCAGCTAAAGTTTCAGCCACCTGATTGCGGTACTTTTCAGGCTGCCTCGCGATTATGACCAGCTGCGAAGGCGGGATGCCTGCTTTGATCTGCTGTTTCAGCCAGCGGCAGGCCTCTTCCACCTCTTGCTTGAGGCTGGAAGCTGCATGAACCTGGACGTTTCCTGCCTGGAAATACTCGGTTTGCTGCTTTTGCTCGATCTCAAAACCGCCCCCAAGCTGCAGGGCCAAGGTTTCTGCCTCCTGAGGAGAAGCGCCAGCCAGATTAACGAGGACATGCTCCGTCCTCTGGCAGAGCAGGCGAAGGCACTCTTCCTGCAGGGCAGTGAAATCTGCAAAGCCGTCCACAACCAAATGAGTCCAAGAATGTGCTGCCAACTGTTCCTTTGCTAAGCTAAGGCTTAAAGCTTCGTCTGACAATTGCTGTTTCTGCAAATATTGCCAATAGGCGGAGTAAAGCTCGCAGACCTCTTGGGGAAGTCCAGGCCATCGATCAGCCGGACCCAGCCTCTCAGGCCTTGCCCCCCCATGGGCCAGTTCCGTCACAACTCTCACAACTTCCCGCCAAAAGCCAGGGAATTTGGCCATGGCCTTTATCTGCGGCCAGTTGCCTTTCTGGGCTAGCTTCTGGAGCAATAGCTCCTGCTCCAAAGGGGACAATTGGCGCCTTGTGGAATTAAAGCGCCGGGCTAGTTCCGGGAAGGTTGCGAAGGTAACGCTGCTTTTCACGTTGCGGCGGGCCAAGGTCGTTCGCATCTGGCGGCACAAATCTGGTGTTGCCCCGAGGTAAAGGGCAGCTGCTGCTTCAGACAGGGCAGCTGCCAGATCAACAGAGCTTGTCAGTGTCCCTACAATAATCTTGCGCATGCTTTTCCTCCTTGCAGCTGCGTTACTAGCTGCTTGTGCGTTAAAAGGGTGAAAATTTTCTCCTGGGGAAATTTCATTCTTGTGGCCAGCATCTCGCGTGCCAAATGGTGGAAAGGAAGTTCCGGGTTCTGACAGTAAGCTTCCAGTTCCTGCCTCTCGTTTTCAGCAAGGGGCTCTCCTTTTGCAAGGAGCTCTGCGTTGAAAAACACGGGCACAGCCATCCCTCCCAGGCTTTCCACATGCTCTTTCGCTTCTTGCTGAATGGCAATGCCCATGGGATCTATGTCAGTCCAGATGTGAACAGGCATACCCTTGCAGAGGAGCTTTTTCAAAAGCAGCCGCTGCTCTGTTGCCAAATAACCTTCCAGCAGGATTGTAATCACTGCTTCATGCCACAGGCCGGAGCGCAAGATCTCCTCAAAACAATATTTTTTTTCAATCAAGACCAGACAATCGGCAGTTCGTTTGGTAATCCGCATTCCGCTCACTGTATCCTCAGTCAGGGTGATGAAGGGAAAACCTGCCCTGCCGCTGATTGGCTGCCTTTCGTAGACAGCACGGAAAGGTCCGGCGCAGTAAACTAAAGAGGTAAAGCTTTCCAGATTCAGCTCCCTGAGGCGGCAATCCAATAGAGCTTCGATTTCCCGGCGGAAGCTCGGCAGCTGGTTGCTGTCTCCCAGGTGCTGATAAGAAAACTGCTGTTGGGAAACTCTTTTCCCATGAGCCAGCTGTCTCTGCAGGAGGATCAAGAGCCGCAAAAGGGTAAGATATCGTCCCCAGTTTTCCAGGCTGGCAAGCTCCTTGCCTGTCTGAGGGTGAAAAAACCTGGGGGTGAGACCCGTCCGCAGGCAATTATACTGCTGGCGCAATATCTCATCAAGCTTTGTATATAATTCCGCGCTGCGTGCAGGATTTTGCGGCCAGTCTCCTTCCTTTGGCATAGGAGGTCTGGTATCGAAATATGTGGAAAGGAGCCCAATTGCTTCTTGCCTGGGCTCGTCCTGATCTAATTTCTTAAAGTAAGCTGCCAAGGGTTTATAAGCGTGTGCTTCTAGGTAGACTCTGCTTGTCTGCAGATCTATCTCGTCTTTGCTGACGTTTTTGGCTTCCACCTGAATTAAGCCATTTCGCAAAAGCGTTTCGATGACATATGCCAGCACTAAAATATCTGAACCGGCTTTAATGGTCAGGTTCACCAGCCTGCTGTTTGCTGCGCTTCCCAAAGGTTCTGGGCGCATGTCAGGATCTGGTTCTGCAGGTATTTCTTCATCTGATCCCTTAGATACACGCACCAATTCCCGCAGCACGATCTCCATAGTCAGCCGCTCGTCAATTCGTTCCTCGCCTTTCACTACCGCCAAAGGATCGTGGTCAGGGTCGAGAATCCCGGCTCTGCGGGAAGAGATAGGGATTCCAGTTACCTCAGCAGTGTAGCCGCATTCCTCGCAAGTTTTGATCCAGACTTTATCAGCCCGCCATTCTGCAGCCTTAGGGGGCTTGCTTTTCTTTTTCCAGGGGGAATTTTTATAGTATATTTGCCACGGCCGCTCTACTATGCTGCGCCGCCATTTGCAGGCATGCTGGGCCACGGCATCACCTCCTAATCGATAAGTGTGATTCCGCCCATGTAAGGACGCAGTGCATCAGGGACAGTCACGGTTCCGTCCTCGTTTTGATAGTTTTCCAGGATGGCTGCCACAGTTCTGCCAACTGCAAGTCCTGAGCCATTCAAAGTATGCACAAATTCCGGTTTTGCTCCCAGCTCCCTGCGGAAGCGAATCTGAGCCCTGCGGGCCTGGAAATCTTCAAAATTGCTGCAGGATGAAATTTCAACGTACCGGTTGTAGCTGGGGAGCCAAACCTCTAGATCGTATTTTTTCGCTGCAGCAAAACCAACGTCGCCTGTGCACATCATAGTCTGACGGAAGGGCAGTCCTAACCGTTTTAATACCTCGGAGGCATCAGCCACAAGCTTATCTAGTTCTTCATAGGATGTTTCAGGTTTGACAAATTTAACCAATTCAACCTTGTTGAACTGATGCTGGCGGATAAGGCCCTTTGTGTCCCGTCCGGCAGCTCCTGCCTCTGCCCTAAAACATGCTGTGTAGGCTGCGTAATAGATGGGCAGCTGATCACCATCTATAATCTCTCCCCGGTGGAGGTTGGTCACTGGCACCTCGGCGGTGGGGATGAGGTAGTAATCAAGGCCATCGCACTTGAACATATCCTCAGCAAATTTCGGCAGCTGTCCTGTGCCGATCATGCTGTCTTTGTTCACCAGGAAAGGCGGGAAGATCTCCTGATAGCCGTGCTCTTGGGTGTGCAGATCCAGCATGAAGTTCATCACTGCCCGCTCCAGACGCGCTCCCAATCCTCTGTAGACAGTGAAACGGGCGCCTGTGATTTTGGCAGCTTGTTCGAAATCCAAAATGCCTAATTTCGCGCCGATCTCCCAGTGGGCAAGGGGCTCGAAGTCGAATTCTCGAGGCTCTCCCCAGCGGGCAACTTCTACGTTTTCAGAATCGTCTTTGCCAATTGGCACTGAGCTGTGAGGGATGTTTGGAATATTAAGGAGCAGGTCCTGGATTTTCTCTTCAGTTTCCCGAACCTCTCCGTCCAGCTGTTTGATCTCCTCCCCAACCTGCCGCATCTGGTCCACTAAATCCTGGGCGTCTTTGCCGGCTTTCTTCAACTGCCCAATTTTTTCAGAGGTGCTGTTGCGAAGGCTTTTCAGCTGTTCAACTCGATAGAGCAGATCCCGTCTTGCCTCATCAAGCTGCCTGATCCTCTCGAGGACAGATGTGTCTTCTCCTCTTTTCTCCAATGCTTCTTTCACGATTTCGGGGTTTGTGCGGATTAATTTTAGATCGATCATTTCTTATCTCCTTCCAGCATCCACTTTTTTATTGGTATGTATCGAGGGGGTCCTGCCCCTAACTTGCTCTCAAAAAGGGTCACCTCATGCACAGGCACCAGAATGTTTTCTGCAACTGGCCCCAGAATGCTTTTAATATCACGGGGTTTCTGATTACGAAACCGTGCCAGGGTCAGATGTGGAGCAAAGGGTTCTTCCTCACCTAAAGCGCACCGAACCAAGCCTCCCAACTTCCCAAGCTCCTCTCTCCCCTCTCCTGGTCCCAGCCACAGTACTTTGGGTCTGGAATAAGTGCCGAAAAGCTCAAGCTTATCCAAAGCGAAGGTAAATGCTCCAGGCCAAGGGATCCTATCGAGTATGTTAATTATTCCTTCCAACTCGTTTTTTGTCCGTTCACCCAGAAAAAGCAGAGTGAGGTGAAAGTTTTCCGGCCTTGTCCAGGAGAGAGCTGGCAGTTTATCCTTTAGCTGTTTCTGCAATTGTGAAACTTGAGCCTTGATCTCAGCAGGCAAATCTATTGCAATGAAAGTCCTCATAAAACCCTCCTGCGGCCTTCGGCACTTTTAAGTTTTCGTTTATCCCTCATGCAGTTACTCTTTCCTTACCTGGAGTCTTTTTATGTAGGAGATTTGTCAAACTATCCCTAGTAAGGGAGATGTAAAATCTGTTTCTGAAGTGCCAGGGTTGCCTTAAACATAAGTTTCCATCAATAGGAAAAAGACTTGGATCTATTGACCCAAGTCACTTGCTTGCAACCTTGGTGGACCTGAGGAGGATCGAACTCCCGACCTCTGCGTTGCGAACGCAGCGCTCTCCCAGCTGAGCTACAGGCCCACAACAATTTCATTATAGCACCGGGAAAGTTGAACTGTCAATTAGCACCAAGAACCAAACAGAAAAAGCCAGGGTTAGCATCAGGTTCATTTTCTTCTGCCCTCGGATATAATGCTCTTCAAAACCGTATATCGTATCAAGTCTGCTGTTTATACGTTCTACCGAGGTGCGCATCTTATAAAGATTATCCCACTTGAAACTAGA
>LFRM01325738.1_pt1 | contig 13696 bp, 15 predicted proteins | sample 618341 | NCBI WGS metagenome assembly LFRM01 (sample SAMN03654438, study PRJNA283298) | anaerobic digester metagenome | isolation source: pool of bioreactors CSTR01a, CSTR02a, and CSTR03a thermophilic anaerobic... | place: Denmark: Kgs. Lyngby | collected 2014-05-21 | reverse complement strand
TCAGGGCAGTAACACTTGCGTTATTTTTTGTTGCAGCCACAGCACAGGCTGTGAGTAGCGTAGGGCAGCACTATATCGAGCGAATTAGCCAAGGTGGCCCTGGCACAGTCAGAGATGTGGCAAAAAGTATCCAACAGACAGGTATGGATGAAGTAGAAGTACTGGATGCACTGGCTGAGCGCCTGTGGATGGATTATCAAAAACCCGGCGGCAATCAAATTGATGCAACCTCTTGGGCTATCGTCGCACTAGGTAGCTCAGGTAACTCGCGTTACCAATCCGTGATAAAAAATATCCACACGAACACCTCTTTTAAAAAAGTTAAGAAACATGCACAAAAAGCGTTAAAAAACCTTAAAGATGGTTCGGTAACACAGTTTCAGCCCGGCTCAGTCAACTTAACCAAAGCCGACACTGCTGCAAAACCAGCGGCTAAAACTCAACCTGCAGCCAAATCTAAATCCAGCGATAAAGTTTCTTTAGCCGAGATCAAAGTGGGCATGAGCATGCAGGAAGTAGACGTCCTAGCGGGCTCTCCTACATCAACAAACAGCCATATTACTGGCAAGGCATTTATTCCCTTTAATTTTTCAGGAAAGGACGCCCATCGCACGATTTATTACTACAAGGGTCAAGGCCGTGTAGTGTTTTCTAATCAATCTGCTTATTCCGGCACCTATCGCGTCTCTGATGTGATTCTAAATTCACAAGAACCTGGTTATCCGTAAACTATAAACACCGTCAATTCAATGATGCACAAAAAAACCTTGCTCTGGGCAAGGTTTTTTTGTTGTTTAAGCTAAAAAGTGCGAAATAACGATTAACGCGTCTTCGCCAAATCACCTTTGAGCGCTACACCAGCCATGATACCGCCTGCATGGCATTCATAATTATCGCGGCTCTTATACACATTATGCTTATAGTTACTCACCAAGTTCACCACCGCATTAGCGCCTGCATTCTTGGCCGCTGTTTCGAACTGTATGAGTGCAGACTGCAACGCCCAACTGCACGCCGCCTGGTCTGATTTATTAAAGGCGTTGGTTTTCTTACTGGTAGTCAAACCCTTACGAATAACCTTTGCGCCACTGGGTTGGCTATCTAAGTAAAACTTTACACTGCCATCCAACCGTCCTGCGGCTAAAGCTTCTTGAAGCACCTCGTTAAAGTTTAAAAAATGAGTCGTATCGCGTGCTTGCGACACAACCGGCAAGCACAGTGCGGTTAAAAATACCGCCAAAATTGTTTTTAATTTCATAAATCACCTCGCTTTGATTCAACCACACTACTTCCGCATAATAACGTAGCTCGCCCTGCCTGATTAAGGCATGAAACTTAATTTGGAATTTATATCCATTTCTAAGTTTTTAATCCAGCGATTAAAATTTCTATGGATACTGTTGCGCTTCACGTTATAGTCCAAACCTTGGCTAGACACGTGCTTAATAGAGTACCTATAAGCACTGTAATCAATCTGTATGACCGCTAGATGGCGATCATGTTTGTTATAACGCGCAATTATTTTCTGACCATCGTCTGACTGTAACTGCCAGCCACGTCCTTGTAGTGCCTCATAAATTGCGCTCTGCGTACGCATCGAGTCACCGGCTTGCTGAGTAGCAACCGTCTGGCTGATACTCATAACGGGTGCAGAAGTACCGCAACCAATCAGCAAAAAAGTACAAAGACTAAGCGCAATCCCTGTTTTTTTCATTGTTAACTCCAGCGTTTAAAAACCAAAGACGTATTAATGCCACCAAAGGCAAAGTTATTATTCATCACGTACTCATTCTGCATCTGGCGTGGTGCCGTTAAATAATCCAACGCTCCGCAGCGACTATCCACGTTGTTTAGATTGAGCGTATGAATATAGGTGTCGGTATTCATCATCTGAATACTAAACCAAGACTCTAACGCGCCACAGGCGCCTAGCGTATGGCCTAAAAAGCTTTTTTGTGAGCTGATAGGCATCTGTTCGCCAAAAAGCTCACTGGTGGCCTGGGTTTCAGCTATGTCACCTGAATCAGTCGCCGTACCATGACCGTTTACATAACCAATCGCACTAGGTGGCAGTTGTGCATCCTGCAAAGCCAGCTCCATAGCAATACGCATGGTGTTTTTTTCTGGCTTGGTAATGTGTGAGCCATCAGCATTGCTGCCAAACCCTACAATTTCTGCATAAATGCGCGCACCACGTGCCAAGGCATGCTCTAACTCTTCCAGTACAAAAATACCTGCACCCTCACCGATAACTAAACCATCTCGGTCAACATCATAGGGCTGCGGCGTCTTGGTGGGCGTATCGTTTTTTAAACTGGTGGCATACAGCGCATCAAATACCATGGCTTCAGTAGCACATAACTCTTCCCCACCACCGGCCAACATCATCGCAATACTGCCGAACTTAATCGCTTCATAGGCATAACCAATGCCTTGACTACCGCTGGTACAGGCGCTTGAGGTAGGAATAACACGCCCCTTTAGACCAAAGAAAATACTGATATTGGCGGCTGTAGTATGCGGCATCATTCGCACATAGGTGTTGGCATTTAGACCATGTGATACTGAGTTCAAGAGCATATTGGCAAAGTTTTTTACTTCTTGCGGACTGCCCGTTGATGAGCCACAAGCCACACCCATACGACCATCTTGAATACTGGGCTCACCTAACAATCCAGCGTCCTCTAAAGCACGCTCAGCCGCATACACTACATATTGCGATACAGGACCCATGCTGCGTAATTGTTTACGTGTCCAGTGCGCCGGTACAGTGAAATCATTAAGCGGACCACCCAAGCGCGTATTTAAATCGGTAAAACGATCCCACTCGTGCATGTAGCGAATGCCGCTGCGATTATTCAGAAAATTATCGCTGATGGTTGCCCAATCATCGCCTAGTGCGGAAACACCACCTATTCCCGTAATAACTACACGCTTTAATCCAACCATTAACATAGTCCGCCATTCACTGCGATAACCTGACGCGTAATATAAGACGCTTCATCAGACATCAAAAAATTAACCACTCCAGCCACTTCCTCTGCTGTACCCATGCGCTGCGCTGGAATCATTTTCAGCATTTCAGCTACTGGCACGTGTTCGTCCAGCATCGCAGTATCGATTAAACCAGGTGCAACACAATTTACCGTAATTTTGCGCTTAGCCAGCTCAATAGCCAGCGACTTTGCGGCACCAATTATGCCTGCTTTTGAAGCACTGTAATTCACCTGACCGCGGTTACCAATAAGACCAGAAACAGAAGTCATACATACGATACGTCCTGCTTTACGGCGGCGAATCATGGGCATCATTAGCGGATGCAATACGTTGTAAAAGCCGTCTAAATTGGTTCTGAGCACAGTGTCCCAATCATCTTCAGTTAATGCCGGAAAAGCACCGTCTCGCGTTAAACCCGCATTGCACACTACACCGTACCAAGCACCATTGCGCTCAATCGCCTGCTCAAGCTGCTCGCGTGCTGCCTGTCGATCAGCTACATCAAACTGCAAAATATCGACTTGCCGTCCCAACGCTTTAATTTGCTCGGCGACTTGTTCTGCTTCGGCCAAACCGCTACGACAATGCAGGCTAATATCAAAACCTGCTTGCGCTAAACGTAATGCGATTGCACGACCAATACCACGGTTAGAACCCGTTACCAAAATACGTTCGCTCAAGGGGGAGTCTCCTGAATATAACTTGTCACATTGTTGGGGCGATAAACGTTTAATCTAGCACAAACCTGAATGTCATCAGAGGTAAGCTCGCATTCAAACACGCCCATCCCGCTATCATCTTCCAGTGAGCGTTTAGCACTAACCCGTAACTCACTGCCTAAAGGAAAACGGCTGACATTAGACTCATACTTGCGGGTACCTAACAAAAACCCAAGCCGAACAGGCTCACCTGCATGTCTAGCCTTCAATCCCGCATAAGCAGCGATTGCTTGCGCCATCAATTCCACCCCTAAATAAGCCGGATAACTGCCATCTGCTTGGCTAAATAAACAGCCGTCACGCACTGTTAAATAAGCAACGATAGTCTCATCATCGTAATGCTCAATTCGATCCAATAAAATCATATTACCCGCATGGGGTAATAACTCAGCAAGAGGCCACATCCACTTAAAACCCTAAAATCAAACTTGTATTGTTACCACCAAAGGCAAAAGAGTTACTCATTAGCCAAGGCTCAACACCTTGCGCAAACCTATGTCCAGCCTTACATAAATTAAGCTGCGCTAACTCTGCATCTGCAGCGCCATCCCACACATGCGGTATATGCAGCTTGTTTGGGTTATAGCTACCTTGCATAGCCAGCCAACAAAAGGCGGCTTCCAAAGCTCCAGCAGCCCCAAGCGTGTGACCAGTTAGCGGCTTGGTTGATGAGCAAGGCTTGCCAGCACCAAACAACTGATTCACCGCTGCAGACTCCATCGAGTCGTTATGCTGGGTCGCGGTACCGTGCAAATTAATATAACTAATTTGCTCAGGCACAAGCTGTGCATCGGCCAAAGCTAATTGCATGGCCTTAACAGCACCCTCACCCTCAGGCTGAGGTGCTGAAATATGGTACGCATCAGAGCTTGCCCCAACCCCTGCAAGCACAGGCGTGGGCTGGTCATCATGCAACAATTCGCGGGTTAACAGAAACACCACCGCCGCTTCGCCAATATTAATGCCTTGGCGATTTTTGGAAAACGGATTGCAGTGCGCCGTACCTGTCTCTTATACACATCTCCGAGCCCACGAGACTAGGATTCGGTGGTCGCCGCGTTCTTATCCTTGGTCCCTGCCCAGGCGATCCGCCGATGGCTGATGCCAAGCCGTTTCNNATTGCAGTGCGCCGTACTGACCGCTTCTAAACTCGAGAAACCATTCAGCGTTAAATGACATAGGCTATCAGAGCCACCACAAATAACCGCATCACACAAACCCGCCTGCAACATGCGCTTAGCGCTGATTAACGCCCGCGCACTTGAGGTGCAAGCCGTTGAAATACTGTAACTGGGTCCAGACAAACCCAGCCAATGACTTAAAAACAACGCCGGATCACCCAACTCTTGTCGGCGATAATCAAATGCCTGCGGTAAAACACCCTCGCGTTGCAAGTCGGTAATATGCAAACCTGCTTCATAGATGCCGCTGGTACTGGTGCCAATAATCACCGCTATACGCGCCTTGCCATAGCGTGCAATCGCCACGTCTAGCTCAGGCATTATTTGCTCGGTCGCGGCCAGCAATAATTGATTGTTCCTAGAGTTTTGCCATGGGTACTCGCAGTTCACTGGCGGCAATGGCGCATTTACTACACCACATATCGCGGTGGTTTCAGGAATCCAGTCCGTCACCGGTTGCATACCTGAGCAGTCACCGGCTAACAAATTTTTCGCCACCTGCTGCTTGCTGCTCCCCAGCGGACACACCAAGCCTAACGCGGATAAGTAACTCTTAGTTTTTATCATTGTAGATGCTGTACTGTTATTTTTTGTTGGTTGGCGAGATACAGAATAAACTGCTCTGCAGAGACGTATTCAACCCGCCATCGGGCCTTTAATGCGCGTGCCAGTTCGCTTATTTGTGCCTCAGGATACAAACGCGCGGCTTGCTCAGATTCCATAAGAGCAAACAACACCGCTGCAAACCACTGTTTAGCCTGCTGATTCGGCGGTAAAAGCCCTTCCGCTTGCCAACGCCCACGGTGTAATACTTGTCGCGCCATCGGCATTCCCATTGGGTTAAACAACGAAAAACGCACGCCGTCATGCTGTTCTTGGATAACCAGCAAATAATCTTCTACTTGCTGCTGTTCAACCTGCACTAGCAGTTGTACGGGTAACGGCCAAATAGACTCTACTTGAGGAAAGTCAGGTACCGTCCGTTGCCCCGCACAACCGGCAAGCAACAACACCGCTAAAAACGCTAACCAACGCTTGAGCATTATTGCGACTGCATACGACACAATTCTGCTAACACCGCTAAGCGACGGCGAGAATCGGCCACATAAGGGTTGGTTTCATCCCAAGCATAGCCGGCCAAAATCGAGCACAGCATGCGCTTTACTTCCGGTTGTGGATTTTCATAATAAATCACATCTTGAAACGAGGTGTCATACCAGCCTTCGACATAGGTGCGGAAGGTTTCCACTCCCACTTTTAACGGCTTAGCAAACTCAGTTTCCCAGTCCACCGTCTCACCGCGTAACTGACGGTCGAGCAAATTAGCCGCCATGCTTGACGAACGCATGGCAATGGTCACCCCAGAGGAAAACACTGGATCTAAAAACTCAGCCGCATTACCTAGCAAAGCAAAACCTGGACCGTGTAACGTTTTTACGTTGGCCGAATAACCACCCAACGTGCGCATCGGTTGATCCCAAATCGCATTTTTAAAAATACGCTTCAAGTTCGGTGCTTCGCTAACAAACTCTCGAAGACAGGTCTCTAAATCTTCCGGACGATCGTTGAAACGTTCCTCCAACGCCACTACTCCTAGTGAGCAATAGCCGTCACTAAAGGGAATACTCCAGTACCATACATCACGCATTTCTGGGTGGGTAGTAATCAGAATTTTTTCACGGTTAAACTGCGGATCATCAATACAGTCACGCACATGGGTAAACACCGCTTTACGTACTGGCAGGGCAGAGGGCAGCTCTAAGTCCAGTAAGCGTGGCAACACGCGCCCATAACCGCTGGCATCCAGCATAAACTCGGCCTGTATTTGATACTGGCTGTCATCTGCTAAGCGGCGCACTGTTAAAAGGGGCTTGCCCGAGGAGTTATCCACCGCAACGATTTCTTCTTGGTAACGAATTTCAACGCCCTGGGCTTGGGCTTGGTCCGCCAACAACTTATCAAAACCTGCACGTCTCACCTGATAGGTGCTGCCCATACCGGGGGTGTAGGTCTCGCGGAAATCAAATTCGGTATAGCGCTCTCCCCAACCAAAGGCCGCGCCATGCTTAATTTGCAAACCGGCATTGCGTACAGCCTCTAACATGCCGGCTTCTTCAATAAAGTCTAAACAATGCGACAACAGACTTTCACCAATCACAAAGCGTGGAAATTCCTGCCGCTCAATCACCAAAACCTGATGGCCTTTGCGCTGCAAAATAGCAGAAGCAATAGAGCCAGAGGGACCTGCACCTATGACTACAACAGGATGTTGCTCAACTGTTACATTTTCTAGCGCCATATTCACATTACCTTATTCAAGAATTCCCTAAATCACGCACCCTATACTACCCACAATGCATGACGACCAGAACAAAACCTTCTACCTATACAAAAATCATACTGGTGCAGTTTTTTTAGACGCCCAAGGCGCTAATAAAAAACTAAACACCAAACCCAAACTCACTGCTATTCCAAAACTACTGACCGCTGGTGTGCTAGACAGCGCCAGCAAACCAAAGGACAACCAGGTCGTAATGGCAGCCAAAAACGCACCCAGCAAACTGGCTGCCTGACCACCGACACCCTCGTACATGATGATGGCATAATCCACACCAATGGCCGTGACGAGCAGCAAGCCAAACACACTAAATAATGTTACCGGTAAACCCAGCCAGCCTAGGCTTGCAGCAGCTAATAACGCCGCAAAAAGCGATACGCTCAGCGTACGTAACGCACCGCGCCAACCAAGAAATACCATTAACACAATAAAGATCGCCGCGCTTGCTAGAACTTTCGACCACAGCGCATAGTTTTGCGTGTGCTGAAACAGCTGATTTAACTGAGAGGGACGATCCACCCAAATCACACCCTCTTGTTGCTGGGCGAGCTCGGCTAGTGCTTGGCTATTACGCAATCCTTGTAAACGCACCATCGCCACATACTGATTATCCTGTTTACCGAGCCATAGCATGCGCCAAGGTTCGCCCAAGTCAGACGCCAGCGCCTGCTCAATCGAAAGCGGCTGTTGCGCCTGTAGCTGTTGAATTTCTTGCTCGATTAACCCTGTAGCAATCCCCGCATCAGCAAAGGGCTGTAGATCCTGCTCATTAATGACGGCCAAGGCTTGCGCTAAGGATGGCTGACCGAGCAAGCCCGCTAACAGGTCAGTAATGGATTGATAACCGGACAAATCACCCTGCGCCACATGTTGATCCAACTGCTGCTGCAAACGGGCTAAGCGCTCGATAAGCTTGTGCTCATCAGCACCCTGTAACAAAAAAAACTGACTGGTGGGTTGCTGCCCGGTTAACTGGCCAATCTGCTGTGCCTGCTCCAACAACTCAGGCGCTGGAGCTACCCATTGGCGCAAATCATTGTGCAACTGTAACTGGGCAAACCCTGCCACGACAAAGAGCAACAAGGCAAAAGCGAGGGCATACCCATTAACCCGCGCAAAAATAGCTGTATGCCAGGTTAATAACTGCTGCATCCAAGTTAAAGGTAATCGCCAAGGTTGCACGGCATTGGGTTTGGCAAGTAACCAAGGTAAGCAGCAAATAGTGCACACATAGGCGGCCAGTAGCCCCGCAACCGAAAATACCGCCACCTGCGATAAAGCCGGAAACGGCGTAAACGCCAAAGCCACATAGCCTATGGCATTACTGAGCACACCCAGTGTTAGGCCCGGCAAAGTAGCACGCAATACCTTAGCGCTATGCCAAGGCTGCATCACCCAACCTTTAGACAAATAATGCATCGGAAAATCGATGGTGACACCAATCAGGCTAATGCCTAACACCAGCGTCATCGCATGAATATAGCCAAACACGGCAATGCAAGCGGTCACCCCAACCCACAGACCAAACAGGGCAGGCAGCAACGCAACGAGGCTATTAAAACGGCGAAACAACCACACAATTAACAACAACGAGCCTAGCAGCGAAATACCGCCCAGCCACTGAATCTCAAAACCTGCTTGCTGCTGCGCCTGGGCGCTAAATAACAAGCCGCCACTGGCTAAAACTTGACCACCTTGCTGTTTGATTTGCTGCGCCAGCTGTTGAATTTGCTCCGCAACCTTTAACACACTGGCATCGGCAAAGCCGCTTTGTTGGCTGCGTAAGCGCAGTAAATACCAATCACCGGTTGGGCTATCGACAAACAAAAACCCTTGTGCATCGCTCTGAACTCGACTGACGCTTTGTAAGCTGTGCTGTATTTTACCCGTCAGACCCAGCCAATCCTGCTGCACGCTGACTAAGGAAAACCCACCCAACGGGTCAAAGATTTCATTTATTCGCTCGCTAAAAAACTGCTGCGGCTGTTGCGCTAATTGTTCACGCACTGCCAAAGGCACAAAACTGGCACGACCCGCTAACAGCTGCTGACTTAGCTGTTTAAGGTTAGTGCTGAGTTGATATTCGACATGAGAAAACTGGCCGCTGTCCTGCAATTGCTTAGCCCAGCCGCTGAGCCGTTGACTGGCTTGAGGGTGTTGAATTAACACAATCAACTCTTGATCAAGCACCGCTTGAGTACGCTGCTGCGCATATTCAATTAGCTGATTGTTGTCTGCATGAGGAAGGATTTGTAAGAGGTTGGCGCTAACCGGCAACTCGGCACGCCATTGCCACAGGCTCAGCCCCGCTAAAATAACGAGCAGCGCAATAAAAGCTGCAAATAAACGCTGCTCAAGAGCTAAAGGCTTGCTTCTCATCGGCCTTCAGCATCCTGTATTGCTCAACGTTTTCCATACGCATTAGCGTACGATCACCCTGTGTTTCATGCAGCTCGATACTGTGCACATAATCAGCGCCTTTGATTACGATTTGCGTAAAAATCTGCTGCAGCAAGAGCGCTTTAGGGCTTAGCACCAACTGCCAGTCATGCATATCACCAGAAAGCGCAAAACTAAAATCTTCCTTTAAGCCTTGTTGATCGCCGGCCAACACCGCTAAAAACAAACGACTTTGCCGATTGGCGGCATCCTGCTTGGTTTGTAACTGCCATTGGTCAGCAACCCGCAAAGCAATGCCCGTAGCTGTAATACGGTAACTACGCACCAGCGGAGCCTGTAAATTCCACAGTAAACCCTGCTGTTTCGCCAAAACAAAGTTGCCCTTGCTGGTCAAGGGTGCATCAAGCCCGCGCAAAAATTTTTCTTGCACAAACTCACCACGCAATACCTCAATTTTCGCCAGCTGCTGAGCTAAATCCTGTTCATCAAAAGCCCAAAGGCTTTGGCTTAGCAAGAAAGCACATACAAACACAAACAGTCTATTCATTGGCTATTGCCTCAGCCACGGCTGTATGGAGCACCGCTGGGGTAACAAATTGCATTTCACCACTGGCTAACTCAATAGCCACTTGGATGCTACTGCCACGGGTTAAACGCTCGCCTGTTTGTGTATCACAAATCAAATAGTTTATTTTTAAACGCTCTTGCCACTCAATCAAATCAGCGGTTACCGTGATTTTTTGCCCAAAAATCGCTCCTTTTATATAACGCAGTTGCATATCTACCACGGGCCAACCATAACCACTATCACGCATTTGTGTGTAGTTGTGGTTAATTTTATCCAGCAATGCACAGCGGGCCACTTCAAAATATTTCACATAGTGCCCGTGCCAGACAATGTCCATCATATCCACATCAAAAAAGGGAACTTCGAGCGTAACACTTGCCTGAATAACGCCTTTTTTACGCATATAGACTCCAATGTTGCTGTTTGATTTGTTCCACACAATGCCGCAACTCATACTCTAAAGCACGATCTTCGAGCAAGGGCGGATAGGTTTCTGACATCTCATCGAGCATCTGCACCAAGCGTGCATTGATTGACAGCGAGCCTTGTTGCTGACGCAGCCAAACTCCCTGCTTAGCAGCCAACAATGTAGCGGCGGCCACCTGCTCGGTTAACTCAAGACTGCGCCGCGCATCACGAGCGGCGATAGTACCCATGCTTACTTTGTCTTGGTTATGACATTCAGTTGAACGAGAAAACACGCTGGCCGGCATAGTATTTTTTAAGGCTTCAGCCGTCCATGCACTCACGGCAATCTGTACCGCCTTAAAGCCATGGTTAATCATGGCAACCTCTTTGGCCGCACCAGATAAATTACTCGGCAAACCGTGGTTGTATCGGGTATCCACTAATAAAGCCAATTGGCGATCCAGCAGATCAGCCACGTTGGCTATCAGGTTTTTCAAGCTGTCCATGGCAAAAGCTATATGCCCGCCATAAAAGTGACCGCCGTGTAATACACGTTCCTGCTCAGCATCAATAATGGGGTTATCGTTGGCACTGTTTAATTCTGTTTCAATAAAGGTACGTAACCAACCTAGGCTATCCGCCAACACACCCAGCACGTGCGGTGCACAGCGTAGCGAGTAGCGATCTTGCAAACGGTGCAAGCCATTTAAACAAAACAGCTCCTGATCCGCTGAAGCCTCAGTAACATCGAGATCATCGCGCAACCAAGCCGCAACCTGCATCTGCCCCAGATGCGGCTTAGCTAAAAACAAACGTTCATCAAAATGCTGCACATTGCCTTCTAACGCCACCATATTCAGCGCGGTAATACGTGTCGCTAACTTAAGCATGTACTCGGCACGGGAATACACCTCGCACGCCACACCGGTCATTGCTGCAGTGCCATTCATCAAGGCCAAAGCTTCTTTTGGACGCAGTACCAACGGCTGCCAGCCCAATTGCTGATGCACCTGCGTCGACTCACACACCTCACCCTGATACAACACCTGACGCTCGCCCGACAAGGTTGCCGCCACATAGGATAGCGGAGTTAAGTCACCACTGGCGCCCACCGAACCTTCTTCAGGAATTAACGGCAGAATATCGTGCTGTAAAAATGCACACAGGCGCTCTAATAACTCAATGCGTACACCTGACATACCAAAACACAGTGACTGCAAACGCGCAGCTAAAATCATCCGCGTTTCAGCAGCATCAAAGTGTTTACCCATTCCACAACCGTGGAAAGTGAACAGCCCTTTAGGTAAAGCCTCAACCTGATGCAATGGTACAGGCACCACACAGGAGTCACCGTAGCCGGTGGTAACCCCATAAATAACACCTTCACGATCCAGCAAAGTATCTAAGAACTGTGCACCGCGCTGAATGCGCGCGCGAAAATCTTGATCCGCTTGCAGAGCAACTTCTACTTCACCTTGAGCAATAGCGACAACCTGCTCGATGGTTATCGGTTGAGTACCAAAAATAACTTTTTTAAGGGATTTATTGTTCATCTGTGTTCCAAAACTGGTAAAAATTAAACCATTGATCGGGCGCTTCCAAACAACGCAAAGCCAAACGATCAGCAAACTGTTGCGCGCAATCATCTAGTATTTTTTGACGACTGTGACGCTGCCATTCAATACGTTGAGCAAAAGGCTCCAGACATATACGGTAACGACCCTTTGTTTTTAAACAAAAAAACAAATTGACCCGGCATTGTAACAAGCCAGCTAACAACCAAGGGCCTTGCGGCAAATAGGCAGGCTGACCTAAAAACTGCACCAAACTTAAACGCTTATCCTGCAAGGGGACCCGGTCTCCAGCAATGGCTAACCATTCGCCTTCATCAATACGCTGATTCAATTGCAACATGGTTGCCGCATCAAGCTCGGAGACTTGAATTAAACGCAAATTACTCGCACCGCTTTCATTTAATAGCCGGTTGATCTGTTGCGCATGGGTTGTATGCACCAACACATTCATGCGTACTTTCTTACCGACTTCCGCCAACGCACGACATACTTCAAGATTGCCCAGGTGCGCACCCACCAAAATTTGCCCACGTCCTTGTTGCATATGTGTTTGCTGGCGTACGGCATGTGGATCATCCACATCTAAATGCTGCAAACCTAAGCGCCCATGCCACACATCAAATTTGTCCAATATGCTTTGCGCAAATGACATAAATTGGCGGAAGGTTTTTAAAAGAGTGGGCTTTAACGCGTCTCGACCACTCCACTGGGCAAGATTTGCGTAGTAGGTATTAATACTTTTGCGTGCGACTCGTCCCGTGACAAAAAAATAAAACACAACCGCATACAACAAAGGCGCTATCAAGGTGCGACCCAAGAGTCTGGTGAGTTGCAAGATAAACTTCATCAACCAAAAGCTGCCGCGCTCACGCTGTGTTGCCCAATGCTGGCTCGGTTTTTTACTCATCGAACTAACCTTCGCCACACAATGCGCGGCGCGCGCCAAAGCATGCCAAAAATGAGCTTTGTATGCATTTTGCTAATCAGCCAATTATCTTGCCAAGGCCGAAAGTTGGACAAACCATCTTCTGGGTAAATAACGTCTATTGGATACCATTGCATGCCCACTTCACGCCAAAATAAACGCACCAGAATTTCAATATCAAAATCCATACGCTCGCCAAGTTTCACCTCATTAATGAGCTTGACTACAGGCGTCAGTGGGTAAACCCGAAAACCACACATGGAATCTCGGATCGCAAAGGATAGAGTCTGTAGCCAGACCAAAATATGAGTGAGGTAACGCGCATAGTAACGCCCCTTGGGGACAGAGGCATCGTATTGTGGATAACTACAAATCATCGTCTGTGGCTGAGTACGTGCGGCACGAATAAAAAACTCCACTTGCTGCAAATCATGCTGCCCATCCGCATCCACTTGCAAGGCATGAGTAAAGCCCAGTGATTGCGCATAACGCAAACCACTCATTACCGCACCACCTTTGCCTTTATTCACACTGTGGCGCACTAAAAATATCTGCTCTTGTTGCGCTAATTCATCCATGATTTCAA
>LFRM01046615.1_pt3 | contig 13697 bp, 16 predicted proteins | sample 618341 | NCBI WGS metagenome assembly LFRM01 (sample SAMN03654438, study PRJNA283298) | anaerobic digester metagenome | isolation source: pool of bioreactors CSTR01a, CSTR02a, and CSTR03a thermophilic anaerobic... | place: Denmark: Kgs. Lyngby | collected 2014-05-21 | reverse complement strand
GAGTTAAATATGTTAGATAGTAACTTTACAAACATTGAAGGATTACACGATGAAATGCAGTACACAACAGCTTTAGATATGGTGAAATTAATGGACTATGCCTTAGAAAATCCAGACTTTAAAACAATAATTACTGCGCTAAATTATCAAACTACAAAAACTGCTGCTCATCCAAATGGAATAACACTAAAATCAACTGTACTTTCAATGATAGAAGATGATGAAAGTCAAAACTATGTATTAGTTGGGGGCAAATCTGGCTATACACCACAAGCTGGTCGCAATTGGGCAACATTATCAATAAGAAATGATATTGAGTATATCACAATTGTTATGGGTGCAAAATCACAGGATCAAAATAGCTCGCACCAACTACATATCATTGATACAGTCGAATTATTACAACTTTTAAATGAATCAAACGATTAGTAATTTAAATAGACATTATGATTGATAATAGTATTTGTTTGTGTTATTATATTGATACTTACTTTGGTGGCGCAAAGACATCAAGGCGGAAGGAGAGAAAACTATGAAACCAAATATTCATCCAGAATATCACAATACTACAGTAATCTGTACATCTTGTGGTAACGAATTTGACACAGGGTCAACTAAAAAAGAAATTAGAATTGATACTTGCTCAAACTGTCATCCATTTTATACAGGAAGACAACGTTTCGCAGCTGCGGCTGGTCGTATTGAAAAATTCAAGCAAAAATATGGCATTGAATCAGAACAAGAAGAACAAGAACAAGACTAATAAAAAACCAGCAAGCGCTGGTTTTTTTATGGAATGATAAATAATTAAATATTATAGTATATTTTTTTATGTCATTAAAAAATTTGGTATAATGAATTGAGAAGAAATTAAAAGTAGAGGTGTTATTATGTACCACAATTATCAAGATGGATACGTAGAAGTTATATCAGGATGTATGTTTGCCGGTAAAACAGAAGAACTACTTAGAAGACTAAGAGTTTTAAGTTATGGTCGACAAAAAATCCAGTTATTCAAACCATTAATTGATAACCGTTATGATAAAAATAAAGTTGTTTCACATGCAGGTAGTAGTATGGAAAGCACTTTGGTAGAAAAGTCTCGAGACATATTAAAAAATTTAGACCTTGATACTAAAATTGTCGCAATCGATGAAATCCAGTTTTTTGATGATGAAATAGTAATGGTAGTAGATAAATTGGCTGACAGTGGCATTAGAGTCATGGTAGCAGGTTTAGATATGGATTTTAGAGGAGAACCATTTGGCGTTATGCCAGTTTTAATGACAAAGGCTGAATTTGTTACTAAACTTACAGCGATTTGTACACGCTGTGGAGCTCCAGGGACAAGGTCACAGAGAATAATAAATGGAAAACCAGCGGATTATAATGATCCAATTATCATGGTTGGGGCAAGTGAAAGTTATGAGGCAGTCTGCCGTCATTGTCACGAAGTTCCAAATAAACCATGTATAGATTAAAGGAGGTAAAATAATATGGAAGCAGTACTTAAAAGATTAAAAGAAGTAGAACAACGCTATAAAGAATTAAATGACTTACTCGTAAGTCCAGCTGTTTTAAGTGATAATAGAGCCTTGGCCAAATATGCCAAAGAACAAGCCGCTTTAGGCAACTTACATGAAGTTGGCAATGAACTAGTTGAGTTAAACAAACAAATTCATCAAGCCGAAGAAATGAAAGACTTAGACGATTCAGATATGCGTGAAATGGCTGAAATGGAATTAGAGTCACTATTACCACAGCGTAGTGAATTAGTTGAAAAACTACAGTTTATGCTAATACCAATTGACCCTAATGATGAAAATAATGCAATTATTGAAATCAGAGGAGCAGCAGGTGGTGATGAAGGAAATATTTTTGCTGGAGACTTATTTAGAATGTATACACGTTATGCAGAAGTTACAGGTAGAAGTTATGAAGTATTAGAAGCAAATCCAGCTGATATGGGTGGCTATGCTGACATATCCTTTATGATAAAAGGTAAAGATGCTTATGGACATTTAAAATTTGAATCAGGAGCACACCGTGTTCAACGTGTTCCAAAAACAGAAACACAAGGACGTGTTCACACTTCAACAGCAACAGTTCTAGTTCTTCCAGAAGTTGAAGAAACAGAATTTCACTTGGATGAAAAAGAATTAGACATAAGTACTCACCGCGCTACAGGAGCTGGAGGACAGCACGTTAATACAACGGATTCAGCTGTTAGAATTGTCCATACACCAACTGGAATTAAAGTAAATGTTCAAGATGGTCGCTCACAACATGAAAACAAAGCAACTGCGATGAAGATTATTCGTGCACGAGTAGCTGAAGAAATGCAAAGAATCGAAGATGAAAAAACTGGAAACATTAGAAAATCTAAAATCGGAACAGGGGATCGTTCAGAAAAGATTAGAACTTATAACTATCCACAAAATCGAATTACTGATCACAGAATTGGCTTTACTATAAATCAGTTAGACCGCATCATAGATGGTAAATTAGAGCCAGTAATTGAGGCGTTATTAGTTGAAGACAGAAAAGAAAAACTAGCTGGTAGTAAGTAGTGAAGACTTATAACCAGACAATAATTGATGCAAATAAAGAACTTTTAAAAATCACTGGATTTTCAGAAGCTCGTTATTTAATGCTAGAGCTAGCTCAACAAAACAACATTGATCTTTATGCCAGTTTAGATTTAGAGATTGATGAAAAAGTAGCTAAGCTTTTTAGTGACGGCGTAAAGCGACTTGCAAAAAATGAACCTGTAGCCCACATTCTTGGCTACAGTTATTTCTATGGCAACCAATTTATTGTCAACAATGACGTCTTAATACCAAGAAGTGAAACAGAACTGTTGGTTATGAATGCTCTTTTAGAAATAGATGATTATTTTAATCGTTATGATTTAAAGATGATTGATTTAGCGTGTGGTTCAGGAATTATAGGAATAACTATGAAACTTGAAGAGTCTGACTTACAAGTAGATTTAAGTGACATTAGTGAGCAAGCATTAATTGTAGCCGCTAATAACGCTAAAAAACATGATGTAGAAGTTAATTTATTCCAATCAGACATGTTAGAAAATTCGATTGAAAACAACGAAAAATACGATGTCATCATTTGTAATCCGCCATATATCCATGATGATGAAGCTTTAGAATCATCAGTAAAAGATTATGAGCCACACATAGCTTTATTTGGTGGATTCGATGGTCTAGATTTTTATAAGACTGTTTTAAAACAGTCAAAACTAGTTTTAAATAAGCCGGGTTTAATTGGATTTGAAATTGGCTATGACCAAAAGGAAAATATTTCCCAGGAAATAGAGAAAGTCTATCCAACGGCAAAAATCAAACATTTTAAAGACTATGCTAATTTAGATAGAATGGTCTTTGTTTTTGTTGATTAAAAAGCTGGTTAATATTTTAAAGTTTATTTAAAGTTTCTAATAAACGCTAAATAATATGATAGAATAATAAGAAGGAAATGAGGTAATTGTGGAAACTAAAATTTATGATAAAACACAAATAGACATGATGGTAAAAGACTTAAATGCAGGTTATGTTGTTGCAATTGCCACTGACACCGTCATGGGGCTTGCTGCAAGAGCTGATTTAAGTGAAGCCTTTAATAAGTTAAAGGCAGTTAAAGGGCGCCCTGACAGCAAACCATTTCCGATTATGGTCGCTAACTTGAAACAATTAGAAACAATTGTTGATTTGAGTGAGCGTGATTTAAAATTAGTGAGTAAGTGGTTTCCTGGAGCAATTACTTTTATTTTAAATAAAAAAGAAGATGCCCCAATATCTGGAGTGACTGACACTTTAGCAATTAGAATACCAGAAGATGAAATTTTACTAGAAATTGTTGAACGTTTAAACAAGCCAATCTATTTAACAAGTGCAAATAAAAGCAATGAAGCAACAACGATGTTGGCAAGTGAAACCTTAGACATTTTTAAGGGTGAAATAAAATCAATTATGATGGGTGACGCTTTAGGTTATGAGGCAAGCACCATAATTGATGCAACACAATCAGAAATTACAATTTTAAGAAAAGGTAAAATAACACTAGCGAGTGTAAAGGAAAGTTTGGAGGAATAGCATGCGAAAAATTGCCGTAGGATGTGATCATGCCGCTTTTGAGTTTAAAGAAAAAGCTGTAGCGTATCTTAAAGAAAAAGGTTATCAAGTTGATGATTATGGTACATTTAGTAATGAATCTGTAGATTATTCAGACTATGTTTACCCTGCTGTTAAGTCAGTTGTGGAAAAGAAAAATGATATTGGAATAGTAATGTGTGGAACAGGTATTGGCGCTAATATTACAGCTAATAAAGTTAAGGGTGCAAGAGCATCCTTGGTTTATGACCCTGAAATTGCCAAAGTCACAAGAGAACACAATGATTCAAACGTCTTGGTTTTAGGACCTAGGTTTACTAAAGAATCAGTATTATTTGAAATTATAGATAACTGGTTAGATACTGAATATTCAAATGATGAAAGACACGATAAAAGAATAGCCAAGATTGCGAGGATTGAAGAAGATGAGAGATGCTAAAATATTTGATTTAATTGAACTAGAACGTGATCGCCAAGAACACAATATTGAACTTATTGCTTCTGAAAACTTTGTTTCACCAGATGTGCGTGAAGTAACTGGAAGTATTTTAACAAATAAGTATGCTGAAGGTTATCCTGGACGCCGATATTATGGGGGCTGTGAATTTATTGATGAAATTGAGCAGTTAGCGATTGACCGTTTAAAAGAATTATTTGGAGCAGAACATGCAAATGTTCAACCTCACTCTGGATCACAAGCAAACATGGCAGTTTATCTATCAATTTTAGAGCCAGGTGACACAGTATTAGGTATGGATTTAAGTGCTGGTGGCCATTTAACGCATGGACACAGACTAAATTTTTCCGGAATGCTTTATAATTTTAAAAACTACACAGTTGATCCTTCAACTGAAACATTAGATATGGATGAAGTTGAAAGAGTAGCTTTAGAAGTTAAACCAAAACTATTAGTTGCAGGTGCTAGCTCTTATGCTCGTTTTATTGACTTTAAACGTTTTAAAGAAATAGCTGATAAAGTTGGAGCTTACTTTATGGTTGATATGGCGCATATTGCAGGAATGGTCGCAGTTGGTTTGCATCCAAATCCGGTTCCTTATGCTGATTTTGTAACTTCAACTACACATAAAACACTAAGAGGACCACGTGGTGGAATTATTCTTTGTAAAAAAGAATTTGCTAAAAAGATAGATTCAGCAGTTTTCCCAGGTAGTCAAGGTGGACCTTTAGAACACGTAATTGGTGGTAAGGCGGTTAGCTTTTATGAAGCACTACAACCAGAATTTAAAAAATATCAACAACAACTTTTAAATAATGCAAAAACACTTGCAAGCACCTTAGAAGATGAGGGCTTTAGAATAGTTTCTGGTGGAACAGATAACCATATTGTATTAATTGATGTCTTAAACACAGTTAATATAAGTGGTCATGATGCTGAAAAACTATTAGATAGTGTTAAGATTACGTGCAATAAAAATATGATTCCATACGACAAGCAATCACCAATGGTAACAAGTGGAATTAGACTTGGAACACCAGCAATGACGAGTCGTGGATTTAAAGAGCAAGAATTTATTATCGTTGCTCAATTAATTAGTAAGGCACTAAAAAATCATGATGATAAAGAAGTGTTAAATCAAGTAGCAATTCAAGTTAGGGAATTAACTTCGAAATTCCCAATAATTTAGGAGGAATACAATGGTAACAGTTTTAAATCACCCACTAATCACGCATAAGTTAACGACAATGCGCAAGGAAGAAACAAGCACAAAGGATTTCAATGAGGTTTTAGATGAAGTCGCAGGACTTATGGCTTATGAAATCACACGCGATTTGCCGACAATGGATGTTGAAATTCAAACACCAATGGCTAAAATGACAACACAAGTCATTTCTAAAAACATTATCTTAGTTCCAATCTTAAGAGCTGGTTTAGGAATGGTTGATGGAATTAGAAGCTTAATTCCAACGGCTAAAGTTGGTCATGTCGGTATGTTTAGAGATGAAGAAACTTTAATGCCAGTAGAATATTTTGTAAAACTACCTAAATTAGATGATGGAATCGTCATGGTATTAGATCCAATGCTTGCTACAGGCGGATCAGCCAATATGGCAATCGATGTTTTAAAAAGAGAAGGCGCTAAACACATTAAATTAGTTTGTATCGTTGGAGTTCAAGAAGGAATTGATGCTGTTAATAAACAACATCCAGATGTTGATATCTTTTTGGCGGCAAAAGATCCTATCTTAAATGATAAAGCATATATTTCACCGGGTCTTGGTGATGCTGGAGATCGAATCTTTGGTACCAAATAATCCAACTTATTTAATGAGGGTAATGTTTCACTTAGGCTTTTTAGTCTTAACTTTTTACTCTTTAGAAGGTATTGACTGGGCCAAAATTATGCGCAAAACGCATTATCGACAAGGAATCCTTGTCCATGCCCTTGTGTGTATCGCAATTTCTTACTTAGTAACAAAATTTTTCTTAACAATTCTATTTAAAGCTTATATTTAGAAAAAGGGAAAACATCCCCTTTTTTTAGTTTTTACTATAATAATTAATAAGTATTTACCATTATTATATTGTGGTATAATATTCATGCAAACAAAATATATAAAATATATAAAAAGAGTAACGGAGGAATATATATGTTTTCAAAACTAGTTGGTATCGACTTAGGTACCGCAAATATGTTAATTTATGTTAAAGATCAAGGTGTCGTTTTAGATGAACCATCAGTTGTCGCCTTAGATTCTGAAACAGGTAGAAGTTTAGCAGTTGGTCAAGAAGCAAAAGCAATGTTAGGAAAAACACCAGGTCAAGTTTTAGCAATTAGACCTTTAAAAGATGGTGTAATCGCTGACTTTGAAGTGACAGAAATGTTATTAAGTAGCTTTATTAAAAAATTAAAGTTAAAAGGAATCTTTTCACGTCCAATTATTTTAATTTGCTGCCCATCAAATATAACTTCAGTTGAAAGAAATGCAATTAGAGATGCAGCTTACCGTGCTGGAGCTAAAAAAGTTTACATTGAAGAAGAGCCAAAAATCGCAGCTTTAGGAGCTGGTTTAGATATTGGTAAACCATCAGGAAACTTAATTTTAGACATCGGTGGCGGTACTACAGATGTTGCAGTTATTTCACTTGGAGAAATTGTAACAAGTACTTCACTAAAAACAGCAGGAGATAAGTTAGATCGTGACTTAATTAAATACGTCAAAGAAAAGTACAAACTATTAATTGGTGATCGTACAGCTGAAGAAATTAAAACAACAATTGGAATTGCATGGCCAGGTATTAGTGATGAGACTTTATCAATTAGTGGTAGAGACTTAGTTACAGGACTTCCAAGTTCAATTACAATTAAAGCTGAAGAAACAGAACTTGCAATGCGTGAAAGTTTACAAGAAATTGTTAGAGCATGTAAGGTTGTTTTAGAACAAACACCTCCAGAGTTATCTGCAGATATTATTAATACAGGTGTAATGCTTACAGGTGGTGGAGCACTACTTGATGGTATTGATGAACTATTAGCTCAAGAATTAAACATTCCAGTCTTTATTGCGGATAATGCACTAACGTGTGTTGCTGAGGGTACAGGCATAATGTTAGATAACTTACATATCTTTAAAAAATAAAAAGAGCCAAACGGCTTTTTTTTAAAATATAGGAATCCTCACCTTTTGTGCATATTGTAAATAAGGGAGGCTATGTTTATGGATGAAAAATATATTAATGAATTACTAAGTTATTTACAAGATTATAAAAAGCAGATAGATTTTAGTGAGATTATAGATTATTATTTATTAAAAGAAAAAGAAATGCTAGAAAAAATGAATAAGCGACAATTAAGTCGGCTTTTAATCAGTGGTTTCAACTACAAATTAAGAAATGAATTCAAATCTAGTGAACTTCTAGGTTTTAAAATTAAAGTTGGAGACATTTGTTACATTGATTTTGGTAGTGCCTATATTAGTGAGGCGGGCTTTCAACATTTTGGTTTAATTATTGGCTATAACAACAGTAAGGCGCTAATTGTTCCAATGAGCAGTAATGTTTCAATGTATAATCAAAGCTATTGTCCAAAAAACTTTTCTAATGGAAAAAAGCACTTATATCGATTGCCAGAAATTAAAGGTCTTCACAAAAAATCTGTGCTTTTTTTAAATGATATAAAATCAATAAATACTGCTAGAGTAATTGATATCAAGGGTTATATAAACCCAAATAGTCAGCTTTTTAAAGATGTTATAAGTCGGATTATAGTAGGGTTTAAACATAATTAAACGATATATGTGTGTTATAATTATTTAGCTTGAGGTGATATAATGCAAAAAGAAATAATCGTAGCTGTGAGTGGAGGACCAGATTCAATGGCCCTTTTAGACATCCTCTACAAACAAGGGTTTAGTTGCATTGTTGCCCATGTTAATTATAATGTGAGAGAGAGTGCAAAGCGTGATCAAAACATTGTAAAAAGTTATTGTAAAAAGCACAATATGCAATTTGAATTATTAACTGTTGATTTTAAAGTAAAGGGTAATTTCCAAGCAAAGGCTCGAGAGATTAGATATGAATTTCTTAAAAAAATTTCAAAAAAATATGGTGTTAATGATATTTACGTGGGTCATCATCTAAATGATCACTTAGAAACTTACATAATGCAAAAAAAGCGTAATATTATACCTGATTATTATGGAATTAAAGATCAAGTCAAGCTTTTAGAAATGAAACTTAATCGGCCACTTTTAAATTATTCAAAAGAAGACTTGATTAAGTATTGCCAAGAAAATCAAATTGAATATGGTATTGATGAAAGCAACTTAGAAAATGCTTATCAGCGAAATCTCATTAGAAATATATTTGTTGATAAAATGAGCAAAGATGAAATAGCAAAAATGCTAATAGAAATAAGTGAAAAGAATAAAAAGCTTAAAATGATACAAAAACAAACGTTAAGTGATTTTGAGCAGTTTTCAATATCTTACAAACTCACTTTTCTTCTCTCTTTAAAAAAGGGAGAAGCAATAAATGTATTGAGGTATTGGTTTAAAGAAAGAGATATTTACAACCTTTCAAATGAAGAATATGTTAATATAATTACTTATCTAACATCATCAAGTACAAGTGAGTATTACTTAAATAGTGACTATAGTTTATTTAAAGAATATGGAAAACTAGTTTTAGCAAATAATCGTGATTATAAGTATTCAATTGAAATTGATGCAATAAAGTATAAAAAATATGCTCATTTTGAAATTAAAAGAAATGGCAGCAATTTTGAATCGGTTACAGTTAGTGAAGATGACTTTCCAATTACGATTAGAAACTTTGAAGATGGCGATACAATTTTAATGAGATATGGCAGTAAACGCGTTAGTCGCTGGTTTATTGACAACAAAATTGGACAAAGTAAAAGGCGCAGTTGGCCAATTGTCATAAATAAGCATGGTGAGATCATATTAGTGCCTAAAATAGGCTGTAATTTGACGCATTTCTCTAACAATCCCAACATGTTTGTGGTAAAATAGGAATATTGTAGGAGGATTACTATGCATAAAAACTTAAAGAGTATTTTGATAGACGAAGAGAGCATTATATTAAAAAGTAAAGAACTTGGTGAACAGATAACTGAGCGATATAAAAATGATTTAGAACCACCTATTTTTGTGGCGCTTTTAAAAGGATCTGTACCTTTTTTAGCTGAGTTAATCAAGTTTGTTAAACTTGATATAGAAATAGATTTTATGGACGTTTCAAGTTACGGTGGAGGCACAGAATCTACTCGTGATATAAGAATTTTAAAAGACTTAGACCGCAGTATAAAAGGCAAGAAAATTATTATTGTCGAAGATATTGTTGATACTGGTAGAACACTAGTAGCAGTTAAAAAACTTTTAGAAAATAAGGGAGCATCAGATATTGCGGTTGTTTCTCTATTAGATAAACCGTCAAGACGTGAAGTTGAAACACATGTCGACTTTATCGGTTTTGAAATTCCAAATGAATTTGTAGTTGGCTTTGGTTTAGACTATGATGAAAAATATCGCAATCTACCATATGTTGGAGTGCTTAAAGAAGAAGAATATTAGTGAAGGAGTAGTTAAATGCCTAAAAGAAATAATCGTGGCTTATTAGCCTATTTACCGTATCTGTTTGTATTGGTTATCGTGTTTTCAATGTTTGGAAACTTGGGAAACCGTGGAACAGAGGAAATAGGATATAACGCCTTAAATAAAATTATAGAAACAGAGCAAATTGAAAAAGCTGAAATAAGTGCTGATACATTAACAGTAACAATCAGTGGAGAATATAAAAGTGGGGACACAACAAAACCATTTAAAGCACAAATTGTAAATAATGAAACAGTTGTTAATGAAATGATTGCAAAATTACAAGCAAACACTGGTTTAAAAGACTTTACAACAATTGATGCGACAAAACAGTCAGTCTGGTTTGATGTTATTCTCTCATTTTTACCACTATTAATTACATTTGGGCTTTTAGCTTGGTTAATGACTAAAATGTCAGGTGGCGGCGGTATGCGTCAACAGATGGATGTTGTTAAGAGTAAGGCTAAAATTCAAACAGATGTAAAAGCTAGATTTAAAGATGTTGCTGGTGCAGAAGAGGAAAAAGAAGAAGTTATGGAATTAATTGACTATCTTCAAAATCCAAAACGCTTTGAAGCAATGGGTGCAAGAATTCCAAAAGGAATATTATTAGTTGGTCCTCCAGGAACAGGTAAAACACTTTTAGCTCGTGCGACAGCCGGTGAGGCAGATGTTCCATTTTATTCAGTATCAGGTTCAGACTTTGTTGAACTTTTTGTTGGAGCTGGAGCGGGTCGTGTTAGAGATATGTTTAAAAAAGCTAAAGAAACAGCGCCTTGTATAATCTTTATTGACGAAATTGACGCAGTCGGTAGACAACGTGGAGCTGGCCTTGGTGGCGGAAACGATGAGCGTGAACAAACACTTAACCAACTATTAGTTGAAATGGATGGTATTGATGATAATGCTGGCGTATTAATTATGGCGGCAACAAATAGAGCAGACGTCTTAGACCCTGCCTTATTAAGACCAGGCCGTTTTGATCGACAAGTAACCGTATCACTACCAGATCGTAAAGGTAGAGAAGCAATTCTTGAAGTTCATGCCAAAAACAAAAACATTGAGGATAAAACAAGTTTAAAATCAATAGCTCAAAGAACTCCTGGATTTTCAGGGGCGGACTTAGAAAATGTCTTAAATGAAGCTGCTATTTTAGCTGTTAGAGAAAATATGACAGTCATTACTATTGAGCATTTAGATGAAGCTATCGACCGTACAATGATGGGTCCAGCTAAACACTCAAGAACATATAGTGAAAGCGAAAAGAAATTGGTTGCTTATCATGAAGCAGGTCATGCTGTTATTGGTATCAAACTTGAAAAAGCTGATAAAGTTGCAAAAATCACTATTATCCCACGTGGAGATGCTGGTGGATACAACTTAATGATGCCAGAAGAAGAAAATTTCATGCAAACAAAGAGCCAACTTATGGCTAAAATCACTGGTCTTCTTGGTGGTAGAGCAGCTGAGGAAATTGTCTTAGATGATATTTCAACAGGTGCCCAAAATGATATTCAACGTGCCACACAAATTGCTAGAATGATGGTAGTTGAACTAGGTATGAGTGATTTAGGTCCAATTCAATATCAAAAAATGTCTCAAGAAGTATTTTTAGGAAGAGACTATGCTTCAGGAAGAGAATATTCAGAAGAAGTAGCCGGTAAAATTGATAATGAAGTGAGAAAATTCATTGAGTTTTCACACAAGCAAGCAATTGATGTCTTAACAGAAAATAGAGCTATGTTAGATCTTATCGCTCAGCACTTAATTGATCAAGAAACACTGACTCAAGAAGAAATTGAAAATATTGCCTTAGGCCTTCCAATTGATCACAAAGAAAATGAATTAGAAATTGCAGAAGCAAAAGAAGATGAAGAAACTACAGAAACAAAATAAAACTAAAATATAAAAAAGATGATGCAAATCATCTTTTTCTAACTATAAGGAGAAAACATGGATAAATTAGCAATAGGATTAGCAAGAAATAATAATATAAGAATATATGCGATAACTAGTACAAACTTGGTTGAAGAAGCTCGAGTTAAACACGATATGTGGCCAACTTCAACGGCAGCTTTAGGTCGCGTAATGAGTGTCGCCTTAATGATGGCCCAAATGCAAAAAGGTAAAGAAGATAAATTAACAGTCCAAATTGATGGTGATGGACCAATTAAAACAATTTTGGCAGTTGCAAAAAATGATGGAACAGTTAAAGGTTATGTTGGTGATCCACACGTAATGCTTTCATATAATGATACAAATAAACTAGCTGTTGGTACGGCAGTCGGAAATGGATTTTTAAAAGTCGTTAATGACATGAATCTTAAAACAGATTTTGCCGGTACGGTTGAGTTGGTATCTGGAGAAATTGGTGATGACTTTGCATACTACTTTATGGTTAGTGAACAAACACCGTCTGCAGTAAGTGTTGGTGTTTTAGTAGATACTGATAACAGTGTAATGGCAGCTGGTGGGCTTATTATTCAAGTGATGCCAGGGGCAAGTGAAGAAGATATTTTTGAAACAGAAAAAGTCGTCGCAGGTTTAAAACCAATATCTGAATTAATTAATGGAGGAATGAGTGCTGTGGATATAATTGAAAGTTTATATGATGAAACAAAGATTCTTTTAGAAAAAGATGTTGCATTTCAGTGTGATTGTAGTCGTGAGCGAATGCTGACTGGAATCTTTACACTTGATAGCAAAGAGATTGAAAATATTATTGAAGAAGATGGTGGCATTGAAGCTGTGTGTAATTTTTGTAATGAAAAATATAATTTTGGATTACAGGAGTTAAGGGGTTTGCTTGATGAAAAAGCCAATCAAAATAGGTAGTCTCCAGTTAAAAAACAATGTTATTTTAGCGCCTATGGCTGGTGTAAGCAATCAAAGTTTTAGAAAAATCGCCAAAGAATTTGGTGTCTCGCTAGTATGTAGTGAAATGGTGTCTGACCAAGCAATTAATTTCAAAAACGAAAAAACTTTACAAATGACTAAGGTAAGTGAAGATGAGCATCCAATTTCAATGCAACTATTTGGTAGTGATATTGAAAGTGTTGTTAATGCTGCAAAGTTTTTAGATGATCATTCTGACTGTGATATTATAGATTTTAATATGGGCTGTCCTGTCAGTAAGATTGTTAATAATGGAGCTGGCAGTGCGCTTATGAAAGATCCTCAAAAAGCCTATGAATTAATGAGGGCCATTGTCGATAATGTTAAAAAACCAGTAACAGTCAAATTTAGATCAGGTTGGGATTTTAATAGTATCAATGCTGTTGAATTTGCTGTTTTAATGGAAAAAGCTGGTGTTGATGCAATAACAGTTCATCCTAGAACTAAAACTCAAATGTATACTGGCCTTTCTGATTGGTCAATAATAAAAAAGGTTAAAGAAGCGGTAAGTATACCAGTTATAGGTAATGGGGACATTAAATCATTTGCTGATGCAAAAAGAATGATGGATGAAACAAACTGCGATGCCGTTATGATTGG
>LFRM01234813.1_pt1 | contig 13698 bp, 8 predicted proteins | sample 618341 | NCBI WGS metagenome assembly LFRM01 (sample SAMN03654438, study PRJNA283298) | anaerobic digester metagenome | isolation source: pool of bioreactors CSTR01a, CSTR02a, and CSTR03a thermophilic anaerobic... | place: Denmark: Kgs. Lyngby | collected 2014-05-21 | reverse complement strand
TAAGATATATTCTTTGATTGGGATTCATTGCATTGCCTATAAGGGCATTCAAGATCATGGCAAAGGGCAAAAAGGGCAGTGAGGAAATCATCTCTGAAATTCTTTGCAGAACCATATCGATGGTTCCACCAAAATAACCCGATACTCCGCCTACAATAACTCCAATAACGGTAGAAATAAGAACGGCTACGGCTCCGATGGTTAGGGTCATTTGTCCACCATTCATAAGGCGGGTCCAAAGATCTCGACCAAACTCGTCGGTGCCCATCAAATAACCTTTATGGCCCCAGGTAACCACTTTTCCATCGTCTTTTATAGCGTAGTTCTGATAGTAACCAGAGAAAACATCCTTTACACCTGAAGTTACCGAGCTAGGTACTTTGACTTGATTTAGGCTATTATCGCCAAAAGCTTGAACGCTACCATCCTCCATAAGAAGATTATAGTGATAGCGGCCCGATGTAATTTTAACGGGTTTTCCAAGGATTTCTTCTGGTATTATACCTTCACCGCGATGGGTTCTGTTGCCCCAGGTGTAAACACCACCATCCTCGGTGATCCCCGCAAAGCTCTTCGCCGAGGCAGCAATATCAATAAAATTGCCCTCAGTAGGTGCTGATTTTGATATATAACCTGTCTGTCTTCCTAGATATACAATTTCTCCCTGGGTGGTGAGACCAAAAAGTGTATCCGAGGCGGCGGCTATCTTTTCGATTTTTCCTTGATATTCACTGTTGCCGCGGAAATCAAAACTGTTTTCATTTCCCCAAATTTTAACTTTGTTGTCCTCGGTGACTATTAGGCTAATCTGTAAACCAGCGACAACCTGTTTAACATTGGTCATTTTGGCTACATCGGGAGGCAACTTTGTCTGACGAAGGCGATTATTCCCCCAGGAATAAACCTTACCCTCGTTGTCTAAGGCCAAGATATGGTCAAAACCAACGGATATATCTTCGATTTGAGCATTTAATATTTCATCGGGAATCTTTGCCAGATCGAGTTTTCCAACCTTAGCATTTCCCCAAAAATTGATTTTTCCGTCTTCTGTAAGGCCCACTCCAAAACTTTTACCCTGAGAAATCACACGATAGTTGTCATCGGGAATTTTCATCATACTTCTTCCCGGTGCTAAATCCTGTTGGGTTGTTTCCTGATCGCTAAGTACAACGGGTTTAAACAAAGGAAATACCGCCAAAATAAAGGCAATGAATAAAAACACCGCTGTACTGAAAATGTTGATTTTCTTTGAAAAAAACGTTTTCATTACCGTACGCCAGGGGCCCTGTATCTGTTCTTCCTGGAAGATGTCCCCAACTTCTCTTTTGCCAAAAAGTTGTTTTATCATTCCGGTTTTTTTAGGAGGCCTTGTTTTATTGTCTTTTTCGTTCATTATTCCTCCTACCCATCTATTCGGACCCTGGGGTCAACCAGGCCATAGCTCAAGTCCACAATGAGATTGCCCATCAAACTGATAATAATATAAAACATTTGAATAGCCAGTACAACATTGAAGTCTTTATAGTTAAGGGAGTCGATGTAAAGGCGACCCATCCCATTTAATGAAAACATACTTTCAATGATAAAGGCGCCGCTGAATATACTCATAACCCACCCAATAATCAGTGTAATAACCGGTAGCAGTGCATTTCTCCAAGCGTGGGAATAGATCACGGTTTTTTCACTAAGCCCCTTAGCTCGAGCAGTCTTTATATAATCCATGCTCAGAGCATCGGCCATAGCAGCACGGACATAACGGGTAACGCCGGCTAGAGAAGTCAAGGTTAAGATGGCTAGAGGTAGCGCAAGATGCCACATAGTATCTAGCAATTTTTCCCATTTGGTCCCATCGAAGTTAGCCGTGTTCATTCCTGATACGGGGAACCAGCGCAATAGGACCGCAAAGATATAGATAAAAACCAGGGCTGTAATAAATACTGGTACAGAATACCCCACAATGGTAACTACCTGCACAACCCGGTCAAAGGTAGAATCCTTTTTTACCGCTGTGCGTATACCAAGGGGGATGGTTATCCCCAGTGCCAAAGTTATAGCAAATATATTAATAAATATTGTGTTGCGCATGGGTGGTTTTATAATGTCAATTACTGGTCTTTTTTGGCGATCACTATCGCCCAGGTTGCCTTTTAGAATTTCTGTAACCCACCTCTTGTAACGGAGGATAAGAGGATCATCAAGACCCATCTCTTTTCTTGTCTGTTCATATAATTCCTGAAACTGAGCCGGTCTAAGGCGCTCTTTTAATGGCAGAACCTCCTGCATGGCACGATCTCCAGGTATCATATTATATAAAAAGAATAAAAGAATGGACATGACGAAGAAAACAAAGATCATATAAATAATTCTTTTTATGATGTATTTAAGCATCCTAAACCTGCCTTCTTCCTTAATGCTACATTTTTTTTATCATTCCTATTTTTATGTGAGCAAATAATACGAATATGAAAAGTGTCTGTATAAAGCAGTAATGAGGCTTTCGCCTCATTACCGTCTTTTACATAAAATTATAATTTGATCTTATTGTGCCATCTTGGCATAAAGTACAACCATACTCATATCAGCCATAGCTGAGTTTTGATACTCAACAATATTTGATGAGAAAAAGTCATGCACTTCATTGGAGTACAAAGGAACTTGGGGAAGCAGTTCGTTCCAAAGAACAACGTAATCTACAAACTTTTGTTTGAAGCCTTCTAGGTCTGTAGGATCAGTTTTAACAATGGCATTGGCCGCTGCTTCAAGTTCTGGATCTAGAAGATAGTTGCCATTAAAACCTAAAGCTACTTTTTCAGGATCCGTTGTAAAGTTATCGGTCATGTCATAGGTTTTGTTGAAGTTTGTTGCTAGGTTAAACATGTTATAGTCATTAACCGCATACTTCTCATCACTTTGTTCTCTGTAGTAATAGTTTAGAAGCTCGGTGAAGTCCATTGTATCTTCTTCAATCTTGATTCCAGCTTTTTTCACTTCAGGGCTTTCAGCTAGAAGAACATCAAGTATCTTGGAAACTTCATTACCGGAGCTGCTCCACTTAATTACTAGTGGCTCAAGCTCGCCATCATCACCCATGCGGTGACGAAGTTCGTCGCCTTCTTGGAAATCTTCGCCGTCACCGTTAAGGGTAAATCCGGCTTCTTCAAGAAGAACGATGGCGTCTTCAGGTGAGTATTCGTAGAAATCTACAAGGTCAAGAAGTTCATCTTTTGTTTCTTGATAGAACCATTGTCCTTCGCCGTAGGGACCATGAACAACACTACCAAAACCGCCGGTGAATCTCTGTACGAATTCATTACGGTCAAGGAGTTTTGCTAAGGCTTGGCGAACTTCAACAAAGCGAGTAGGACCAACATCGCATTTAAAGTCGATTAGTCCGTAACCAGCGCGGGGGTAGGAAACAAAATCGAATTCATCGCCTTCTTCTACCATGTCAAGACCAGTGTTGATCTCGTCACCACTCATTTGACCTGTTAGAAGTGAAACTTGTCCGGTTCTGAGTTGATCCATAGAAGTTTCAGTTTGAACTTCCTGAATAACTACAGTTTGAATGGAAGGTTTTACGCCTTCGAAGTTACCAGGATATTTATCATTGATTGTAAGAACAACTTCTTTGGTTTGCTCATCAAAGCTCTTAATAACATAAGGTCCGGAACTTGGCCAGTTATCAACACCAAAGCGTGCTTTTTGAATCATTTCATTGTATTTGTCAAAGAGGACTTGTTGTTCTGGAGTCAGATCTTCTTCTTCAGCTTCTTCAGCTTCTTCGCCTTCAACAGCTTCTTCAGCTTCTTCAGCTTCTTCAGCTTCCTCGGCTGCTGCAACGGCTTCATAGTTGATCATTTCTGCAAATTCGCCATCGAAATAGCAACCTTCACCGTCGTCTTTAATAACTGTGTCATCACCTATCCAGTAGGAAAGATTAAATGGTGAACTTGAAGCATTGACTTGCTCGTAGAAATTCGGACGATGCTGGGCATCAACTGTAAGAGCAAAGGTTCTGTCATCAATCAGATTAACCCCTTCAAAAACTCTGGTTTTTCCTTTATAGAAATCTTCAAAGCCTTTAAGATAATAACCTGCTTGTGATTTGGATTTAAATTTCACCATTTGTGGTGAACTACCAAAAAGAATTCCTGAAACATAATCTTGTGCAGTAATGGGTGAACCATCACTCCATACTAGACCTTCTTTGATGGTCCAAGTATATGTCATAGATCCATCTTCGTTCTCAGTGCCTTCTACATTCTCAACAGCTGTTTCATTAACGTGGGGGGCACCTTCAAAGTCCCACTCCATGGTGGCTTGCTTTTGTGTCAACTGGAGAACTGCATAGTCCATGGCGTTGTTCGCCCAAAAGGTCTCCCAGTCACCGCTAGCTCCTGTGGTATCACCAAATATTAATGTGTTATCTTGACCCACATATTCACTAACAAAAGGTGCGTCTTCTTCTTCTTCTTCTTCTGCAACTTCTTCAGCCGGTTCTTCGGCTGGCTCTTCAGCTGGTGCTTCAGCGGCTGGCTCTTCTGGAGCTGGAGCCGGTTCATCCGTACCACCACAGCCCGCTAGAACTGAAGTTAGAAGTAGAGCAAGTAGCAAGAAAATTGTAATCTTCTTCCTCATCATTTTTCCTCCTTAGAATTTTTCATAGTACTTTGATCACGGATCATAAGCACCATTTCATCAATTTTAGCATAAAAAAGCTTTAAGGGCAAGATTAGCAATATTTTGAAGTCGCTTTCCACTCTTGTCGAAATTTAAAATCCCTTGGCTTTAAGAATTATCTGCTATAATAAACTTAAAAAGAAAAGGAGGATGGGTGATAGCACTCAATATATTATGAAAGAACATTATTGTCCTCATTGTTTTGCTCCCTATAAGGAGGAACTTTGCCCCACTTGTGGTACCAGGGGCAATCTCTCGACACCGGAAGATCCCATCTATTATATGGAAGCCGATTATTTCCTTTCCCCACGTATTGAAGACTTTTTGAAAGAAACGGGTATTCCCTATTTGAAAAAAGGAGAATTGGGCGCAGGACTGACCACGAGAATCGGCTTTAGCTTTGAACATGATCACTATTTTATCCCTTTAAAGGCCTACAAAGATTTTGAAGAGGAACTGAAGCTCTTTAGGCAAGCAGTAAAAACCCAGGAATAATCCTGCGTTTTTGTCTTTATTCTATGCTACACAAGTGATACCTATGAATCTCTACAATCAAATAAAAATTTTATCAGATAATCGCTCAAAAAAAAAGATCAGGGGACAAGAGTGTACCCTGATCTTTTTTTAATTTAGCGCTGCACAGAATCTATGACTTCCTGTGGCACCTTCATATCACTATAAGAGTTATAGTCGCTGTAGAGAAAGAATCCTTTTTGTTTGATTTGTACGTCTTCTTCCTCTTCTTCACCAACTATTGTAAACTCCATATCAATTCTAAATTCTTTAGGAAAATAGCTGCTGCCGTCAACAAGAATCTCCACAAATAATGAGCGAATCTTTACCTCATCTTGATCTTCTTGTAGTTGGGGATCGTTTTGAAAGATGGTTTTTATAATGTCAGCCCAATCTTCATCATCGCCTGTCAGTGTTAAAAGGTAATCCGATCCCTTTTTCTCCACATCAAATAAATCAAAGTTTTCTCCATAAATGCTTGCAGGGCTTTGGCCGTAGGAAAACTGATCATAGCTATCAAAATCTTCCGATTCAACGCCTACTCGCACCCAGGTCTCTCCAAACATAGAGTTTTTAGTCCACATTTGTGTTTTTTCCTGATAAAACTCCAGATCGACATTAAAGAATGGCACACTGGATCCTTCAAGGGCTTTACTTATTGTTTTCGTATGAACAAAAAAAGGTTCCTTCACAAAAATGGTTTCAAGGTCCATGACAATAGCAAACTCTCCCATTTCTTTAATATCCGTAATAACTTCGAAAGTTCCTGTGGTCTTCATACTATTCAACTCTTCTTCGGCCTTGACCATTTTTTTGCCCAAGGCAGAAAGATCTTCACTAACAGGGGATTCTTTTACTTCCTCTTCGGATTTGGTTTCTTCAAGGGGTACTGTCGGCTGCACCTCTACAACTGGCGCTGCTGGTTGCACTTCTTCTTTAGGAGGAGTTTGTTCTGTACTTATTTCTTCTACCGCTGCTTTGGGTATTTCCTTTGAGCCAGATTCTTCTTTTTCTCCACAACTTACTAAAAACAGTAGCAGAGCAAAAACGATTGTGAGAGTTCTATTTCTTTTCATCTATACCCTCCCTGGATCCCTAGTTGTTTGAAAACACAGGGTACAATTTACTATGCCCTGCTATTTCATCTTCTACCCAAAAAGTACAATTTATAGCACATCGGCAGCATTATAGATAATTCCAAGTTTTGGATCTAGACTTATTTCAAGACCGTCATGGATTCGACTCCTTAGAAGTCGGACTCCCAAAACAGCAGGGATACCCAGCTCCCTAGCCCAGCGAGCACCAAGGGAAGTATAGCCACCTTCAGCGGTGATAAGACCCGAAACCTGTTTAACAAGCGCTAAATCCTGGGGAACCACTTCTTCCAGATACAAGATATCTCCTTCTTGAAGGGGTTCGAGATGGAGGTTTTGGGCAAAGCGAATTCTTCCTTTAATGGTGCCCTCTCCAATACCAATGCCCTTTTGCATGACTTCACCCACCACATGAATCTTCATAAGATTCGTGGCTCCGGCAATGCCCAGGGGAAGGCCGGTGGTAATGATAACCATATCTCCCTCTTCCACATAGCCGGCATCTTGAGAAACTCCAGCCATCTCTCTAAACATCTCATCGGTGCTAAATAATTCTTGAAGATAAAGAGGATAGACGCCCCAGCTTAGAGAAAGGGTACGCATAATTTCTACTCTAGGTGTCAAGGCAATAATGGGACAATGGGGACGGTGCATCGCCAGTTTTTTAGCGGTAAAGCCACTCATTGTGACAGTGAGTATGGCTTCAGTATCAAGATTATGAGCTGCTTCCACCGTAGCTTTACTAACGGCATAGGTCACAGAGTCGTGATACTTCTCATAATCACGTTCCATGGCATAACTGGGAAGGGCCTCTTCGGTTTTACGAGCGATGGCGTCCATAACCCGCACAGCTTCTACAGGATAATGGCCAGCGGCGGTTTCGCCGCTTAACATAATAGCGTCGGTACCATCAAATATTGCGTTTGCAACATCGGTGGCCTCAGCCCGAGTTGGACTTGGATTGCGAATCATACTATCTAGCATCTGGGTTGCTGTAATGACAGGCTTTCCCATGGCATTGCACATTTTGATCATTACTTTTTGAGCAATGGGAACTTCTTCAATGGGCATCTCAACACCAAGATCCCCCCTGGCTACCATAATTCCATCACTGACCTTCAGGATTTCTTCAAGGTGATCGTAGCCCTGACGATTTTCAATTTTAGAAATAATTTGAACATGGGAAGCATTTTCATCTTCAAGAATTCTTCTTATATCCAATACATTTTCTTTATTACATACAAAAGATGGAGCAATAAAATCGACTCCTTGCCTCAAACCAAAAATAATATCCGCCTCATCCTGGGGAGTAAAGGCCGGTAGATTAACCCGGATTCCCGGCGCATTGATTCCTTTATTATTTTTAAGCTCGCCACCAACGATGACCTGGGTATGGATATCTCCTATTTCGTCAATTCCCTCAACACGAAGGTGAATCAGTCCATCATCGATTAAAATTGAATTGCCTACACGGAGATCTTTATAAAAATCTTTATAGCTAATGGAGGCTCTTTTTTCATCTCCTAAAATAACTTCTCCGGTGAGTATAAAGTAGTCACCATTGGTTAGTGAGCAGCCTTCTTTAATCTTTCCAAGACGAATCTCGGGACCCTTGGTGTCGATAAGCATTGCCACCGGCAGATTGAGTTTTTCTCTTAACTGCTTAACCATATCCATACGCTTTTTATGTTCTTCATGGGAACCGTGGGAGAAATTAAAACGAGCAACATTCATGCCTGCCTTCATTACAGCTTCTAATATCTCAGGGTTATCTGTAGCAGGACCCAAAGTACATACAATTTTTGTTCTTCTACTTAACATTTTACACCGCCAATATTTTCGCCATTTGATAGAGGTCTTTGTCCAGGGAATCCCTAGCCTCGATGGCCTGTTGTAAATTTTTGTGAATGACTTTATTTCCTCGGATTCCCACTGCAACACCTTGCTCTCCTTGCACCAAGAGCTCTACAGCATGAAATCCTAATCGGGTAGCTAACATACGATCAAAGCTCGAAGGACTCCCCCCTCTTTGGAGATAGCCTATAATGTTTAGACGAGTGTTAATACCACTGAGTTCTTGAATCTTCTCGGTAAATAAGAAGGGATCCGCTGCACCTTCAGCCAACAAAATAATATAGTGGCTTTTTCCTCTTGCCATAGCCCTTCGGATATTGCTTGTAATCTCTTCGATATTAAAGGGAACTTCGGGAACAATCACTTCCTCAGCACCGCAAATAATTCCGGCGTGAAGGGCAATATCTCCACAGTCCCTGCCCATGACCTGAACCACAAAGACTCTGCCATGGGAGCTGGATGTATCACGAAGATTGCTTACTGCGTGCATTACCGTAGTAATAGCTGTATCAAATCCAATGGTGAAGTCCGTATAACCCATATCATTGTCAATACTTCCAGGAAGGGCAATGACATTGACCCCTTCATTGGCAAGTTCTAGGCCACCACGAATTGTACCATCTCCACCAATAACGATAAGACCATCCAGGGCCAGATCCATAATGATTTTCTTTCCTTTTTTTACGCCTTCTTCAGTGTTAAATTCCGGACAACGGGCGGATTTGATAAAGGTTCCTCCTCGCTGCAAAATATCACTGACACTGCGCGAATTTAAAACTTCATAATCCTTTTCAAGAAGTCCTCGATAACCTCTATGAATACCATAGACTTCAAGATTGTGATGCATAGCCGTGCGTACCACGGCTCTGATGGCAGCGTTCATGCCTGGGGCATCGCCACCGCTGGTTAAAACTCCTATTGTTTTCATAATCATTCCCTTTTTATTTTATAACCACACTGTCTTCACCAAAGAGCCTCTTAAGTTCTTGAATAAAGGCTTCTGAGGTGCTCACTGAGGTATGTTTTATTTCACGAAGTTCTGCCGAGGCGATTTCATATATACGTACCCGCATAGAACCGGGATTTGCCTTAAATAGCTGTAGAAGATCTTCCTGTGCTTCTTTTTCAAAGCGATGGACTCTTATATAAAGTATTTCCTTTGATGGAGGTTTGGTTAAAGCTTTGAGTCTCTCACAAATAAGATTTGGCTTTTCATCCTCTTTCATCTGAAGTTTGCCCCTGACCATAAAGTAGCGTTCTTTTTCCAAAAGGGCTTCATAATCCTTAAATACTCTGGGGAAAAAAACCACTTCAATGTTATCCATTTCATCTTCCATCTCTACAAAGGCCATATTTTCTGAGTTCTTTGTCATTTTTCGTGTAATGCTTTTTTTCATAAGAAGAAGATCAACCCTTTTGCCTTCGCCTTCTTCTTCGCTGAGTTCGGCAATGGCCGAAAGGTCCAGAGCGTTTCGCCGTAGAGGAGCGTATTTTGAAAGTGGATGGCCCGACAAATACATACCCAAAACTTCCTTCTCATATAACAGAAGTTTTTCTTCCTCCAGTTCCTTCACATTTAGCGCCGTGCTGAGTGTGGGGATCAGTTCGTCAAACAAGCTAATCTGCCCTAGGGCGTTGAGTCGTTCTCCCCTTTGCAGGCCATCTATTTGAATCTCATAGCGCTGCAGAAGACTTCTGCGAGTTTCGCCCATATCATCTAAGGCCCCTGCCTTTATAAGGCTCTCAAAGGCCCGCTTATTTAGGCTGGTGGCACTAAGGCGCTGAAGAAGCTCTTCAAAAGTGTTAAAAGGACCGGATTTTCGGGCTTCTAGAATACTGTCAATAAGAATTCCGCCTACATTTTTTATGGCCTTAAGCCCAAAACGAATGGCACCTTTTTCCGTGGAAAAACCGCTGACGGAATAGTTCACATGGGGAGGCAAAATTTTAATCCCCATGGACCGGCATGTTTCCATATAGGAGGCCAGCTTAACACTATTGCCCATCACCGAGCTCATTAGAGCCGCCATGAACTCTACGGGATAGTGGGTTTTAAGATAGGCCGTCTGATAGGCGATGAGAGCATAACCTGCCGCATGGCTTTTATTAAAAGCGTAGTTAGCAAATTCCGTCATGGTCTCGTAGAGCTCTTGGGCTTGTTTTTCACTTAAGCCCTTTTTTATGGCCCCGTGGATATCTTTGCCATTGCCATATATGAAAGTTTGCCTTTCCCTAGCCATTACATCCATTTTTTTCTTGCTCATAGCACGGCGGATAATATCGGCTTGATTGTAGCTATATCCTGCTAGAGTGCGTACCATTTCCATAACCTGCTCTTGATAAACCATAACCCCATAGGTCACTTCTAGGATGGGTTTTAGCGATGGATGGGGATAGCCAATCAACTGGGGATTGTGTTTGTTTCGGATATACACTGGAATTTGATCCATTGGCCCAGGCCGGTAAAGACTAATGCCTGCGGTAATATCTTCAATGGATTGGGGTTTAATTTCTCTGAAAAAGTTACGCATGCCTGTACTCTCAAGTTGAAATATGCCTAAAGTATCAGCCCTTCCCAGAAGCTGGTAGGTCTTTTCATCATCGGTGGGAATATTGTCAATATCAATGTGAATCTGCTTGTTTTCTTGAATAAGTTCCAAAGAACGTTTTATTATAGTTAAATATCTAAGGCCCAAAAAGTCCATCTTTAAGAGTCCCAGCTCTTCAAGAAGATTCATATTGTATTGGGTCACCACCACGCCATCTTGCTTGGCCAGAGGAATTACTTCCTCCAAGGGCCTGCCTGCCATAACAACACCGGCAGCATGGGTTGAGCAGTGGCGGGGACGCCCTTCGATACGCCGGGCCATATCAATAAGAAGGGCCACTTCCTCTTTTTTCATCATTTCTCTAAGTCTGGTACTCTCTTTTATGGCCCGAGAAAGACTCATCCCCAAAGAAGCCGGAACGGCCTTGGCCACTCGGTCCACTTCGGCATAGTCCATACTAAAGACGCGCCCTACATCTCGAATCGCTTGGCGAGCACCGAAGGTCCCGAAGGTGATGATCTGGGCCACTTTGGAGCTGCCGTATTTAAGCGAAACATAGTCAATAACTTCTTGGCGACGTTCATCTTCGAAATCAATATCAAAGTCCGGCATGGTCACTCGGTCTTTGTTTAAGAAACGCTCGAAAAGCAGTCCATATTTGATAGGATCCACTCTATGAATCCCTAAACAGTAGGCTGCTATACTTCCACCTCCGCTGCCTCTACCAGGACCCACAAAAATGCCTTTACTTCTTGCAAAGGAAACAAAATCTGCCACAATTAAGAAGAAATCATTGTAACCCATATCATCTATTATAGCCAGTTCTTCTTCAAGGCGCTCTCTGTGCTCATCGTCTCCATAGAGCCTATAAAGCCCTTCATAGCAGAGTTTATTCACAACTCCTTTGGCGTCAAAATTCTTATCTTGAGAAAAAGGTGCCAGATGCATGGTGGAAAAATCAAAATCAAAATGGCACTGATCGGCAATCTTTTGTGTGTTTTCAAGAGCTTCGGGAGCCTGGGGAAATAGGCTATACATTTCCTGGGCATTCTTTAAATAAAATTCCTTTGAGGGAAAACGCATACGATCTTTTTCTTTAAACTGGGCACCAGTCTGAATGCATAAAAGGACGTCCTGGGCAAGATAATCTTCCTTTTCTACATAGTGGACATCGTTGGTGGCCACCAGAGGGATTCCCGTTTTTTTATGGAGCTCCATAAGTCTTGGAAGGATTCTATTTTGTTCGGCCAGGCCATGATCTTGAAGTTCAATATAAAAATCTCCTCCATATATCTTCTTATAATCTAAAGCTACCCTTAACGCCTCTTCTTCTCGGCCCAGTAATAAAAGTTGGGGGATTTCCCCCTGTAAACAGGAAGAAAGGGCAATAAGCCCTTCACTGTGCATTCTCAGAAGCTGCTTGGTAACTCGAGGTTTATAATAAAAGTTTTCTGTAAAACCCCGGCTTACCATCTTAATCAGATTCTCATAGCCCACTTTGTTTTTGACAAGGAGCACTAGGTGATGGTTCAGTTTGGGATTATCCGAGCTCACATAAATTTCACAGCCTATTATGGGTTCTATCCCGTGCTTCTTACAGAGTTTGTAAAAATCAACAACGCCATACATAACACCATGATCGGTAATGGCCAGATGGCTAAAACCTTTTTTCTTTGCAGATAAAACCAGCTCTTCTAAGGGGCAAAAACCATCAAGAAGGCTGTATTCCGTGTGCAAATGAAGGTGAACAAATGGCTTCATAATCCCTCCAGTTTCTCAGCGATTTTCACCAGCCGACTAAGGCGATTATTGACGCCAGATTTACTAAGGGGTGGGTCTAGGCTCTGACCTAGTTCTTTAAGACTTAGCTCAGGTTCTTCCCAACGCAGCAGCGCAATCTCTTGTAAAGGTGGAGAAAGAGCTGCAATGCCCATGGTATTTTGAATACGCTCAATGGCATGAACATGTCTCATCGAAGCATCAACGGTTTTGTTGATGTTAGCAGTTTCACAATTGACCAATCGATTGACATCGCTTTTCATGGCTCTGAGGATCTTCAAATCTTCCAGGGCGAAGGCCCGGGAAGAGGCTCCCATAAGCACCAAAAAATCCACTATGCTCTGTGAGTCTTTGATATAAACCACCCATTGATTTCTATAAATAATTTTGGCAACAAGATCAAAGTGTTCGCAAAGATTTCGTATGGCTCTAGCCATGGACTCCTCTTTAAAGGTCATCTCTAAATGGTAGCTTTTTTTAGGGTCACTGATAGAACCGCAGGCCAAAAAAGCCCCCTTTAGATAGGCTCTTTGCAATTTCATAAGGGAATAAAAAATTCCGGGAACATCTTGCACAAGACCTCTATCATCCATTACATGGAGCTTTATAAGGTCTTTCTCCTGGGGAATCAAAAGATAATATCGATTGAGCTTCGAGTAGCTGCTCTTTTTAATCCCGATGCTTACCTCGATGTCATGTTCTTTGAGTTTCAAGTAAACATAACGAATCAATAGGGCCAAATCAGAACTAAACCTATTCTCATGGTAAGAACAGCGAAGAAAGCCCGAAAGAAGGGCCATTAGCCCATCATCCTCTCCTTTAAGTAGAAGATCTTCTTTGAGCTTAGCAGAATAAGACATAAACTCTCCTAACAGGTAAAGGCCTTTTGAATCATCAGCAGTTCATTTTCATGCATTTGAGATTCGGGAAGATCCTCCAGGGCAAAGAACCCGAAATCGACAAATCCTTCTTGACGAAGGGGCTGAGGAATACCTCCGGTTCTACGCATTTTGAACCAAAGTACTTTTTTATTATGGTTTCGCCCTTGATGATAAAAACTATATTCTATCCATCCAAGCTTTTTTTGGATTTTTGCTTCAAGGCCCGATTCCTCTCTAACTTCACGCACTGCCGCGCTTCTAAGAGATTCGTTCTCTTCCACATGTCCCTTGGGAAGAACCCATTTTCCTTTGGTGTTAAGAAGAAGCAGAACCTTGGATTCGCTAATA
>LFRM01368323.1_pt1 | contig 13700 bp, 17 predicted proteins | sample 618341 | NCBI WGS metagenome assembly LFRM01 (sample SAMN03654438, study PRJNA283298) | anaerobic digester metagenome | isolation source: pool of bioreactors CSTR01a, CSTR02a, and CSTR03a thermophilic anaerobic... | place: Denmark: Kgs. Lyngby | collected 2014-05-21 | reverse complement strand
ATTAATTGAGAGCATATTTGATTCCTCCGAAGAATGTTTGTGTGGTAACTTCATTCTATCAGATCTTTCAGATATGCTCGCTCTTTTTTTTATTTTTTTGCTCTATCCGTTGGCCACCCCAACATTTAGTATAGAACCTTTTTTATCCCTAGGAAGATGCAGATGGCGTAGGTCTCAAAGAGGGAATCGATTCATCAGACGGAATTACACTTGTTGATGAACCAGAAAATGAGCAGAAAAATGGAGCCGAGATTGACGAAAACCTTGTGACCGCAGAAGCAACAGCGGCACAAATGACATCCGCAGCCCAAATGTTGCAAGCATCCGCTCTATTTACTCAAAGTGGCGATTCTGGTACTAAAAATGATGCGCTCGGGCCAGTTGATACTGACCTGACGCACGCGTCAAACGCCGCTTGGGAAACAGATAATTCAGAATCAAATGTGTCTGATGTAATATCGGATACGATAGCTGAAAACTCCCCCTTTAGTGAACTTGTCAGCGAATCATTGAGTAATGAATTAGACGCTGAAAACACAGGTTTTATTTCATCTAATGATGATTCAATGTATCAGTTGCCTGCTTCAGATACAGCAAGAAGAGCAAGCAGCAGAAATGATGACGTAAGATTTGGCAACCTGAGGACAGACACATCTGGCGAATCCATTAGGGATTTAAGTAGTGAAAACGCAAATGCAAACAGCACTTCTGTTTTCATTGAGCGTGTACTTAATAGCCTGCGTTCAAGCGTTGCTGAAGAATCAAATTCCGACATGGTTTCCGATACCGGCATAAATAACACAAGTGAAAGTGAATCTTCACAGGTAAACAAGAGTAAAACATCGGGCGAAACATCAAGTGTCATCGCCGGGTTTACAGCAGTGACAAGTGAAGCTGCGAATGCCTCTGATGAAATTGATAAAAGCTCCGCTGTGAGAAAAGCACTCGATAATTTTGTAAACGATTTCCGTGGTATTGAAGCTGGAGAATCGGAGATACATATCACACTTGAACCGGAAAGTTTAGGCAAACTTTCGATATTCATGTCACAATCAGAAAAAGGGCTCTCCATCGAGATACGCTCAAATGACCTTGAAATATGCGCTTCTTTATTAGGTCAGGTTGACAGCGTGATTAGTGCTATACAGGACCACGGCATACAACTCGACAGTTTTGATGTAAGGTACATGGACAGCGGTGCGTCAAGTTATGGCTCGGAAGGCAGCCGGGAGCAAAGCGGCAGTTATAACCGCGAGCAGCCTTCGTACAGGAACCCTGTAATCGATGCAATACTGCGTGACGATGATAGTAAAAAGTACATTTTTATGATGCATGATTACTATTATTACGATACTGAAGCGGTCGGGTCCATTGAATATCGAATTTAACAAAAAGGAGAGGGAATATGGCTGATTCAATTGCTGTAAATGATGGTTCTAACAGAATAAATTACGTTGATACACAAAGCGCGAGGTCAAATAGCAAAACGCTATCTGTTGGAACGGACACTTTCTTAAAACTGCTCGTAGCACAGCTTCAGTATCAGAACCCGCTTGACCCGCAAACTGATACGGAATTTGTCGCGCAGCTTGCACAGATGACATCGCTTGAGCAAATGCAAAACATGAACTCAACGCTGATAAACTCTCAAGCCAGCTCAATGATCGGCAAGATTGTTTATGCGGAAGTTCTTGATTCGAACTCAGGAATCACTTACTCCTATGAGGGCTATGTTGACAGCATTATATTTAAAAACGGTAGCGCATATGTCGTCATTGGCAATACGGCGATTCCTGTATCAAATGTGCTTCGCATTTATTCAGACGATGCGATTGAAAATATAGTCGCACCCGAAGCCCCGGAGAACCCAGAGAATACTGATGATAATCAAACACTCCCACCGTCAGAGATAGTTGATGAAACTGTCACAAATGATGTGATCCGGTGAGCAAAAGAAACATACTTCAAACATAAGCAACATTATAAAGAACAAGGTAAACAGAATTTAGAAAAAAGAGAAGGGAGATACTTGCCTTATGATGCGTTCTCTATTTTCAGCCGTTTCCGGTCTTAAGACAAACCAAACAGCCATGGATGTAATAGGCAATAATGTCGCCAATGTAAATACAATAGGTTTTAAGTCGAGCAGAGTTGTGTTCCAGGATGTTTACAGCCAGACTCTCAGCACAGCAACAGCTCCGACAGAAACGACCGGAGGAATTAACCCGCAGCAAGTCGGACTTGGTGTAACAATTTCAGCAATCGGTCTCAATATGACTGAAGGCAGTATGCAGCCGTCCTCGAATCCGCTTGACTTTGCAATTACCGGCGAGGGATTCTTCGTTATAAGAGGCAGCGACGGAGCTTATTATTACACAAGAAACGGTGCTTTTACCCTTGATGCTGAAGGGTATCTTGTCACAGCAAACGGCGATTATGTAATGGGTGTTTCAGGCAATGAAGAAAATGTTGCTAATGGAAATCCGCTTTATGACGCAGATGGCAATCCCATTTTCAATAGAATCAAAATAGTCGGCTCAATTCCGACAGGAGAAACGGATGATGCAACAGAAAATCCAATTTACGAAACATACTCTGACTATGCAGTCGATTCAAACGGTGTTGTAACAGCAATAAACAGCAGTGGCGAAGTAGTGACTATTGGAAGACTTGTCCTTGCAACTTTCAATAACACCGGTGGATTGCAAAAAGAAGGCAACAGCTACTACAGTGAAACGTCGAACAGCGGTGAAGCCGAAATACATTTTGTTAATGTAGGATGCGGCTCGATTAAGTCGGGTTACCTTGAAATGTCAAACGTTGATCTTGCGACTGAGTTGACAAACATGATAATAACGCAAAGAGGTTATCAGGTTAACGCAAGAGTAATAACGACATCAGACTCAATGCTTGAAGAGCTTATTAACTTAAAGCGCTAATGAATAACCGATGCTTTGCTCTATCAATCTGATTCTGCGCATCTGGGAGGTTATATGATTAAACTAACTCGAATAAACAGGTCAGAAACATTCTGGTTGAATGAAAACCTAATCGAATTCATGGAAGAAACGCCTGACACAATTATTACCATGATATCAGGACGGAAAATAGGTGTTGCCGAAACAGTCGATGAAATCATTAAGCTCATTGCGGACGCGCGGAAAAAGATTATAGTGGCTCGCAATGAAATAGAATAATGCGTAATCGAGGCTCAATAAATGAATAAGTCCATAATATTTAGTATAATATTGGGTTTTTTGTGTGTCGCGGTGAGCATAAAAGTCAGCGGGGATCTTTCAAACTTCTATGACCCCGCAGCAATATTCATCGTTGTCGGAGGTGTCGTTTGCGCTGTTTGCGCATCGTATCCGTTCAGCAGGATTAAAAGCCTTCTTAAAGCTATAAGNNATGGACTTCTGGCGCTTGATGATTCAATCGACAGCATCGAGGATCCGTTTTTGAAAAAAGGTTTAATGCTTACTGTGGACGGGGCCGACGCCGAGCTGATCACCAGCATACTTGACACGGAACTTACAATTACAAAGGAACGCCATGCGTCAAATCGGGCAATCCTTGATTCAGCCGCTGCTTATTCCCCGGCTTTCGGTATGATAGGTACCCTCATTGGTCTTATTAACATGCTGACAAAGCTGCAGGATATGGATTCAGTTGGTTTAAACATGGCGGTAGCCCTTGTCACTACGTTTTATGGTTCAATGCTCGCAAACCTTGTCTTTTCACCGATTTCCAAACACATGAAAGCGATAGGTGAAAACGAGTATTTGCATAAGGAACTGATAATAGAGGGCATTATTGCTATAAAAAATGGCGAAAACCCAAGAATTATCAGGGAAAAGCTCAATGCATACCTTTCTAATTCAACACAGGTGAATAAGACGAAGGTTGGAGTTTTCAGCAGCAGTAACGAAAGTAGTCAAGAAACAGGCGAAAGAAAGGTTCCAATGGCATAAAACTATGCTATTGATGGTTTAGCGTTTTATACGACTATTTGGACATGTAAACAAACAGTATTCAATAAAGCAAATGAGATGAGCGACGTCTTATTTGCTTTTGAGGTGACACATGAAAAGACGTAAAAGCTCAGAAGAAGATGAACGCGGTTACTACTGGATGGATACATACGGTGATATGGTAACCCTGCTCTTATGCTTCTTTGTTCTTATCTATTCATATTCCACAATAGATACGGCAAAGTTCCAGCAGCTTATCGGAGCATTTACCGGTAATTACGTATCATATAGAGATATTCCCATGCTTGACGAAGTTGAAGCAAGGGAAAATCCTATTGGAAATATTGATCCGATGGTTAATTATAATAACCGTGATGATATTGACATTGAGCCTGAGGAAACAAGCGAAAATGGTGGAATTGACATCATTGACGAGGAGAGTGAAGAAGACGTCGCTTTCGATGAGCTATATTCAAATATAAAGAAATATATAAGCGATTTAGACCTCGAAGATAAAGTGAGCGTTATCCGCAGTGAACGGACAATCCTTCTTCGTTTTAACGAAGTAGCTCTTTTCAATTCAGGTAAAGCTGATATACTCCCGGATAGTGTCGATATAATTAAAAATATCACTCGAATCATCAATTGGAATATTAAATATGTGAAAATGGTCTGTATTGAAGGCCATACGGACAACGTACCGATGACATCAAAAGAATTCCTTGACAACTGGGATCTTTCTACAAGAAGAGCGACGAATACTCTTCGTTTAATGCTTGAAACAGGTTTGATAGAACCTGAAAAGCTGTCGGCAATCGGCTATGGCGAATACAGGCCAATCGATACAAACGATACACCTGAAGGACGCGCAAATAACAGACGGGTCGATATTATTCTTGAGAAAATAGACACAGAAGATAGCAAAGGGAAATAATAATGAAAACAAAAAGTAGATCTGTTTTTACGGTTATTTTGACTTTACTGCTCGTCGCAGGCGCAGTAGCATATTATTTCTTTATATATAAAAATGATGGGAATAATGTTGAAGAAGGAAATTATTACTACGCAATTGATGATTTTTTCGTAACGAATGTAAAAGATAGCACTAAGTTGTTTAAAACTTCAGTTATCCTCGTTGTGGATAGAGGTGGCCTTGATGAATATTTAGATAAAAACGAATTTATAATTCGAGACACTATTTTATTTATCCTAAGGGGACTTACTGAAAACGACATAAAGAGCTTAACAATTCAAGACGAGCTAAGAGAGATGATACCCGTAGCGCTGAATGAAGCTCTCGGAACTAATCACATAGTGTCGGTGTATTTTGGCGATTTTGTAATGCAATGACACCGAATCATAAGATCATGCGAAAAATACGAAAGTTCGAAGAAGGTGATCATATTGAATGAAGTGTTATCGCAGGCAGAAATAGACCAACTATTAAAAGAAATAGTTTCGGGAAACGAAAAAGTTGATACCGAGAAAAAAGGTAACAACATTAAGCGGTATGATTTTAAGACTGCGAATAAGTTCACAAAAGAACAAATACGTGCAATAAATACAATATACAGAAATTTCGGGTATTCGCTTTCAAACTATCTTGTCGGAATGTTAAGAGCAGCGTGCGATACGGAAGTACTTTCAATTGAAGAAATGTCCTTTAATGAGTTTAACAACTCCGTTCCAACACCTGCTGTGATTGCAATAGTAAACTCAACAACTCTTCCGAGTTCGATTATAATACAGCTTTCAAAAGAAATTTCATATTCCATCATAAATCGGGTTCTCGGAGGTACACGGGAGGTAGAATCTGAGGGAAGGCAGTTTACCGAGATAGAGCTTACCATTATAGAGCGGGTTGTTCGTCAGATACTTAAGATTCATGATGATTCTTGGAGTAAAATGTTTGAGTTTAAATCGACTCTTGAGAGAATTGAGACGAGTATGCAATTTGCTCAGATTGTCGATTTAAACGAAGCTGTCCTTATGGTGACGCTTAATATAAATATCAATAACGAAAGCGGAATAATAGGCTTATGCCTTCCTCACCAAGCCTTAGAACCTTTTATAAAATCAATAAGGTCAAGGTTCGTTTACTCAGGCAGAATGCCTAAAAGGCAACCGACACAATCGGACAGCATTATAAATTCGATTAAAAGCTCTGATATATTGGTCAGTTGCGAGTTTAACACAACAGAAGCAACTACGCGCGATATATTGAGCCTTAGTGTTGGAGATGTTATTATGCTTCAGCACAAAATCAACGAACCACTTATATTAAAATGTCAACAAATACCCAAATATTACGCCTCGGTCGGTACTGTTAAAAACCACTTGGCGGTTAAAATTATAGATAAAATAACAGGAGAAGAAGATATTGATTGATATGCCTAAGGTAAAAGGCGATGCCAGAGCAGATATAAAGAATAACGCCGATGTTAAGGAGAATAGCATGAACGGTCAGGATCAAACAATGACCGACAAGTGGGAGGAAAACATCAGTGATTATTTTTCCTCAAAAGAAGTAGATGCTCTTGGAGAAATCGGAAACATTTGCATAGGTAATTCGGCGACAACAATGCATGCCCTTATCGGGCACAAAGTAACTATAACAACACCTAATGTTAAGGTAGTAAAAGCAAACCGCTTATTTGAACCTTATAATGACAAATTTATGGTAATCAATGTAGAATTTATTTCAGGGGTTCGCGGGAAAAACCTATTATTAGTAAGAGATTATGATGCTGCGCTTATAACTGACCTATTGATGGGCGGCGAAGGTAAAATCGATGAAAATAATGTTGTGCTCGATGAGCTTCAGTTCAGCGCAATGAGCGAAGTCATGAATCAAATGATGGGTACAGCCGCCACCACGATGTCAAGTATGGTTGGATTAACAATAAACATTTCTCCACCGTACGTGACAAAGATTGATTACGATGAGGATGTATCAAAGCTTCTTGATGGAGCTTCACACCTTGTCTTAATCAGCTTCGATATGAAAATCGAAGGTTTACTTGACAGTAAGCTCCTTCAGGTAATGACAATCGATATGGCAAAGACACTAATAAATACTTTAACGAGCATTGGTGATGACATGAAAAACGATAATGACGATAGCAAGAAAGTTGAACCGCGCTCTGTGAACGCCACTAAAAAGGAAGACACAAGTGGAGATGCTCGTGCGACTAATCAAAGGCGTCCAGTTAAAGCAATAAAGAAACCGGAATTCGAGAGCTTTGATGATACTGATGATATGTTGGATGATGCCATGGATTCAAAGAACGCAAAGAACACTGAGCTCGCGAACTTTAACCTCATCAATGATATACCGCTGCAAGTAACTGTTGAGCTTGGCAAGACGAAGAAAAACTTGAATGATGTGCTGAATTTCACAACAGGCTCGATCATTGTCCTTGACAAACAAGCAGGAGATTTAGTTGAGGTTATTGTCAACGGCAAAAAGATAGCGCGTGGCGAAGTAGTTGTAGTTGACGAAAATTATGGCGTCAGAATAACAGAGTTGATAAAGGGATAAAAACACTCGTGCGATACATATTTTAAAGCCGCAGTGTGCGTTAATGAGGTAAAAAACAGCGGACAAGTACGGCATCTTAAAGGTTCAGCTTCACGACATATATATTGAATCAATAAAGTCAGCGAATGAACTTTTATGAAGTAGTGCTGTTCTGTTTCATTAAAACCAGGAGGTTACATAATATGTGGGACAATCTGTTTTCCTCGGTGGATATGCTAAAAAAGGGTCTCGATGTAACATGGTTGAGAAATGAAGTCATAGCAAACAATATTGCAAATGTAGATACCCCTGGGTTTAAAGCATCTGAAGTTGAGTTTGAGGATTATATGAAAGAGGCTCTTAAAGCCGACGACGGCAGCAAGTTAGAGCTTCGCAAAACGAATAGCCGTCACTTGGACGGAAGCAGCGGCACCAAAGACATACTTGATGTTGAGCCGAAAGTAGTGCAAAAAGAATCGACTTCTATGAGATATGATGACAATAATGTTGACATTGAAACTGAGATGGTGGCGCTTGCGAAAAACCAGATTGAGTATTATGCGCTTGTGAATAAGATAAATTCAGAATTCACAAAGTTGAATACCGCAATCAATATAAAATAACAAAATAAACAAAAGCAAAATAATCAGGAGGTATCGCAATGGGCTTTCTTAGTGGCATGGACATAAGTGCATCCGCCCTGACGGCACAAAGGCTTAGGATGGATGTAATTGCAGAAAATATAGCAAACGCTGATACCACAAGAACTGAAGATGGCGGACCGTACAGACGTAAGTATGTAGTCTTTGGTGAGCAAGGGAATACATTTTCGGATATTATTAAAGGCCGCACAAACGATGTAGTTGGCGGCGTCAAGGTTCTTGAGATTGGTGAAGACGACACAGATTTTAAGCTCGTTTATGATCCGAAGCATCCGGATGCAAACGAGGAAGGATATGTCGAATATCCGAATGTCGACACCCTTCAGGAAATGGTGGACATGATCTCCGCATACCGCTCATACGAAGCCAACGTAACAGCCTTCAACGCTTATAAGGAAATGGCTGTAAAAGCACTTGAGATTGGCGAATAACTTTGGCTTCAAAACGTCCGCGACCTATACAATCAGATAACCGGAGGAACGAAAAATGCCCGATATTGACACTTCTTTAGTTAATAGTATAGGGAATATTTACAGTGCTACAAAAGAGTTGCTTAGGACACAAACAGGGGCGGAGCAGGGAGAGTCAAATTTCGCCGATGTATTGTCAAAGGCGATGTCACTGGCAGAGGAAGCAAACAAGGAAAATAATTTGCTATCCCTTGATTTTCTCAGCGGAAATCTTGATGATTTGTCAACGGCTATGATTGCCTCTGAGAAAGCCGAAATTGCGCTTAGTCTGACGGTTGCGATACGCAACAAAGCAATCGAAGCATACAAAGATATAATGAGCATGCAGGTATAAGGCGGCGCTCAATGACTTTTTGGGATTATTTTAAAGTAATACTTGCCATCGCTGCTGTTATCGCATCAGCATTTTACTTACCGCGGCTTGCGTTGAAAAGCAGGGGGCGGGTATTCGGTAATCAGAAAAGCCCGATGAAGCTGATTGGAACTCTTCCTTTGGCAAAAGATAAGGCTGTTGTACTAATTGAGGTTGGCGAATACATATACCTTCTCGGAGTCGGCAGTCAAAATATCGAGAAGCTTGATAAGATGAGAGTTGAAGAGTTAAATCTTAAAACTGATAGTGACGAGACGAGCAATCATCCCACCGACAACGGCTCAGGGTTCATGAAGGAGCTTTTATCGAGGCTGGGGCGGAAGGAATTATGACCATATTCACGACTAAGAATGAAAAATTGGCGGAAGAACAGTCTTTTGAAGTAAAGCATGCTAAAAACAAAAAGAACATAAACGCAAAAAAGTCGATTTTGCGGTTTCTGCCGTTTTTCATAACGACTCTCATAATAATATCTCTTATTATGGCGTTATCCGTCCACGCATCTGCCCTGACGCTTGAGGAAACGCTTGACTCGCTTCTCGGAGAAGAGTCGCAGGCACTGAAAATCATCATTTTACTCACGCTTATTACGCTGTTGCCGACGCTTCTCATAATGCTCACGGGCTTTACGAGAATTGTTATCGTTTTATCGATGATTCGCAACGCAATAGGGCTTCAAAACATGCCTCCAAACTCTGTAATCATAGGGCTTTCTCTCTTTATAACGTTTTTCGTTATGAGCCCTGCTTTATCCCAGATTAATGAGGAAGCGTACAAGCCTTATTCCGAAGGAGAAATTGAGTTTGAAGAGTTTGCTGACAAGGCGATGGAGCCGCTTCGCGACTTTATGCTAAGGCAAACATATAAAACCGACCTTAATTTCTTCACCGATTTAGCTGGGATTGAAGAAACAGACAATCTTGATGATATTCCGGATAGAGTTGTTATCGTGTCTTTTATGACGAGCGAGCTTAAGCACGCGTTCGCCATAGGATTTTTTCTTTACATACCATTTATCGTTATAGATATGATTGTAGCGAGCACGCTTATGTCTATGGGTATGCTGATGTTGCCGCCGGCAATGATATCAATGCCGTTTAAGATTCTTCTCTTTATATTAGTCGATGGCTGGCAGCTTACTATCGGCACGCTTATCACAAGCTTTGGTGCGTAGACTAAGCAGTCGCTTGTCCGGCTATATATAACACATAGTATGAGCATAATATTCGTTTAAAATGTGCGGCGCCGTTTATAAAAAAAGGCTAAAAATACGACGGAGGACATGAAAGGTAAATATGCTATCACAAACTGAAATATTAACAATAATACGAAATGCTGTATATGTTGTGCTGATGTCCTCGTTGCCGATGCTTGGCGTCGCACTTGTCATTGGTGTTCTTATTTCAATTTTCCAAGCGACGACACAGATTAACGAGCAGACGCTTGCCTTTGCACCAAAGATTATAGGTATACTACTGTCGCTTCTTATTTTTGGTGGCTGGATTATAAGCAATCTGACAGATTTTACGACCGATTTATACTCGTCGATAAATGCAATGCTGAGGTAGTGCAATGGCGGATGCTTCTGTCATAAGCGATCACATCGACTACGTCTTTCTGCTCTTCCTGAGGGTGAGCGGGCTACTTATCGGAAGCCCGATATTCGGAAGAAATAATGTGCCGTCAATATTTAAAATCGGCCTTTGCATAATGCTTTCATCCGTATTTGTGATGAGCATACCGGCGCCGGATGTATACCCGACATACGAAAACCTTTTCATGTATTTTCTTGTATGTATCCGCGAGATTCTCTTTGGCGTAGCGATGGGATATGTGCTAACAACAATGTTCAGCCTTGCACTGACATCCGGCAGCATTATTGATTATCAGATTGGTTTTTCAATGGCGAGTGTATATGACCCTCAATTCAATACACAAACACCAATTACGGGCAGTCTTTTAAATATAATACTGCTCCTTGTGTTTTTTTCATACGACGGTCACCTCAAACTGATTGAGATAGTATATAAAACGTTTGAAACAGTTCCCGTCGGAGCCGCAACCGCTCCGAAAGAAATTCTTTTATGTGCTGCCGAGACAATGTCAAGTTCATTTGTGCTTGCCGTTATGGTTGCCATGCCGATTATTGCTGCAGGTATGATAGTTGAAGTTGCAATGGGTATTATTATAAGAACGGTTCCACAGATGAACGTATTTGTTGTCGGAATACCGATGAAACTTCTCATCGGAATTCTCATGCTTATGTTAAGTATTGCAGGCTTTGTTGGTTTTACAAAAACTATATATTCGAAAGCGTTTGATTATGTTGGTGAAATGTTCGATTATCTTACGGGAACGAAATAATAGATAATGGCGCAAAAGGGAAGTAGTGAAAAAACAGAAAAAGCGTCTCCTAAGAAAAGGCGAGACGCAAGAGAACGAGGAGAGGTACATAAAAGTATCGACCTTGTGTCGGCCATTATGCTGTTTATGATGTTCGGCGCACTCAGACTCGGTTTTAATGATTTTATGGAGTTCTTGCAGACCTTTGTTCATGACCGGTTGTCGGGGGGCGTAGCTGAAAAAGCTGCGAACATAACAGCACGATCCGTAATGGTTGATTATCAAAACATTTTAATGACGGTTTTGCCCTCCATTATTCCGATAATGGCAACGGGATTCGTTTGTGGGATACTTGCTCATGTTCTTCAGACAGGCCCGCTTTTCGTTACGGCAAAACTGAAGCCGGATTTCAGCAGGATCAACCCGATTAACGGGTTTCAAAGGTTGTTTTCACCTACTATCTTAGTCGAGCTTGCAAAATCCATTATAAAAGTTGCAGTACTTGTCTATGTTATTTATAAATATGTAAAGGCTTACATTCCTGATTTTATCAGGATGATATACACAAGCCCTCAAAAGGCTTTTTCCTATTTAATGACGTCATGTTTTTCAATGGCGATTACAATTGCCCTTATCCTGATAAGTCTTTCACTGTTAGATGCCCTTTATCAGTGGTGGAAATTTGAAAAAGATCTGATGATGACAAAGCAGGAAGTAAAAGAAGAGTATAAGCAGACTGAAGGCGATCCTCAGATAAAGGGCAAGATAAAGCAAAAGCAGCGCAGAATGAGCATGATGCGCATGATGAGGGACTTACGCGAGGCAACGGTTGTTGTTACAAACCCGGATCACTATGCTGTTGCACTCAGGTATAAGGAAAATATCGATAAAGCTCCTGTTGTCGTCGCGAAAGGTCAGGATTATCTTGCACTTAAAATAAAGGAAAAAGCTAAAAAATATAATATAGCAATCGTTGAAAACAAGCCGGTTGCCCGTGCTCTATATTATTCATGTCCGATAGGCAGTGAAATACCGCCTGAGATGTATCAGGCAATCGCAGATATATTAATTTATGTTTATAAGACTACAAATAAAAGATAAGCATAAAGGTTCGTTTTAATGAAAAGATCCGACATAATCGTCTCGGGTATAATACTTGGCATAGTATTAATAATAATAATCCCGATACCTACGTGGCTTCTTGACGCACTTTTAATAATCAATATAACAGCATCGCTATTTGTAATGCTGACGACTCTTTTCATAAAAAATGCACTGGAGTTTTCAGTCTTGCCGACGCTTTTGCTGTTAACAACGCTTTTCAGGCTTGCACTGAACTTATCGTCAACAAAGCTTATTCTAAGCAATGGCGGCGACGCTGGTGCGGTAATCGCCACATTCGGCTCCTTTGTTATAAGCGGAAACATTGTTGTAGGTATCATTGTATTTATCATCATTATTGCAATTCAGTTCGTTGTCATAACGAAAGGTGCCGAGCGTGTTTCGGAGGTTGCTGCCCGCTTTACACTTGACGCTATGCCCGGAAAGCAAATGGCAATAGACGCCGACCTAAACACGGGCGTGATTGATGAAGCTACTGCGAGAAAGCGCAGGGAAGACATACAGCGGGAAGCTGATTTTTACGGCGCTATGGACGGTGCCAGTAAATTTATCAAAGGTGACGCTATACTTTCGATTATTATTACCGTCGTAAACATCGTCGGCGGGCTTGTAGTCGGAATGACGATGGAGGGAATGGGTTTTAACGAAGCCGCAGTTATATATACGATAGCAACTGTCGGTAACGGCATCGTCAGCCAGATTCCCGCACTTTTAATATCAACAGCAGCAGGTATCGTCGTCACAAGATCAGCATCTGAGGGCAGCTTTGGTTCGGATTTGTCAAAACAGCTTATATCGAATCCGAACTCAATGATTATATGCGGCGCTGTTCTTGTCCTCCTTTGCTTTATACCCGGGTTTCCGAAGCTTCAGATTATTTTAATAGCAGCCGTTCTTTTACTGGTTGGGTATCTCCAGTTGCGCGCGCAGGCACAGCCAGAAAAGGTACCGGTCGAAGCTGATATAGCCGAAAAGAGCGCAGAGGAAAAGCGTAAGCCTGAAAATGTACTCAATCTCATTCAGGTTGAGCAGATTGAGTTTGAGTTCGGTTATGGCATCGTTCCGCTTGTTGATAAGAGCTTGGGCGGAGATTTGCTTGACCGTGTCATTATGATCCGAAGACAGTGTGCAATTGATCTTGGGATTATAATACCGTCAATCAGAATGAGGGATAATGTCAGGCTTGGCCCGAACGAGTATAGGATTTTAATTAAAGGAACCGAGGTCGCAAAAGGCGAG
>LFRM01311335.1_pt1 | contig 13701 bp, 16 predicted proteins | sample 618341 | NCBI WGS metagenome assembly LFRM01 (sample SAMN03654438, study PRJNA283298) | anaerobic digester metagenome | isolation source: pool of bioreactors CSTR01a, CSTR02a, and CSTR03a thermophilic anaerobic... | place: Denmark: Kgs. Lyngby | collected 2014-05-21 | reverse complement strand
ACAGGAGTCGGCCCTGAGGCCGACATGTCAGGCTGAAGCCAGACCTACAGATACTGCTGGCTGGGTCGCATAACGAATTTCCCTGCAAGCTGGGTTCCACAAAAGCGGTCGTTTTGTTTGTATTTATATTTAAAACTCGGTGGTGGTGTTTAGCCAGTCTTGCCAGCTGCGGATTTCTTTGCGGCTAGCACCGGCTTTGGCTGCGGCTTGTAGGGCTTGTTTGGCTTGCGGCCAGAGTTCTTGTTCGCTGGCTAGTTGCACCACGGTTAGCCAGTGTTTGGCTTGTTGGCTTTGTTCGGCTAGGCGCTGATAGTGTGCCAAGGCCAAGCTGCGTTCGCGTGATTGCCATTGTAGCTGTGCCAAGCGTTCTTGGCGGGCGGTGGTTTTGGTTAAGCGCCCTTGTTGCATCAGCTCGTTTAACAGCCGTGCGCCCTGCCATGGCTGTTCAGCGGCGCTGGCTAAAGCCACTAGCTGATCCAAATCCGCCTCGCTAAATGCCAATCCTTGTTGATAGGCCGTGCGCAAGGTGGCAAAGGCTTGTACATAGTTACCGCTCATTTGCTGTAAAGCAGCCAGCTGTCGCCACTGTGCTACTTGCTGTGGATGGCGCGCCAATAGCTGTTTTTGCCATTTTTGCGCTGCTGGAAAACGACGTAACTCAGCATTGGCGGCGACCATAAAATTCAACCACTGATCACTAATCGCGCTTTGCTTAGCCAGATAGCGTTCCGCCAAAGGCAAGGCTTGGTCGTAACGTCCGAGCATTTGCCAGTTGTATATACGCAACTCCAAGCTTTCTTGGCTGTCTAGCACATGCTCTAAATAGGCTAACGCCTGTTTAGGTCTTTCCAGTTGGGTATTTAACTTAGCCAAACTTAACGCATCTTCCTGGCGTTGCTCATCGGTCAATTGACCACTTTTATACGCCTGCTCTAGCAACTGCACGGCATGAGCTATGTGATTTTTTTGCCAAACCACATAACCATGAGTACGCCAAATTAAAGCCTCTGCGTAACTGCCCTTTTCGGGCTGAAGTTGTCTGAGTAGTTGTTCGGCTTTGTTGAACTCGCCCTGTTCTTGCGCGCTTTGGGCAGCCTGTAGAGCACGCAGGGTTTTAATGTCTATCGTCTGCGCCAAAGCCAAGCTCGACAACAAGCAGCAACATAAAACTAACCAACGCATAGATACATTACCTCGCTGGCTCGAGTTTAAATTCAATGATTTTTTCCACGTGACGCGGGACAGCGATGCCGTTTTCCATGCGTGGGGTAAAACGCCAGCGTGCAGCGGCGCGGCGTGCAGAGCGATCAAACACATTGGCTGGCTGAGCTTCAAGCACTTCGATGTTTTCTACCCGCCCATGCGCGCTGATGGTAAAGGCAAGTTTGACGTAGCCTTCGATACCACGTCGGCGCGCTACATCTGGGTATTCCGGCAATACGTCATTGAGCGGGGTTACTTCTGAGTCTTTACCCGGCGCGGCAGGTGCGCTGGGTGCGCTCGGTGCGGCTGGCTGTGCTGTGCTTGGCTNNAAGGTTGGCACGGCTTGGCTTTGTGTGGTTTGTGGCGTTTGCGGTTTAGGCGGCTCTACATCCGGCGGCGGTTCTGGCGCTTGCAAGCGGCTACGGGATTGGGCATCGGACGTATTTTTACTCATGGGAATAAAGTGGCCAACCTGTACGGGCTTGTTTTCAATGGGCGCTTGCGGTGGTGAGATCATCCACAAAATAATCGCAAAGCTGGCCAACACAGCCAACAAAGCAATTGCAAAAGAGACCAACCAACGCGCCATTAATTCGATTCCGTCGAGGCCGCCAAGGCCACATCAGTAACACCAGCCATGCGCGCTTGATCCATCACCTGCACCACCAAACCCGTGCGGGCATCTTGATCCGCTTGTACCACCACAATCCCCTCGGGTTGCTCTTGGCGTAGCCGTTCAACATGGGCGCGCACGGTACGCACATCCACGGCTTGTTTATCCAGCCACACCTGACCATCAGCGGTTACGGCAATGAGGATATTGCCTTTATCCTGACTGCTCGCGGTGTCGGCTTGGGGGCGGTTAACCTCCATGCCGGACTCTTTAATAAACGAGCTGGTGACAATAAAGAAAATCAGCATGATAAACACCACGTCCAGCATAGGCGTGAGGTCAATTCCGGGTTCTTCTTCTGTTCTATAGCTGTAACGACGCATTCTCATCGTTTTACCACCTTATTCATGCCTAAGCTGATCAGACAGCCGGCCTAATGCGCGCCGAGCATTACGCTCAAGGTGCGCGATACTAAATAATCCACCAATGGCTAATACCATGCCGGCTAAAGTGGGTAATGTCGCCTGCCAAACACCAGCAGCCATAGCACGTGGGTTGCCGGTGCCGCTCAATGCCAACACATCAAACACCGCCACCATGCCGGTTACCGTGCCCAGCAAACCCAGCAATGGAAACAGCGCGACCAAGGCTTTAATAACAGTTAATGGCGTGATCAGTTGCTCATGGGCTTGAGCAATCCAAGCTGAGCGCACTGTACGCGGCCAGCCGTTACTGAACTCTTCCTGACACAAACGCTGCCATGCTTGATGACGCTCTTTGACCCACGCTGGAAACTGGCGCTGCATATACCAAAAGCGTTCCAGCATCAGCGTCCAAAATAATACGCACAATGCGGCCAGTAGCCACATAACCAAGCCACCAGCGCCCATTAAGTCGAGCAGTGCGTGGCTGCTATCGACCAGCCAAAACCAAGTATTTTGCCAATTAGTCACGGGATTCCTTGGCTGACATATGCAGCGCCAATAAGCCAACGCACTGTTGCTCTAGCAGTCGCACCACGCCCTTGCTACGCGCGACCAAAATGCTGTGCAAAAACAGTAACGGAATAGCCACCACCAAGCCCTGCACCGTGGTGACCAAGGCCTGTGAAATACCATCTGCCATCAACCGAGAATCGCCACCACCGGCTTGGGTAATAGCTTGGAAGGTGATGATCATTCCTGTGACTGTACCCAGCAGTCCAAGCAAGGGCGCAACTGCTGCCAGTAATTTTAGTAAACCCTGCCCGCGTTCTAGCTTAGGTACCTCTTGCATAACGGCTTCATCCAGTTTCAGCTCTAGGGTTTCCAGGTCTGATAACTCGGGTTGTGGGCCCAGCACACCCAGCACGCGCCCCAAGGGGTTATTGAACGTAGGGTTCGACAAATCACGCATCTGTATACGTACTGAGCGCACTACTTGCTGCAATTCCAACAAACGCCATGCGGCCAGCACAAAGCCCAGCACACCCAAGCTAATAATCACCCAACCAACCACACCGCCCTGTTTAACTCGCTCGTAAAAAGTGGGTTGGTGCTGTAGCTGTTCCAGCAAGCTGCCGCGGGTCGGGTCAATTGGCAGTACCGCAACGGGTTCGCTGGCGGTTAACCAGTTTTTTACCTGACTTAAACCGTTAGGTTGTTTAGGTAACGCGCGCAACGCATCATCACCGGCTTGATACACTAAAAAATCCGTATCGCTATAGGCGGAAAAAGGCCCCACGCGCACCACGCTAGTAATGTTTCGCTCACCGCCTGCACTAATGACGGGCGCATCAAAACGCTCGACTTTGCCGCTAGCGGTCATATCTTCAAGAAGGGTTAGCCATAGCTGTTCAACGGCTTCAGCACTGGGCAGTTTGCGGCTATTAGCAAGACGCTCAAATTGCGCCACCCGCTTAGGCTGCTGTACATTGAGCATGGAGTCCTGCCACTGACCTGCAATGTCGCCTGCGCTTTGGCGCAATACAGCAAACAACTCACCCAGCTCACCGGTACGTTCTTTTAAATGACGCTCCTGCTCAGTAAGCTGCTTTTCTAGCTCTTCAAATTGCACCTTTAGCTCGGCTGCTTCCCGCTCCTGAGTGCGTAACGCCTGCATGGCTTGCTGATAGATTGCCTGCTGCTGATTTTTTTCGACTAAGAAACGCTGTTCACGCTCTTGCATCAGTTGTTCTTCGCTGGCTTTTTCGGCACGGATGCGTTGCAGTAATTGGTCGGGCGTTAGGCTGTCGGCTAGGACAGTACCGGAACAGAGCAGCGCCAGCACCACGATGAGTTTTTTCATTGCTGCGCCTCCCATGCCAGTGTTTTTATCGGCAAAGCTAACCAATCGGGTGATTTTTGCTGCCGTGCAATGGCAATCGCCTGAGCCACAGGCCGACGTGCATTGCCATTAAGCACTTGCCATTCTTTCGCTTGCGCGTTCCACCAACCGGTTTCATGGCCGTCTGGGGTTTGGTAATACAGCATCAAACGGCCTAAACGTAAAAAATCCACATTCAGCTCGTTTCCGTCACGCTTAAGCGCATCGCGCCAGACTTCGAGTGTGCGACCGTAATCACTTTCAATTTGGTAGGCTTCTAGAATGCGGCGGTATTTTTCGGCAATAGACACATCAGCGCGTGGCAGTAAGTCCTGCAAGGTTTCTAAACGATCGCGCCGTTCATAGGGTAAGAAAGGTAAATCAGCACTGATAAACTGCTCCAGCACCTCTAGCATCCGCTGCATTTGTGGAGTCACAGCGGCTTCGGTATCTTGTAGGTCTGCTAATTGTTGCTGATAGCCGGCGAGTTCTTGCTGCTGCGCTGCTACCAGTTCACGCATCTGCTTGTTATAACCCGTAAGCGTTTTTGTTTTTAGTAGCGCGGTGCGGTACTCCTGCAGCATTTTTTGCGTTGCATCATCCAGCTGCTCCACCTGTTGTTGCGAACGTTGAGCGGCTTGGCTGTGGGCCGTATTTTCATCCAAAGCTTGCTCTACTGTGTTGGCCATGACCGTTCCAGCACACAACGCCAGTGATAACGTGGCGCATCGTAAAAAAGGGAGTTGCATAAACAGGGGGTCCTTTAATCCAAATAACACTTAATGATAACTATTATCATCTTTGCGTATTCATTCAGTCAAGAAAGAAACACATAAAAAACAAAACCATGCAAAGAATAGGTGATTACAAACAACAATGATGGCTATTTAACTCTACTGCATACTAGAGTAAAATACCGCTTAGTTCGCTTGATCAAACTCTGCTTTCTAAGCATATTTTTTGCTAGAAACCCATCTATATGGATATTGCAAAAAAAGGCTGTCATTTTGCGTAAAATTCTTCGCTATTCCCTAGCCACCTTGGCAGTTTTCGCACTACTGGGCGCCAGTGCATTGCTGTTACCTAAATCCTTAGCTGAGCACCAGTTGTGGCTGTGGTTTAGTGCTGCCACACTTACAGGGCTTGCGCTGCTAAGTATTCTATACGCGCAAAGCAGAAGACGCCTAGCGAAGCTGACGAACCGCGTCAAATTGACCGAGACCCGCCTTAGAGCCTTGCGAGTGGCGATTGAGCGCAGCCCTACTTCTATTCTGGTCACCGACCCAAAAGGCTTTATTGAGTACGTCAATCCGACTATCTGCAGATTTACTGGTTACAGCATTGAAGAGTTGATTGGCAAAAATTCAAGCATTTTCAATTCAGGCAAAACACCCCACGAAACCTATGTGGACTTGTGGCAAACCCTTGCCCGTGGACAAAATTGGAACGGCCGTTTTATAAGCCAAACCAAAACCGGAGATATTTATCTGGAGCAAGCTTGGATTGCGCCCGTGTTTGATGAGCAGAAAAAGCTGGTCAACTATGTGGCGGTTAAGCTGGATATTAGCGAGCAAGAATTCGCTCTTAGCCGTGAACGTTTACACAATCAGGTGCTCGACTNNTCGACTTGTTGTCGCGCAACAAAACCGCCAATGAAATATTCGGCTCAATCATCCGTGCCGTTGAAAAAGAAAACCAGCACATTAAATGTGCTATTTTCTTACGTAGCCTAGATGGAGTTAGCCTGCAACTAGCTACTGCACCTAGCCTGCCCACGTTCTTACACCATGCCTTGCAACAAATAAAAATTACTAGCGACGGTATCTCCGTAAGCCAAGCTGCTTTTTACGGCAAGCGTATTATTACCGACGAGCTGTCAACACAAGCCAAACAAGTAAAAACGGCCAGTGCTGCGGTGCGCGCAGGAATGCTGGCATGCTGGGCAGAGCCGATTTTTGACGTGGATGGCAAGGTAGCTGGCGTACTTAACTTTTTTAAAGATCAACCGGGCGCACCCAACAAACGAGAAATCAACCTAATTGAAAATGCGGCTAATTTAGTCCGACTGGTTATTGAGCGCAGTCAAAATACCGCGCTGTTAAAGCTGGCCGAAACCGTTTACCACACCAGCAGTGAAGCCATAGCCGTCACTGATGCTCATGGAACCTTTATTCATGTAAACCCCGCATTTACAAAAATAACAGGCTATACCGCTGAAGAAGCGATAGGCAACGATCATTCAATTTTGAAGTCTGGCCGACACAGCGCCAGCTTTTATGATGAGATGTGGGCCAGCCTTAACGGTTCAGGCCAATGGCAAGGCGAAGTATGGAACCGACGCAAAAACGGTGAACTCTACCCGCAGCTGTTATCCATTAACAGCACCTACGATACCGACGGCAGCGTTAAATTCCGTATCTCTCTGTTTGCCGATATCAGCAAGCAAAAAGCTAACGAAGAGCTTATCTGGCGTCAGGCTAACTTTGATTCATTAACAGGCTTGGCCAACCGCCGTTATTTCCAAGAAGTCTTTCAACACTCGCTTAAAATGGCACAACGCGAAAAGCATAATTTAGCCATCATCTTCATTGATTTGGATGAGTTCAAGCCGATTAACGATATGTTTGGCCACCAGTATGGCGACCAATTGTTAGCGCAAACAGCCCAGCGCATCAAAACGCCCCTGCGTGACACGGACATAGTGGCACGCATTGGTGGTGATGAGTTTGTGATCTTATTGGCGGGGAACCCCAGCAAAGAAGATGCGCTACTGATTGCCAGACGCATACATGAGCATGTTTTGCAGCCATTTGAGATTGACGGGCAAGTGTCGCAGATATCGCTCAGTTGTGGGGTGAGCATGTATCCAGAGCACGGAAAAACGGAAGCTGAGTTGATCAAGCAAGCCGATATTGCGATGTACCATGCTAAAAACCTAGGTCGCAATCAAACCGTATTTTTTGAGCCTGAGCTTTAAAAATACTGCTTGATTACATACCCCATTACTCGGCAAAGCTTAGGCTAGACTAATAACTTTGTTTTGCATTGGCTATTTTCTTCAGCTCGGAATCACGTAGTTCACGCCGCAAAACCTTACCCACATTGGTTGTAGGCAACTCATTACGAAACTCGACTTGGCGCGCAACCTTGTAGCCCGTAAGGTTTTCGCGCATATGCTTAATCACTTGCTCTTTGGTTAAGCTTTGCCCTTCGCGCAATACAATAAAGACCTTAATGACTTCTCCGGACTTTTCATCTGGCAGGCCAATGGCAGCACACTGCAAAACCTCTGGCATGGTAACCAGTACACCTTCAATTTCGTTAGGGTAAACGTTAAAGCCGGACACCAGAATCATATCTTTTTTACGGTCGACAATGCGCAGGTAACCGTCTTCCTGAATGATGGCTATATCACCCGTGCGTAACCAGCCTTGCTCATCGAGAGCTTCCCGCGTGGCTTCTTCGTTACTCCAGTAGCCTTTCATTACTTGCGGGCCTTTTACGCAAAGCTCACCCGCCTCACCCAGAGGCAGCTCATTACCCGCTTCGTCAATAACCTTGCACAGTGTTGAGCCGACAGGAATACCTATAGTGCCGAGCTGAATATTCTGTACAGGGTTCACCGTGGCAATAGGGCTGGTTTCGGTCATGCCGTAGCCTTCACATATCTGCACACCGGTGATCTGCTTCCAGCGCTGAGCGGTGGCTATCTGTAGCGCCATGCCACCTGAAATTGTCATTTTCAGTGCAGAAAAATCCAACTTGCGGAACTCTTTGTTATTACAGAGCGCCACAAACAAAGTATTTAAGCCAACAAATCCAGAAAACTTCCACTTGGCCATATCTTTAAGCATGCTGGGTAAATCACGGGGATTGGTAATCAGCAGGTTATGATTGCCGGTCATCATCATCGCCATGCAATGAAAGGTAAACGCGTATATGTGATACAACGGCAATGGTGCGACAACCGTTTCTCGCCCTTCCTCAAGCTCAGACGCCATCATGGTGCGCGCCTGTAACATATTGGCGATAAGATTTCGGTGCGTCAGCATAGCACCTTTGGCCACACCCGTAGTGCCGCCGGTGTACTGTAAAACGGCTATCGACTGCGACTCAGCATCTATATTACGGGCGATTTTTTTGTTGCCTTGTTTCAGCACATCATTGAGCCAATATGCTTGCGGTATATGAAATGCCGGCACCATTTTTTTAATGTATTTAACCACCGAGTTAACAACAAAACGTTTGACGGGGGGTAAAAAATCACCTACCTCGGTCAAAATAACAGTCTTAATCTCAGTGCTGGGTAGCACTTTCTCAAGCAGGTGCGCCATATTGGCTAAGCACACAATGGCTTTGGCGCCCGAGTCGGTAAACTGATGCTCCATTTCGCGGGCGGTATACAGCGGATTGGTATTGACCACCACTAAACCTGCGCGAATGGCGCCGAACACCACCACAGGGTACTGCAGCACGTTGGGCAGCTGAATAGCAATGCGATCTCCAGGCTGCAAATCGGTTTTATGTTGCAACCAAGCAGCAAAATCCCCTGAAAGACGGTATACGTCTGCGTAGGTGATAGTTTTCCCTAGATTAGTAAATGCAGGCTTATCAGCATACTTTTCGCACGACTCTGCTAAGACGGCTTGAATATTTGGGTAAAGATCCGCGTCAATTTCACTGGCGATACCTGCGGGATACTTATCTTTCCAGAAGTTCTCGTTCATCCAAGCTAACTCCCAATCAATTCTTATTTTAGATTTTAGTTGTTAAGCGCCGTACACATGCAATTATAGCGACCTTACTCGTGCAAGACTTTTTTGTATCTAGTGCCATGCAGATTAGCAGTTTTGAAAAAGTGCGACTAGCGTAATCCATACACATAAAGTCATAACAAGACTAAAATCTAATGCTTGGTCACGACTTTGCTACTACGATGACGGTAAACCAGCTTACAAAAACAATAATACGTAATAGACTCTAGTAAAGCGTTAGTGGCAGGAGATCTGTAATGCATCACGAATCCTTTTGGTTAACCGCCAGCGACTCCACTGAGTTTCATGTCAATCACTGGAGCCCAACGCAAGAACCAGACGCCATTGTTATGTTGGTGCACGGCATGGCGGAACACAGCAAGCGCTATGCTCATCTAGGCGCTGCCTTAGCTAAGGCCGGTATTGCGTTATATGCCCTTGATTTGCGTGGCCACGGTTTTACCGCCAGCTTTGGCGTAAAAGGTCACTTCGGCAACCACGATAGCTGGCAATTGGTGCTGGATGATATTCGCTGTCTTAACCACCATATCCGCCAGCAGCATCACGAAAAACCAATTTTCATCTTTGGCCACAGTCTTGGCAGCTATCTGGTAATCGATTATTTGTTGCAGTATTGCTGCAGCGTACAAGGCGTAATTTTATCAAGCTCTATTTATATTCAGTCCACCCTTAGATACAGACTCGCGCTGCTGGTGGCCCGCTTTGAACGCTGGCGTTTGGGCAAGCAGGGGCGTAGTAAACTCTTGCACTGGTTAATTTACAATCGCTATCAGCGTGCTTTTAAGCCACGAAAAACTGCGCATGACTGGCTCAGTAGCGATGAAGAACAAGTTAAACTCTATGCGCAAGATCCGCTGTGCGGCTTTGTCTCTACCACCCAGCTCTGGGTTGACTTGCTCAACGGCTTAAGACGCATCACGCCCATTAATAATTTGGTGCAAATAGATAATCTATTGCCTATTTTAATTTTTGGCGGTGAGCAGGATCCTATCCACCAAGGACACCGGCTACTCGATTTAGCCAACGCTTTTCGTGAGTCTGGCAATCGTTTCGTGGATGTAAAACTTTATCCAGACATGCGCCATGAACCTCTAAATGAAAAAAACTCGCAACGGGTTATGCAAGACATTATCGAGTGGATTAAGCACAACGTACGGCAGGACTAGCCTGCCGACAAGACGGTGACAATCCCCAGCCGCTCATTTACACTTCAACGCCTAATTTTACCTGCAAGCCTAGAGCTTGCGTACAAGGAATATTCTCATGTCGAACACTGCTACCAGCATTCCCTACGATCAACTTGAAGTGGGCCAACGCGCCACCGTCGAAAGAACTATTACCGAGCACGACTTATTGATGTTCGCTGCGGTTTCCGGTGATCGTAACCCCGTTCATTTAGATGAAACATTTGCAGCCACCAGCGTCTTTAAAGAACGCATTGCCCACGGCATGCTTAGTGGCGCCTTGATTAGCGCGGCCATCGCTCTTGAGCTACCAGGACCCGGCAGCATTTACCTAGGTCAACAGTTGAGCTTTACCCGCCCTGTTAAGCTGGGCGATCAACTCAGCATTGAGCTAGAAGTGTTGGAAAAACTACCGAAAAACCGAGTTCGCATAGCCACCAATGTGCTGAATCAAGCGGGTAAGACAGTGGTTCAGGGCGAAGCCTTGGTGTTGGCTCCCACTGAGTCCGCAACCGTTGAACTGCCCGAACTACCTAATTTTTTATAACGCTATGAATGCACAAAAACGTTACGAAATTTTTAGCCGTCTACGTGAAGATAATCCCAATCCAGAAACCGAGCTCAACTACTCATCCACTTTTGAGTTACTCATAGCGGTCATCCTGTCCGCACAAGCCACCGATGTAGGCGTTAACAAAGCAACCGACAAATTATTCCCAGTCGCTCGTACTCCAGAAGCTATGTACGCGCTGGGTGTCGAAGGGTTGAGCGACTACATTAAAACCATTGGTCTGTACAACAGTAAAGCCAGAAACGTGATTGAAACTTGCCGCTTGCTGATCGAGCGCCATAACAGTCAGGTGCCTGATACACGCGAGGCGTTAGAAGCCCTGCCCGGTGTAGGCCGTAAAACAGCCAACGTGGTGCTTAACACAGCGTTTCGCCAGATAGCCATGGCAGTGGACACCCATATCTTCCGCGTGAGCAACCGCACAGGCATAGCGCCCGGTAAGAATGTGCTTGAGGTGGAAAAGAAGCTGTTACGCCTTGTACCCAAGGAGTTTCTGCTTGATGCACACCACTGGCTGATCCTACACGGTCGTTATGTATGTCAGGCACGCAAGCCTCGCTGTGGCAGTTGTCGCATCGAAGACCTATGTGAATACAAAAACAAAACCTCAGATGATTAATTTTAGTAATCAATCAAGGAAACCTTATTAATAAAATTGCATTTCTATCTGCCGCATTTCGATATATAAGGTGCGCCATAAATTTTATGTGTTAATGGCTGAGGAGGCTTGCATGAGCAAAGAAGAGTTAGAGCTTGATGATGATTTTGTCGACGACGAAGAAGATAGCATTGATGATGCTGACACTGCTGTTGAAGAAAGCAAAAACACGCTCACTAAGCGCCGCATCATCGATAATCTGCTGGAAGAACGCCGATTAAACAAAGAACTGTCCGATTATGATTACGAGCTGGATTAAGCAGGGTTAAACGCCCTGCTTTTGGCTATTAACCGCCACTGCGTTTTGCTTGATAGCCTTGCTGTTGCAGCCATGCCAACGCAGCTTCAGCTTGATCACCTTGAATTTCTATAGTTGCACCCTTGACCGAGCCACCTACGCCACAGCGCTTTTTCAGCTCACCACAAATAGCTTTCAACTGCGCCGCAGTGACTGGCAAACCTGTCACCACGGTAACTGTTTTGCCACCACGCCCTTTACTTTCACGCCGAACGCGAACTTGGCCATCGCCCAGAATCTCGGCCTGCTGCTCACAAACACAGTCTGCCTGCGGCTGTGCACAACCATCGCAGTGCCTGCCTGCATCAGTGCTATACACCAAAGCGCCTAAAGCGGCTAAAGAAGATAGTTTTTTCATCAGTAAGTTTTCTTAGACTCAACAAAGTATGACTAGAACCAGCGGCGTACTTTTTTGCAGTATTGAACGTATTCGTCACCGAAATGCTGTAACAATAGCTTTTCTTCATGCCGAATCACACCGAAATTAAGCAACAAAACCGCTAAGGGTAATAGTATCCACGCCCACAGCTGCGCCCAAAGCAAGGCGATACCGATATAAATGACTAAAAAAGCTAGGTAGATAGGGTTACGGCTGAAGCGAAAAGGCCCTTCTTGCAGCAACCTTTGCGGCTTGCCATAGGGACTTAAGGTGGTTTTACGCCAAAACATTAGCCAGGCGCTCCAAAGCAACAACACAGCACCCACATCAATAAAGCCGCAGCCTGCATAAAAGCTCCACAGGTCATTGGCTAACGGCCATGGCCACAGGCTATCAAGCAGCCAAGCCATACCAATCACTAAGCCAAAAGACAGAGGTGCTGGCAGCAAGAAAAAAGGTTTTTGCATAGCGAGTACCACCAAACCAAACCGGTTTTATATTAACCTATTAAATAGAAAAAACCCCACCATCCGCATTAACGAATACTGGGGTTTTTTAATTCTTGGCTACCAGTCCAACAAACTATTTAGCGTTGGAACGCTTAAAGTAACTGATATTCTGCTGACCGCTCTTGCCACGTGGTATTTCCTGAATCTTACCGCCTTTCTTTAAAAATGCTGCCGTTTGCGCACTTAGCAAATCACTACTGGTTGCAGCATCGGCTGCTTTTTTATTAGCAGCTGAATTCTTAACTCTCATTATCACTTCCTCCATAGAGTTGGCCACCAAGTGTAGCAAAAAAAGCCAATTCCAGCAACCAGACAAGCGAAACGCACGATAGCCGGCACGTTAAAGACCGGCCTTGTATGCCTGATAACCTATTAGGACACAACAAGTTCAGCCGTCACCTGCAGCAGCTTCATATCATTAGTACTACCAATATTATGATGCTTATCACCTTGGGTCAGAATGACCCAATCACCTTCTGCTACTAGATTTAAATCAACCAGTTTACGCACCGCCATGTAGCAAACCTGTTCTTCAGGGTATTCAGACGGATTAAAGGGCACGGTATAAACTCCGCGAAATAAACAAGTACGTGCCTGCGCCATACGCGTTGGCGCAAAGGCATAAATAGGAATCGACGAGCGAATACGTGACATCACCAAAGGCGTGTAACCGCTTTCAGTCAGCGCCACAATCGCTTTGACTCCGGGAAAGTGGTTGGCAATGTACATGCTCGCCAGCGCAATGCTCTCATCTTGGCGGGAGAACTCTAAACCTAGTCGATGCGATGAGCGGTGCATGGTGGGACTTTTTTCTGCGCCCACGCAAATTCGCGCCATTGCCGTAACGGCTTCCACCGGATAATGCCCTGCTGCCGTTTCTGCCGACAACATCACTGCGTCGGTGTAATCCAGTACCGCGTTAGCCACGTCCGACACTTCTGCACGGGTCGGCATGGGGTTATTAATCATGGACTCCATCATCTGTGTGGCGGTAATAACCGCTGTATTTTGGCGACGTGCTGCAGCAATAATTTTTTTCTGGATGGCTACCAACTCAGCATCACCAATCTCAACCGCCAAATCACCGCGCGCAACCATCACCGCATCACTGGCTTCGATCAGGCCACTGAGCACTTCGTCATTTTTAACGGCTTCAGCACGCTCAATTTTAGCCACCAGCCACGCCTGACTGCCAGCCGCAACACAG
>LFRM01108331.1_pt1 | contig 13701 bp, 10 predicted proteins | sample 618341 | NCBI WGS metagenome assembly LFRM01 (sample SAMN03654438, study PRJNA283298) | anaerobic digester metagenome | isolation source: pool of bioreactors CSTR01a, CSTR02a, and CSTR03a thermophilic anaerobic... | place: Denmark: Kgs. Lyngby | collected 2014-05-21 | reverse complement strand
ACTTTATCACCAAGCTTTACATCTTCATTTCTAACAACTTGTCTTAAGAAATCAATTCCGCCAATTACGCCTTTTGCATTTTCTCCTGCGCATCCTACGCCTGTTGATACCCAAGCACCTATACCAAGCAGAACAGCATCAAAATCACTCTTAACAGTTTCAAAGGAAATGTCTTTACCAATTTTAGTATTAGGAATCATTTCAACTCCCATATCTTCAATTAGTTTAATTTCTTCATCTAATATTGCATTTGGTAATCTGTATTCAGGTATACCATAACGAAGCATTCCTCCTAGCTTAGGCATTGATTCAAATATTGTAACACTGTGCCCCATTTGTCTCAAAAATGATCCTGCTGAAAGTCCCATTGGACCACCGCCAATTATAGCTACAGCTTTTCCAGTTTCTTCTGGTATTTCAGGCATGAATCTTTCATCATTACTCAAATCATAATCAGCTGCAAATCTTTTTAGTTCCCTGATGCTTATAGGTTCATCCATAAGCTCACGTCTGCAATTATCTTCACAAGGATGTGGACATACTCTACCAATTGCTGCAGGTAGCGGAATCTTATCCTTTATTAATTCTAGTGCGTCTGCAAATTGTCCATTTGCAATTAATCCGACATATCCTTGACAATCAGTTCCTGCAGGACAGTTAAGCGTACAAGGAGCTTGGCAATCACCACGATGATCAGAAAGTAATAGTTCTAGATTTGTTTTTCTAGATTCGATTACTTTATCTGTACCAGTTTTAACTACCATATCAGGGGCAATTTCAGTTGCACATGATTTAAATAGTTTAGGGCTACCTTCTACTTCTACCATACATAATCCACATGAACCATATATTTCAGTTCTTTCGTCATAGCAAAGAGTAGGAATGAAAATTTCATTCTCTCTGCAAACTTCCAAAATAGTTTGTCCGGGAAGTCCGAATACCTCTGTGCCATCAATATTCAATCTATATTTCTTCATATTTTTTTCTTCCCCTTCTATTCTCTTATTATTGCTTCAAAATTACATGCTTCTTCACACCTACCACACTGTATACATAAATCTTGATTTATAGTATGCTGCTCTCTAAGCGTTCCTGTGATAGCATCAGTTGGGCAACTTCTTGAGCACAACGTACAACCAGTACAGTTATCATTAATAGTAAACTTGATAAGTGCCTTACAAGTTCTTGCTGTACATTTTTTCTTGTATATATGATCTTCATATTCATTTCTAAAATATTTAATCGTAGTAAGAACTGGGTTAGGTGCTGTTTGACCTAAACCACACATTGAACCTTCTTTAATTTTTTCGGCCAATTCAAGAAGCAGTTCAATATCTCCATCTTTTCCTTCGCCTTTTGTAATTCTTTCAAGAATTTCAAGCATTCTCTTTGTTCCAATTCTACAGTATGTACATTTACCACATGACTCTTTTCTAGTAAAATCTAAGAAGAATCTAGCCATATCAACCATACAAGTATCTTCGTCCATTACTACCATACCACCTGAACCTACTATAGCTCCGGTTTTAGTGATATCTTCATATGTTACAGGCGTATCAACTAAGCTAGCAGGTATACATCCGCCTGATGGTCCTCCCATCTGAACAGCTTTAAATTTCTTGTCGCCTTTTATTCCGCCACCTATATCAAATATTACGTCTTTTAAAGTGAGTCCCATAGGGACTTCAACTAGTCCACCTTTTTTAATCTTACCTGCAAGTGCGAAAACTTTAGTACCTTTAGATTTTTCAGTACCATACTCGGCATATTTATCGCCGCCATTTTGGAATATCCAGGCCACATTAGCATAAGTCTCTACATTATTGATGTTTGTAGGTTTTTGCCAATATCCTTTTTGAGCTGGGAAAGGAGGTTTTAATCTAGGCATACCTCTTTCACCTTCTAGTGATGCGATAAGAGCAGTTTCTTCACCACACACAAAAGCTCCGGCTCCAGCTTTAATTCTAATATCAAAACTATAGTTTGAACCGAAAATATTTTCTCCTAAATAGCCTCTTTCTCTAGCTTGTTTTAGAGCTATTTCTAATCTTTTAATAGCTAGTGGATACTCAGCACGACAGTATATAATACCTTCAATAGCACCCATAGAGTAACCACCAATTATCATACCTTCAATAAGCGAATGTGGATCTCCTTCAAGCACAGATCTATCCATAAACGCTCCTGGATCTCCTTCGTCTGCATTACATACTATGTACTTTTCTGTTCCACCATTATTTTTAGCTGCATTCCACTTAAACCATGTAGGAAAACCGGCTCCGCCTCTACCGCGTAGACCAGAATTTTTAATTTCATTAATTACATCATCAGGTGTGAGCTTTGTTACTACTCTTTCAGTAGAGCTATAACCACCTATTTCAATATATTCATCGATATCCTCAGGATTGATAATCCCACAATTTTTAAGAACTATTTTAGTTTGTTTAGTTATGAAATTATTATCTTCCTCTGATATTAAGTACTTTTCTACAGGTTTGTTACCAAGCACATGCTCGCTTACTATTTCTTCAGCCATTTTAGGCTGAACCCTTACATATCTATAAAGCTTATTATCATCATCATAAACATCAACTATTGGTTCTATAAAGCATGTTCCTACACAACCAGTTATACTTGTTTTTACATCCGAATTGCTCGCAGCTAAAAGTCTTTCGATTTCAGTCTGTGTTTTTTTAGCACCGGAAGCAACGCCGCAGCTTCCTTCGCCGACAACTATTCTCATATTCTACCCCCTACGCTCTTGATTTAATTTCTTTTAAAACTTTTATCGCTGAAGCTCTAGTTAAATTACCGAATGTTTCTTCTCCATCTGCTGTCTTTATCATCATTACTGGTGCTAAAGAGCAACATCCTAAGCAAGCAACATTATTAATTGTAAAAGAACCGTCTTCTGTAGTTTCACCATCTTGTATATCAAGATATTCACATACCGCTTCTTCTATTGATTCGGAACCGTTAACGTGACATGCCGTGCCTTGACAAAGCATTATTAAATTTTCACCAATAGGTTCTAATCTGAATTGAGTATAGAACGTTGCAACACCATATATCTTCGCAGGTCTAATACCTGTGATTTGTGAAATATAGTTTATCGAATCGATTGATAAATAACCATAAATTTCCTGCGCCTGCTGCAAGATAGTAATCAAACTACCAGGTACCTTCGCATACTTATCCAATACAGGATCTAATTCCTTGAATTGGCCTTGTAAACATTGTTCATCCATAAAACCCTCCTATTTAATAACATAAAAATACAACTCCAATTATAGCAAAAGTTGTTACAAATATCAATAATAGTTAAATTAATAACTTGATTTATTTGCCATTACTGTTTATTTCTCTTTTCCTTTTGAATATTTTCTCTACATTTATTTCCATTACAAGTATACTTATTAGCATCAAAGCAGCTCCTACGTAACCTCTACCGTTTAAAACTTCTCCAGCTAGAAAATATGCAGCAATGGCAGCAAAGACAGGTTCTAGAGAGAATATTACACCTGCGTGAGAAGCTGTAGTATACTGCTGCGCCACTGCTTGTGCTACGTATGCAAGCCCTGTGCATAAAACAGCTAGAAAAATCACTGAAAACCATACAGTTCCAGCAACTGGTAATTTAGGTGTTTCAAACACAAATGCTAGTATAATGAAGTATATACCTGTAAAACCAAGTAGCATAACCCCTAGTTGGGAAGCATTAACTTTTTCCTTTTTTACTGCGCTACCAACCAATACTAGCTGAACGGAACAAGTAAAAGCTGTAACTAGGCATAAAATATTTCCAAATAATGTTTCTCGATTTACTGAAAAATCTTCGTTGAGAGTCATAAGTGCTATTCCAATAAAACAAATAAAAACTACTATAATCAATTTGTTGCTAGGTCTCTTTTTACTAATTGCAAATTCCAGAGCTGGTGTAATGATTACGCTAAGAGCAATTAAGAACCCAATATTAGTTAAGGTTGTGTGTTTAACTGCTTCTGTAGCAGAAATATACATAATTGTAAGTACAAGACTAATTATAGCACCGTAGATTAACGTTGTTTTAGAAATATTTTTCATCTTTTTATTAAAAAATGCGTAAGCCACTATAAAAGCAAACCCAAACCTATACGCATTTAAGGTGAATGTACCCATTTCTTGAAGGCATAAATCCATCATATAGTATGAAACTCCCCAACTTAAAGTTACAAACATCAGCATGGAATCTGCCATTAATTGTTTGTTTTTCAACATGCAATCCTCCTTATATCTAAATATGAATGCTATAATACTAAATCTTTGTGAATTTTATCCTTAAGTGTTATATCTTCTGTCATTTGCCTTATATCTTCAACTATTATTATATTGCTTTCTTAGTTTTCTTTACTTTCTTAAATATTTTTTCTACGTTTGCTTCCATGACTATTATACCAATTAGCATCAAAGCAGCACCAACGTAACCTCTACCATTTAAAATCTCTCCAGCTAGAAAATATGCAGCGATTGCAGCAAATACAGGTTCTAAAGAGAATATTATGCCTGCGTGAGAAGCCGTAGTATATTGCTGTGCTACTGCTTGAACTACTAGCGCAATTCCTGTACATATAATAGCTAAAAAAAGGACAGAAAACCAAACAGATCCGGCAACTGGTAATTTAGGTGTTTCAAACACAAAGGAAAGTATGAGAAAATATAGGCCTGTAAAACCGAGCATCATCACTCCTAATTGCAAGGCATTAACTTCTACCTTTTTAACTACTCTATCAATCATTACTAACTGCACTGAACCTGTAAAAGCTGCTATTATACATAAAACATTTCCAAAAAATGTTTCTTTATTTACTGAAAAATCATTGTTCAGTGTCATAAGTGCTATTCCCAAAAAACAAATAAACACAACGAAGATTAATTTTTTACTAGGTCTGTTTTTACTGAGGGCAAATTCTAAAACAGGTGTAAATATGACCTGTAGAGCAATTAAAAAACCAATATTAGTTAATGTTGTATACTTAACCGCTTCTGTTGCAGAAATATACCCAATGGCAAGTACAATACTAATTATAGCTCCGTAGATTAACGTCAACTTAGACATTTTTTTCATCTTTTTACTAAAAAAAGCATAAGCAACTATAAAGGCAAGGCCAAATCTAAATGCATTTAATGTGAAAGTACCCATTTCTTGAAGGCATACATCCATCATATAATATGATACTCCCCAACTCAAGGTTACAAACATAATCATGGAATCTGCCATGAGTTGTTTATTTTTAATCATACATCTCTCCTCATATCTTAGAAGCGAATGCCTTTAGTAATATATCCTTTTGCATTTCTTCAAATTTATTATATACCATATATTTTTATAAATAGCGATTAAATTAAGCATTTAAATTATATTCTCATAATTAATCAAGGCGATTAAATTTTAATTGATTTATTTAATTCAAATACTATTACATTATTTTCTTTGCTTTCTTTACTTTTTTAAATAATTTCTCTACGTTTAATTCCATTATCAGGATACTTAGTAGCATCAAAGCAGCGCCAACGTAGCCTCTACCATTTAAAATTTCCCCAGCTAGGAAATATGCAGCAATAGCAGCGAATACTGGTTCCAGTGAAAAAATTAAGCCTGCGTGGGAAGCCGTAGTATATTGCTGCGCTACTGCTTGAACTACCTGGGCAATCCCAGTACATATGATAGCTAAAAAAAGGACAGAAAACCAAACAACTCCTGCAACTGGTAATTTAGGTGTTTCAAATACAATGGACAGTATGAGAAAATATATGCCTGTAAACCCAAGCGTCATCACTCCTAATTGCGAAGCTTTAACTTCTTCCTTTTTTACCGCTCTGTCAACTAATATTAACTGAACTGAGCACATAAAAGCTGTTAAAATACATAAAACATTTCCGAAAAATGTTTCTTGGTTTATTGAAAAATTATTATTAAGTGTCATAAGCGCTATTCCAACAAAACAAATAAACACAACGATAATTAATTTGTTGCTAGGTTTGTTTTTACTAAGGGCAAATTCCAAAGCAGGTGTAATTATTACGTTAAGAGCAATTAAAAAACCTATGTTAGTTAAGGTTGTATGTTTTACTGCTTCTGTGGCAGAAATATACATGATGGTAAGTACTAAGCCTATTAGAGCACCGTATAATAATGCTGTTTTAGAAATATTTTTCATCTTTTTACTAAAAAATGCATATGCAAATATAAATCCAAGAACGAATCTATACGCATTTAATGTGAATGTACCCATTTCCTGTAGGCATAGGTCCATCATATAGTATGAAACACCCCAGCTTAAGGTTACAAATGAAAGCATTGAGTCTGCCATTAGCTGTTTATTTTTGATCATCTATATCTCTCCTTAAATCTTAGAAATGAATACTGGTAATACAAGTTCCTGCTGCATTTCTCCAGATTTTATCTGCCTATCTATATCGTATAGCAAAATCAAATTTTCTTTAAGAACATCTTTAGCAAATTTTTGGCTTTGCGTGTAAGCTTTATTAAATCTATACTTGTTTATTCCTAATTCCTCGCTAATTTTATATACTGGTATTCTGTCTGCTTCCATCTGACTTATATCATACATGATTTCAAACTGTGAAGTTATTAAACTTAGCATTTGAAACACGTTATCATCATTTTTTATCCTGTTAACAGCTATATTCATAGCCGTCTTTTTATCATTTGTGCATATTGCATCGAGCAAATTAAAAATGTACCTATCATTGGAGCCTAGCACTGAAAGATTTACCTCTTTTTCTGTAATCTCTCCCTCATCTGATAATTCAATCATTTTGTTTATATCATTAACCAAATCTATTAGATAATAGTCGCTTTCTTTATTTAAATATCCTGATATTTCAACGCAATAATTTATTATGTTATTACCGTAATTTAAACCCGATGCATCAAATCTCTTTTTTATAAAACTTAATAACTCTCTTTCATCAAGTTTGTCAAATAGGAAGTTATCAGATATTTTGGCTAGATCTTTACCAGTTTTAATCATCTCTTCGCTCTTATCGCTGTCTAAATAAAATATTACTAGTGTTTCACCATTACACTTTTCATTTATAGATAAGAGTTTTTCTTCTTCCCTATCATTAAAATCTTTTACAACTTTTTTATATAAAGGAAGATAATTTCTAATAATAACAATTCTTTTATCCGATAACATAGAATAAGTGCCAGCGTTCATAATAATCTCGTCAACACTTGCGATGTCTCCATCTAGTTTAATAACATCTAATTGTTTGTAATCTTTGTTAATATACTTATCAATTATTTTATCTATAGCCCATTTAATAAGAAAGTCTTCTTTACCATATAGCAAGATGACATTTTTAAGGCTGTTTTTAGTAATTTGTTTGTTAAAGTCTCTAAATCCTGGTTCTTTCCTCTTGCCGTATGCCATCTCTTATTCCTTTTTAATCATCTTATCAACGATGATTTCATCTTCCTTTATATCTAGACCAATAGCTCCATCTTCATCATTTCTAAATACCATTATATCTCTTTTAAATAACTTTTCAATAACAACATCAGATGGATGTCCATAATTGTTTTTTCCAACTTGAATTATTGCTATGCTTGGATCAACTGCATCTAAGAATTCATCTGTGCTGCTGCTATTACTTCCATGATGACAAACCTTTAAAACGTCACACTTTAAAGTGTCCGTTCCTTTATAGTAATCTACCATTGCTTTTTCTCCTGCGCTTAGTAAATCACCAGTAATCAGGATAGTTTTACCATAGTAGTTAAGCTTCATTACCATATTGACTGTATTTTCATCTTTTAAGTCAAAATAAACATTATCTGTCAATATGGGCCAAAGGGTTTCTATATATACATTGTCATCGATACTAATTTTATTTCCTGCTTCGATATACTCAATATCATCGATACATGTCTCTGTTTCTTCATACATCTTATATATCATAACCTTATTTATACTAAATACCTGATAAAGCTCCGACATTCCTTTGAAATGATCCATGTGCAGGTGGGTTGGAATGGCTAAATCTATTTTACTTACTCTGTTTTTTAAAAAATATGGCTTTAGCACAGTCGCTCCGATGTTTTTCTTATAGTGCCCTCCTCCGTCTATAAGGACATTTTTCTTATCTGTTCTTATGTGTATTCCATCGCCCTGGCCCACATCGATAAGTATAACCTCATCATCTAAAAATTCGTTCTTTGTTATAGAACTTATTAAAGCGCAGCTTATCAAAGCTACCGTTATAAGAGATAGTAAAAGCTTATATGACTTTCTGCTTTTTATCACTATAAAGAACTCTGAACTAAGCATAAATGATAAAATATAATAAAGTATTATCAACGATAAGCCTATACCTATAATGTCTCTTGATAAAAATTCCAATTTACCTAGATATTCATTTATATCTAAAAGCAAATCAGAAATCATACTAACGATCTTTACTATAAAATCTAAATCAAAACCAAGCAAAACAAATTCAGTTAAATGAACGATTAATATAGGAACTAATACAGAAACAATAGGCATTATTACTATATTGGCTATTATTGCAGTCATTGTCTCGTAATTAAACTCATATATGATTATAGGAATTATTGCTAATTGGGCTGAAATGATCGTTCCTATAAAGCTGCCTAAGTATTTATTTATTATCCTGCTATAAAAACATATTCCAATGACTGCTATAAAAGACATTTTAAAACCTATATTAAATAAAATGTATGGATTCATCAAAGTGAAAATTATTACTAAAAAGCTAAGCGCTATCATCATATCAAATCTATAGTTAAAATAATATGCAAACAGGCTAATTATTATTATTGATATGGCTCTAGTACATGAAGGGCTAAACATGGTCATAGTGCCGTATGTTAAAAGTATAGCTATAAATAAAATGCCATAAACTTTTTTTCTGCTTCCTGATATAATTAGAATAAAGATTCCATAAAGTATTCCTATATGAAGACCACTAACTGCTAGTATGTGGGCTATTCCGTTTATCCTAAACTCTTGGTAAATATCATCATCAAGACCAGTTTTATCGCCAAACAGTATACCTTTAACTAAAGGATTATCGTCGTACAGCTCTATAAATTCATCCCTTTTTATTAAGATTTTCCTCTTTAGCTCATAGATATTACTAGCATCATCTAAGACCTCTATGCTTTTAATATTTTGCAGCCTCGTTACATTGATTGATTTTAAATATAGCCTATAATCAAAGCACATAGGATTTCTGGAGCTGCTTGGCATTGAAACCTTCCCTATAACTCTGCAATTACAACCTATTAGCTGATATTTATCTTCAATATGTCCGTATTTGTAACCAAGGACATAGTTATAACCTTTAGGTTTAATTTTAATTTTATATACATCTTCCTCTATTTCAGTTATCTCAGTAATTTTGCCCTGGTATTTATCTATTCCTTCATAGAAGAATTCATTGTCTCTTTCAAATGATATAAAAGAATTCGCGTAAATTAAAAGACCTATAATAATAAATAGAAATGAAATTAATAGACGTTTTGCGCATATCATTTCGTATTTATATAACAAAAAATTTAATACAATAAGCAATGCTAAAAGTAAAGCGCCTTCGATATATTTTTTAGACTCAAATATCGTATATCCAATTAAAATCGCAGCTATCATTGTAGCTGCATAGATAGATATCCCTCTCCTCATACACACACCGTCTTCCTTTATAACACACTGTATATATCTTACCAACAAATTTATTAAGTTTCAATTAAATTTTGTATTAACCTATTAAGAATAAACTTTTTATGTTATAATTCGTTTAACTATGCAAGGAGGTATTAACATTGGCTGATAAAGACAAAAATAACGAGATAGACAAATTTCTATCTAAGTTTCAAGAGGATTCTGACAAGGATAATATAACGGAAAATTTTGATGAAGTATCAGAAACAGAAATCGGTCCTAAAAGATCAGATAAAATAAAAAGTAAATTTAAATCAAAGAAAAATAAATCTAAAGCTGTCGGCTTTTTTAAAGTTGAAAATGAAAAATATGATGAAACTGCTGGTGACATGATAATGGTCGACGGAAAAATGAAAAAGAACAAGAAATATAAGGTTAACGTAAAGCGCGTACTTTTACTTTTGTTGATTATTATGTTTATTTGCATTGCAATTGGTTTGATAGCGGTGGCGAGCATTATTCATAATGCTCCAGAAATCAAGCCTGAACATATTTACGATATGATTTCAGAAACATCTATAATTTATGATGATGAAGGTGCTAAGCTTGATAGCGTTTTTACAAGTCAAAATCGTACTATTATAGAATACGATCAACTACCTGAAAATTTAATAAATTCATTTATAGCTTTGGAAGACAAAACTTTCAGAGACCATAAAGGCTTTAACTGGATTAGAATTATGGGCGCTATCAAAGAATCGATATTTGGAGGCGGTCAGATAAGCGGCACCAGTACTATCACCCAGCAGCTCGCTCGTAACGTATACTTACCTGAAGTAATGTCTACGCGTAGTATGAGCAGAAAGATAATAGAAGCATATTATGCTCGTAAAATCGAACGTGTTCTTACTAAGGATCAAATAATGGAAGTATACTTAAATACAATTTATTTAGGTTATGGATGCCACGGCGTTCAAACAGCTGCACAAGCATACTTTACTAAAGATGTTAGTGAACTTACATTAGTAGAATGTGCGTCACTTGCTGCTCTACCACAAGCACCTGATTATTTCTCGTTGATCAAATTTGTTGAAAATTCAGAATTAAACGAAGATAATCAAAACATAATCCAGCGAGGTACATCTGGATCATATGTTTGGAATGATGAGTCTAAAGATAGACGTAATCTAACTATTAAGCTTATGTATGAACAAGGATATATAACTAAAGAAGAGTTTGATGAAAACAAGGATACTAGTATAGAAGAAATTTTAAACCCTTTCTTTGATAAATCGAATTCTTATACTTCATATTTCACTGACTATTTAATTAAAAATGTAATTAGCGACTTGATGATTGAGTATGATTTAACATATTCTGAAGCTCATACAAAGGTTTACAATAGTGGGCTAAAGATATATTCAACATTGGATGCACAAGCACAATCTATTATTGAAGCGGAATTTGAAAACAGAAGTAATTTCCCTTACCTAGCTGCTGTTTATAAGGATTCTAGTAATAACATAATATCTCCTCAAGGAGACATTATGCTTTATGCTTATTCTAACTTCTTCAATAAAGATGAAACTTTTGTATTTAATGAAAATGAATACAAAAAAAATGAAGATGGCTCTATAACTATTAAACAAGGACAACGTTTAAATATATATAATACTACTGTAAATGGCGAAGATGATCATAGTTTAGAATTCAAAAGCATGTATGTGCTTGAAGACGGATCTTACTACTCAATTCCGGGAGGTTTTATAAGCTTACCACAAGGTTCAAAATCCAGGGATGGTGACGATAATTTAGTTATATCAGCTGAATTTCTAGAAAAGACTCCTGACTTCTTTACTGAAGTAGATGGAATGCTTGCTATACCTAATTCTTCATATGCTATAGGTCAAAAAGTTATACAACCTCAAGCATCTATGACAATAACTGAAGTGGGAACAGGTCAAGTAAAAGCTATGGTGGGCGGAAGAGAAATAGAAGGAAGAAAGCTATACAACAGAGCTCTTCATCCAAGGCAACCAGGTTCATCTATAAAGCCTCTTGCCGTGTATGCTGCAGCTTTACAAAAGAGTTACGAACATGCTGAAAAAGGAGAACTCTTTCCTTTGGTAGATTTTAATAACTGTAGCCAAGGAACTGCATTATACGGCAAATACTTAACTGCAGGGTCTGTTATAGTCGATGAGCCCCATTACACATCAACTGGTGCAATATGGCCTAAGAACTCAGGCGGTGGTTACGGTGGTTTGATGACTATGAGAACAGCTTTACAAAGATCTATTAACGTAGTTGCAGTTAAATTATGGGAACAAATAGGCACTGAATTTTCTGCTAATTTAGTTAAAAAATTCGGGATTACAACTCTTGATACTGAAGGTGATGTTAGTGACTTAAACCCAGCGGCGTTAGCTCTAGGCGGTATGACTAACGGTATTACCACTTTAGAGATGTCTGCTGCATACTGCACCTTCCCTAATGGTGGCATAAGAAAAAGCCCTGTTTTATATACCAAGGTGCTTAACAGAAATGATGAAGAAATATTGAAATCTAAATCTGAAGCTACAAAAGTATTAGACGAAGGAGTTGCTTGGATTATGACAGACATGTTAAAATCAGTAGTTACTAACGGTTTAGGTAGTCCCGCTCGATTAGCAGGTACTGCTGCTGGTGGTAAGACAGGAACAACTTCTAATGAATATGACATATGGTTTGCGGGATTTACACCTAGTTACGCAGCTTCCGTTTGGATTGGTACTGATGTAAACATCAAATTATCTGCAATGAGTTATATGGCAGCTGGTCTGTGGGGAAGAATCATGAATCAAATCCCTGCTGCTAAAGAAGGTAGCTATAAAGATATGCCATCTAACGTAGTTAGTTCAGGAGGCGAATATTATACAGCTGGCACTGCCGGAAGCCCTACTTTATCTTCGCTTAAAAAGACTGTTACAATATGCAGTGATACAGGCTTTTTAGCTACACCTAATTGCCCTAATACAAAACAAATGACTGGTTTTGACTTGCCTTATGATTCTGATAAAACAAATCTTGGCACTTTACCTAAATATTACTGTAATATACACAATACTGATGTTAATGCTTTTCCTATATCACCAAATACAAAATTAGTTCCATTTGTACCAGAACCAGAACCAGAACCAAAGCCAGAACCAAAGCCAGAAACAAAGCCAGAACCTAAACCTGAGCCAGATGATGATGATTAATAGAGTAGAGAAATAATAGCTAGTACTATTTCCCGATCAATGAACCGTACGTACGGGTCTCGTGTACGGCTCTACAACCTATATTCCAACACTTCTTAGATAGTATTGTAAAGGATTGAGCAAACATGCTCCGTCCTTTACTTTTTTTCAAGTAACTTTGGATTTAATATGAAATTCACTACATTCATCCAACTGCTTTTGTACCATCCAAGTCTTGAGTTTGCTACTTTATAAATAGCCCCATGATTGAACCCGTTTTTATATTTTCTATTTAAGTAAGCCAAATTTTATAGATTGTCTTAGGTTTCTTCCATTGTTTCATAAGAAGCACCCTTATTTTATGTCTTAGCCATGCTCCAAACTCTTCCATGAATCCTTTCATCATTCCAATTCTAAAGTAATTTATACACCCAATAGCCATTTGATTTACCCTTTTTATTGTTAATACTAAGGAGCGTGATGCCGCTTTACCTCTTTTTAGGTATTCGCTCATCTTTTTATATAAGGGCTTCCTTCTTTTCTGTTGTGAGTTTTACTTTCCATTGTCCACCATGTTTTAGAAACGTGAAACCTAGATATTTACTTCTTGTTGGTCTGACTACTTTTGATTTTGTTGCATTTACTTTAAGAAATAATTTTCTTAAAGTCCAATCACTAATTAACTTCATAACTCGATTTGCAGCCATTTCGCTTTTTGTGAAAATAAGTACATCGTCTGCGTATCTTACGAAACGCAGTCCTCGTTGCTCTAATTCATTATCTAACTTATC
>LFRM01328222.1_pt1 | contig 13703 bp, 12 predicted proteins | sample 618341 | NCBI WGS metagenome assembly LFRM01 (sample SAMN03654438, study PRJNA283298) | anaerobic digester metagenome | isolation source: pool of bioreactors CSTR01a, CSTR02a, and CSTR03a thermophilic anaerobic... | place: Denmark: Kgs. Lyngby | collected 2014-05-21 | reverse complement strand
GTAGAAATCCATGAACTGGATAATTTAGTTTATTCTGTAGATGTATTAGACAGTCCAGAACCTGCCACAATGGATGATTTAGACCCAAAAAACTATGGTATAATTCTAACCTCAGGCCATAAGAAAGGTCTATTACTTCCTAATTTAGAAGGAGTAGATAGGGTTGAAGACCAAGTTAAGATTACAAAGAGTAAAGCTGGAATTGAAGAAGGAGAGAAGTTTTCCATAGAAAGGTTTAAAGTGACCCGTTATGAGGAGAATTCCAATGTTTAAAGAAGCTATGTACTATAATAAATTAAAAGATTCAAAGGTTCATTGTGTTTTATGCCCTCATTATTGTGTTGTATCTAATGGAGACTTGGGCATATGTAATGTTAGAAAAAACATTGATGGTGAATTGTTTACAATAAATTTCGGGGAAATAACTTCTATTTCCATGGACCCTATAGAGAAAAAACCTTTGTATTTCTTTAAACCAGGAACTTCTATATTATCGGTAGGAAGTTTTGGTTGCAATTTGAAGTGTAGTTTTTGTCAAAACTATACTATTGCTCAAATAGAAGATTTTCAAGGCAGGAGCGACTCTGTAAATCCAGAGGAACTAGTAGAAATCATATTAAATAAAAAAGACTCCATTGGAATAGCTTGTACTTATAATGAGCCTAGTATTTGGTATGAATATGTTTATGAAGTATCCAAGTTACTTAAAGAAAAGAATCCTGATAAAGATGTAGTTCTTATTACAAATGGATTTATAAATGAAGAACCACTAAGAAAACTACTACCTTATGTAGATGGGATGAATATAGATTTAAAAGGATTCAATAATCTTTACTATAATAAGATATGTGGCGGAAGACTGGAACCAGTTTTAAAAACCATAGAAATAGCAGGGAAAACAACCCATGTAGAGGTGACAACCCTTTTGGTTACAGGTGAAAATGACAATTTAGAAGAAGTAGAAAATATAGCAAAGTTTCTAGCTAGTGTAGACAAAAATATTCCTCTACATCTTACTAGATATTTTCCTACTTATAAGATGAGCAACCCTCCTACAGATTTAAACTTTATGTATGAGGCTAAAAAAGTAGCTGAGAAACATTTAGATCGAGTAATCCTAGGCAATATATAACTGCCTAGGATTGAAAAAAGCAAGGCCTAGGCCTTGCTTCAATTTTTATTTTACATAATTGCTTGGATTTTTGTGTACACCATTTATTAAAACTTCTAGATGTAAATGTGGTCCTGTTGAATTTCCACTATTACCTACTTTAGCTATCTCTTGACCTTTATATACTTTTGCACCTTGTTTAACTAAAAGTTTGCTACAATGTCCATATCTGGTAACATATCCATTACCATGGTTGATTTCTATCATATATCCTAATCCATTAGACCATCCAGATTTAGTTACAGTTCCTCCATCAGCTGCTTTTATTGGAGTACCAGTAGGTGCTGCTATGTCTAGACCTCTGTGCATTCTACCCCATCTACTTCCATATCTTGAGGAGATCCTACCTCTAGTAGGCATCATTAGTGATCCTGTTGCGGCTGTTTTAGGTAATTCCTTAGTTCCTTTAATAACCACTTGTGTAATAGGTTCTTTAATTATTTCTTCGCTTATAATTTCTTTTTCAAATATTCTTCCATTATGTTTTATTTCATTAGCTACAATTTTAGTTTGTCCTCTAACACCTTCTACTTTTGTTTTCTTTTCATTAGTAAACATAGCGTCATTGGTTTCTACTATTACTTCAAATTCAATGTCTTCTATATATTCTACTTCTTCCACAGTTGTTACTGTAATTAGTGATTTTGGCATTACTAAATTTATTTCATCTCCTGGTTGCAATCTTAATTGATCCCTATCAGGGTTTGCTGCTTCTACATCAAGTGGATTTAAATCGTATATTTTAGCTATGGTCCAAAAGTTTTCTCCTACTTCAATAGTATGAATTCTTTTTTCTTCTCCACCATCTTGTATCATTTCAATTAATTGTTCAGGACTAGTTAATTCATCATATGATACTTCTTTTTTTATTATATTTACATCTTCCAAAAGACCTACTTCTTTTAAGTTAGAACTTTCATCCATATTTAATAGGTATGGTTCTTTAATAGCATCTAGTATGGTTTCTGCATCGCTTAATGTTTTTACTGCACCTAATTCTTCACCATTTACTACTAGTGAATGTGCAGCAACAAAAAAACTTACTTCTGATTTTATAATACTATTAAATTCAAGGTTAGATAAAATTTCTGATTCCTTCACATGGGTAGGTTCAAATTTTATATCCTTGTTTAGTACTATTTCTGCTTTATATGTATTTGCTAAATCTGCTTTTATAAATTCTACTATGGTTTGAACATCTTCTTCGTTTCTTGTACTTCCTATTTTTTCGCTTCCTAAATATACATCGAATCCCCTTGAGTTCGTTTCATTTATTGCATATCCTGCATATCCTAAGCCAAGCATTACAATTATCATAAATCCTGCAAGGGCTTGTCTAAGTTTCCTATTATTCAAATCAATTTTAAAATCAAATTTCTTTGAAGAATTTGGTTCCATCATATACTGTACCTCCTAGAATTTTTGCATGGTTAAAATAATTTTTGTAACCATTTTGTAACAATTGCACTTAGTATATCATATTATTTTAAGTTTGCAACTTACAATATTTTTCTAGAAAATATAGTATATTTCCTTTTTTTACTTTTACTCCCTAATTATAATTTACTGTTTTCAATAGGTCTAGCATTTGCCTATATCCATTGAGTTGAGTTTGTAATCAAATATGAAGAAAATTTAATATTTACTTATGCAGAAATAACTTGTAACTTTTTATCAGAAATTCTAAATTCTACTTCATTTTCCGTAAGAATCAAATCTCCATCTACATTTAAATAAAATTTCCCTGGAGATCTTACGTTTATTTCTTTAGCCTTATAAACTTCTACATATTTTGTATGTTTTATATGATTTCCTTTAAATATAGAAGGAAATAAAAATAATGATTTTAAATTACTAATATCTTTAACCAGGCATAGATGCAAATAACTATCATCTATCTTAGCCTGAGGTAATATTCTCATACCCCCACCATAATACTGTCCATTTCCCACAGCAAGTAGTAGCATCTTTCTATTAATGGTTTTATTATCTATTTCTAAATAGGTTTCCTTAACTCTATACTGCATAAGGGTTATTAAGACACTTAATATATATGCTGTTTTTCCTTTGATTTTAGTTTTAATTTTATCTGTATTTCTAACTACCTCAGCATCGAAACCAACACTAGCGATGTTTAAAAAATATTTCCCATTAGCAAGGCCTATGTCCATATCCTTTATATTTCCCTTAAGTACAGTTTCTATTGCATGTATAGGATCTAAGGTCAATCCTAAGCTCTTACACATGTCATTACCAGTTCCTCCAGGGATTATACCTAAAACTCCCCATCCTCGTTTCAAAATGCCTTTAGCCACTTCATTTACAGTTCCATCTCCACCTACTGCTATAATAATATTATTAGTAGAAGCTTCTACTATCCATGTAGCATCTTTTGGCTCAGTAGTTTTAATAATTTCATATTCTCTATTATGTTCTATCATCTTTTCTTCTATTAATGAGGTAAGACTCTTAGCTCTACCTGCTCCTGCTATTGGATTAATAATAAAAAGTAGTTTTTCCAATTATATTGCCCCCATACTAAATTGAATTTTCTAAGACCATACCTTTAATAGCTTTATCAATTACCATAATTTCTTCTGAGGAAAGTTGTATTTTAGATTTCCCTAAAATTATTGGTTTTGCATAACATACATTATTATCTCTTCCATATATACTAGTTAATACAAATCCATTTGAAAAATTATCTAAAAGTGCAATGGAAAAACTTAAATCACTTCCCATGTCTCCAAAAGCATTGTATCTCATAAATCCTACTTTTTGAATAGCAAATGTTAATTTTGTTCTTAATGATTGTATGTTTTCATCAAGTTTTACAATATCATCCTTAATTCCATCTAGGTCTTGACTTGTGTGAATCAATAATTCCTCTAAATTTATTCCTTTCATTCCTTGTGCCATTTTATTATATTGTTTTTTTATTGATCTAATTTTAAATAAACTGAGTACATTTAAAATTAGTAAAACAAATAGGCCTATAGCAAGGCCTATTAAAACCTCTGTATTGTAGCTCGATATATGATCTCCAATATAACTTATTGTGTTTTCCATTTATAATCTCCTTTAAACTTTGAGGAAAATGCTTGTAGTTTAAATACATTTAGAACATCAGTAATCCTCATTTATATTTCTTTTGCTATTTCTTTTATTGACCGTATACCATATTCGATTTCTTCCACTGTATTGAAAGGACTAAAGCTAAATCTAACTGCACCTTGATCAAATGTGCCTATGGTCTTATGGGCTAATGGAGCGCAATGTAGTCCTGACCTTACCATTATATCGTATTGTTCATCTAGTATATAAGCAATTTCAGATGAATCATAATCTTTTATATTAAGACTAACCACTGCTGCCTGTTGTCTTATATCACAAGGTCCATAGAGTTTAACCCCTGCTATTTTTTTCATCTCTTCAATAAAATATTCAGTTAATTTCTCTTCATGTTTACGAATGTTCTCCATTCCTACTGACTTAATATATTCAAGTCCAGCTCCAAGGCCTATTATACCCGGTCCATTAGGTGTTCCACTTTCATATCTATCTGGACTCATATTTGGCTGTACTAAAGATTCTGATATACTCCCAGTTCCACCTTGAAGTGATTCCTCAACATTTAATCCTTGTCTTATATATAAACCCCCTGTACCCTGAGGACCTAAAAGTCCTTTGTGTCCAGGAAAGGCAAGTATATCGATGTTCATAGCTTCTACATCTATTGGATATACCCCTGCTGATTGTGCAGCATCTACCATAAAAATTAATTCATTTTCTTTAGCTATTGCTCCTATTTCTTGAATTGGCATAATAGTTCCTGTAAGATTTGAAATATGAGTTACTTCAATTATTTTTGTATTACTCTTTATGGCTTTTTTTATATCAGCGGGATTCATTTTACCTAAGGAATCTGCTTGAACTATTGTAGATTGAACTCCAAATCTTTCTAAATACTTTATAGGTCTTAATACTGAATTATGCTCCATAGAAGTTGTTATTATATGATCTCCAGGCTTTAAAACTCCCTTTATTCCTAGATTTAAACTTTCAGTACCATTAAAAGTAAATATTACATTCATTGGATCTTTTATTTGAAATAAATCTGCCAAAGATTCTCTTGTGTTATATATTTTTCGATTAATTTTTAGAGCCAGCTTGTGTCCTGATCTGCCTGGATTAGCTCCATATTCACTCATTGCCTCTAAAATACTTTTATATACAATGTCCGGCTTAGGAAATGAGGTAGCAGCGTTGTCAAAATATGTCAAAATTTTCACTCCTTATTATCATAACTAATTGGATATTGGTATAAATTTGAACTCTTCTACATCAAATAAACCCATATCAGTTAATTTAAGTTTTGGTATTACTGGAAGTGCCATAAAAGCCAAAGTCATAAAGGGATCTATGGCTGGATTTACTTTTAGTTCTTCATAGGATATTTTCATCATTTCTTTTAATATAGTGTTTGTATTTTGGATATCTCCACTGGTCATTATCCCACCAATTTCAAGAGGCAAGCTTTTCAAAACCTTTCCATTTCTTACTATTGTAATGCCTCCACCTATATTTTCAAGTTCTTTTATAACTTGAAGTATATCTGCATCATTATCTCCTGCAACTAATATATTATGAGAATCATGAGCAATAGTTGAACCTATGGCTCCATTTTCTATATGAAATCCTTTAATAAGGCCTATACCAATATTACCTGTGCCCTTATGTCTTTCAACTACAACCAGCTTTGATATATCTTCTTCTGAATAATTAAAGACTCCATTATCACTGTCGATGTTCAATACAAGTTTTTCTGTAACCAAGCTATCTGGTACTATTCCTATAACATTGGCTGATTTGCTGGTTAAGTGTAGGGCTAAGTCTTCAACTTTTATTCGTGCTAGTTTTACAGAGTTTTTCATATACTCTGGTAAGTATGGTACTGGGTCAAATAGGGGTTTATTATCTTTAGCTACTAGTTTTCCATCTTTAAATACCATTTTTATATCTACCTTATTAAGGTCACCTATTACAACTAAATCTGCTCTATAACCAGGAGCTATAGCCCCTTTCTTTTTAAGACCATAACATTCTGCAGCATTAATTGTAGCCATTCTAATGGCATCCACTGGATCTACTCCAGCTTTTATTGCTAGCTTAATATTGAAATCTATAGTGCCTTCACGAATCAAGTCTTCAGGGTGTTTATCATCTGTACAAAATAAAAACCTTCTTAAATTATCCTTATTTACTAATGAAATTAGATTTCTCAAGTCTCTTGCTGCAGATCCTTCTCGAAGAAGTATATACATGCCTAATCTAAGTCTTTCTTCCGCTTCTTTTAAAGTAGAAGATTCATGTTCAGTTTTTACTCCTGCTACAATATATGCATTTAATTCTTTGCCTGTTATCATGGGTCCATGGCCATCTATAACCATATCTTTAGCTAGGACTAGTTTATCTAATACTTTATCATCGTAACTTATCACTCCAGGGTAATCCATCATTTCCCCAAGACATATTACTGATTCTTCTTTTAAAAGTGTGGCTAGATCTTCTGCTAATAATATTGCCCCTGAGTTTTCAAAATTTGTAGCTGGAACACATGATGGAAGAGCTATATATACATCCAGTGGTGATTTTTTACTTTCATCAATAATATATCGAATGCCATCTAAGCCTTTTACGTTAGCAATTTCATGGGGATCAGCAATAATTGATGTTACTCCCCTAGGTACTATAACTTTAGCAAATTGAGAAGGAGATGACATAGAAGATTCTATATGCACATGACTATCTACAAATCCTGGAGATAGGTAGGCACCATCTAAGTCTATTTCTACCTCTCCATTATAATCTCCAATACCTACTATGATACCATTATCAATTGCTACACTTGATTTAATTATTTCACCTGTGAATACATTTACTATATTTGCATTTTTCAGCACTAATTCTGATTGTTTTTCTCCCTTAGCTTTCTGGATTAAGTTTTTCAAATGCTCTTTCAAAGAATTCACTCCTAAAAAAATATATTTATACTAATCATATCTTATTATGTAGATTTAATAAAGGAAAAAGATTAAATTTATATAATAAAAAAATCCAGCAAATGCTTTGCTGGATTTTTTGTTCCTAATTTATATTATCCTAATCTTTCATATACCTTTTCAATTAGTTTAGATTTTAAGCGTTTACCATCTTTAAGAAGCACACTTACTCTGCTTTCCATTTCTTTTTTATATTCAACGTCTTTAACACTTAGTAGATTAATAGTTACGTTAAATAGAGCTCCTTCTAATCCTGTATAAGCTAATAAAGTGCCTACTCCAACATCTGTTATAGCATTTACATTACCGTAATTTGCAAATACTTCTTGTAATTCTAGTACTCTAAAGCACTCTTCAGCACATCTTAGAGGAACTTCAAGTGCATGCTTGTATCCTTCTTGTATAGCGTTTGATCTTGCTTTCTTTTCTTCATCTGTTTCTTTTGGCATTTTAAAGGCTGTCATTACATCATCAAAAGCTGTAGAATCTTCATCAACTATTTTACTAAGGCTATTAATTTTTTCTGTCATTTCATCAAAGGCTTGTTTCATTTCTACTTTTACCTCATCAGACAATTCTTCCCAAACTTTCTTATCAATTGTAAGGGTACCTACCATATTAGTTAATGCTCCACCTAGACTTCCTGCCAATGCGGACACACTACCTCCACCAGGTGTAGGATTATCACTTGCCACCACATCAATGAATTCTTTTAAACTGTTGTTAATAAACAATTAAGCCACCTCCATAAATTTGTAATACTTTAATATCTAATTTAAATATATTTATACCCTTTTAAAGGTAATAATACCATCTATAATAATTTTAGCTCTACCACCAACTTTAACCTTATAATCTTCTCCGTCTTTTTCTATAAAGCAATATATTTGACTTGGTCTATTTAAAGAGTCTCCTTGTAAGGATATTATTGAATCACCTGAAATAAATTTATTTTTCTTTAAAAAATAAATCAAAGCCCCATTAGAAGTACCAGTTGCAGCTTCTTCATTTATTCCTACTGAGGGTGCAAAGTTTCTTGTATAAACCACATCTGAATCCGGATCTGGCAAATAAAAAGCATGCACCCCAATGGCATTTATCTCAGAAGTATAAATACCTAAGTTACAAAAGTCTATTTCTAAATTATCTAAAACCTCTTTACTCCTTATTGGAAGCATAATATCTGGCAAACCCGTACTAATTATTTCAGGAACAACATACTCATACCCAATACCTATATCTTCAATAGTTAAATTCATAGTTTCTAATATTTTATCTACATTGTTTACACTACCTAAAGATCTAGGTGCAGCTTGTTCCATTACAATCCAATCTACTTCTCCATCTTTATAGTGAAGTTCCAATGGAAGTTTCCCTACTTTAGTTAGTTGGTTAACCACTTTGATTCCATTTTGTATAGGCTTTATATATCCTTTTAAAGCCAATGTATGAAAAGTAGCAATGGCTCCATGTCCACAAAGATCAACTTCAGAAATAGGTGTGAAATATCTTACTTTATATAAATTATCATCTACTTGAACTACAAAAGCAGTTTCACTTACATTTATTTCATTTGCAATTTTTTGCATTTCATATTCTGATAATCCAATGGCATTTGGTACCACAGCTGCTGGATTCCCTCCAAAAGCAACATCTGTAAATGTATCTACTTGAAACATGTTTATCTCCATATTATCCCTCCTAGAATATTTAGTTAAATGTTCCACGTGGAACATTTAACCTATAAGTATGTCATAAATTCTTTCTAGGTCTTCTTCACCATAGTATTCAATCTCAATCTTACCTTTTTTATCACCAATATTTAAATTAACCTTAGTGCCTAATGCTCTCATTAAATTATCTTCTAAATCTAGTATATAAGGGTCCTTATTTAATGGTGCAGTTTTTATTTTTTTGGTAGCCTTTTTTTTCTTGACCTCTGTTTCAGTATCTCTTACATTAAGGTTAAAATCGATTATTTTATCCGCTAACTTTATTTGTTCACTAGGTTCTTTTACACCTAACAGAACCTTACCATGGCCGCTTGTAAGCTTGCCATCACTTATATATTTTATTATTTTTTCTTCTAAATTTAATAATCTCATTGTATTTGTTATATATGTTCTACTTTTTCCTAAGGACATGCCAATATCTTCTTGTTTAAGATTATATTCTTGGACTAAATGTCTATAGGCTAAAGCCTCTTCAATAGGATTTAAATCTTCTCTTTGAATATTTTCTATTAAAGCCAGTTTAGAAGCATTTTCTACATCCATATCTTTAACAATACAAGCTATTTCTTTTAATCCAGCAAGCAATGAGGCACGATAACGTCTTTCACCTGCAACTATTTCATATTTATCATCTATTTTCCTAACAATTATTGGTTGGATTACTCCATGAAGTTCTATTGATTTTGATAATTCCTTTAGGCTATCGCTGGAAAATTGTTTTCTTGGTTGATCATCTCTTGGAATTATATCACTTAAGGGAATGTTCTTAATAATATTTTCTTTTGACTCCAGATTATCTCCTAAGAGATCCTCTACCATAGGTTTGTCACCTATTAATGCAGATAATCCTTTGCCAAGTCCTCGTTTTGGTGTAGCCATAATATCCCTCCTGGTCACTTTAATCATCAACTAAATCTAAAAACTCTTCTGCTAAATCCATATATGACTCTGCTCCCTTAGACTTTAAATCATAATCCATAATTGATAATCCATGTGAAGGAGCTTCGGCTAATCTAACATTTCTAGGTATAATACTAGTATAAACTTTCCCTCTAAAGAATTTTTTTACTTCTTCAACTACTTGTATGGATAAATTAGTCCTTCCATCAAACATACTTAAGACTACTCCTTCTATTTTTAAATCTGGGTTGTAGCCCTTTTTAACTAGTTCAATAGTTTCGAATAATTGGCTTACACCTTCTAAAGCAAAGTACTCACATTGAACTGGAATAATTACACTATCTGATGCGATAAGTGAAATTACACTAAGTATTCCCAGGGAAGGTGGACAATCAATAAATATATAATCATAATCATCTTTAATTAAGACTAGTTTTTCTTTAAGTCTTTCCTCCCAATTTTCTTCTCTAGCTAATTCAATTTCTAATCCAGCTAACTGACTATTAGAAGGTATTATTTTCAAATTCTCTGCAGAGGTTGGCAATATAGCTTTTTCTATAGGATGATTCATTGCTAATACATCGTATATTAAGTATTCAACTTCTGATTTTTCTAAACCTAGTCCAGATGTGGAGTTCCCCTGTGGATCTAAGTCAATTAAAAGAATGTTTTTTCCTAATTTACCTAAACCGGCAGATAAATTAATGCTGGTAGTAGTTTTACCAACTCCACCTTTTTGATTAAATATAGATATTATCTTACCCATTATACCCACCTCAATTAATTATATTAATACATTTAATAGTCTTACTATCTATGATATCAGATTTATAGATTAATACAAAGAAAAATGTTCCACGTGGAACATTTTTCTAATAGTCTATCTTTATAAGTTGTTATTTTTGTTTTTAATAATTAAAATAACTTATCATTTTAAAAACAATCCACATTGCTTAAATCTATATAAAATTATAGCAGCCACAGACCAAATGCCCTTATAAGGCCAATATTTCCAATTGTAGCAAGCCTAGTTTCCATTCAATGTAAGTTATGGATATAGTCATTATCGTTTGTTGTAGCCCCTTTTGAAAGGTCGTTTTTCTTGTGGTTTTAGAATAAAATCTTTGTTTTATATGCCTAATTAAAAGAAGTACCTATTAAATTATAATGGATTCTTTCTTGATTTACCTCCACCTCTTGGGTATTTTTTAGGAGTATTTTTAACTTTTTCTATTATTATTAAAGAATGTACAATATCACTTTTAGGAATAGTGATCAATTTTTTTTCAACTATTTTTCCACCCAGTAGTTTTATTGCATTTTTACTCACTTCTACTTCTTCTGTTATTTCTGGCCCTTTCATAGATATAAAGTATCCTCCTACTTTTACAAAAGGAATGCAATACTCACTTAGAACATTTAGAGAGGCCACAGCTCTGGAAATGCAAATATCATATTGTTCTCTATATTCTGCTTTAATACTTAATTCCTCTGCTCTACCATGAATAGCCTCTATATTTTGTAAACCTAATTTTGATATAACTTCCTTTAAAAATATAATTCTCTTGTTTAAACTATCTAGTAAAGTCACTTCTAAGTCTTCATTCATTATTTTCAAAGGTAGTCCTGGAAATCCTCCCCCTGTACCAATGTCTATAACTTTCTTGTTGCCATTAAAGATTGGTGTAACTAATGGTGTCAGACTATCTAGAAAGTGCTTTATATCTACTTCATCTTCTTCAGTAATAGCTGTAATATTTATTTTTGTATTCCACTCTTTCAATAACTGCTTATAGATAGAAAATCTAGATTTCTGTAAATCTGTTAATTGAAGATTTAAGTCTATTGCACCTTGGATTAATATATCTATATTACTCATCTTTTAAACCCTCTCTTCGCCTTTGCTCAAGGAATATTAGAAGCATATTTATATCTGCTGGGGATACTCCTGATATTCTAGAGGCCTGGCCTACTGAATCAGGTTTTACAAGTTCTAGTTTTTGCCTTGCTTCATTGCTTAAATTCTTAACAATACTATAATCCAAATCTGAATCTAATCTTCTATTTTCCAACTTTTTAAACTGTTCTATTTGAATCATCTGCTTTTTAATATAACCTTCATATTTTATATGTGTTTCAACTTGTAATCTTATTTCTCTTAATAATTCTTTTCTTTCAGGATCTAATATTGCTGTGATTTCGTAATTTAATTCTGGTCTTCTAATTAATTCTTCTAAAGTAACTGGTGTCTTTATACTAGTAGTGTTTAACCCTTCTAAAATATTATTTGTTTCTACATTTGGGTTTAATTTAACCAATCTTAATCTTTCTAATTCCTTTTCTACTGCAAGTTTCTTCTTGATTGTTTTGTCATATCTTTCCTGGGTTACTAATCCTAAGTCATAGCCCTTTTTAGTTAATCTTAAATCTGCATTGTCTTGCCTTAGTGTTAGTCTATATTCTGCACGAGAAGTCATCATTCTATAGGGCTCTTCTGCACCCTTAGTCACTAAATCATCAATTAATACACCAATATATGCTTCTGACCGGTCCAGTATAAAGGGTTCTCTTTCTTTTATCTTTAGAACTGCATTAATACCTGCCATAAGACCTTGAGCAGCTGCCTCTTCATAGCCAGATGACCCATTTATTTGACCTGCAAAAAATAAATTCTCTATTTGTTTGTGCTCTAAATTTCTTTTTAATATTAAAGGATCAATTGCATCATATTCTATTGCATATGCTAAACGCATAAATTTTACATTTTCTAATCCTATAATATGTTTATACATTTCAAATTGTACTTCTTCTGGTAAAGATGAGCTAACTCCCTGTACATACATTTCTTTAGTTGAAAGACCTTCTGGTTCTATAAATACTTGATGCCTATCATTCTCAGAAAATCTTACTACCTTATCTTCTATTGAAGGACAATATCTAGGACCTTTGCCATCAATATCACCTGCATACATAGGTGAGCGATACAGGTTTTTCCTAATTACATCATGCATAGACAGTGTGGTATAGGTTAAATAACAAGGTTCTTGTTTCATTTCAAACTTCTTTTCCATATTTAAAAATGAAAATGGAATTATTTCTTCATCTCCTGGTTGAATTTCCATCTTTGAATAATCTATACTATCTTTGTGTACCCTAGCAGGGGTACCTGTCTTCATTCTTCTTAAATGGAATCCTTTATTTGCTAAGGATTGGGATAATATTGTTGATGGACTCATTCCATCAGGCCCACTGGCATAATTTACTTCACCTATATGAATTCTTCCATTAAGATAGGTTCCAGAAGCTAATATAACTGTTTTTGAGGGATAAAATGCTCCTGTTCTAGTTATTACACCTCTAACTTTATCATTTTCAATTTTTATATCTACTACCTCTGCCTGAAATAGTGTTAAATTAGGTTCATTTTCTAATATTTTTTTCATTTCCATATGATAAAGTTTTTTATCAGCTTGTACCCTTAAAGAATGTACAGCAGGTCCTTTAGAAGTATTTAACATTTTACTTTGTATAAATGATTTATCTATGTTAAGAGCCATTTCTCCACCAAGAGCATCTATCTCTCTAACTAAGTGACCCTTACCAGTACCACCTATGTTAGGGTTGCAAGACAGTGCTACTATTGAGTCTAAGCTCATAGTTAAGATCAAAGTCTTCATTCCCATTCTAGCACTAGCCAAAGCAGCTTCAACTCCTGCATGACCAGCACCTATTACTATAACATCATATTCTTCTCTTAAATAATGTGCCACATCTTTCATATAATCACCTTTCTTATTGTATCAATTCACGATTCACAATTCACAGTTCATTAGAAGA
>LFRM01405444.1_pt1 | contig 13709 bp, 5 predicted proteins | sample 618341 | NCBI WGS metagenome assembly LFRM01 (sample SAMN03654438, study PRJNA283298) | anaerobic digester metagenome | isolation source: pool of bioreactors CSTR01a, CSTR02a, and CSTR03a thermophilic anaerobic... | place: Denmark: Kgs. Lyngby | collected 2014-05-21 | reverse complement strand
GTCCGGCGAGAGCCGGCGGTTGATTGCCCACCCCGCGCCGTTGAACTGCCCGCCGATGAAGAGGCACTTCTCCGGGTCGAAGTAGTAGCACGGCTCACTGCTGTCCGCGTCGTAGGGCACCAGGCTCCCATCCAGCTGTAGCCCGGAGGCGTAGATCGTGCATGTGTCTAGGCCCTGCGCATAGAAAGTGTCCGGGCAGATGGCGCGCCCATCCGGGTTGAGCATCGGGCAGATGTAGAGGTGCGTCTTCTGGATGAGCGCGAGGAGGGTGGGGTGCTCCTTGCCAGCCAGGTCGCGCCCCGTCTCCAGCAGGTGGATCAGGTTCATCGCCGCGGCGACCGTTCCGGGCTCGTGCCCGTGGGTGCCACCAATGACGAGCAGCGTCGAGGCGGCATGGGGCACAGCATACTCCAACACGCGCACCGGCCGGACGTGCGTCGAGTAGCCGGCGATGTGCATCCGGCCCCGGACCACCTGGGTCGTCAGGTAGCGTTCGACGGCATCCACGTTCGCCAGCCAGAATTCCGGCGCCTTGATCTGGGGGATCGGTATCTTCACGGCTGTTCCCTCCCATCCTGGGCATCGAGCCAGCGGCGCATTGTCCGGGCGAGATCCTGCCCGAAGAGGCGCGCGCTCTCCGGGGTGACCGGTGCTCCCAGCACGTTGGCATAGGGGATCTCAATCGACATCGCCGCCCAGATGCCAGGGAGACCCGCGGCCCAGCGCGCGCAGCTCATTCCTTGATGGTAGTTGGCCGCTGTGTTCCAGCGCTGCCCGAAGGGCAGATTCCCCTCGACCCGGTAGGGGAGCGGTCCGGTCTGGATCTGCTCCAGCAGCCGGGCGAAGCCAAGCACGTGCTGCCAGTTCTCCTGGTTCTCGGAGCCGACGAAGTAGATATGCTCGTTATACTCGCCGCGGATCCAGGGGCAGTGCAGGTCCAGCGTGAACCGCAGCCGGCCCTCGGCCCATCGCGGCACGAGCTCTTTGATCGCGCGCGTGGTGGGGTAGAGGCTATCCGGGCCGTAGTCGCGGTTGTGGTCACGCGGGAAGCGGTTCTTTCCCTGGTCGCCGTCCTCCACGCCATCCTTATCGACGAATGGCACGACGAGGAACTCGACGTGCTCGCGCAGCCACTGCCCGTCCTCCGTATCCGAGAGGATGGTGGTGAGGATTCCCTCCAGGGCGTAGCTCGCCATCATCTCGCAGCAGTGGTGCCGGCAGGTGAGGAGCGCCTTGTGTGGCGCTTTGCCGTCCAGCCGTCCCACGTGGAGCAGCTCCACCTCCCGGCCCTTGGGCGTGCGGCAGAGGACGTCGCGCCTAAGCGTAGGGTTGCCCTCGTGCTGGCGCAGGAACGCGTCTAGGTGAGCCTGGACGTAGGGCATCGCGAGGCCGAAGCGCACCTCGTCGGCATCGGCAGGGAAGGANNAGGGAAGGTGTAGCGGAACGATGAGCCGCGCACCGCGTCCGAGCCGAGCCAGCACCAGGTCTGGCCGCCGTCGGTGCTCACGGCCGGACCGCGCACGCCAATCACGTTGCTTTGGGTGAACTCGAAGGTGAGAGTGCGCCCGGCTGCCCCGCGCACCCGGAAATACCAGTAAAACCAGTCGCCCCGCGTGTCGCGCAGGTCCTGGCGCACGCGAACCGTGTTTCCCTCTATGCCTTCCACGAGGATATTTCCGCCTGGGAAGTCGCAATCGATCATCGGATCTGGATCTCCCTTCACGGCTTGCTATCCGCGCTCCCGATCCGGGCGCCGGTGGCGAGGTCCACATAGGCGAAGGTTGGGATGCGGTAGCTCTGCCCCGGCAGGACGTTATAGAGGTAGCCTTCCGCGTAGTCGTTGGGGTCCTGATAGCCGCGCACCAGCGACATAGCTCCGAGCGAGACTCGGGCGCCCTGGGCCGACACAACGGTGTAGGCGGCGCCCTGCTTGCCGTCGTTCTCCACGAAGATCGTGCGCCCGGCGAGCGCCTTCGGGTTTGGGAGAGGGGCGCTCAGCTCGAGCTGCTGGTCGTTCGGGTCGTCCGCGAGCACGCGCGCGAGGGTGCCGGTGTACGCGGGCGTTTCGGCGGTCAGCCGGAAAGCGCCGCGCTCCAGGAGCGTGCCTTCAATCAGCTTGGCGCACTCCACCTGGCCGTCGCGCAGCGAGAGGAAGCCATGGGCGCCCGCCAGTGTGATCCCGCCGTCCACGCGAACGCGGCCCGGGGTTTCGCAGCTGATCAGCACATCGCGCCGGCCATCGGCGAGCGTCACCTCCACGGCCACGGGGTGGGTGCCTGGGGCGGCCTCGACCACCTCCAGCCGGCGCACGCTCTGGATGAACGGCTGCCGGTCATACGGCTCCAGGAGCGTGACGAAGGTCGATTCCAGGTTCTCGCCCTTGCGCGTGAGGAGGAGGTAGCGCATCCGCCGGGGAGCGCCGCGCTTGATCTGGGGCGGGTCGCCATCCGCCAGCGCCGCCTCCTGCGCGGGCGTCAGGCTGTGAATGCGCAGGTGCGGCTCGCGCCCCTCCGCGATCCGGTTGCGCGTGTCCGTGGCGCGGTAATCGAGCGTGAACGCGGCCGGCGGGTTGGGCATCCGCTCGACGTTATAGAGGAACGAGAAGCCAGCCTTCGAGCGCCACTCCTTGTCCAGCGCCTCGAACGGCACGTCTGGGCCAGCGAAGGTGCCTTTCTCCTGCCGCTTCAGGACGAGCCCGGTGGCGGTCACATCCCCGGGAGGGCCGTGCAACGAAAGCGTGTGTTCCTTGCCCCCGCGCACCCGGAAAAGATCGAGCACATAACTGCTGCGCGCGCTCGCGTCCACCAGCCAGGCAGTGCGCCGGTAGGTAGTGCAATTGGGGTAGATGCCGTCGCTGGAGAGGTCTACCAGGCGCGCCTTGCCTTCCGGCTCGAACGAGAGGAGCCGGCCGGTGTAGGAGTTGTTCTGCGCGGAGCCATCCACGGTGACCACGTTGTGCGAGGCGTTGTTGCGGCACCACGCCGAGTCCTTGGGCCGGCCGCTAGCATACTCCGGGTAGCCCAGGTCGGGCAGCATGTCGATATTCTCGGCGTAAAGGCCGAGGTTCAGACGGTCCTTGTGCCCGTGGCCGGTGTTTCGCCCGTAATAGACCCAGAGCGCCCTCCCGTGCTCGCGGTGGGGCGCCTGGAGAACGGCCAGGCCCCAGCCATCCATGAACCCACTCTCCAGGGGCGGCTCCGGGCCGGAGACCAGGCGTGCGACCTCCTCGCGTAGCGCTTCCGGATTCTCGGAGAAGATGGAGCCGTGAACCCGGTCGAGCTTTCGCCCGAGCATCTGCCAGGCAAAGCGGGCGAGCGCCGGATCGCGATAAATCTCGTAGGCGCGGAGGAGAGCCTGTGCGCTAGGCGCGAAGATCCCCCAGGCGCTCGCAGCGCCCGAGTCGCCGATGGGAGGCGTCACGGCGTCGAGGCAGGTCCACCGCTTGCACGCCAGGTAATACTGCCGGTACTTGGGAAAGTCACGGTAGATGCTGCGCGCGCGGTACTTGGCGTTGTCCTCCAGCAAGTCAGCGGCAGGCTGGAGTGAGGCACCCCAGAGTGAGTAGCCGGGAGCGCCTTCGTTGCCCTGACCGTCGCGATCCATGACGCTGACAAGCACTTGGGCCAGACTGCCCCCCGTGCAGATCTCCCGTCCGGGATTGTTGGGATCGCGCTGGTAGGTGCCGGGCGCGAAGACCCAATCGATCAGCTGGGGCGTCTCTTTCGGGTCATCGAGCGCGAGCGCGGCGGTGATCATCGTCCGCTGGTGCATCCCCTGGTTGCCGCGGATCCGTCCGTCCTTCACCGCTGTGATGATCTCGCGGATCAGCCCTCGCTCGATGTGCGCGGCAACCGCCTTCGGATCGGGCGTGGGTGGCAGCTCCTGGCGCCGGTGCATCTCATTGACGAAGGCGGCCAGCTCCGTATCGCGGATCAGGGCGTCGAAGATCTGGTCGTAGGCGAGCGCCCATCTGCTTCCGTTGCCCGTCTCCCAAATGGAGCCCTCCACTTTTCCCATGCCCCGGCCGCCGTGCGAGTGCGAGAAGCCCTGTTCGTGCAGCGGCCAGAAATCCATCTCCGGATAGACATCGGCCAGGCGGGCCAGGAGCACGCCGCACTTGTGGGCATACACCGGGTCTTCGGTGAGCGTGTAGGCGCGCGTCAGACTGGCGATCGCGCGCTTGATCTCCGTCCAGAGACCCCATTGCACGTACACGGCGATGAAATCCCAGCGCGTGCCCTGCTCATCGGTCCAGCCATAGCCGTCGTCCACGTAGGCCCGGTGGAGGGGATCGTTCGGGTCGGGGTGGGCGGTGTTGAAGAGGAGCTTCGGGTCGCCCTTGCCCCGGCGGAAGAAGCCGTGCTTGTCCAGGGCCGAGCGGTAGTAGGCACCGAAGTCGTTGCTGGGGAAGACGGCCTGGCACTTGGGGTTCGGACAGGTGATCTTCCAGGGCTTGCCAAAGACGTCGCATCTCCAGGGATAGTTGCCGAAGGGGATGATCCCCTCCTTGCACTCCGGACAGAGCGCCGTCTTGTTGGTGCCCGCGATGTTGTAGACGTGGATGCTGCGCGGTAGCTCCTGGCTGGGGATCAGCGCCCACAGCTCCTCATCGGACATCGCCTTCCAGCGCTCCGCCGCCTTCTCCGCGGCTGCGCGAGCGGATCTCGCCCAGCCATAGCGGGCGGCGTTGCGCACCGCGTTGGCTCGCTGTTGTGCTGTCACCGTGAGGCTGGCCTCCTTAGCCTGGAGCACAGAGAGCCCCGCGAGGCCGATCACTCCTGTCAGCGCCACTGTGAACAGCGCGCGTTGCAGAGGCGTCATCTTCTTCTGCCCTTTCGCATGCGGCCGGCGGCGCCTCGATGGGGTGACGGGCTCCCCTTTGCGCCGGTGGCAGAAAGGGCTTTGCCCGCCGGCCAATGGGGCGGGAGGGAGCAGGGTCACGCCCGCCTCCCGCCCTACGCCTGGAGGCCTCTCCACTCGTCAGCGCCCGGGATCGAACCACTCCTGCGCTGTGCGCGAGAGGTAGGGAGGAACGCCCTCTAGCTCGCAACCCAGGTCCATCGCGGCCCACACGACCAGGCTCCACACCTTTCCCGTGTCGGCCGGCGCCGGCTTCACGACGATCGTGCCGCGTTCGGGGTGCCTGGGATCCACCGTTCCCTTCGGCGCGCCCTCGATGAACGCTTGTCCGGGGTTGGAGTCCTGGTGGACCGCCGCGATCTTGCCATCCGGCGTGATCGCCGCGCCGCCATAGGTGCCGGAGTGGACCCCGAGCAGGTGGATGCGGAACTCCTTTGTTCCTGCCGGCACGAAGAAGTGATACCGCGCGCGGCCTACGCCGCCGAAGCGGAAGCCGGGCACGGTCTGCGTCACGATCCCCAGGCCGTCGCCACTCAGGTCCCACACGCTGCGCTGGTCATCCTGAATCACCACCCGGAAGAGCGCGCCAGCGGCTCCGCGGAGGGGACATCGGATCTCGCAGGCAGTGTCGGTGCTGAACTGCTCCTCGTGCACGACCTTCCCCGCCGCGTCCAGGACGCGGAGCGTACCGGTTTCGGCGCGCTTCATCATGGAGCCGTGGGGCGAACGCTTTGCCACCAATTCGCCGGTGGGCCCGTCCAGGCGCACAAAGAAGCGCTTCTCGTCCGGGGCGCGCACGTTGTGCAGCGTCGCCACGGGCGTGCGCGCGGCCCACTCCTCAAGCCCGGTATCGCTGCCATCCAGCACGCGCGCTCCCTTATCCGGGCGGCGCGCGTACCACTCCTGCAGGAGGGCCAGCGTTCCGGACGTGAAGTGCATCTTCTGCGCAACCGACTTTCCGAAGGCGTCGGCGCCCCGACGCACCACGCCCCGCAGGCCGCTCTCCGCCACGCGGATGAAGCGCTCATCGCCCGTCAGGTGCCCAACATAGGCGACCGACCCGATGATCAGCGGGTTGAGGGTGGTGCTTGCCTTGTAGAAGGGCTCGCCTGTCACCGAAGCGGAGTAGGGCCATCCCTCGGCAACCTCGTCCCAGGACTTGAGCACCCACTCCGCGGCGGCGATCAGCGATTTGCGCACCGCGGGATCGCCCGTCTCCTCATGGAGGGCTTGCAGCCCGCCGAGGAGGACGCCCATCAGGAAGAGGTTGTTGCCGCGCGCGCCAGGGCGGTCCCCAGCGTGGTCGCGCGGGAGGGTGTGGGGCCACGCGCCGCCCTCGTCGAACTTCTGCTCGCTCAGCGCCACGGATCCGATGTGCCGGGCTGCCTCCAGGTACTTCGGATCGCCCGTAGCCCGGTAGATCGCCAGGACGGCCTTGATCGACCAGCCGGCCGAGCGCTCGTGCGTGCCCAGCGCCTTGAACGCCGGCGCCGCGGCCCAGACGATGTGCTCGCCCAGCCCGATCGCCGCCTCCATCACGCGCGCGTCGCCCGTCAGGTACCAGGCATCCACCATCCCATCGGCCCAAGTGTGCCCGTTGGCGGCCTCGGTGTGATAGTCATACCGGTGGCTCCAGGTGGCCAGCGGGGGATTCTGCGACCACGTGCCGGTGTGGCCGATGGAGTGCTGGTGATTGGCGCCCACGTAGTAGGGATCCGGATAGGCGTGGACGCAATCGACATCGGCCTGATGCCGCGCCGCGATCAGCGCCGCACGGAAGTAGTCGCGGTTCCCGGTGCGCGCGAACTGCATGAAGAAGCCGTGTGCGAAGTCGTACTCATTGTTGCCCCAGTTGCGCCCGCGCTCGCCGAACCAGTCGCCGTAGTTCAGGTAGCCATACTCGCGCGTTCGTACCCGGCTGCGCTCGTTGGCCTGATAGGCGGCGGCCACCCATGCATCCCACGCGGAGAACTGCTTCTGGAGCGGCGCCGCCAGCCGCCCGAGCACGCCCGTGGACGCGTACCAGGAGGCGGGTAAGACAGCGATCACCGGCGCGTTCGTCTCGGCATCGATCTCCTCAGGCGTCGTCTGCCCGCTGAAGTCGAAGCTGATGCGCTCCGTGAACGAGACGCCCCACTTGAACCGGTACTTCCCCTCTACGAACGGATAGAGGAGGTAGTGGGGCAGGTTCTTGCCATACTCCGGACCAGGTTGCGCCGGCAGGAGGTCGATGGAAAGGCCGTTGCCCTCGCACGAGAGGCCCTTCGGCCAGCGCTGCCAGAAATCGCGCACCGCGACGGTCAGCGCGCCCCGCTCGGTGGAGACGCGAATCACGCCCGGCGCCTGGCCTCCCTTGCTCTGCTGACCATCGGCGCGCACCAGGCACTGCGCTTCGTCCTCCTGGAAGAGCGAGAGCGTCCGGCCCTCGCGCGGCTGTAGCTTCCCCGCCTTATCGCGCAGGAAGAGCGTTCCCTGCCGGATGCTCCCGGACGGCGCGAACGGCAGCGAGAGCGAGGTGATATCGGTGAACTCGGTCCTCAGGTAGTCGTTGAGATGCGTCAGCGCCAGTTCAACGCGAGGCGAGCCGGCACGGAAAGTGAGCCGGGCGATGTAGCGCATGTAGGTCGTGCCATCGGCTGCCGCGTAGGCGCCCTCGACGCGCACCACAAGCATGCACGGGCCCTGCTCCTCGAACCGCACGCTCTCCGGTGGGCGAGCGGAGGCCGTGAACAGCTTGCCGCGCTCGTCGACCAGGCGGATCCCATCCGGGCCGAATGCCGCGACGCGCTCGGTTTCAGCAAACCGGCCATCGCCGTTGGCATCGAGGCGCACGTCCTGAAGCAGGTTGAACTGCCGCTTATCGATCACCGCCTGCAGCGGCCCGGTGGTGACCGTCAGCTGCGCGTCGGTCTCGGTGGCTTTGAGCGGGGAGGACGCGGCGGCGCGCTTCACCTGGCTCCCGAACTCGACGGTGTACTCAGTCGATTCGCGCGCTTTGAGCGGTGCCGCGAACTGGACGAGCACCCACTTGAGGCTGTCATCAGGCCAAAAGGAGGTGGGCGTCACCTGGCAGGGGATCTCAGTGCCCCCTGGAGAGAGAATGCGCACCTGCGCTGCGTCGAAGAGGGCACCCTTGGCAAGAGGGAAGCCGAAGCGGATGGGCGTCGCCTTTCGGGCGACCCCCGCCTCTTCGAGGAGATGAACCCGCACGCGCTCGCGGGTGGCCGAGCCGCTCTTCCCCGGCTGGCGCGCCGTGGCCGAGAATGGCATGGCGGGGCGCGGCCGGCCGATGGTGATCGGCGTCTTTGGCGCTACCTGCTCGTAGGTGAGGCCTTTGTCCTCCAGGCGCTCCAGCTTCACCACGTCGTTATGATACCGGTAGTCGGCAAAGCCGCGCAAATCGGCGAGCTGGCGGCGATCCAGCTTGGGTACCGCCTGTGCCGATCGCGGCAGCATCGCCACCCGGTGGGGCGTGCCGTCACTCCGCCCGCCGGCGCGCTGGACGAGGAGATGGACTCCGACTGCGATCTGGTCACCGACCACCGCCAGGGGCGCGTCGAGGACCAGATAGAGCACGTTCCCATCTACCGTGCCGCCTGCCATAGAGTTCCCACTGTCATAGGCGTTGTTGTGGAGGGAGAGGGAGACATCTCGCCCAGACACCACCGCCATCAGATCGACACCACCGTGGTGTGGGTCTTTGCGCCCTGTCTGCGGGTTGTTGTCCATGTCGGCGTAGAGGATGAGGGTGGCGCCGATGAAGTTGGGCTTGCGCGCGAAGGTCACCCGGAAGAGCAGGCGGTTTCCGCCCACGTGGCAGGCATCGAGAGCGAGAATATCGGGCGCGTGTTGCGCGGCCTGCTCTTCGGAGTAGTTCTCATTCTTGCTAGTCGCGATAGGGACCAGTTCCTGCTTGACCTGCGGCAGCAGGCCGAGCTTTGTCTCTACTGCATCCGGAATGCCATCGCCATCGGCATCCGCGGCGGGTGCGGAGCACGCGGGCGATAGGACGAAAGAGAGCGCCGTGAGCACGAGCGCGAGGCGGTATAGATGCATGGTGGCCAACTCCTCCGTTCAAGGGTACGCGGGCGGGGCGCTACAACGTTGGGGAAGCCATTCTACATCATGCTAGCCGATCCCTGGCCGGGATGCTACCCCAGGAGCGAGCCTGAACGCCGGGGCCGACCGGCACGCGGGCCAATACACGCGGCGGGTCTCCCCGGCGCCCGGCACCATGCCAGAGCCCGTCAGTTCCACCGGGTTCGTTTAGCCGGGCTCCTCTTCATTTGCAGATAAATAAAGACGCGGCCTATTCCTCCAGCGGAATGAGGAGCCAGTAGTCGAGGTTGAGCAGGCCGGAGAGCGTTAGGATCTCCAGGTGGTGCTCGCCGGCAGTCAGCTCGATGGCGGCTGGCTGGCCCTGGGCGTCGCACACGACGTGGTGCCTCCACTCCTGTGGAGTGGTGCCATATCCGCCGGTGCTGGCGAAACTGGCGATGGGATTCCCGCCGGCCGGCTTGCCGTCGATCCGGACGACGCGCTCTGCCATAGGCTCGTGGGTCGCGGCCTTCAACACGAGCAGGTAGCGCCCGGTTTGGGGCACGTTCACCACCCACCGGCACCCAAGACCCGAGACCGCCGGCAACGAGACGCCCTTGCCACCGGAGAGGAAGGGGCGGTGCGTGTAGATCTGGGGCGTGCCATGCAGGCCTGTGGCATCGCTCTCCGCCTCTATCCCCTGTCCGGCGGCAAGGCGAGGGTCGTCTTTGGCGAGCGGTTGCGCGGGAACGCTTTTTCCCTGATACGCCTCCTCGAACGCGATCCGGGGGAGGGGAGTGCCCACGGGCACCTCAACCAGGAGGAAGTCGGAGCCCTGGAGCACGACCTCCGAGCCGTTCGTGATGGCCTCCTTCCCCACCCAGACGCGGGCGCGCGCGGCGGCCTCGCCGGACAGCCGGGCCCGGTAGATTCCCTGGCGGGCATGCACCACAACCCACGCGGCCACCGTGTTGTTGGCGGTGCGCGAGACCCCCGCGCCCTCTTTCATCTCTGCCTGGCCGACTGTCACCCGGAGCGTGCCCGCGGGCGCCGGCTGGGGTACCCCGGCAGGAACGACGCTTAGAGCGTGCTCGCCCTTCGCGACCCGCAGCCGGATCGTGCCGGACTTCGCGTCGTACGTCCACTTGCCTGGGGCGAGCGTCTTGCCATCCAGGCGCACGCCTGTCGGGCGCTTCCCCACGTGCAGCCGGATGTTGGCATCGGCATCCGTGGCGATCGCGCTCTCGAAGCTGCCTCCAACCCACCCGGCCTCCACGCGGCAGGGTGCCGAGGAGGCGATAAGCGTGGTGGCACCGTGTTGCAGGCGCGTGCCGGAGACGAGCAGGTAGCGCGCGGTGCCCGCGCCCTGCCGGCTGGCGGCGACGGCGCCATCAAAGCGCAGGCTGCCCAGCGCGCGCGTGCGAGGCGCCCCCGGAGTGGCGAAAGCGATCACTTCCGAACCGAGCACCAGCCCGGTGGCTCCTTCGCCGCGCACCAGCCGGCCCGTCTGAGCTGGGGGCGTGGCCTCGCGAAACGCCTGGAGGAGGGTGAGGAACGCCTGGCTCGCCGCCTTCTCCCGCGTCTCGGCGCGGTAGTGCCACTGGTTGGGCATCGATCCGCCGCGCGCTTCCGGAGGCACGCCGAAGTCGTCATCTTGCGATTGATTCAGCCCGGCTGGCAGGAGGTGCTGCACGCGCAGCCGCGCCTGCCCGCGGCGCACGAGCACGCTCTGGCGCGCGGGGTCGATCTCCATCCGTTCCGCCGCGTGGAGCAGCCACTGGAAGGTGGCTGGCTGCGGGCTCTCCAGGTCGTCATAAATGACGAACGCATCCGGGCGCAGGTGGAGGATGTGCCGGCGGAAGCGGTTCAGCCGGCCCGCGTACGCCTCGGCGGCCTCGCCGCACCAGTAGGCGTAGCTCTTGCCGGCGTGGAACGCGACGCTCTGCCCCCGGGCGGTGATCTCCATCTCTTTCTGGCCCTCGCCATCCACGAGGATCGTGTTGTGCGCTTTGGTACGGATCGCCCACTCCTTGTGGTGCGGGCTGTGGTACCAGGGGTAGTAGCCACTATCAATAGCGAGAGGCTCTCCAAACGCGGCCAGGACGAAGCTGTTCTGGTCGGCATGGCTGTGGTTGAACGAGCCATAGGGGCTTGCCTTCGCCAGGAGCATCACTCCGTCTGGCGCGTAGAGATGCGAGTACATCGCCACCCAGCCGATGTCGTTGGAGACGCGCGCCTGCGGGAGGTCCACCGGCGGGCGCAGCGGCACGTTGGCTCGGGGGAAGAGGAAGCCATAGGGCCCGCTATCCGGCGGCGCGCTCACCAAGTCGGCGTACCACTGGTAATAGGGGTTCCGATAGACCGCCGCGTAGCGCTCCAGATTGCGCTTATCGGTCGCGTCCACGCCATAGGGCCCCGTATCGCCGAAGTAGGAGAAGCCACACCACGGCGGCTGGAAGTAGAGCTTGAACAGGCCGTTGTTGCGGAACCACGGCTTCTGGTAGAGATCGATTTCGGTGGCCGACTTCAGCGCGTCCAGGTACTGGAGCGCGAAGGAGCACGACCACTTCCAGTAGCTGACGCCCTGCGACCATCCGCCGTCGTCGCCGCCCCAGGGCGGGAAGTTGGCGGAGTAGACCCGGATGGTGTAGGCCGTCCACTCGTCTGCCTCGGGCACTTCGCCGGCGATGGCGAGGGTGGCCAGGCCCAGGTAGCCGATGTTCGACTGCCCGTGGGAATCGAGCGGGTAGTTCAGGATCTTGTTGTTCGTCGCGTAGATCCGGTACATGATCCGGCACCGGTCGGCAATCGCCTTCTGGATCGGCGCGCGCTCCTCAGGCGAGAGAGTGTCCGCGATCCAGTCGTAGGCCATAGCGCTTTTGATGAGGAGATCGCGGAAAACCTGGTCGTTCGAGCGGAAGCCGGTCGCGCCATCGGGATCCCACTGGGAGAGGTGGAGGAGGTAGCGCTTCGCGCCTTCGGCATAGCGGGGCTCGCCCGTGATCAGATAGCCGAAGGCGAGGTTCCAGAGGCCGGACGACACCTGCCCGGCGGCCGCGCGGAGCCGGGAGTCGATCTTGAAATACTCCAGGTCAATCGGGCGCCCGCGCAGGTCGCAATCGACCGGCTCGGCGGCGGGCTCGGCCTTCAGTAGCCGCTCGAGCAACGGCTCGTACTGCTCCCACCACGCCTTGCCCTCGGCCTGGCGGCGCGCGCGGAGCGCGGGAAGCTCCTCGCGCGTGACGTAGAGCCGGGGGTGGTCACGCCGCAGGTGTTTCTTCAGCACCTCATCCATCGGTGGGAGGACGAACTGAACGGCGCCCGCCGGCACCTCGAACGAGCGCGCCCGGCCAAAGCTGGAGTGCTGGCCTTCATCATCGGTGAAGCGTATCCGCCAGTACCACCGCCCGGGCTCCAGGGGGCGCGACAGGTTGTAGCAGTTGAGGGGGATGCCCTCCTCGGTGATCAGGCTCGGCCCGGTGAAACCCGGGTCGCGGCAGAGCTGAAGCGTGTACGTCTCGGCGTTCTTCTCGGGGCGCCAGCGGAAGTCGGGCGGGTTTTGGGCGACGACCGCGCCATCGGGCGGGTTGGGCCGGATCAGGTAGGGCGACGTCTCCTCGTCCCTCACTTTGAGCTCAACCTGGGTGACCGGCGCGAGCGAGAGGTCATCCCAGGCGCAGGAGCCGGTTCCATAGAGGTAGAGGAGGACGACCACCTGAATCGGCTTCCGCCGGAGCGCCCGGGGAATCTCAAACTCGGCGGTGAACTCGCGCCACTCCGCGTCTTCGCCCGGCACCGTGGCGCTCTGCACGGTGACGATCTCCTTCGGGTTGGCCGCGTCGAAGAACTGGACCACGATCGCCCGGCGCCCACTGGTGCCCCGCGTCAGGACGCTCGCCCGGAGCCCCCGAGGCGCGGGGAAGGTCTCGGTGCGCGACAGGACTCCCGCACGCCCGTTGGCGCTTTCCGCCGCACCCTCCACCTTCACGCACGGGCTGCCATCACGGCCTCCCGTCGGATCGACCGACACCTGGTATTTCCCTTCGTGAGCGAAGGGGTTCCAGCCATCCGGCGTTGTCCGGTTGGGGCTTCGCTGGGCAAAGTTGCCGTTGGCGATGAGGCTGGCCGGCGTCTGCCCATACGTCGGGGGCAGCGCGGCGAGCAGGAGGAGAAATATCCATGGCAGGCGCATCGGGGTCTCCCTTTCGCTTGGCATGCGGCGGCAGCGGCACGTATAGCCATTTCCACCGCACTATTCGCGCTCATAGCGCGGGCACCTGCCAGCGCCGCGGATTCCGCATCAGGCAGGTAGAGAACGGCAACCCCGTTCGCGTGAGAGCGACAGGGATCTGGCCCCGCTGGCACGAAAGCACGAGAGGGCGCGTGCGCAGAGGCATGGCGCGGGGAGCGAGGGTGTGCTCAGGGCACGCCGGCTCCCGCGGCCGTTCGTGTGCTTCCGGCGGCGCTCACGTCATTATGAGGAGAAATCATATGTTAAAGCTCGGAATAGTCGGTCTGGATGGACATGGGCCGGTTTTCGCCAACGTGGTAAATGGGCCGGAGCCGAAGGTGGAGGGGGCGCGCGTCGTTGCTGCGATGCCGGTGCCTTCCGTGATGATTCCCGAAGAGAAGCTGCAGGAGAATATCGAGAAGACGCGGGCCCTCGGGATCGATATCCTGGAGGACCCGAAGGAGCTCGCCTCGCGTGTGGATGGCGTGCTCGTGTTGCACGACGATGGCTCGAAGCACCAGGAGCTGGCGAGCCTCTTCGCGCCGTTCGGCAAGCCGATCTTTGTCGACAAGCCGTTCGA